>Ga0136559_1000402_pt1 | contig 14908 bp, 7 predicted proteins | sample AntRauMeHopE1496_FD_104633 | JGI IMG/M metagenome (GOLD analysis project Ga0136559, IMG submission 104633) | Saline lake microbial communities from Rauer Islands, Antarctica - Metagenome Hop E1 #496 | ecosystem: Environmental > Aquatic > Non-marine Saline and Alkaline > Saline | place... | reverse complement strand
TGCGGGGTGTCGCAGAGGCCCATTTTGACAGCCCAGTCCTGATAGGCGGTGTTCCACGGTTTGTAATAGGTGGCACCCTCGGGAATGTGGGAGGTGAAGAAACCGCCGTTGGCGATGTAATTGTCCAGCTGCGATGCGTTCACATCGCCACGCCCGCCTTGCAGGCCGTTCGCGCCTGTCCGCCAACCGGCGAGGGGGCCGATCCCGGGGCGGCGTTCGTGGTTGACGATGTAATCGGCATAATCGGCGTATTTCTGGCTGCCATCGGGGTTGGTGAAGGCGGGCAGCCCAAGCCGTGCACCCAGATCGCAGAGCGCAGACTGGAAGCCTTTGACGTTTCGGTCAGGCTCCACCACGGGCCAGCGGATCGCGTCGGCCAGGGCGTCCGGCTCACTGATCGGGCGGTCCAGCATCGAGATGCAATCGTGGCGTTCCAGATACGTCGTGTCGGGCAGGATCAGATCGGCGTAGGCGACCATTTCGGAGCTGTAGGCATCGGAGTAGATGATGTGGGGAATGACATATTCGCCGCTCGCGTCGCGGTCGGTGAGCATCTGCTGGACGCCCGTGGTGTTCATGGAGGAGTTCCACGACATGTTGGCCATATACAGGAACAGCGTGTCGATCTTGTAGGGATCGCCCGCGTGGGCATTGCTGATCACCATATGCATCAGGCCATGGGCGGACATGGGGTTTTCCCAGGTGAACGCCTTGTCGATGCGCGCAGCAGTGCCATCGTCTTTCAGTGCGAGATCGTCGGGGCCTTGGACATAGCCCAGATGCGGCCCGTCGAGCGGGGCACCGGGCGTCACTTTGAAGTGAGGTTTCGGATGGGCAGTGGCGGGCTTGGGGTAGGGTGGCTTAAACCGATAGCCGCCGGGAACTTCGACGGTGCCCAGCAGGATCTGCAGGGTGTGCAGCGCGCGGCAGGTCTGGAACCCGTTGGCATGGGCCGAAATCCCGCGCATGGCGTGGAAGGAGACGGGGCGGCCTGTCATCGTCTCATGATGCTCTCCGCGGAAATCGGTCCATGCCTGCGGCAGCTCGAACGCCTCCTCAAAGGCGACGCGGGCGAGCTCCGCCGCCAATGTGCGGATGCGCCCGGCAGAGATGCCGCAGCGCTCTGCCACCGCCTCGGGGGCGTATTGCGGATCAAGGTACATTTCCGCCATCTGGTGGAACACAGGGCGGTGGGTGATGCCGGCGGCGCGGTGGGTGGCGGACAGATCAGGGCGCACGCCTTTTTGGTCAAAGGGCGCAAGCTTGCCGGTGCTGCGGTCGATGACCAGCTCCTTGCCATGCGCGTCGCGCAGTTTCAGCCCGTATTCGGACGATTTTTCGTCCCCGTTCAGCAGCACGGCGGCATCGGTATATTGTGCAAGGTAGTGCAGATCGATCTGCCCTGCCTGCATCAGGCAGTGGATCATCGACAGGATGAACAGACCATCGGTGCCGGGTGTGATGCCGACCCAGTCATCGGCCACGGCGTTATAGCCGGTGCGGATCGGGTTCACGCCAATAACGCGTGCGCCGCGTGCCTTGATCTTGCCGATGCCCATTTTAATGGGGTTGCTGTCATGGTCCTCTGCCACACCAAACAGCATGAACAGTTTGGTATGCTCCCAGTCAGGCTGGCCGAACTCCCAGAACGCACCGCCCATGGTGTAGATGCCAGCGGCGGCCATGTTGACGGAGCAAAAGCCGCCATGGGCCGCGTAATTGGGGGTGCCGAACGATTGTGCCCAGAGGGAGGTAAAGCTCTGCGACTGGTCGCGGCCGGTGAAGAAGGCGAGCTTTTCGGGAGTGCTCTCGCGGATCGGGCGCAGCCACTGCTCCGCGATGCTATAGGCTTCGTCCCAGCTGATTTCTTCAAATTCGCCCGATCCGCGCGGGCCCACGCGCTTGAGGGGCGCGCGCAGGCGCGAGGGGGCATTGTGCTGCATGATGCCCGCCGACCCTTTGGCACAGAGCACGCCCCGGTTCACCGGATGGTCGCGGTTGCCTTCGATATAGGCCACTTTCAGATCGCCCAAAGGGTCCTTTTTCATATGCACGTTGATGCCGCAGCGGCAGGCGCACATATAACAGGTGGTCTTGCGGACCTCGTCTGAGACAGGCGGGCTGAGATCCAGTGCGGGCTGTTTATGGGTCATGGTGGTTCTTTCACGGGGCAGCATCCGGTAGTTCAAGCGCCTCGGCAGTGCTTGGCAGCTTCTCTTTGATCCTCACGCTACAGGAGGGGAAGCTGTCAATCCATGGCAAACCGTCGGCACGCATCGTGGGTGGTTACCGCGCGGGTGCTCCTGCGGTTTTGGCATGGCGGCCATCTGAGCGCTTCGAAAGATTTGCATCACAGGGGCCCCCATGGCTATATGCGCCTTGCTGCGCCGGGTCGTGACGCAGCATCAATTTTGCAACGTCCACATGTTAATACCCAAGAGGATCCCCCCATGATGAGAACCCGTGCCGCCGTTGCCGTTGCCGCAGGACAACCGCTGGAGATCATGGAGGTCAACCTTGAGGGCCCCAAGCGCGGCGAAGTGCTGGTGGAGATCAAGGCGACTGGCCTGTGCCACACCGATGAATTTACACGCTCCGGCGATGATCCTGAAGGGATCTTCCCCTGTATTCTGGGGCATGAAGGGGCGGGGATCGTCATGGAGGTCGGCGAAGGCGTGACCACGCTGGAGGTTGGCGATCATGTCATCCCGCTCTATACGCCGGAATGCCGTGAGTGTGAGTACTGCCTGAGCGGCAAGACGAACCTGTGTCAGGCGATCCGCATCACCCAAGGGCGCGGGCAATTGCCTGATGGCACCACGCGGTTCTCGATGCTGGATGGCACGCCGATTTACCATTATATGGGGTGCTCCACCTTTGCGAACCATACGGTCGTGCCGGAGATTGCATTGGCGAAGGTGCGCAAGGACGCGCCCTTTGACAAGATCTGCTACATCGGCTGCGGTGTCACCACGGGCATCGGGGCGGTCATCAATACGGCACGCGTCGAGATTGGCGCGCGCTGTGTGGTCTTTGGCCTCGGCGGGATCGGCCTGAACGTGATTCAGGGGCTGCGGATGGCGGGCGCGGATCAGATCGTGGGTGTGGATCTGAACGATGACAAGCAGGAGGTCGCGACCTATTTCGGCATGACCGATTTCGTGAACCCGTCGAAAATCGAAGGCGATCTGGTGGCCCACCTGGTGGATCTGACGGGCGGCGGCGCGGATTACACCTTTGACGCCACGGGCAATACAAAGGTGATGCGTCAGGCGCTGGAGGCCGCGCACAAGGGCTGGGGCGAGAGCATCATCATTGGTGTGGCTCCCGCAGGAGCAGAGATCTCGACCCGGCCTTTCCAGCTGGTCACCGGGCGTGTCTGGCGCGGGACGGCCTTTGGCGGCGCGAAAGGGCGCACGGATGTGCCGAAGATTGTCGATTGGTACATGTCCGGCAAGATCGAGATTGATCCGATGATCACCCACAAGCTGACGCTGGACCAGATCAACGAGGGGTTCGATCTGATGCACGCGGGTAAATCCATCCGCGCAGTGGTGGAGTTCTAGGGCTTCAATGCAACAAGGCCCCGTGCTGCCACGGGGTCTTGTGATTCACGGAGCCTTGTGATTTTGCGACAGTTCGGCCTCAGCCCATGACGCGGCCTAATGCGCCATCGACGGCGGTGATGATCTGGTCAATGTCGTCCTTGGTACAGATCAGCGCGGGCGAGAAGCACAGCGTGTTGTTCTTGCCCGGCAGGGAGCGGTTGGTTGCGCCGATGATCACGGCCTGCTTCATGCAATCGCCGGTGATTGCCCCGACCAGCTTCTCGGGCAGCGGCTCCCTTGTGGCGCGGTCAGTGACCAGCTCGGCCCCGAGGAACAGGCCTTTGCCGCGCACCTGACCGATGCAGGGGTGTTTTTCCTGCAGGGCATGCAGCTGCTCCAGCATATAGGCGCCCATGACAGTGGTATTCTCCAGCAGGTTCTCCCGCTCGATGATCTTCATGTTCTCGATTGCGGCAGCGGGGCCTGCGGTGCAGCCGCCGAACGTCGAGATGTCGCGGAAGTAGTTCAGCACGTCCGATGCATCGTCCTTGAACATGTCGAAGACCGCTTCGGTGGTGACCAGACACGAGATCGCGGCATAGCCGGAGGCCACACCCTTGGCCATGCTGACCATGTCGGGCTTGATGCCGTAATGCTGGTAGCCGAACCATGTGCCGGTGCGGCCCAGACCACAGACGACCTCATCAATGTGCAGCAGAATGTCATATTGATCGCAAATCTCGCGGATCCGCTCCCAATAGCCGTCGGGGGGCGTGATCACACCGCCGCCTGCAGTCACCGGCTCAAGGCACAGGGAGCCGATGGTCTCGGGGCCTTCGCGCAGGATGACCTTTTCGATCTCGTTGGCGGCCCAGACGCCGTAGTTCTCATCGGGGGCGCCGTCCTGCTCGTGCTTGCGGTACTCGAGGCAGTGAGGCACGCGGATGAAGCCGTCGGGGAAGGGGCCATACTGCGCGTTCCGCTCGTCCTGCCCGCCTGCGGCCATCGTGCCGATGGTGCTGCCGTGATAATCGCGGTCGCGGTAGAGGATCTTGTGCTTTTTGCCGCCATAGCGCTTGGCCGCGATCTGGCGGACCATCTTGAAGCCTTTTTCATTCGCTTCCGAGCCGGAGGAGGCGTAATAGACGCGGCTGAGGCCGGGCATCTTGGCGATCAGCATTTCCGAGAAAATGGAATGGGGGATGGATCCCGCGCTGCCGCCGAAGAAGTTGAGCTTTACCAGCTGGTCGCGCACGGCATTGGCGATTGATTCGCGCCCGTAGCCCACGTTGACCGTCCAGACACCGCCCGCCACGGCATCGAGGTGCTCACGGCCATGCTGGTCCCAGACGCGCAGGCCTTTCCCCTCTACGATGATGCGCGGATCGCTTGTTTCATAAGGTTTATGCTGGCTCAGATGGTGCCAGACGTGGGCACGATCGGCCTCCACGATGCGGGAGATGTCATTTTCGTTGAATGTACCGTCCATGATGGCGACCTTTCGTTTCGTCAGGCGTGTGGGAGATCGGCAGTTGTTGTGCCGAATGATACCATATCTGACTGCCAGAAGCATGTAATAAGGAGTGCCGGTCAAGGGGGATGTTCAGGGCCGGTGCGGGGCGCTGACAAAAAAGGCCGAAGCTTTCGCTCCGGCCTTTTTAGTTTCGGCACGCGCCCAAGGCAGGTGCTGCTACTTCTTCGGCGCTTTTGCACCACGCGGCGCTGTGGGTTTCTTGGCTTTGCCGGGAGGGACAAATCGCTTGGACGCGTCCGCCGCGCGGTTGTAGCCGCCTTCTGGCTTTGCATCGCGCGCAGGCGCGCCGTCCTTGGCCGGTTTCTTCCAGACCGCTTTCGCACCGGATCGGGCGGCGGGCTTCTCGCTGGTCTGTGGCCGCTCTGCTCTGGCCTGTGGCCCATTTGCGCCCGCCTCGCGGGGCTTGTCTTTCCAGACTGGCTTGGCCTTGGGCTTGTCGCCGGGCTTCATCGGGGTCCGCTCGGTCTTGTGGGACTTTGGCGGGCGGGTGGCGTCGCGCTTGGGCTTGGCGGGCGCGCTGCTGCGGGGCTTGTCGGTGGTGCGCGGTTTGTACTCGGCGGCGGCGGGTGCCTCCTCGCGCGCCGGGCGCGGCTTGGCGTAGGCTGTCTTGGGCGCGTCCGGATCATAGGCGGGCTTGGGGCGCGGGGCAGGCTTGGCTGCTTTGTCATAGGCCGGTTTCTTGTCGAAGGCGGGCTTTTTCTCATACGCGGGCTTGGGAGCATACTCGCGGTCCGGCTTCGGGCCACGCTCTGGACGCTCAGTACGCTCTGGCCGCGCAGATTTCGGGCCAAAGTCGGGCACGCCGTCCAGACGGGTCAGGGTAACCCCGTCTTCGGCCTTCATGTCGGGCCCCAGCGCGCGCAGCAGTTTGTCCACCGCACCCTCGGCCACCTCGATGTAGGAATGGCGCGGCTGCACCCGGATCGCGCCGATGTCGTCACGGGTCATGTCGCCCACGCGGCACAGCATCGGCAGGATCGTGCGCGGCTCTGCGCCGTCATTGCGGCCCGTGGAGACGGTAAACCAGACCGACTTGCCGAACTCCGCGCGCGGCGCGTTTTCCTTGCCGTCACCGGGGTTTGACAGCTCCTCTGGCGCGGAGGCGCGGGAGCGGTGCAGGTTCACGAAAGCGGTGGCCAGCTGTTCCGGCGTATAGCGCTCGACCAGTGTCGCGACGAATTCCAGCGCATCTTCGGGCGCGGGTGTGGTCCATGCGGCGTCCTGCAGCAGACGCTCCTCGTCGGCGGCGTTCACTTCGGCGGCGGAGGGCGGCAGCGCCCATTCCGCCTGCAACTTGGCCCAGCCCATCAGACGGGTGGCCTTGGAGCGCATCTTTGGCGGCACGATCAGCGCGGAAACCCCCTTGCGCCCCGCGCGCCCTGTGCGGCCAGAGCGGTGCAGCAGCGTGTCGGCGTTGGTCGGCAGATCGGCGTGGATCACCAGCTCGAGGTTGGGCAGATCGATGCCGCGCGCGGCCACATCGGTGGCCACACAGACACGCGCACGCCCGTCGCGCAAGCTTTGCAGCGCGTTCGTCCGCTCCGTCTGGGTCAACTCCCCTGACAGGGCCACGACAGAGAAGTTGCGGTTGGTCAGCCGCGTGGTCAGGCGGGCAACGGCAGCGCGGGTGTTGCAGAAGACGATGGCGTTCTTGGCCTCGTAGAAGCGCAGGATGTTCAGGATCGCGTTTTCCGTATCGCGCGGATTGACGGTCAGCGCACGGTATTCGATGTCCGAATGCTGCTTGCCCTCCGACACAACCGAGACGCGCTGCGCATTGCGCTGATAGCTTTTGGCGAGCGTCGCAATGGCGGCAGGCACGGTGGCCGAGAACATGAGCGTGCGGCGGGTATCGGGCGATTCGCCCAGAATGAACTCCAGATCCTCGCGAAAGCCCAGATCGAGCATCTCGTCCGCCTCGTCCAGTACGACGGCGCGGATGTCTGTCAGATCAATGTTGTTACGCTTGATGTGGTCGCACAGGCGGCCCGGTGTGGCCACCACCACATGCGCGCCCCGGTCCAGCGCGCGCCGCTCTGTGCGGGTGTCCATGCCGCCCACACAGGTGGTCACGACAGCACCGGCCTTGCCATAGAGCCACGTCAGCTCGCGGCTGACCTGCATCGCCAGCTCGCGCGTGGGCGCGATCACGAGGGCGAGGGGCGCGCTGGCGGGGCCGAATGTCGTCCGCTCCCCCAGCAGGGTGGGAGCGATGGCGAGGCCGAAGGCGACCGTCTTGCCGGAGCCGGTCTGGGCGGAGACCAGAAGGTCCGCGCCGTCCAGCTCGGGCGCGATGACGGCCTCCTGGACGGGTGTCATGGAATCATAGCCTTGGGCGGCCAGTGCGTCTGCGATCGATTGAATCAAGGGGTGTTCCTGAACGGATAAAACATGGGGTTGGCCTGCCCCTAATGGGTTGCGGGGCGTTTGTATACGGGCGATTTCGCGCAGGCAGGTTTGCGCAGGGCTTGGCCGAGTGGAAATCGGGATGAAAATCAGCAGTGGCAAAATGGGGGCTTTCCTGTAGAACAAAAGAGGAACAAAATGGAGGGATGTATGATGAGCGATTCTTCTTCTGGGCAGGTTGTGCGGCTGGATCTGCCGCGCGGGGGCGTGGATTCGGGTACGGATTCGGGTACAGATTCAGCTCCGGCGCAGGCCCTGCTGAGCGATGCGCTCTCGGCGCGGCCCTTCGATGCGGCGGCGACGGCATTTGTACTGGCCTGTCTGCCCAAATCCAAGGCGCCGGTGCTCTGGGTGCAGGACCGTGCCTCGCGGCTGGAGAACGGGCGGGTCTACGGGCCTGCGCTGAAGGGCGTGACGCTGCTGCGCGTGGAGGTCAGCCATGCGCGCGACGTGCTCTGGGCGATGGAGGAAGGGGCGGCCTGTGCCGGCCTGTCTGCGGTGGTGGGCGAGGTGCATGGCACACCGCCGGTGCTGGATTTCACGGCGACCAAACGGCTGGCGATGCGGGCGGAAACCTCCGGCGTGCCGGTCTGGCTGATCCGGTCGGGGGCGGTGGAGGGATTGAGTGCCGCGCGTGCGCGCTGGCGGGTGGGGTCCCTGCCGTCGGATCTGCATCCGCACAACCCTGCCGCCCCCGGTGCAGCCGTCTGGGAGGCGGAGCTGTTTCGCGCGCGCGGGTGCCGCCCCGGCATCTGGGCGGTGCGGCATGACGGGGCCAGCGCCACAGGGGGCACGGATCGTCTCCGTTTTCTTTCCCGATCTGGCGATGGACCGCTGGCGCAGGATCACGGCGCAGCAACGCACGCTGCCGGATGAGGCAGTGCCTGTGGTGCTGGCCGCGACGGGCACCCATGGCCAGGTGGTGCATGCGGTAAACGCAAGCGCTGCGGCGCGCGGCATCACGGTGGGGGCGCGGGTGGTCGATGTGCAGGCGGTGCATCCCGATCTGCATGTGGAGCAGGCTGATATTGAAGGGGATGCCGCGCTGCTGGGGCGGCTGGCGCTCTGGGCGCGGCGGTGGTGTCCCTGGACGGTGGCAGAGCAGGACGGCATCCTGCTGGACGTGCGCGGTGCGGCGCATCTGTTCGGTGGTGAGGGGCCGCTCTTGCGCGACATCCATGCGCGGTTTGCGATGCAGGGCTTGTGCGCGCGGCTGGCGCTGGCGCCTACGCGCGGTGCGGCGCAGATGCTGGCACGCTTTGGCGCGCAGGGGGTGATTTGCGCGGGGGAGGATGTGGCACAGGTGCTGGCGCCGCTGCCGGTGGCGGCGCTGCGGCTGCCGGGCGACACGGGGCGCCTGCTGGAGCGGTTGGGGCTGAAGACTGTTGGCGCGCTGGCGCAGGTGCCGCGTGTGGGTCTGATGCGGCGGTTTGCGGGCATGGCGGAGGCGGTCAATCCGCTGGTGCTGCTGGACCGCGCGCTGGGACGCAGCCCCGATCCGCTGGATGCGCCCTTGGACAGCAGGCGCTGGCTTGCCCGGGCGCGGATGGCGGAGCCGGTGATTGATCCGCTGCCCTGGCTCGAAGGGCTGGCGGAGGATCTGGCGGGGCAGCTGGCACAGGCAGAACAGGGCGCGCGGCGCTTGCGGCTGACGGTCTACCGTGTGGACGGCGAATGGCGCAGCCGCGATGTGGCCACCGCGCAGGCCAGCCGGGACGCAGCGCATTTCGTGCGGCTGGTGGCGGGCAAGCTGGAGGGGCTTGATCCGGGCTTTGGCTTTGATCTGATGACGCTGGAGGCTGTGCGGGTGGAACCGCTGGTGCTGCACCAGACGCGGCTGGATGGCGGGCGGGACGCAGGCGCGGATGTGGCGGCATTGCTGGACCGGCTGACGGCAAAACTGGGGCCGGACAAGGTGACATGGGCGGCCTGGGTCCAAAGCCACCGGCCTGAACGGGTGGAGGGGCGGATGCCGGCGCTGGCCAGTACGACGGGTGTGGCGGGTAGGGCGGGGGCAGCGCCGGAGATCCTGCGTGAGCGGCCCTTGCGGCTGTTTGATCCGCCCGAGGAGGTGAGCGTGATCTATGCGGTGCCCGAGGGGCCGCCTGCGCGGTTTGCATGGCGGCGGGTGGCGTTGCGGGTGGTGCGCTTTGAAGGGCCGGAGCGGATCGCACCCGAGTGGTGGCGTGACCGTGCGGGGACGCGGCTGCGGGATTACTACAAGGTCGAGGTGACGGACGGGCGGCGCCTGTGGCTGTTCCGCGAGGGCATTGCGGGGGATGCGCGCGGGGGTGATCCGCGCTGGTGTGTGCAGGGGGTGTTTGGATGACGGGTGACGAGCGCGCAAGCGCGGCTCCCCACCCGCCATCCCGTTTTGGTAATTTAGAGACTGTTTTAAGGTGAGTGGTGCCACAGCAGGAAGGACATAAGCGGCGTTCCATCGAAGGGGAGGAGCCGTTTCAGCCCAATCCCCCCGGCCCCTATGTGGAGCTGGGGCTGGCCACGTGTTTTTCGTTTCTGCGCGCCTCCTCCGATGCGGTGGATCTGGCGGTGAGCGCCAATATGCTGGGCTATGACGCCATGGGTGTGGCCGATCACAACACACTGGCCGGTGTGGTACGGGTGCATGTGGAAGCGCGGACGGCCTGTGTGCGGCCTGTGATCGGCGCGCGGCTGGTGCTTTTGTGCGGGACGGAGCTGCTGGCCTATCCGCGTGACCGCGAGGCCTATGCGCGGCTGTCGGTGCTGCTGTCGCGGGGCAAGATGGCGGATGTGGACGGCGGCTGGCAGGCCAAGGGCGAGACGCATCTGACGCTGGAGATGGTGGCCGCGCAGAGTGCGGGCGTGCAGCTGATCGTGATGCCGCCCGGGGATCTGGATGTCTTTGCGGCCGGGCTGGGGCGGCTGACGCGCGCGCTGCCGACGCTGCGCCACGTGGGGGCGGCCTATCTCTACCGGGGCGATGATGTGGCGCGGATCGCGCGGCTGGACGGGATCGCGAAGCGGCACGGGCTGGGGATACTGGCCACGAATGATGTGCTCTATCACCACCCTGCGCGCAGGCCGTTGCAGGATGTGATGACCTGTATCCGCCATGGCAAGACGATTGAGAGCGCGGGGTTTCTGCTGGAGGCGAATGCGGAGCGCTATCTGAAACCGCCCGAGGAGATGTGCCGCCTGTTCGCGCCTTGGCCGCATGCGATCAGGGCGACACGGGAAGTGGCGGATGCCTGTATCTTCAGCCTTGATGATCTGAAGTACGAGTATCCGCATGAGATCGTACCGCAGGGGCGCACGGCGATGGAGGAGTTGGAACGGCTGACCTGGGAGGGGGCCGCGTGGCGCTATCCGGAGGGGGTGACTGCGCGGGTGAGGGCGATCATCGAAAAGGAGTTCGACCTGATCCGCCGCAAGAAGATTGCGCGGTATTTCCTGACCATCAACGACATCGTGCGGTTCGCGCGCGAGGAGGCGAAGCCCCCGATCCTGTGTCAGGGGCGCGGATCTGCCGCCAATTCGGTGGTGTGCTTTTGTCTGGGAATCACGGCGGTGGACCCCGAGGAGCATGACGTGCTCTTCGAGCGCTTCCTGAGCGAGGAGCGCGACGAGCCGCCCGACATCGACGTGGATTTCGAGCATGAGCGCCGCGAGGAGGTGATCCAGTATATGTATGCCAAATATGGGCGCGCGCGGGCGGGGCTTTGCGCAACCGTCATCCACTACCGCCCGCGCAGTGCGATCCGCGAGGTGGGCCGGGCGATGGGTCTGTCTGAGGATGTGACCGCCCGGCTGGCCAAGACGGTCTGGGGCAGTTTCGAGGGGCAGATCGGGGATGCGCGGGTGGCGGATGCGGGGATGGACCTCAGCGATCCCTATCTGCGCCGGGTCATTGCCATTGCGCGGCAGATGACGGGGATGCCACGCCATCTGAGCCAGCATGTGGGCGGCTTCATCCTGACGGAGCGGCCGCTGACGGAGATGGTGCCCATCGGCAATGGTGCGATGCCGGAACGGAGTTTCATCGAGTGGGACAAGGATGATATTGACGCGCTGGGCATCTTCAAGGTCGATATTCTGGCGCTGGGGATGCTGACCTGTATCGCCAAATGCTTTGATCTGATGGCTGCGCATTACAGCGTACAGCATGATCTGGCGAGCGTGCCCGGCGATGATGCTGACACCTATGACATGCTCTGCGCGGGGGATTCCCTTGGCGTGTTTCAGGTGGAGAGCCGGGCGCAGATGGCGATGCTGCCCAAGTTGCGCCCGCGCAAATTCTACGATCTGGTGATCGAAGTGGCGATTGTACGGCCCGGGCCCATTCAGGGCGATATGGTGCATCCTTACTTGCGCCGCCGTCAGGGGCTTGAGGGGGTCAGCTATCCGGCGCCCGGTCCTGAGTATCCGCAGGATGAGTTGCTGCGGATCCTCGGGCGGACACTGGGCGTGCCGATCTTTCAGGAGCAGGCGATGAAGATCGCGATTGATGCGGCACGGTTTTCGCCCAAGGAGGCGAATGAGCTGCGCAAGGCGATGGCCACCTTCCGCTCGCGCGGGACGATTGAGCTGTTGCAGCAAAAGATGGTCGGGCGGATGACCGAGCGGGGCTATGACGCCGAGTTCGCGCAGCGGTGTTTCAACCAGATCAAGGGCTTCGGGGAATACGGCTTCCCCGAGAGCCATGCGGCGAGTTTTGCCAAGCTGGTCTATGTGTCGAGCTGGATGAAGTGTCATTATCCAGCGGCGTTCGCTTGCGGGTTGCTGAACAGCCAGCCGATGGGGTTCTATGCACCTGCCCAGATCGTGCGGGACGCCCGCGATCACGGGGTGGAGGTGCGCGGTGTTGACGTGAACTACTCCGACTGGGATTGCACGCTGGAGCCTTGTGCGGAGGGGTTTGCCCTGCGCTTGGGTCTGCGGCAGGTGGAGGGGATGCAGCGCGCGGCGGGTCTGCGGATCATGGCCGCGCGGCAGGAGCCTTTTGCCGATGTGGGCGATCTGAAGGCGCGGGCAAAGCTCGACCGGGGGATGGTGGGCAAGCTGGCGGCGGCGGATGCCTTCCGCTCTGTGGGGATCGACAGGCGGGCGGCCCTCTGGCAGGCGCAGGGGCTGCGCGATGCGCCCGCACTCGCGCTCTTTGATCATGCGCAGGCGGCGGCGGAGGGCCCCGAGCCGGACGTCACCCTGCCCGCCATGGCGCAGGCCGAGCATGTGGTGGCCGATTACCAGACGCTGCGGCTGTCCCTGAAGGCGCATCCGATGGCGTTCTTTCGCGGCAGCCTGCGCAAACAGGGCTTTTCCAGCACCCACAACCTCATCCACATGGGCCACGGTGCGCGCGTCAGCCTCGCCGGTCTGGTGCTGGTGCGGCAAAAGCCGGGCAGTGCAAAGGGCGTGTGCTTCATCACGCTGGAGGATGAGGACGGGGTCGCCAATCTGGTGATCTGGCCCAAGCTTTTTGATCACTACCGCGCGCTGATCATGACCGCGCGGCTGATGGTGGTGCACGGGCGTGTGCAGACCGACGGGCGGGTGATCCATGTGGTGGCGGACCGGCTGGAGGACCGCACGGACCGGCTCGATACGCTCAGCGATGCGCGGGTGCCTGCCATCATTGTGCGCGGTGATCATGTGACCCACCCGCTGCCCGGCCAGATTCAGGACATGCAGCAACACCCGCGCCGCGTGCGGGTGATCCCGAAATCTCGTGATTTTCACTGACGGATTACCGGTCTATAAGATGTGACCTCAGATGAAAGATCCTTCATGACCAACCCGCTCTATGACACGATGTTCGCGCCGCATGCGGGCAAGGACACGCCGTTTTTGCACCTGCCCGACGGGCGTGTGATCAGCCATGGCGCGTTTGTGCGCCGGGCCGCCCAGCTGGCCCATGCGCTGCATGCGCTCGACGTGCATGCGGGCGACCGTGTTGCCGTGCAGGTGGAAAAATGCCCTGATCTGCTGGCGCTCTATGCGGCTTGCGCGCAGCTGGGGGCGATCTTTCTGCCGCTGAACACGGCCTATACCGCCGCCGAAGTGTCCTATTTCGTGGGCGACAGTGGCGCAGTGCTGCTGGTGGGCGATCCTGTGCGCGCGGATGAATTGCGCGCGGTGGCGCAGGCCTGCAAGGCAGCTTTCGCGACGCTGGATGCCACTGGCGGCAGCCTGAGCGACAGTGCGGATGCACAGGCCGAGAGTTTTATCACCGTGGAGCGGCACGAGGATGATCTGGCGGCCTTCCTCTATACCTCCGGGACCACGGGCCGCTCCAAGGGCGCGATGCTGAGCCAGCGCAACCTGATCTCCAACGCGGCCACGCTGACGGCGCTGTGGCAGTTCACCCGCGATGACGTGCTGCTGCATGCGCTGCCGGTATTTCACACGCATGGGCTGTTTGTGGCCACGAATGTGATCCTGATGGCGGGTGGTGCGATGGTGTTCCTGCCAAAGCTGGACGTGGACCAGCTGGTCGCATGGATGCCGCGCGCGACGGCGATGATGGGGGTACCGACCTTCTACACCCGCCTGCTGGAGGATCCGCGGCTGGACCGTGACCTTGCGGCGGGGATGCGCCTGTTCATCTCGGGCTCTGCCCCGCTGCTGGCGGATACGCACCAAGCCTTCGAGGCCCGCACCGGCCACCGCATTCTGGAGCGCTACGGGATGACGGAGACGAATATGAACACCTCCAACCCCTACGCAGGCGATCGGCGGGCGGGCACCGTGGGCCTGCCCCTGCCCGATGTGGATCTGCGCATCGCGGATGCAGACGGCACGGAGCTGCCACGCGGCGAGACGGGCGTGGTCGAAGTGCGCGGCCCGAATGTGTTTCTGGGCTATTGGAACATGCCCGAAAAAACCGATGCCGAGATGCGCGAAGACGGTTTTTTCATCACCGGCGATCTGGGGGTGCAGGATGCGGAGGGCTATGTGACCATCGTCGGGCGGGCCAAGGATCTGATCATCTCGGGCGGCTACAACATCTACCCCAAGGAGCTGGAGCTGCTGCTGGATGCGCAGGAAGGCGTGCTGGAGAGTGCGGTGATCGGCGTGCCGCATGCGGATCTGGGCGAGGTGCCGCTGGCCGTGCTGGTGGCGCAACCGGGGATGGAGATTGATCTGGAGGCGCTGCAGGCGCAGGTGGGCGTGGCGCTGGCGCGGTTCAAACAGCCGCGCGCCTACCATGTGATCGCGTCACTGCCGCGCAACACCATGGGCAAAGTCCAGAAGACCGCCCTGCGCGCGCAGTTCGGCACATGATTGATCCGGCAAAGCAGGCCTTTCTCACGGCGCTGTTCGAGGCGGCGGTCAGGGCGGCGGATGCGCGGGCGGCGCTGCGACCCCATCTGCCTGCGCGCCCCAAAGGCCGCACGGTGGTTGTGGGCGCGGGCAAGGGTGCGGCCCAGCTGGCGGCGGC
>Ga0136559_1000401_pt1 | contig 14916 bp, 15 predicted proteins | sample AntRauMeHopE1496_FD_104633 | JGI IMG/M metagenome (GOLD analysis project Ga0136559, IMG submission 104633) | Saline lake microbial communities from Rauer Islands, Antarctica - Metagenome Hop E1 #496 | ecosystem: Environmental > Aquatic > Non-marine Saline and Alkaline > Saline | place... | reverse complement strand
TAATATTCGGCGTGAAGCCATGAACCTTCGGCGCTCCGTTTACCCTTTGAGAGAGGTAGTCAGTCAGTTGAGTAAAATTGACAAGTCCCTTATTCATGAGGACACGAAACTGTTTTTGCGAGACCTGTATGATCATACTATACAAGCCATAGAAACGATCGAAGTTTTCCGAGATATGGCTTCGGGAATGTTGGATTTGTATATGAACAGTATTTCGAATAAAATGAATAACGTAATGAAGGTGTTAACGATCATTGCTACGATATTTATACCCTTAACATTTATCGTTGGGGTGTACGGAATGAACTTTAACAAGATGCCAGAACTTACTTTTTCTTATGGTTATCCAGTTGTGATGTTATTTATGTTTATCATTGCACTCATAATGGTTATCTATTTCAAAAGAAAAAAGTGGTTTTAACGAATAGAGTATGAAAAAGCCCAAGCTCATTATTGGTAAAAAGGATGTTGCAGACCTCCCAATATTTGGTCTTTCTGGTGTTCAAGTTAAAATTGATTCCGGTGCATATACCTCCACAATACACTGTGCTAAAGTGGAAGAGAATCAAGGGAGGTTAGAAGTGATTTTTCTGGATAAAAAAGATGATTCTTACACGGGTAATAAAGTGATTTTTGAAGAGTATTCGGTAAAAAAAGTACGTAGCTCTTCTGGTCAATCACAACACCGCTATAAAGTGAAAGGGAATATTATATTATTTGGTAAAAAATATAACACAGAGTTCACCTTGTCACGAAGAACTAAGATGAGATATCCTGTACTTTTGGGGAGAAAATTATTGAATAAACGATTTTTGATTGATACTTCTTTGGTAGATCAATCATGGAAAATAAAAATAAGTTAACTAAATGAAGATTGCTATTTTAAGCAGAGATGCTAGTTTGTATTCGACAAGAAGGCTCGTAGAGGCAGGTATTAAAAATGGACATCAAGTGGATGTAATTGACCATCTAAGGTGTAATATTTTAATTGAGCGTGAACACCCACGATTGTTTTATGTCGATCACTTCTTAGAAGGATATGATGCCGTCATTCCGCGTATTGGTGCTTCTGTAACATTTTACGGAACAGCCGTAGTGCGCCAGTTTGAAATGATGGGAATATTTACTGCTGTCAAATCAAGAGGTTTAACTGATTCTAGAGATAAATTACGTTCATTACAATTATTGACTAAGTCTGGGATTGGGCTGCCAAAAACTGTTTTCACAAACTATTCACGAAATGTTGAAAGTGTGATTGATTCCGTTGGCGGTGCGCCAATTGTGATTAAACTTCTCGAAGGAACGCAAGGTTTAGGTGTTGTGCTCGCGGAAAATAAAAAATCCGCCACTTCTGTGCTGGAAGCATTCAACGGATTAAAAGCACGTGTAATCGTTCAAGAGTTTATCAAAGAATCGGGCGGTGCCGATATTAGAGCATTTGTGGTAGATGGAAAAGTAGTAGGCGCCATGAAGCGTCAAGGTAAAACTGGGGAATTTCGTTCCAATCTTCACCGAGGTGGAAGCGCAGAGATAATTAAATTGTCTCCAGAAGAGGAGGCAACTGCTATTAAATCAGCAAAAGCACTGAATTTAGGTGTCGCTGGTGTTGATATGCTTCAATCTAAGCGTGGACCTTTAGTTTTGGAAGTAAATTCTTCTCCTGGAATAGAAGGGATTGAGCGCGCAACGCATCACGATATTGCCGGAGAAATTATTAGTTATTTAGAGAGAAATTACAACAAATGAGTATGAAAGTAGCGCCTTTTTCTATTCTTGGTCAAGAAGTTCAGCCAGGAAAAGGGGGTCGTTTTACCCTTGAGATAGCAAAACTACATACGAATACCCCAATTCAAGTTCCCGTTATAGTGCAGCACTCTAGAAAAAAGGGACCTGTATTGTTGTTGATTGCTGCGCTCCATGGAGATGAAATTAACGGGACAGAAATTGTGCGTCAATTTATCAAAAACGGTTGGAACAAACCAGAGAAAGGCACAGTGGTGTGTATTCCCGTATTTAATATTTTTGGTTTCTTAAATTTAAGCAGGGAACTTCCGGATAAACGAGATTTAAATAGGGTTTTTCCTGGGACTAAAAATGGTTCGCTGGCAAGTCAATTTGCCTACCATTTCATGACGGAAATAGCGCCTTTAGTAGATATTGTAATTGATTTACATACAGGTTCTGTTCAGCGAAATAACTACCCTCAAACACGCTGTGATTTTAAGCACGAACGCTCCATGGAGTTATGTGAAACTTTTGGTTCTCCGTTTATTTTAAATTCATCTTTAATCTCGAAGACCATACGGGCAACCATGCAAAAAATGGGAAAAGATTATATTCTTTTTGAGGGAGGGAAAGCAAATAGAATTGATGACTTTATTATCCAACATGGTGTCGATGGAATTAAAAGGGTGATGAATCACCTCGGAATTCGAAAGTTTGAAGTCGAACCAGCTAAAGAAGAAATGATCGAACTTACAGAATCTCAATGGTTAAGATCTCCAAATTCTGGTGTGCTGAACTTGAAAGTGAAAAACGGATTGCGTGTTGAACGCGGTACACTTTTGGCAACTGTTTCAGATCCTTATGGTAATTTTGAACGGGCGGTGAAATCACCACGTGGAGGATTTCTTATTTGTGTGAATGAAAGCCCCTTGGTGAATAAAGGTGATGCTCTTTTTCATATAGGAAGGTAGTTCGTCTGCTAAAATTCTATTTGTTCTTCAATGTTGGAGAGCTCCCAATTAAACTTAATAAAAATGCTCCTGGTATTATACCAGCCTGTGTTTCAAAGAAAGATTCAGTTAACAGGGAAAGAAAGAGAATACCAACTATCGACCGCAAAATAAATTTGAGTTCTCCTGTTGCTTTCATAAATGGTTGAACAAAAGATAGTACTAGTGCTATAAGTCCAAAAATTCCAAGTGCTAATTGTGTATTGAAAAACTGGTTGTGAGCATTCAGGTTCAAGGAAGCAATACCTGTATAACCATTTTTGATATTTCGCGCTTTTAGTTGATCTTTAATGTCACCCGTGCCAACGCCTAATAAAGGATTTTCTTTAATTTCATCCAAGGCGCTGCTCCAAACTAATATGCGCGCATCGTTGCTTTCCGTTGAAGTGGGTTCAATTTTTTCTCCGCCGAATATGGATTGAATACCATTATTTATACGTGTATTCAGCTGAGGAGCATAGGTGTATGTAGTCCATCCAACTCCTAAAAAAAGTCCAACGGAAATTAAACCGAGCTTGTACTTTTTATTTTTAGTTATCAAGTAAATAATCCATGAACTGGTAATAATGAGAAGTATTAATATCCCCATTTTTGATCCAGACATGAACGTGAATAAGCTAAAAAGCACTAATAAAGTGGCTGAACCAATTGTTGAGAGTTCTTTCTTTAAAAACAAATACCAACTAAAGGAATAAGCTACTATCAGATAGCTCGCCCAATAACTGCGATGCATGAGAAATGAGAGTCGAGAGTCGAAAAAATTCGAGAAAAAACCTTCTTTCATGTACACGTAGGTGGCATGTCCCACACTAACAAAAATCGAAATGATTGCTCCTAAAATAAATGCTTTTGCTAAATAGGTCCAATTGACTTTTAGGGGGTAAATGAGAAATAGTATCGGAAATACCAGGAAAGAAAGCTTCATGCCGATATCCATTGTTGCAAAACCTACATTCTCAGAGTAAAATAACCCAGTTACATGCAGCAGGAAAAAGATAATCAACCAATAGTTGATTTGGATAACGGATTTTTTGGTTGGTGTAGCTTCTAAACGAATGATGAATTTTCGAATAATTAAATCAACCACTAACAAAATTATTCCTAACGTATAGAATTTAGGATTAATGGGGATCAATGCAGCGAATAAGTATATTCCAACAGGATTGTTTTTATACGCATTTTTGAAGTCGTCTATTCTGGCCATATAATAAGTTCGTCAATGTTAGCTAGTAAAAACCGTATGACCTTTTCAGCATTTTTAGTGTCTGTCGGCAAGTTCATAATGTGTTGTGCGTAAAAAGTAGCTTTTGGGAAGTTGCTTGGTGTTAATTTCCATTTATCAAAATCCGAAGTTACTGGGTGAATTGGTGAAAGAAACCAATCACCGAGTCGAACTTTCGCTTTCTCGGCTTTCTGCATGAAGAGCGTTTTATCTTTCACAAATACAGGATACTTAAGGAAAGAATGATTGTGTAAAATATCATCTGGATAATTCCATTGAGCATGCTTGCGCATAAAGTCATTGTAGATTAAACCGTTTTTCTTGCGCAAGTCCATAAATTCATTGAGCGATTTTAGACTTTGAGCGCCAACTTTTTCTTGCTCTTTTGAAGATGCCATGAAATAATCTTCCGGCATATCAATAGTTTCTAATTCTTCGGCTGTACTTGAACCAACAACGGCTCCTGATTTACTCCAACTGCGATAGAGTCGCAACAGCGGCCAGTAAGTGCTGTCGTGTAACATGAATTTACGCACACGAATGAGCATACCTAATGTTTTTCGTTGCTTCAGTGAGGGCTTGAGTAAGTCACTATTTACGGTTTCCAACGCACTATAAAGAGCGTTTTTATTTAATAATGAAAATCCACCTACTCCTGTTGAAAAAGGTTTGTTCCATTGAGTAGAATAGAAAGCAGCGTCACAATATGTTCCATTCGGTAATCCTTCATAAGTTCCGCCGAAGCCATGTGTGCAATCTTCTATGGTAAATAGGTTATTTTCTTTTGCGAATCTGACTATTTCCTCTACTTCTGAAGAAAGTCCAAAGGTGTTTTGCACCAAAATACAACGTGTTTTAGCGGTTGTTTTAGCCTTTATTAATTCTAACGTGGTGTTAAGATGTTGATCACTTATATCAACATAGACCGGTTTTGCACCGAGATATAAAATAGCATTAGGAACTACCACACAGGTGAATGCAGGAAGAATTACTTCATCACCTGGCTCTATCCCCATGGCTTTTAATAACGCATACAAGCCGACCCTTCCTTTCCAATAAAGAGAAATTTGATCGGGCTGAGCATTGAGTCGCTGAGCAATTTCGTTTTTGTATTTTTCGGCGTGTGTCATGAGTGAGTCATCTTGTGTAATTGAACTCCTCCTATTAATGACCCTAAACCATAAGCGAAGTGCAAGACAATAAAGGTAAGGAATATATGTATGAAATCAGTCTGAGACTTGTCTATTTTAGCAGTAACATAAATCAATGCAGCGCTGTAAACCAACAGTGAAGCTAGTGCGAGTAGTCCAATTATGGGGTAAATGAGCATGCCCAACAGCGGAAGTAAAAGTGATAGGATAAAGAGCAGCGGTACAAAATGGCGCAAACTCAATGAACTAAAATCTTTTGTGAGGTAAACCGTCAACATATTCCATTTTCCATTATCGAAATTGTTTTTTGCCAGTGCAGCCCACGTTTCTCGAGCATAATAAACGCAGCGCGCACTCGGGATCAAATAGATGGAAGTACCGCGTTTTAATAATCGTTTGGAAAGTTCTATGTCATGGTTGCGAATTAGTCGCTCATCATATCCGTTTACTTCTTGTAATAATTTAGTTTTATATAAGCCAAACGGAACCGTATCTACTCGCGTATCTACTTCAACACCAGTCCTAAATAGCGCGTTTCCAACTCCTAAAGGATGCGCCAATACCTTTTGTATAGCAACGGATGTGCGTGTTGTTTGTTTTATAGCCGTTGTCATACTTCCTCCAACAATATCCGCATTTAATGACTCCATTTTTTCCACTAATGTTTGGATATAGCCTTTCTTGAAAGAAGAGTGAGCGCTCGCGATCAAGGTATAATGACCAGTAGCATTTTTGATGCCCAAGTTTAATGCAAAAGGAGTTTTCATTTTCTCATTGTGCACGATTTTGATTTGGGGAAATGTTTGCTGTAGCCTTGAAATAATTTCAATCGTGCGATCATCACTCTTCCCGTCAACTACAAGCAGTTCTACTAGTTCTTGTGGATAGCCATTCTCCAATAACGAAATTAAGCAGGTTTCAATGTGCTTTTCTTCATTGCGACAGGGTATGATGATACTAACGGTTTGCATAGGCTATGGAACTAACAGCTTTTGATAAAATTGGTGAAGCAGCTCGAACTGACTTTCCCACGAATAATGATCGCACTTGATAGCGGCTTCCTTGGCTAGAGACGAATACAACGAATGATTCGTGATAAGTTCATTAATAGCTTCTGCGATTAGCTCCGGCTGCGCTGGCGAAACTCGTATCGCACAGCCTTCGAAATAGGGTTTCCAATAGTCAAAATCACTCATAACCAACGGTAGTCCAGCTGCCATGTATTCAAATCCTTTTGTAGGTAAGCTTTGCAAATAATTTTGCTCAGCATGCAAAACGGAGAGGCCAATTTTAGCAGATCCCAATAATGAACTAAGCTCTTCCAGCGTCTTGAAGCCGAGATAATCCACGCGACTCCATCCAGAGAGTTGTTTGCATTCATCCAATAGGCTGTCGGGTATAAATCGTCCTATCAGAATAAGTCGATAGTTCTCAGGAACAAGTTCCATGGCTTGAATGTAATCCAGGATTCCTCTTGGTTTCGTAATGCTTCCAACATATACAATATGATTATTTCGTTCAGAAATAGGTCGTTGAGCATCAATAAGATGCTGGATTATCGGAAAATTCTTAATGGTTATTTTTTTAGGACAATCGAATTGATCCGTTATTTCATCAATCACAGAAATAAGCCCATCTAACTGGCGTACTTTGTTTTTTTCAAATTTATTATAGGCTCGTGCGAGTATTTTTCTTAAGAAAATCGGGCCTAACCAAGTTTTATATAGAATTTGCCGTGGGACATCTTCGTGACTATCATAGACAACACATTTCTGCTTTCGTTTCAGTTTAACACCTGTTGAGAGTAGCTCTGGATCGTGGAACTGATAGATGTCAGCATCAAGTTGCAATAACGCTTTGTACATAGTTTTTGTTCCCTTTGAAATACGACTAATACGTCCTCCTTCAGGCTTCCCAATATCAATGATTTCTACTCCATTTTTATGTTCATTCAATTTTCCGTCAGCTACAATTAATGTAACTTTATATCCTGCTTGTGCTGCAGAAACACACTGCTTATAAAATATTCTCCCGTCATCTCTTGGGTGAACAGTGGTAAAGTGACATATATGTTTCAGAGTGGTCATGAACTTCTCTTTTGTGTGTGGAGCAGATCAGTAATAACCGACTGGAATTTGACGCTACTCGCTTCAGGGGTTGCCAAAGATTGGATCAGTGATGTATTCTCCTGTTTTGCTTGGGTCGGATCAATTGTAAGCGCTTCTTTTATAAAATCAATGGTTAAATCAGTCGCGATATATCCATTCTTTCCGTGCGTTATCCATTCTCTATTTGCAGGTAAATCTGAAACAATAGGAAGACAACCGTAATGCATCGCTTCTAAAAGTGAAACAGCCGTACCATCTGATGCTGGAATGGAAATATACAGTTCAGAACGACCGTACCATGCTGCATTTTCTTGAGGGGAAAGAAACCCAACAAATTCGACGTGCTCCGTTAAATCAAGTTCATCCACTAGCTGTTTTAGTGCTGCAGTTTCTGAGCCATTTCCAGCAATGACTAATCTCCAACTAAAAGGCTGATTTTGTTGAAAACGGTGAAAAGCGGCAATAACATCTTTGATGCGATACAACGATTTGTGCCCTCGATTGGAGTAAATAACTTGTTCCTTACTAAGCGAAACAGCTATCGGTTGAATACCAAATTGACAAATATATAATGGCGTGTTTTTTTTGGGACTCAGCTCCAATGCTTTTTCTCCTAAAGAGTGGGCATCAGCAGTGATTGCATCAACATGTTGGAGGATATAGCGTGTCATTTTTTTTATCCATCGCGATTGATTTGGAGCGACCAATACATCGCTTCCCCATACAGTGAGAACGATAGGGTAACGCTTTTTTAATGCCAAAATGGGATAGAGTGAATACGAATTAGCTTGGTGCATCCAAACTATATCTGGTTGGAATCGTTTTGCAATACGTCTTATTTTTAAAGGAGTAATAAGAAAGTTCCAAAAATGCAGGAGAGAAAAGTGTAACATGTGATTCTTTGAAACGCGAATATGTTTGTCTCCTGATGAAATCACCTCGAGCTCCACGTCTTCACTATTCCATCTAGAAATAAAGCTGGCAACGTGCGGACTATCAGGACCAATAATGAGTATGTTAACTTTCTTTTTTTTGTTCATCAATTTCTAAAAGAGTCAAAGCCATGATTACGCCCAAAATTAATGCAATTTTTGGAGATTGAAGGGGGTTATTGGTAATTGCGGAAAAGAGATAGACGATTCCAACAAAAAGTCCCAACTTATACTGATTCTTTATACGAAACGCATATTCTTTCAGCCAAATAATCCAAAATGATAAAAATGAAAGTAGACCAATTAGTCCGTAACGGAAGAGTAATAAAAAGTACTCGCTTTCTGAATAAATAGCATGTGTTTCAAAATAGTTTTTGTTTGGGGCATGACCAACTATCCAATGACCTGGCATAGCTGAAATGATTTTCTTCCATTGCTCCAAACGACCTATTCCCGCACTTTTCATAATGTCTGGGTTAACCAATGAATTAAGGTAAGAGTTTCCCATCAGCGTTAAAGTCAAATATACCAACAACGAGAAGATGACAATGGCAACAACTCTTCGCCATTGCGATCGGTCTGACCAATAATAAGCTGCGAGTACCAGGATGTACGCTAAAATCCCTGTTCTTGACTGACAGAGAAATACTCCAAGAATAGCCATGGCTAGGAAGAGATAAGTTTTCCGATAAACTTCGTTTGTTCTTGGAAGAAATAGTAGTGTGAATAATAAAAATAGCAATCCGTTTGTGTTGGGGTTTCCAAGTGTGCCCAAGGCTCTTTTCGTAGCAGGTTCGCCAATAGAATTTAAACCAAAAATATCTAAATGGTGCGCTGCAGCATAATAAGGCTCTATGAGTTGATTAAAATTGGCTATGTTAAAATAGTGAAGTAGATTAAATAAGAATACTGCGATTAACGCAGGAACAAAGATGCGCAAAAGCTGTGTTTTCGAAAAAAAGAAATAGGTCAACGCAAAAAATAGTAAAAATTTCATGTATTTCGCCACTTCAAACCAATCCCGGAGTTCGCTCCACCTGGCGTTTAAGAAAATTGACACCACGGTAAGTCCTACGAAAATAAGAAAAGCAAGAATCACTTTTCGGTGGGGGATCATACATTGCGCCAATTCTTTTCTGTGAAAAATGACAACGAGAACCAACAGAATGGGAAATGCTAGGTCTGAAATTTCAAAAGCAGGTAGGTTTAAAGTTAATTGTAGCGGAGGCAATAAAACGGCCCCGATAATTGAAAACACAAGCAAAAGTCGGCAGATTTGGGAACTATAAGTAGTGATTATTTTCCCGCCCATTCGTTGTAATATTCGTTTAGTTCTGGATGTTCTTCAAGGTATTCTTTATCCATTTTACGGGTATCTCCAACCACTTTTGCTGGATTACCTGCAATGATAGAGAAATCAGGAAAATCTCCCTTAACATAACTGTAAGCGGCAACTATTGAGCCTTTTCCTATTGTAGTTTCAGGCATGATGATAGCGTGAGGTCCAACAAAAGTGTATGCGCCGATGTCAACACTTCCTTTGAGATATGCTTTCATATCTGCTCCGCTATACTGCTTTCCATAAAGTCGTATAGAAATATGGCTGCTGTGTGTGAGTAAAGAGACCCAACAACAAATCTGACAACCTTCTCCAATTCGAAGTCCATTTGACCCGTCGATAAAGCAGTAATGATTTATAAATACATTGTCTTCTAAATGGAGCTTGTCTTTTCCTTGAAAAACAGTTGTCGAACCATACCTCGTTTTTTTCAGCTTGATGCCGTCATAGCGTTTGAAACCACTGATCATCACAGGACGAAATAATCTTGAAATGCGATAGTGGATATGGTGAATGATTCTTTTCATATTCGTGTTCTACAAATATATTAAAATCAATAGGAATGATTACTATTCATCTCATCTGCTTTTTTCGTGATGTTCAGTTTAACGAAAATGACAAAAATCAGAAAGAGACTCATTGCACTACTAATGATTCCAAAAAGTTCGTTTCCGTTAATTTTTCCTTGCTCCATAAGTAGAGGTAAGAAGCCAAAGCCTGCTAACTGGATTAATGTGCTTGCTAATCCTAGCCAGAAAAAGAGTTTTTGTTTACCAATAATTAGCGGAATAGTTGAAATCGGGGAAGCAATAAAATTAACCATTAACCAAGGTGCAATGATTTCTGAAATTTGTCCGGAATAAGCCCATTGTGCTCCAAATACGAAAATAAATAATTCTTCACCAAAGAAAAATATGACCGAAAAAGGCACAATTGATAGTCCAGCAAGAATAAGTGTTGTTCTCCTAAGCAGCGGATAAATCGCTTTTTTCTCTCCAAATGCGGTAGAGCATCGATTAAAGAAAACCTGCCCCATGGAAGCTCCAACAAGCACTAATGGAAGTTTTAACATCCGAAAGGAGTGGTCGTAAGACCCAAAAATAGCTTGATCGAAAAATTCAACAACAAAAAAGGCTATGAGTAATTCTCTACCATTATCAATAAGTGTATGGGGGAGATTAACAGCAGGAAAATCTTTGTAATTCTTTGATAATACTTTCATTTTTGGACCTGAACGCTCCAAACCGCTCTTAGATTTGTTTATGAAAAACTCTCGAATAAATATAACTACCGACATAGCGGAGCCAATGAGGTGAGAAATAATGAGTCCAATCACTCCCAAATGAAAAACTCCAGCAATGATCTTTGTTCCGTTGGTAAAAGTTGACCCAATCACCCCAGAGATAGAAATATGCTTAAAAGCTTCGTTTCTAATGGACCAGTTTGTTCCAATGTTTCTAAATATCATAAAAAATGACGTAGAAATCACGAGCAGTATATACCAAATAATATGAATGTCAAAGTCGGACCAAACCCAATAGCCGATGCCTAATAACAAAGTAATCCCTAATGTAATTAGTGCTATGCGCAAAGACAAACGGAACAATTGAAAGGCGTGGTTTTGATTCTTGGGAAGCGGCAACGTTAATTCATACCGAGCCGTTGCAACTGCCGAAATAAAGGCTGTTATGCGAAGGAATACCCCCAATTCACCCATTTCATCGGGAGAAAATAAGCGGGTAATAAAAGGAGTCGCCAAGTAGCTTACCATTTGTGCTAATAACGTTCCAGACGTCAGCACCATGATGGATTTTAGAAAATCGGATTTGATATTTATCTTTTTAAGCATACTTGTTGCAGTGCGAAGATAACCGAAAGTTTTGTTTTCATTTGATGTCAGCAGGTATAAAACAAAAACAGCTGACTATAAAAAAGTCAGCTGTCAATTAGTATTTGCACCACGGATGTTTAAAAACGTAACCGCATACTACTTTAAAATCTATTTCGCGTAATTAACTGCGCGCTTCTCTCTAATCAAAGTCACCTTAACCTGACCTGGATACGTCATTTCTGTTTGAATTTTTTGTGAAATAGCGAAAGAAAGTTCATCCGCTTTTTGATCGGAAACTTTTTCACTTTCAACCAAGACACGCAATTCACGTCCGGCTTGAATAGCATAAGCTTTGCTCACTCCTTCATAACCTAGCGCAAGGTTTTCTAAGTCTTTAATACGTTTGATATACGATTCTACAATTTCTCTTCGTGCTCCAGGTCTTGCTCCCGAAATAGCATCGGCCACTTGAACTAATGGAGAGATGAGGTTCGTCATTTCTATTTCGTCGTGGTGAGCTCCAATCGCGTTACAAACATCTGGTTTTTCTCCATATTTCTCAGCGATCTTCATTCCTAAAATAGCATGCGGTAATTCTGGCTCTTCATCCGGCACTTTACCAATATCGTGAAGTAATCCGGCACGTTTAGCAAGCTTCACATTTAATCCGAGCTCTGCAGCCATGATCGCACAAATATTTGCGACCTCTCTACTGTGTTGCAATAAGTTTTGACCGTAAGAGGAACGGTACTTCATTCGACCAACCATTCTTGTTAATTCAGGACTTAATCCATGAATTCCAAGGTCGATACATGTTCTCCTTCCAGTTTCAGCAATTTCATCGTCTAACGATTTTTTCGTTTTAGCAACTACTTCTTCAATTCGAGCAGGATGGATTCGGCCGTCAGATACAAGTTGGTGCATTGCTAATCGAGCAATTTCACGTCGTATTGGATCAAAACAAGATAGCAAAATAGCTTCAGGGGTATCATCAACAACAATTTCAACTCCCGTTGCTGCTTCAAGCGCTCTAATATTTCGCCCTTCACGACCAATAATTCGTCCTTTCACCTCGTCTGAATCAATATTGAATACTGATACTGAGTTCTCAATAGACTGTTCGTGTGCGACACGCTGTATTGTTTGAATAACGATTTTCTTAGCCTCTCTATTCGCATTCAATTTTGCTTCTTCAACAATATCTTTAATGTGCGCCATTGCATCAGTTCGCGCTTCATCTGTTAGCGCCTCCATTAGTTGCTTTTTGGCATCTTCTGGATCCATTCCTGAAATTTTTGAAAGTTCAGCAACACGCTTGCTTTGCATTTTCTCTAATTCCTGACCTTTTAAATCAGCAACTTGAATTTTCTCTTGTAACTCTTTTTGCTGGCTGTCTATTGACTTCTCTTTGCGCGTTACATCCTCAATCTTTTGCGATAATGATTTCTCTTTATTGCGCGTTCTATCCTCAGCAGATTGCATTTTGCGCTCACGATCTTTCATAGTGTCTTCGTGACTCTCTTTGAGTTGCAAAAACTTTTCTTTTGCTTGAAGTATTTTATCTTTTTTAATCGATTCGCCTTCGTTTTCGGCGTCTTTTAAAAGTTGGTCTCTTCTACTTTTTAGAAGGACATTTTGAATGATAATAGCGACAACAACTCCGCCTACTACACCAATTCCAATTCCTATTATTAAATCCATTTTCAGTTAAAATAAAAAACCCACCTGTTTAAATACGCATGTGCGTTAAACGAGTGGGAAATTGTTATTATTCTATGTAAGACAGTAGTTAGTCAGCACTAATCAGTGACGAAATACGTTGAAGTTCTTGTTCTACCTCTTTAAACGAAGGCGTTTCCACCTCATTTTTTTGCAGAGAAACTCCTTCTTTCGTTGCCAATTGCAGAGCTGTCATTGCTATTAAGTCTTGCATATCCTTTACTGCATAATTGTCTTGAAGCATTTTAATATTGCGGTTTATCGACTCCACCGCTGTACGCACTTTTTCCTCTTCCCCTTCATTAATTGTGAGGGGGTAGGTTCTTCCTGCGAGTACAACTTTAATGGATGACTTACCCATACTTTTATTATTGCTTTAAACGACTAATACAGTCATCAATTTCCATTACGAGAGCATCAATCAATTCATTTCGATTGTCAGATGCCGTTTCTAATGGCTTCTGTTGCTCTAGTGATTGCATTTTTTGCTCAAAATCTTTTAACTCTTCCTCGCGTTGGTTAAGTTTAAAAATTAAGGCGTTTACTTGCTCTTGCAAACGGTCATTTTCCAATGTTTTGGCACCTAGCTGTGTTTTTAAAGACACTACCTTTGACTCAATTTCGGATATTAAACGTTTTACTTCTTGCATGTGTAAATTCAATCACTACAAAAGTAGCATTCGGATTGAAATAATCCAATATTTTTGAATTTTTAAATTCCATTGTATTTAAATGTTATATTTAAAGCAATAACAAAACTTTTTTTTGTTAATAGGGTTATTCTAACAATACGACCAATTATTTTATGACAGTTGCTTTTATCCTTACACTTTGTTGTCTTTTGTTGCTCGCTTACGCTTTTGAGCTCACGGCCTCAAAAACAAGAATACCTTCTGTGATTTTGTTATTAGCGTTGGGTTGGGGGGTGAAACAATTGACTCAAGTGGTTCATATTGACATCCCTGATTTATCTCCGTTACTACCGATTTTAGGTACAATTGGTTTGATCGTTATTGTATTGGAAGGGTCGTTAGATTTAGAGTTGAACCGAAAGAAGCTTTCTTTAGTTCGGAAATCCATCATTGTTGCTGTAGTACCAATGTTGCTGCTAGGTTTTGGATTAGCATGGGCATTTAATTACTTTGGAGGGTATGACTTTAAAGATAGTTTGACAAGTGCTATTCCTTTGTGTGTTATCAGTAGTGCTATTGCAATTCCAAGTGTTAAGTACTTATCAAACAAGAATAAGGAGTTCGTTATTTATGAAAGTAGTATATCGGATATCCTTGGAGTACTATTTTTTAATTTTGTAGCCCTTAACGTAACAATTGATTTTTCTTCATTTTATACCTTTTTGCTTGATCTCGTGATCATTGCTGTTATTTCTTTTGTTGCTACGATAAGTCTTGCTTTTTTGCTGAGCAGAATAGACCACCATATAAAATTTGCTCCTATCATCATATTGGTTATTCTGATATATACCATTTCTAAAGTATATCATTTGCCAGCACTGATTTTCATTTTACTATTTGGTTTATTCATCGGGAATCTTGATGAAATGAAACACATTCGATTCATTAAAAAATTGAGGCCAGAACATCTTGATACGGAGGTGCGTAAGTTTAAGGAGATATTGATTGAAGCTACATTTATTATTCGTGCTTTATTCTTTTTGTTATTTGGATTTCTGATAAACACCTCGGAGCTTTTAGATGCTGATACGTTCGTCTGGTCAGCCGGAATTACTGTGGCGATCTTCTTCTTCCGTTTTATTCAGCTGAAACTTGCAAGGCTCCCTACACGTCCTTTATTGTTTATTGCCCCCAGAGGATTAATTACGATATTACTTTTTCTAGCAATTGAGGTGGAAGACAGGATC
>Ga0136559_1000398_pt1 | contig 15005 bp, 13 predicted proteins | sample AntRauMeHopE1496_FD_104633 | JGI IMG/M metagenome (GOLD analysis project Ga0136559, IMG submission 104633) | Saline lake microbial communities from Rauer Islands, Antarctica - Metagenome Hop E1 #496 | ecosystem: Environmental > Aquatic > Non-marine Saline and Alkaline > Saline | place... | reverse complement strand
AGACACTGCAGGCCGTTTGCACAACAAGGTAAACTTAATGAACGAGCTTACTAAAATTAAGCGCGTGATGGATAAAGTGATACCTAACGCACCACACGACGTGATGCTCGTGCTAGATGGTTCCACAGGACAAAACGCCTTTGAACAAGCAAAACAATTTACGGCCGCGACTGCCGTAAGCTCGCTAGCAGTTACAAAATTAGACGGTACCGCAAAGGGTGGAGTTGTCATAGGCATCTCAGATCAGTTCCAAATTCCCGTGCGCTACATAGGTATGGGCGAAGGTATGAATGACTTACAGGTTTTTAATAAAACGGCTTTTGTAGATAGTTTTTTCAATTAGGCTTTTCGCGTTTATTATTGCGCACTTAAAGTTGCATCTATGAATGTGCCGCGTTACGAGACTTTACCGTTTTAATATATTTCACGCATTTATAAATATTGCACGATGCAGCATGTTCAACGGGTGACATGTTGTATGAATCTATGAACCTGTCGTGTTGTTAACTTGTACGTTTTTAATACCTTTCACGCATCTGAGAGAACCTTGTTTTTCAATTAAAATCCTGCAAGTATGCACGATTTAATTACTATATCTACCTTATCTTTCGGCTAAAATTGTATCATGCGCTCCACATATATCATAGCACTTTTACTAGCAGTTGGTTTTTGCGTTCCACAAAATAGTGCAGCACAGTTAAAAGACTCCACCACTTACAAAGTTTTAGATTCTAAGTACCTAAATCGAGCAAGTGTTTTTGCGGGTACAGGGGTTGATGAGGTACGCTTTCGCGAAAGCGAGAAACTCAACAGCGTTATCTTAGAAAAAAGCATACCTGAACTGCAACAGTCTGTAAATAAAGGACTTTTTAGCTATGAAGATTTAACCATCTTTTATTTAAACAGAATTTATAAATACGACCGCGAAAACGAGCTGTCCCTTAACGCGGTCATTTCTTTGAATCCAAATGCAATTGCACAAGCGCGCGCCATGGATAAAGCACGAATGACAGAAAAACGCTTACCGCAATCGGCTAACAGGCTTGAGGGCATGCCCATTTTATTAAAAGATAATATTAACAGCAGCGAGATGCCTACCACGGCCGGTGCAGCGGTGATGTTAGGAAACCAGACTGGCGATGCAGATCTTGTGCGCCGTCTCAAGGATAGTGGCGCTATTATTTTAGGTAAAGCAAACCTGAGTGAGTGGGCTTATTTCTTTTGTGGCGATTGCCCGAGCGGTTATAGTGCTGTGGGCGGTCAGACGCTTAATCCTTACGGGCGTAAGATTATGGACACCGGTGGTTCTAGCAGCGGTAGCGCCGTGGCGGTGGCAGCAAATTTTGCCGTGGCTGCGGTCGGTTCAGAAACAAGCGGCAGTATTTTATCGCCAGCGTCGCAAAACAGCGTGGTGGGTCTTAAACCTACAACGGGCAGCATATCTGGTTCTGGCGTTGTTCCCATTTCCAGCTATTTAGACACCGCCGGCCCTATGACTAAAAATGTTATCGACAACGCCATTCTCTTGCAAGCTATGACAACAAAACCTAACGATTATATACAAGCAGCACAAAACGGTGGCAATCTCGTTAACGCACGATTGGGTTATTTTCAGGCGTATATGGCAATTCCATTATATGCTGCTGCCGTAAAATATTTAGAAGCACAAGGGGCAAAACTTATAGCAATGCAACCAGCACGACCTAAGCTAGACGGTTTTATAACGCTGCTTAATGTAGATATGATTAAAGACCTACCTGTTTATTTTAATACTGGCGCAATGGCATCGTTTAAGCGTTGGGACATAAACCGCGTGATGCACTGGAACAAGCAGGACAGTGCACGCAGCATGCCTTACGGGCAGAAACTTTTTCAAGGTATTTTAGATGAAAAAATGACAAGTGCCAGCGACATTACCGCACTCAAATATAGGCTTACGGCCGCGGCACAAGAACATTTAAGCGGCTTGCTCAAAACCTATGATGTGCAGGGTTTTGTTTCTATAAACAACTACAATGCCGGTGAGGCAGCTGTGGCGTTCTATCCCGGAATAACTGTTCCCATGGGCTATAACGCGACAGGCGAACCTATGGGACTTACCTTTTTTGCGCCTAGCGGTGAGGAACTAAAATTATATGCTTGGGCAGCTGCGTATGAGCAAGCGACTAAAAAACGGGCAATGCCCGTAAATTACACGAACTAATTATGGAAAACACATCGCCCAGACCTGTCTTATTTACCGCAAGAGGTCTGGAACTTACTACTAAAGCTACCGCTATTTATGCTGTATTTAACATCTTTATTGTGCTAGCAAAAATAGTTGCTGATAAATCTAACATGAGTGCCCTGGTGCCTGAAAGCACATTGTATCCCGTTTATTGCCTGCTGGGAGTTTATGTGCTGGTGTCTGTTATGAATATCATAAGCATTGTTAAAGCGAGGTTTTACTGGGTACTTGCTATACTAAGCATTTGTGTTTTACTAGCTTGCAGGTTTTATTATATACCTATCGCAAACTGGATTTATAGTTTGGCACTTTGATTTCCCAAATATAGAATACGGTTCATAGACTACAACATATAGACTTTTTGATAAAAGAATAACTCTATTTATCTTTCGCTAAAAATGGTGTTAACAAAGGTCGAACGAATTTTTTATCTAGACATGATACGCAACACTTGTCATTTCGAGGTATGAGATCGCATCGCGAGCGCCGCTGGTCTAGAAAATGTAGTTTTTGATGCGTTGTTTAAAACGCTACCGCTTTTAAACAACGCATGAACACGATTAAAAATAAAATCGATATCCAGCAGTAAGCGTTAATTCCTCATAATCGCCCAGCCACTGGTACTGACCGTTTATGGAAAAGCGGCTATAATAAAGACCAGAACCAGCTCGTTTTTCTACAAAATTGTCCCAGTCCATAAGATTGCCGCGTAGTTCTAGTTGTAAGGGTAGCGATGTAATTTTACGGAAGCTAAAATTATGGTCAGCATGAATGCCAAAGTCCCAAGTCGTACCTTGTTGTGCCGTAAAGTCATCATTTAAATGATCTTTTTCTGTACCGATAGAAGTTACGTAGGTGTTAAACAGAGAAACAGCTGTTGTTGGGTGTATCATGTATTTATAAAATGGAAGACTGTTAAAGTCGGCTTGTTGATAAGCCATACCTGCATAAAGATAAAAAGAGTTGCTAAAGGAAATCGGTTTGTACAGAGATGCCTCAATTTGTTCATTTTCCTTAAAATTTGTGAGGTAGGAAAAGTTGCTAAGCACACTTAGGCTATTAGTTTATTTGTTTCTAGGTTTAAACCTATAGTGCCGTAATTTAAACGTTGCAGAAAATGAGCGGCAATATATCTTCCTAGATGATCACATATTATAATCACATGAATATCTAAGTCTATTTGTAGGGTTATGTGTAACGTGTTTTTACGTGTGATCAGAATCTCTTTTCTCGCGTAACCAGCAGAAGAAAATAGCAGCACCGCACCATCATCAACTTCTATAGTATAACGTCCATTAAAGTCTGTGCTAATGCTATTCGTTGTGTTTTTTATGTGTACCGTTGCACCCATTATTCCTTTGCCAGTCACGTCGGTTACCTCTCCCTTAATGGTTCTTTGTGCTGCGACAGTCGAGTAAAAAAGCAGCAAGTATGCAAGTAGAAACGATTTCACACATTAACGTTATAGGTTTTTAAGGTGTCCGCTTTCGCGAAAGCGAACTATTTATAATCACTTTGCATCTTAATACACCCCGTAAAGCGTAAATTTGCGGTCAGTTATGAGAACAAAATCAAGAAAAAAGAATCGTATTAATGTTATCACCCTAGGATGTTCTAAGAATGTCTATGATAGTGAGGTGCTTATGGGCCAGTTAAAGGCTAGTGGTAAGGACGTGGTACACGAAGAAGAAGGAAACATCGTGGTGATAAACACCTGTGGTTTTATAGATAATGCAAAAGAGGAGTCTGTAAACATGATTCTGGAGTTTGTGGAACGTAAAAAGCGTGGCGAGGTAGATCAGGTATTTGTATCGGGTTGTTTGTCCGAACGTTACAAGCCAGACCTGCAAAAAGAAATTCCCGATGTAGATCAGTATTTCGGCACGACCGAGTTGCCGTCGCTACTTAAAGCGCTGGGTGCAGACTACAAGCACGAGCTTATAGGAGAACGCGTTACGACCACGCCTAAAAATTATGCCTATTTTAAAATAGCCGAAGGTTGTGACCGACCTTGTAGTTTCTGCGCCATACCACTTATGCGCGGTAAACATAAAAGCACGCCTATAGAGCACCTGATTATAGAGGCCGAAAAACTTGCGGCAAAAGGTGTAAAGGAACTCATACTCATCGCACAAGATTTGACGTATTACGGGCTCGATTTATATAAAGAACGCCGCCTTGCAGTCTTGTTGCGCGAGCTAGTAAAGGTAGAAGGAATTGAGTGGATACGCATGCACTACGCATTTCCTACAGGTTTTCCTATGGACGTGCTCGAGGTGATGAAACAAGAACCTAAAGTGTGTAACTACCTAGATATTCCGTTGCAACATATTTCTACACCGGTATTAAAGTCCATGCGACGAGGTACGACTTTTGAAAAGACAAATGCGCTGTTAGAACGCTTTCGCGAAAGCGTTCCTGAAATGGCCATACGTACCACACTTATCGTGGGGTATCCAGGAGAAACTCAGGAAGATTTTGATATCTTAAAGCAATGGGTCAAGGATCAGCGATTTGACCGCATGGGTTGTTTTACCTACAGTCACGAAGAAAACACGCATGCATACCTGCTAGAAGACGACGTGCCTGAAGACGTAAAGCAAGACCGCGCAAATGAGATAATGGAGTTACAATCCCAAATCTCGTGGGAGCTGAATCAGCAAAAAATAGGACAGACCTATCGCGTGATGATAGACCGTAAACGCGGTAACTACTTTGTAGGCCGCACAGAATTTGATAGCCCAGATGTGGACAATGAGGTGCTAATAGACGCAGCTGCACACTATTTAAGCGTAGGCTTGTTTGTAGATATTATGATCACCGAAGCTGAAGATTTTGACCTATACGGTGAGCCCGTTCCCGAGGTTTAAAGTATGAGTTCTGAGTTGCTTGATTTTACTTACGAGTTCTGAGTTAGGAGTTGTTGAGTTTTGTGAGTTTACTTATGATTTACGAGTTTAGAGTTATGAGTTATCAGGTTGCGTGAGTTTGTTTATGAGTTTAGACTTATGAGTTCTGTGAGTTTACTTATGAATTATGAGTTACGAGTTACGAAGTGTAATTTAGTGATATTCTCTTAACGTTCAAGCATCTGAAAACGTTAACTGCAAACTAAGGCTGCAAACTGCGACCCGAAACTGCACACTGCATATTGCAAATAACTACTTAAAAACTCAATCCTTCCGCTTATCACGTAACCGCTGTTTGAAATTGCGTTTATCACCTCGTGCAGCAGGTTTTTGCTTGCTGTAATTCCATCCTAAAAAAACAAAAAAAGCAAGCAGTACCAAGGCAATGTAAATCCAGTCTTTATATTCTGTGTAGAAATTCATGGGGTATAATTAGCGTGCAAATTTAGGTTTTTTAGTTTTTAAAGTCTGTGAGTCTGTGAGTCTGTGATTTTTTAGTATCAGTTTTCAGTTGCAGTTTAAATTTGATTCATAATAGCGAGTTTGAGTTGATTTATAAAATAATAAATCATCAGTACACAATCGTTGACATAGCATATCGTAAGCAATGGGCAAACAGCAATTAGTAGTCCTCAACAGCGCTAGCAATAGGCAATCAGCGGTATGTCATTGCGTTAGCGATAGGCAATCCTCAACAGCTATAGCAATAGACAATCAAGCAGTATGTCATAGCGTTAGCGATAGGCAATCCTCAACAGCGATAGCAATAGACAATCAAGCAGTATGTCATAGCGTTAACAATAGGCAATTAGCGATAGGTAATCAGCAATCCTCAACAGCGATAGCAATAGTCAATCAAGCAGTATGTCATAACGTTAACAATAGGTAATCAGCAATAGGCAGTCCTCAACAGCGGTAGCAAAAGAAAATCAGCAGTATGTCATAACGTTGGCAACAGGCAATTAGCAATAGGCAATCAGCAATCAGCAATTAGCAATCCTCAAGAGCGCTAGTAATAGGGAATCAGCAACAGGCAATCCCTAATGGACCATAGGTAATAAACAATGAACTACTTGTTCCTTACGTCGCTTTCTACTATGCCGTCACGCAGTCGTATCACGCGGTGTGCGTGTGCAGCAACTTCTTCTTCGTGGGTCACGACAATAACGGTGTTACCTTCTTTATGAATCTGGTCAAAAAGAGCCATGATTTCCACGCCTGTTTTAGAATCTAGGTTACCGGTAGGCTCATCGGCCAGGATAATGGACGGGAAGTTTACCAGCGCCCTACCTACAGCAACACGCTGCCGTTGTCCGCCAGAAAGCTGGTTAGGCTGGTGGTCCATGCGGTCGCCCAGCCCTACGCTTATAAGCACCTCAGTAGCTCGCACGTTGCGGTCTTTTTTGCTCTTACCTGCATTAATCATGGGTAATGCTACATTATCGAGCGCAGTTGTTCTAGGTAATAAGTTAAAGGTTTGAAACACAAAACCTATCTCGGTGTTGCGTATGTCTGCCAGCTCATCGTCAGACAGGCTGGAAACATCTATCCCGTTGAGCACGTACGAACCAGATGTGGGCGTGTCCAGACAGCCCAGCAAGTTCATAAAGGTAGACTTACCAGAACCAGACGGCCCCATAAACGCCACATAATCGCCTCGTTTAATATCTAAATCTATACCTTTTAAAACGTGTACAGTTTCCGTACCTAATTTAAAATCTCTAATGATGTTGCGTACTTCTATAACATTTTTACTCATAAGAAGGGGTGCTAGGTTGGGTCTTGCAATATAAGACGATGTGCGAGGTGATACGTTACAATTTTATATGAAAAGCTTGTTGCGATTGCGCTGTTCTTAGAAATAAAAAACCCCAGTAAAAACTATCTATGCTTGCAGTAACCTGTTTATGTTGTTGTACCTTTTTCCATGTTTGCGTCATGGCCGTAGACCAGTAAATATCGTCTAATATAAAAACCGTGTTTGTATGTGCAAAAGCAAGTAATTGTTCAAAATAGCGCATTGTTGCTGCGCCATCGTGATGTCCATCTATAAAAATAAGATCATACGGTCCTTGGGGTTTTTGGGCTAACTCGCCATTTAAAAACGCTTTAAAAGTGCCGTTAACAAGGTTTATGTTACTGCGTTCCTTTAGGTTACTTGCGGTATAATGATACATACTTTGTGATGCCTCAATGCTGGTTACCCTAGCACCGTTAAGCGACAAAGCATGCGTTCCCACACCTAGTGAGGTGCCTAGTTCTAGTGCTGTTTTAATGTTGAGATAATGACAAATTCTGGTGAGCAGCGCAGCGCGGTTGAGCGTTGTACAGTTTATGTTTAAAATAGCGTTTATAGCGCGTTCTTTATTCTTAAAATGCTTGCTACCTGCACCGTGGTCTTCTATGGTTATGACCGTGGTGTCTTGCGTAAGCGATTTACGGTATGTTTTTAATGCGGTAAGGTCGTTTGCTGGCGTTGCACCATAAAAACAAGCGTGTTGTAAATTAAAAACAAATGGCGAGTGTATACCATGCAGGTGTATAGATTTTACAACGTGTTTTAAATAATGTTTGAGTGCATGCAGCATAAACGGGTTCTTAATGAACCCGCAAAAATAGAACAACAACCTTTAAGTAAAAAACAACTTGTTTAAGAAGACTGCTTTTCAGTTAATGGTTTATTTTTGAACCGATTGAGAATTTTGATTACCCATGGTTTTAAACATAGAGCCTGTGGTCTTATGAACATAGCGCTAACAAAAGGACTAAATAAAAAATCATGACTAAAATAGGGAACTTCTATATGTTTATTGCTGCATCGCTGCTGCTAGTATTGCGACTTATGGATTTAAAGCAACTCGGTTTTGTAGCATTGTTCGAAATTACCTTTTACGTTTTTGCGATGGGTTATACGGTTTATAATTACCTTAAATGGAAATAAAAAACGCAATGTATTTTCGGTTGTTTACAAAGCACATTAAGTCCATGAAGAGGTTATAAGTGCTGGCAGTAATTAGGCTTAAAAAAATAGGCTACTTGCGATTCTGCCGGTTTTAGAGATTCTTTTACGGGTTACAATCCTTGGTCACAACCCGCAGTTTCTACTATATTTGTTTGCACTTTTGAAACTACGCATTGCCCAAAAATATACTGTACATAGGGAATAAATTACAGCGTCACGGTCGCACGGCCACGACTATAGACACGCTTGCGCCCTTGTTAGAAAGTGCAGGTTTTAAGGTGCACTGTGCATCGCATAGGGTAAACAAGGTTAGCCGTTTTCTAGATATAATTACCACGGTGTTGCGGCTTAAAAACTGGACGCATTATGTACTCATTGACACGTACAGCACACAAAATTTTTGGTATGCCATCACGGTTTCTCGGCTTTGTAGGTTATTTAAAATAAAGTACATACCCATTTTACACGGTGGTAACTTGCCCCGGCGACTGTTAACCCATAAACAACTTGTAACCCGCTATTTAGATAACGCACATGCGGTAGTGAGTCCGAGTGATTTTTTGAAGTCCGCTTTCGCGAAAGCATTACACACACCCATACAAGTCATAAAAAACAACATAGAAATTGCCCAATATCCTTTCAGTGAGCGAGAAGTGGTGCAGCCTAATTTGCTCTGGGTAAGGTCATTTGCGGCGGTGTATAACCCCATGATGGCACTAGACGTGCTTGTAGTTTTGCTGCAAAATTATCCAAATGCGCAATTAACCATGGTCGGGCCAGACAAAGACGGTAGTATGGAAACTTGCCGGCAGCGTGCGTTAAAGGACAAACTACCAGTAACATTTACGGGCTTGCTCACTAAAACCGAGTGGATCGCCTTGAGCATGACACACGGCGTTTTTATAAATACCAGCAATGTAGATAACCTACCTGTGAGTATTATTGAGGCAATGGCACTGGGTCTTATAGTGGTGAGTACCCAAGTAGGTGGTATATCTTTTTTAGTATCGCATGGCATAAATGGGCTGCTAGTGCCAGCAGCAAATCCCGATGAAATGGCGAATGCCATAAACCATATATTAACCGACCAAACCCTTGCGCAAGCCGTAATTTTAAATGCGTTCAATACCGCTGCACAGCACGACTGGCAGGTTATTAAACCACAATGGGTGGCGTTGCTTAGGTAGATGGTGTATATTTGACGCACCCCAAAAGCACCTCTCAATGGCTAATAGCACCTATTAATGGCTAAACGTGGCTCTATACATTTTGATATGTCTGAACGCAAAATATTTTTGCGCATTATCGACGTGTTAGTGGTGTTGGGTGCCTTGCATTTAGTGGGTGTCACCTTTGATTTAGATTATTTTAAAATTAATAACCAGCATTGGGTGTGGACTTTTGTATTGGGCTTTTACATAACTTTTTTTTGTACCGTTTTTGAATTGTACGATTTACGTCGTGCAAGTCGCATAAACAGTACGGTAAGCGGTGTTATAACGGGCAGTTCGGTCATTACCTTACTTTTTTTACTGACACCCTACTTTACTCCCGTACTTCCTGAAAACAGATTACAAATTTTATTTTTTTACCTATCGATTACGACAAGCTTGCTTTTATGGCGTGCCCTGTACATTAAACTTTTTGCAAGTACCCGATTTGATAAAAACGCGATTTTAGTTGTAGACGCTGCAGAAGCTACTGCGATAGCAAACACCTTACTTGCTGCCGACCCTAATTTTAAAATCGCAGGTTATGTTAATACCGACCTAGAGATCGTGATGGGCCACGATGACAGGATGCCCGTACTCACCATGAAGGCTGCTTCTAAACTGTTAAAACGCCAGAATGTTACTGAGGTGGTGGTAGCGTCTAGTAAGGTAGAAGAAATTACCGCCGAACTTTATTCATGGCTCATAAAAATGGTGGAGCTGGGGTATTCTGTACGCGAGTATACACAAGTTTATGAAGAAATGACCGACCGCGTTCCTGTAGAATATGTGGGTAAAGATTTTTACAAATATTTTCCGTTTGCGCGTAGCAACCAGAATAAACTGTATCTCGTATATCAGCGCCTTTTTGATATAATACTTTCAGTTACTGGTTTGTTTATAGGTTTGCTTTTCTTACCGCTTGTGCTTGTGGGTAACTTAGTGGCGAATCGTGGACCATTGCTTTATAAACAAATCAGGGTTGGCGCAAACCGCACAACTTTTAAGATTTATAAATTCCGTACGATGGTGCGCAATGCCGAGTCTGCCGCTGGCGCACAATTTGCTCTAAAAAATGATGCACGCATTACTGATTTTGGTCGGTTTTTAAGAAAAACCAGGCTCGACGAGATTCCGCAATTTTATAATATTCTTAAAGGCGAGATGAGCATTATAGGACCGCGACCAGAGCGGCCTGTTTTTGTAGAAGAGCTTTCTAAAAAAATACCGTTCTATGAGACCAGACATGTCATAAAGCCAGGGCTTACAGGCTGGGCACAGGTAAAAACTAAATATGGTGTGTCTGACGAGGATCACCTGCGCAAGCTGCAGTACGATTTGTATTACATTAAAAAGCGGAGTATATTTTTAGACTTGCGTATTCTGGTAAAAACAGTGAGTACGGTACTTTTCTTTAAAGGACAGTAGTCCGTTTTTTCAAGTCACACATTTGTTTAAATTCTGAATTCTAAGTTTTAGTTTCAATCTCGATAGCTGCTTATCGTCGAAACTTGACTTCGATTTCATTTCCCATGTTACGTTGATTTCAGGGTGATTTTTAGTTTCCTATATTCCATCAGTACACTGTTTTTAATTCAGCGTTATTCGCGGTTAGAATCGGGTGTTTCATCATTGCTTCTTTTGAATGTTATTGAGTTGTTGATTTTTTTGAGCTATAAGCACAGCGCAACACTTTAAATTCAAGTTAAATCTCAACATTCTCGCATGCGCAGCCCAAAAATCTATCCATTTTCTAGTGCACAGTTGCAGCGTTTGAATTCTTGTTTGTAAATGTGACAAGCAATCAGACTGCGCGAGTTTTAAAAACAGTACTTTACATTACAACGGCAGGTTAAAATTCTCTCAGGTTTTGAGTTCTGTTTTTTTTACTTGTTTTTACGCTGAGTTCACAAGGGCTTTTTCTATTTCGAACAGATTCTGTGTCCTTATAAAGCAGCAAATAATTCCAAGACTGTTTGCAATTTTAAATTGTTATCGATGCGTTAAAAGTAATCGAATTGCTTTTTTTAAGCTTTTGTAGCTTGTTTACTTGTAACTAGGTCCTAACTAGTATACACACGGACACCTTGTTTACCGACCTAAAACGCTGCAGTCTTAATTCAAATTATAATAAGCATGGCTCTTAGAAAAACAAACTGACCTAGCAGCTGCTCAGCATGCACGTGAACCACACACCAGTCCGCGTCATCAGGTTCGTGCAGTGATTTAATAGTGCTGCTAGTGCTCCGTTTTCAAAAGATAACAAACGGTCTCACGTTCCTAGGTAATTGTTTTACAAGACTGCTTATGGCGTGCTTACCGTTCAGTAAAAAGTACTAAGGGTCATATTCCCTATGTTCAAGTTCTTGTTTGTAACAGGTTATTTTCCTTTTCTAGTAAGTCCATTATTTCTAAACAGGCCAACAAGTAAAACGGCCAACCCCATAAAAATCGCTATACGGGCTAGGTAATCGCCTTGCTTTGCATAAAAGGTTACGGTGTTGTTAGGATATATAGTACCTTTAAGTACGCCTTTTTTATTATACCCCAGTGATTGCACAACCGTACCACCAGGGTTTATAAACGCACTAATACCGGTATTTGCGCTACGGGCAATCCACTTGCGGTTTTCTATAGCCCGCAGTCGCGCAAGGCTCAAATGCTGTTTGTGACCTTGGGTATTGTTCCACCACGCATCGTTTGTAATGATTGCAAGAAATTGTGCGCCGTTAGTAACATAATCACCTACATAAGAACCATAAACCGACTCGTAACATATAATAGGGGCGACTTTAACGCCTGTATTGCTTTTAAAAACACCGCGTTCTTTTTGTGTGGTTTTGGTAGAAACCGTGCCGCCTAAATCTATCATCGCGTCGCCCAGTAAAGGTTGCAGCAAGCTTTTGTAAGGAAAGTTCTCAACGCCTACTACCAGCTTTGATTTGTGATATAACTCCACCTCACGGTTTTCGTCAAAAAATAGGGCACTGTTATAATCGTCATAAAAAACAGTTGGGTCGTCTGTGCGATTTGTTTGTGTTTTAATTTTGCTTGGGTCTTTAAAAACGTCTATAATCACCGCGCCACCTAAATAATGCAAACCGTCATAATGGCTCAGAAAGCCTCGTAACGACAAGGTGCTGTTATCATATTGCACGTTATTTAAATAAACAGGCTCTGCGAGCACCGTTTCGGGTGTGATGAGAAAATCGGTTTTATTGTCCAGTACCGGGGCAGCTAGTTCTTTAATTGTTGTAACTACCGCATTATTGCCATTGTCATATTTCTCTAAATACGGGTCTATATTGGGCTGTACCAAAACGATTTGGGTGCTTTCGATGTTGTTAAAGTTTTCACTCACAACTACCTTTATAATTAATGAAATAAGTATAGGCACAGCAATCACGACCACAGGGAAAATGACACGACGGGTTATGATTTTAAGAGAAAGGCTTGTTTTAGTCTCGCTTTGGCGAAAGCGTACAAACCACAACACCGCTTGAAAAACGAGCATATTTACAATCCAAACCCACAAGGTACCGCCAAAGGTTCCCGTGTATTCGTACCACTGTATCCAGCTGGTATATTCACTAAAACCATTGCCTAAATTGAGCCACGGCCATGAAAAATCCCAGTGCAGGTGCAGGTATTCAAAACCCATCCACAAGCATATTAAAAATAATAAAGCCGCACTGTGTGTCGCTTTACGCGCAAATAAATGGTAGCACAGAACGACCAGCGCCATGAGTAAGGAGTTTACTAAAACCGCAAACCACATCCCAAAACCCGTTGCAAAATACAGCCACGAGGTCGTTGCAAAATTCCATATCACAAACGACAGGTAACTCAGTCCTAAAACCCGCAAGCCTTTGCGTGTTGCAGTGCTATTTCTCAAACGGTGCTCTGCCAGTAATAAGGGTACAAAAGCCACAAAAAGCAAGCCTGCAAAGCCATAAGTAGGCCAGCCTAACCATAGTAAGATACCCGTGAGTGCAGCGAGTACTATTGTAGGAAACTTCATAAATTTAAGCATATTAAAAGTGCGAAGTTACGAGATTTTCAGGGGCCGTCTACCGCTAGTGCTAATAACTAGCATACTTGCAAATTATGTTATATTGGTGCAAATTTGCACAAAATAATTATAGTATGTCGCAATAGGTATATTCTCTACAGAACCTAATGACACCTGATTAAGAACCCAAGTGCATGATTTATAGCACGCTAGTAAAAGCGTGCTAGCAAACGATTTAATTAGAAAGGCGAGAAACCAGCAACTTTAATTAGACTGGATTAGAGCGAAATTAAAAAAAGCAGAAAATAGCGGGTCTACCCTATCAAACAAAGCAGAAATTCTGACAGTATGTAAGCGAAAACATTGGTTCTAGACACTGATAGTACAACAGCGTTAAAGACGATTTATCTTGTAATTAAAGGCCTATCTAGAAAAAATGCTCAAATCTATTTTAAGGGAGAAAATATTAGAATACAACGCAGCACTCGCATCGCCTATGTCTGTTAGGGCATAATCTACCTCAATACCTTTGTACTTAAACCCGATGCCTATATTAGGCTGGAAACTCACGCTGTCGTTACCGTCCAGTTGTGTCAAGTTCTGAAAGTTTCCTACCCCTGCGCGCACAAACACCAGGTTTGTGTACCCATAATTAAGTCCTAAAGCTGGCGTGGCACTCACGTTGCTGCTCGATATAATGTCGTTTGTTTGTATAAATCGCATATTCAGGTTCACCTCTGTCGTGAGCACGTGGTCATAATGAAAGGTAAATGTGCGCGCGATTCCCATTTGTAGTTTGGGAAGCGTGATTTCGGTAGTTTCAGGTAGGTCTTGATTTTGGTTTGCAACTGCACCGCTCACTTGTGCAAATGCTTCCTCGTTAATATCCCAAGTGTTATAAGTTGTAGTGATATCGCGGGCCATAATGCCCATTTCCCACTTGTTGCGTTTCCATTGCACGCCTAAATCTACACCAAAACCAAAGGAACTCGCAAACTCACCTATGACCCTGCGTATCACCTTAGCATTTGCACCATAAGAAAAGCCGTCTAGTTTTGCCTCGCGTGCATATGAAAATGTAAAAGCCCAGTCGGCAGTAGAAAAGGTAGAAATACGGTCATAATTAATATTTCCCTGATCATCTATAAGTTGGGTGGTGTTTAAAATATCATCTACAGAAAAGCGTATCACACTAAACCCAAAAGCGCTCTTGTCATCTATAGCAGCTGCATAGGCCGCATAATTATATTGCGCAATGTTTGCAAAATAGCTTGCGTGCATCACAGACATTTCTTGGTCTTTAACGCGTGTTAACCCAGCCGGATTCCAGTAACCTGCATTTACATCATTTGTGCTGGCCACTACCGCATTGCTCATTCCTAGCGCCGCTGCGTCCACACCTATGTTTAGGAATTCGTTTGAGTAGGCTCGTGATGTTTGCGCTTTCGCAAAAGCGGAACACCACAACAAGCACAGGATAATGAAAATTCTCAATTGCATTTTTTATGAAGTGGCAAATATCTAGGTTTCTAGTGTAATAACTTAGATTTTACGTGGATATTGCATGGTTGCATGTATCAAAACTTGCATAATTACTGCATATTTGTACTATGAAGAAATTTATCCCTAACGCGATTACTATGCTAAACCTGCTTTGCGGTTGCATAGGTGCGGTCTATGCTTT
>Ga0136559_1000395_pt1 | contig 15039 bp, 11 predicted proteins | sample AntRauMeHopE1496_FD_104633 | JGI IMG/M metagenome (GOLD analysis project Ga0136559, IMG submission 104633) | Saline lake microbial communities from Rauer Islands, Antarctica - Metagenome Hop E1 #496 | ecosystem: Environmental > Aquatic > Non-marine Saline and Alkaline > Saline | place... | reverse complement strand
TGAAAACTACCCCCTTTTTGACCATCAGGGGTACATCACGTAGGTAGGTACGGGGAAATTTCCAAATACTCATTTCTAAGCCGCTTGATTTCCGAGTCCGAAATTTTGTCGGACGCCAGTAATATTTTTTCACCTTTCTCGTAAATTGGGTAAAACTGAATAAGAAATGGAAACCATCAGAATCAAAGCCTATCCAAAAAACAAAACTCAAATCAAATCTATTACTGACTTTTTGAGCAAAGAAGGGATTGAATTTGAAATGGTAGATAAAGAAGAATTTCTGAATTTCTCAGATGAATTGGAATCGAGCTTGGTTCAGGCGAAAAAGATTCAAAAGGGAGAACTGAAAAAGGAAAAAGCAAGAGATTTTTTGAATGAGCTATGAAGTAATTCTCACACCGGATTTTAAAAAGTTTTTCAAGAAACTCTTTAAAAAATATCCCTCACTAAAAGAGGATTTACTGAGTCTAATCGAAAAATTAGAAAGAAATCACGAAGAAGGGATTTCAATAGGAGGAAATCTTTATAAAGTCAGATTAGCAAAAACAAGGGGAAATCAGGTAGAGCAAGGGTTATTTATTATTTCTTTACTCAAAACAAAGAGGTCTACCTAATCCATATTTTTGACAAAAGCGATTTTGACAATGTCCCTAAGGCTAAATTGCTTGAACTTTTAGAATCAGCTGGATTATCTTAATCTGGTACAATTAATTAAAACTGATATAATAAATTTTCAATCTTCTTAAAGAAGATCAACATTTATTGAGGTGACTTCATACTTGCCTCCTAGCTTTTTCAACAAATTAAAATATCTCCAAGTCACTGTTAATAAAACCTTCGAGGTTAGAAAAATTGCAAAGGATACATGAACACTTTCATTTCCCCCTCCAAATCCCCTATTTTGCATCCCAATTCAGAACCGGACTAATCCGTATTTGGCACCTTGCCCTCGACACTTCGTACTCCCTATGAAATCGCATCATCTTAAGCTATACAATACCCTTTCCCGGCAGAAAGAAGTTTTCCAAGCCATCACCCCGCCTTTCGTTGGGCTTTATGTCTGCGGTCCTACGGTCTATGGAGACGCACATTTGGGTCATGGTCGACCTGCGATTACGTTTGACACGGTCAATCGATACCTGACACATTTAGGATATCGGGTTCGTTATGTTCGTAACATTACGGATGTGGGTCACCTGACCGGAGATACGGATGAGGGCGAAGACAAAATCGCAAAACGTGCAAAACTCGAACAACTCGAGCCCATGGAAGTGGCTCAGCAATACACGGATTCTTACCATCGGGATATGGCTTTGCTCAATACTTGGAAACCCAACATTGAACCCCGAGCCACGGGCCACATTCCTGAGCAGATTGCTTTGGTTGAAGCGATTCTTAAGGAAGGTTTAGCTTATGAAGTCAATGGCTCGGTCTATTTCGATACGCTGAAATACAATGAGCGAACACCCTACGGAAGGCTTTCCGGCAGAGTGATCGATGAGCTGATGAGTGGAAGTCGGGATCTGGATGGACAGGGAGAAAAGCGAAATGCAGTCGATTTTGCCCTTTGGAAAAACGCCTCTACAGAGCACTTGATGAAGTGGCATTCCCCTTGGGGAGTTGGTTTTCCAGGCTGGCACCTCGAGTGTACAGCGATGAGTTCGAAGTACCTCGGAACTCAGTTTGATATTCACGGCGGAGGAATGGACTTGATGTTTCCACATCACGAATGTGAGATCGCGCAGGGGAATGCCTGCAATCACAAGGATCCCGCCCGCTATTGGATGCATAATAATATGATCACCATCAACGGTCAAAAGATGGGCAAATCGTTGGGCAACTTTATCAATCTGCAAGAGCTATTTACCGGAAATCACAAACTACTGGAGCAGGCCTATAGTCCGATGACCATTCGATATTTCATCCTGACTGCCCACTACCGATCCACGCTGGATTTCTCCAATGATGCGCTTCAGGCTGCGCAAAAGGGCTATAAGAAGCTGATCAATGGACTTCGAATCGCAAAACTTTTGGTTTTCGAAGCCTCAAAAGCTGAGATTGATGCGAATCAAGTGAATCAAATCCAAACCAGTATTACAGCGGCTTATCGCGCAATGGATGATGACTTCAATACTGCACAAGCGATTGGGCACTTGTTTAATTTGTTGAAGAAAATCAATTCGCTTTACACCGGACAGTTGACCGCTGGAGCTTTGGGCAAAGAAGTATTTGAGTCATTGATTCAGACCTTTATCACCTTCGTAGAAGAAATTTTAGGATTAATAGAAGAAAAATCAGATTCACAGGAAGGCATGATCAACCTGCTTTTGAAGCTTTATACCGAAGCTAAAACAGCTCGGAATTATGACAAAGTGGACGAAATCCGAGCTGGTCTCAAGGGGTTGGGTTTTGTAGTCAAAGACATGAAAGATAAAATAGACTGGGCATATGAAGAATAGGATTTGGATTTTTGTTCTGTTGCTACTTGCAATAGCTTGTAGCTCGCCGGAGAAGAAAGCGGAATCGGTAATTGAACCGCTGGCGGCCAAACCTTACCCAAAATTCAACCCGGATTCGGCCTATGCTTTTATCCAAAAGCAAGTAGATTTCGGCCCTCGCGTGCCAGAATCTCCCGGACATACAGCCACCAAAGCTTGGCTTCTCGATAAATTTGAAAGCTTTGGTTTCGAAGTGCAAACTCAGGATTTCGAAGCCAAAACCTACGATGGATTGACTTGGGATCTCACCAATATCATTGCTTCCTACAATCCTCAAGCAACCAAACGAATTCTTTTGGCAGCTCACTGGGACACAAGAAGAATCGCTGACAAAGACACCGAGCGACTGGATGAGCCGATTGATGGCGCTAATGACGGAGGATCTGGTGTTGGGGTATTATTGGAAATCGCTCGCACTATTTCATCTCAGGGTTTGAAACCTGAGGTGGGTATTGATATCATTCTGTTTGATGGCGAGGATGATGGGGAGCCTGAGTTTGCAACAGTCCGTGACAATTCACAAATCTGGTGGTGTCTTGGCTCTCAGTATTGGTCTAAAAACAAGCATATTCCCAACTACTCGGCCTACTACGGGATTCTAGTGGATCTGGTCGGTGGAAAAGGAGCTCGGTTTTACAAAGAAGGGTATTCGAGGAAATATGCTTCGGGCATTTTGAAAAAAGTGTGGGACAACGCGGCACGGATTGGTCAGGGAGATTTCTTTTTAAATCGAGATTCGCCGGAAATTATGGATGATCACGTCTTTGTGAATGACTGGGCAGGCATCCCGATGATCGATATTATTGAGTTCTCTCCAGATTATGGTTTTGGACACTACCATCACACGCATGCGGATAATATGGAGGTAATCGACCGTCGAACCTTGCAAGCTGTGGGAGAAACTGTTTTATTTACCATTTATCAGGAATAATAGAATTTTCAATGTTTATTGCAATCCGAACAATAGAAGACGATTGCGGTTTTTGAATTTTCAATAATTCGGTTGTATTGTAAATAAATCACTCATGAGAAAAGGGCATCAGGTTACGATGAAGGAAATCGCCAAAAAGTTGGGCGTATCCGTATCCACCATCTCCAGAGCGCTGCAAGATTCGCCGGAACTCCACATCGAAACCAAGCGGAAGATCGTGGAAATGGCCAAGGAGATGAACTATCAGCCAAATCTGCTTGCGCAAAGTCTCAGAATCAGCCGTACCAATACCCTCGGAGTGATAGTTCCGGAAATCACGTCCCACTTTTTCGCCTCCTGCATTAGCGGAATTCAGGATCACGCCACCAAGCGTGGCTACAATGTGATGATCTGCCAATCCAATGAATCGCTGGAGCAGGAAATCGCCAATATCAAAACTCTAGTCGCCTCGCAGGTAGATGCCTTGTTGATTTCTCTAAGCCGCGAAACGAATCATTATGAGCACCTTGATGATATCTATAGCAGAGAGATTCCATTTGTTCTTTTTGACAGAGTGCATGAAGAAATGCCCGTATCCAAAATCACCTTCAATGATGTTGGCGGTGCGTATCAAGTGACCAAACACCTAATTCAAACTGGCTGTAAACACGTCATGTACGTCTCCGGCCCTGAGGATCTATACATCAGCAAAAAACGAAAAATAGGCTACCTCAAAGCCTTGACTGAATTTGGGATCGATGAAAAGGACGCAATGATCAAAGTCACTGATCTCACTTTGGAAGGCAACTTAAAAGTGGCTCAGGAAATCATCGACATGAACCCGCGCCCCGATGGAGTCTTTTGCATGATTGACCCTTTAGCAGTTGATGTGCTTACCCACTGGAAAAGTGTTGGAATTCAAATTCCTCAGGATATTGCTTTGGCAGGATTCACCAATAATCCTACCTCAGCTGTAGTGGAACCTCCGCTGACCACCGTTTCTCAACCTGGCTATGAAATGGGCAAACTAGCCGTCAATCACCTTCTGGATCAGCTTGAGGGTTTGGCCTCCGATGATCCGATTTCAATTGTATTGGAGACGACTTTAGTTCCTCGGAAATCCACCAAGTCTATTCTTTGATGCAAGTAAAGCTTACCGCTATTTTCCAAGGTCTTTTTGAAAGTCAGCCCTTGATTGCGTTTGCGCCAGGCCGGATCAACCTGATCGGTGAGCATACCGACTACCAAGAAGGTTTTGTCTTTCCGGCAGCTGTGGCCCAAGGAATCTATGTGGCGATTCAGCGAAATAATCTCACATTTTGCAGGTTGTATTCCCTTGATTTTGAAGAAGAATTTACTTTTTCACTAAATGCTATTTCTCCTAAAAAAGGGCATTGGGCAAACTATGTGATGGGAATGCTCAGTCAATTGAAGCAGGCGGGATTTAATCCGCAAAATTTCGATATGGCGATAGCAGGCACAATTCCAGTTGGTGCGGGACTTTCCTCCTCCGCTGCGCTTTCCATCGCAATTGGTACCGCCATCACTTCGCTTTTCGACTATCAAGTATCCAAAAAGTCACTCGTCCTATACGCTCAAAAATCCGAGCACCTCTACGCCGGAGTCAATTGTGGAATCATGGATCCTTACGCTTCCGCTTTTGGAGAAAAAGGACATGCGCTACTGTTGGATTGCCGATCCAACACACATGAGACCATCCCTGTAGACCTGAAGGAATATCAATTGATCTTGGTCAACAGCAAAGTCAAGCACAGTTTGGCAGATTCGGCTTACAACAAGCGACGGGCGGCATGTGAGGAAAGTGTTTTGCTTCTAAAAAGCCAGTTTCCTAAGATTCAAACCCTCCGGGATTTAAAGCCGGAAGATTTGGAACAGGTGAAAGCGATCTTACCTGAGCGCCTTTTCCCAAAAGCCAAACATGTCCTCACCGAGTGCCAACGCGTAATAGATGGCGCCAACTTTCTACAGGCAAATGATTTAGCTGCCTTTGGCAAATTGATGAATGCTTCTCATCAAAGCTTAAGTGTAGACTTTGAAGTCAGCTGTGCCGAGTTGGATTTTTTAGCTGCGAAAGCACAGGAGTTACCACAAGTAGTAGGAGCTCGGATGATGGGCGGTGGTTTTGGTGGGTGTACGCTGAACCTGGTGAAAACGGAATTTCTGGAAGATTTTAAAAAGTTGATTCTAGAAAGCTATCAGGCCGCATTTCAGATTGAGCCTGATTTCATAGCCGTGACGCTTTCCGATGGGGCATCTGTAATTAGTTCCTGATTAATTTGCCCCTTACAAGATAAGAATGCTAAGCGTTACCTACCCTTTGATGGATAATACGTATCTATTTTGCCAAAGTAAGTAACAAGTCAGTTTTCTGAAGTGAGCTGAGAATTAGGTACTTTCTCTGATTACAAGAACTGGTTTGATTATTTCTGTTTTAAATAAAAAATCGTCCTTTTCTTCAGAATTGATTTGTTCCAAAATTAATTTTGCTGCCAGTTGACCGATTTGGAAAGAAGGTTGATCCATTGTTGTCAAAGAGGGACTGACATATTTTGCAATCTCATCATTGCCGAATCCCGCGATGGCTAATTCAAAAGGAATTTTTATCTTTAATTCTTTCGAAACAGCCAAAACTCCTAATGCTAGAACGTCAGCAAAGCAAAAAACTGCATCAGGCCGATTTCCAGATTCCCAAAGTTCTTTAAAGGCTCGACCTGCATATTCCACATTAAAATCGGAGATTTCAATGGCCAATTTTTCATCAAAAGGAATTTTATTTTCCAATAACGCACTTTTATAACCTAAGAATCTATCCATACAAACAGTCAGAGATAAAGGGCCACCGATATAAGCAATCCTGTTTTTACCTCTTTCAATTAAGTGATTCACTATGGTTTTGGCACCAAGAAAATCATCTGTAACAACTTTGGAAAGTTGGAGAAATTCGCTCACACGCTCAAAAAGCAGAACAGGGATACCTCTGTCTACCACATGCTGAACATGGGCAAAATCCTGTGTTTCTTTTGAAAAAGCGATCAGAATTCCATCCACCATACTATTTGCAAGGATTTCCACGATTTCCACTTCTTTTTGGTAAGATTCTGCCGACTGAAAAATCATAACCTTATACCCTACTTTATAAGCTTCATTTTCAATTCCGGAAATTGAATTAGACCAAAATTGGCGATTGATAGTTGGCACTACTACTCCAAGGACTCTCGAGGATTTATTTATTAGACTTCTAGCCACGAGATTGGGGTGATAGTCCATTTCTTTGGCAAGTTTCAAAACTGCTTTTTTTGTTTCCTTACTTATCTCACTAGAATTCCTCAAAGCACGAGAAACAGTTGCAATGGAGACATTCAGCTCTTTTGCAATGTCTTTAATGGTGACGCTTTTTTTCATATTAAAAGCAATTTTATTATTTAATTTAAAAGTGGAGGGAATATAAAAAAAAATCTTTCTATCAAGCAATTTTCTTGAGCGTGAAGCAATTATGAACTAATTTTTACAGATTTTTTCTTCACCATATTCTAATCTCATTGGGAATATCAAAAGGAATGGAAATAAATAATTGAGAAAAACTGAATAAAACGAATGAATTACCATTACCAAATCGATTAAAAAAACCATACATCTTTATGGAATTTTCAAATGTAAACGTTATCGATAACGATTACGATATAAATATTTACCTATTTTAATTTTAGCCTATTATTATATTGTATTTGGTCAATATATTAGATTATTATTCTGTCTCATTAATGTGAATTATTTTCCAAGCTCTAAGTATTAACCCTAAATGATCAATATATGAAACTAAAAGTACTATTGACTATACTAATACTAATAAGTATAGGTATCTGTCCAAGCTGGGCCCAGGAGGTTTTGGTGCGCGGTAGAGTATTAGATGAGAAGCAGTTGCCATTGCCTGGTGCAAATATTCTGGTAAAAGGAACTACTATAGGCACTGTTACTGATATTGACGGTGAGTTTTCTATCAATGTTCCCAACTCTTCCTCACTTCTTGTGATTTCCTTTTTGGGATATCTGAAGCAGGAGGTGATGATCGGTACCCAAAGCACAATAGAAGTCACTCTTCGGACAGATTTGAGTGACCTAAGCGAGGTAGTTGTGGTAGGGTATGGTGACCAGCGAAAAATAAACATGACAGGGTCTGTGGAAACCATTGATGGTGCCGCTATCGCCAGACAGCCCGTGTTTCAAGCATCGCAGGCCTTAGTCGGAATGACGCCAGGCTTAACAGCTATTCAATCATCCAGCCAACCAGGCGCAGATAATGCCACCTTGCGGATACGAGGTACGGGATCGCTGGGCGCATCCAATGACCCATTAGTTCTTGTGGACGGTATACAAGGAGATATAGATAATATAGATCCAGCGGATATAGAAAGTATTTCCGTGTTGAAGGATGCTGCAGCAGCGGCAATTTATGGATCAAGGGGTTCCAACGGTGTCATTCTTGTAACCACAAAGAGAGGAAAAGAAGGAGCCATGAGGGTTTCGTATAATACCTATGCAGGTTGGCAAGAACCTCAAACGTTACCTAGCTATCTGGGCGCCATAGATTTTTTGAGGGTAACTAACACGGATGCAGCAACCATTACAAATTATCAGCAAAATATGGCTTCAAACCCCGATTTGTTTCCAGACACCGATTGGATGAATCTCTTATTTTCTGAAAATGGCTTTCAACAGTATCATAACCTTAGTGTAAGTGGAGGAACAGAAAACATTAAGCTTTTGGGTTCGATTTCCTACACAGACCAGGGCGCGAATGTAGTAAATTATAACTTTAAGCGATACAACGGAAGATTCAATTCCGATATTAAGATCAATGAAAAATTCAGTGTGGCTTTTGATCTAAATTTTAGTCAGGAATTGACCACCGAACCAAATTCCAGTTTAGGTGCGATTTTTCTTGACGCATACCGAATCGATCCCACCCAAGTGGCAGTTCACTCGGATGGATCTTGGGGAGATGGTTGGAGTGGTCAAAACCCGATTGCAGCCGCAAATGATGGAGGTTTGAACAGCAACCAAAATAATTACTTTCGTGGATTAATGAGGATAAACTACTCCCCCATAAAAGACCTAAATATAAGTTTAACTTATTCGCCGGAATACAGGGATATTTTTGACAGGAATTTTAATAAAATGTATACCACAATTCTTGATTGGGACTCTAAATCTACTCGAAACGTACCAGATAGAAACTCTCTGAGCAATGCGAATACAAGGCTATTTGAAAATAACCTTATTGGCTTGATCACTTACAGTAAAACTTTCAAAGATCACCAATTTAGTTTATTGGGGGGATATGAAATGATCAAAAATAATAGGGCACAGTTTGGTGCTTCCAGGACGGATTTTATCATTGACCGATTGGAACAACTGGATGCAGGAGCTGAAACAAATATGAGAAATAACGGAAGTGCAACACACTCAAGTTTGGTATCTTATTTTTCAAGGCTAAATTATTCTTACAAAGATAAATATCTATTTGAAGCAAATATCAGAAGAGATGCTTCTTCCAGGTTTGCACCTGAAAACAGAGTCTCAGTATTTCCTTCGTTTTCTGCAGGTTGGCGTCTTACGGAAGAGGACTTTTTCAGACCACTGGATTTCTTCACAGAATTCAAGCTTAGAGCTTCTTGGGGAAGGTTGGGAAACCAACAAATAGGGAACGACTTCCCTTATACCTCCAACATCTTGCTAGGAAACAACAACTTTATCTTTGGAGATAGGATTGGCACTGGTGCTGCTCAAAACGTGCTTGCCAACAGGGGCATTAGATGGGAAACTACTGAGACTGCAAATTTTGCTTTAGATGCAGGCCTAATCAACAATAAATTAACTTTTACATTTGAGTACTATATCAGAACGACCAAGGATATATTATTGGCTCTACCTATTCCAAGAGTGGTAGGTCTGAGTGCACCCCTTCAAAATGCAGGAACTGTAGAAAACAGGGGGATTGATCTTAGCTTAAATTGGAGAGATGCTATTGGGGAACTGAAATACAGTGTCAACTTCAACTTTTCTGATGTCAAGAATAGGGTTATGGATCTAGGGGGTCTAAGTCAGATTATAGGCGGAAACGCCATCACAACTGTTGGAAGTCCCATCGGTTCTATATTTGGTTACCAATCGATGGGTTTTTTCCAAAACCAGGCAGAAATTAATGAAGCGCCGAGACAATTTGGCGCATTAATTCCAGGAAACATCCGGTTTGTTGATCAGTCAAATATAGATTCCAATGGTGATGGGATTGTAGATTCACCAGATGGTAGAATTAATCCAGACGACAGGGTCATAATTGGAGATCCATTTCCTCGGCTTAGTTATGCATTAAACCTCAATTTGGAGTATAAAGGATTTGATTTTTCGATCCTATTCCAGGGCGTGGGAAAAAGAGACATGTTCTTACAGGGTGATGCCATCTGGCCACTTTTCAATGCCGGGAAGGTACAAGAATGGCATGTCCGTGATGCATGGACACCAGAAAGATCTGACGCACGGATTCCTGTCCTGGCTCCTACTAGTTTTGGAAGTAATGATGCCAGAGCAAGCGACGTGTGGGTATTTGATGCATCTTATTTAGCGATCCGTAACTTAAGTTTTGGGTATAATTTTCCTACTTTCAAACACAAATTGAAAGCGCAAAACTTACGGGTTTTTACTTCAATTCAAAATTTGGCGAATTTCAACAACCTTCCTGAAGGAACCAACCCTTTAACGCCCAATGGTAGTGGCGGTGCGATTTTCCCCATTGCCAGGGCTTATACATTTGGTGCTAGTCTAACCTTTTAATTTAAATAAAATGAAAAATTATATCTATACACTATCACTTTTGTTCTTCCTCACTTCTTGCAATGCAGATTTATTAGATCTCGAGTCGCTGACAGAACCAACAGACGCTAATTTCTTTTCCAATGAAGAAGAGCTTGACTTAGCACTTAATGGGGTTTATAATTCATTGGTCTGGCCAAGCGGCTGGGGCTTACCTTTGCAAGTGGGTATGGATAATGGGGCTACAGATATAGGTCTCGTACGAAGTGGGTTTGCTGGTTTTGATGAACTTGGTGCAGGGTCTCACAGTGCCAATAGTGGCGGGTTTCGAGACGTTTATTCTCACCTTTATACAGGCATTGCAAGAGCCAATAATCTAATTAACAATATAGATAGGGCCGCAAATGTAGTTCCTGCTGATAGGTTAAATCAAATAAAATATGAGGCTGTTGTATTAAGAGCCTACTATTATCACTACTTAGTCTTTCTTTTTGGTGATGTCCCCTATACTGAAGAGATAATCTCAAATCCATCAAATGCTCTTTTGCCAAGGGTAAATAAAGAAGAGGTGATTGACAAAATTCTGGCAGATCTGCAAGAAGCTGCAGAAAATTTACCCTTAGCGGCTACAGAGAAAAATCGGATCTTCAGAGATGTCGCACTCACATTACATTCGAGAGTTGCACTCTATGCGGGCAGGTATAGAGAGGCTGCTACTTCTTCGAAGGCAGTAATTGATGGTGGCAATTTGACATTACATCCGGATTATGAAGAGTTATTCACTCCTCAGGGAGAAGGGTCATCGGAGACAATGCTCGTTATGCCCTATTTGGATGGTTTTAGCGACCTCCCCCAGTTTTCAGCAGCTCAAGGTTCAAGAAATTATGGTGGTTTTAGTGTAGTTGTCCCTACGCAATCTATGATAGATAGCTACGAAGCCATCGATGGACTACCCATTGATGAGTCCACTATATATGACCCAAAAAAACCTTTTGAAAATAGAGATCCAAGACTAAAATCGTCAATCATCACTCCACAAAGCCAATGGGGCGGGATTATTTTTGAAAGTCACCCTGATAGTCTGGAGGTACGGAATGTGGATGGATCGGTAAGAGGCAGAAATAATGACTCCAGAAGAGTAATCTGGCCTGCTGCATTTTGTGGATATCTCTGGAAAAAATATACTAACGTAGAATCACAGTTAATCAGAAGAAATTGGAGTGAAACTGATTTTATTTTGATGCGGTATTCCGAGGCACTGTTGAATTACGCAGAAGCCAAAATCGAATTAAATGAAGTTGATGCTTCCGTTCACGAAGCGTTGAACAAAGTAAGGGCTAGAGCTTACGGTGTACCCGTGGGTGACACAGGAAGTTTTCCCGCAGTTACTTCCATGGATCAGGCATTTCTGAGAACGCTGATCAAAAGAGAAAGAAAAGTAGAATTTGCAAATGAAGGCTTACGCTTATTTGATATCAGAAGATGGAATATTGCTCATAAAGTGATGCCAGTGATATTGTATGGAAGAATCTTAGATGTGAAGAATGCTCAGTTTGTTCCTTCAATAGACGAAGATGGTTTTGTATCCTATGCAGGTATAGAATCCCAATATGATCGTAATACGGATGCTCGATTTCCAAATGCAATCCGAATATTTGCCAATCCAAGAGATTACCTGCTGCCTATACCTCAATCTGAAATTGACACTTATAGAGCAAACGGGGCCGAAATAACCCAAAATCCCGGAGGATATTAAGGGAAATTAATTTAACATTAGTTTTAAAACACCAATTACAAATGAGTCAATCGTTATATTTCATATTCGTCTTGACATTACTGATCCCTGCAAAGGGATCAGTTTTTTATGTTGATCTCACAAAAAATAACATAGATTTTTTTTTGCTCGAAAACCAAGCATATACGGTAGAAATCAATGATGATGGTTCAATACAGGGCGAATGGGTTATTCGAAGAAAAGACGAGAAAAAGACAACTCGTAAGATTTCAGGTGAGTTTACGGTATATTATTCCAGCAAAGATCCCCAATATGGATTCGGAAAGAGAGCTACTGGTGGATCTCCTGTAGCCAATCGGGGGGAAGGGAATGAAAATAATGTTTGGAATCAGGCAAAGACCATTGAACTATCCCCTACAGAATTCCAGCTGGATGGGAATTCTATTCCAATCAATTATTCAGGAAATGAATTGTTTTCCTTTTCAGCGACATTTTCTGTACCTAAAGATGAAGGCGTTTCTGTTATTTCCTGGAAATTAGATTCAAAAACCAATGGGTATTTTGCAGTCGTTTATTCCGGATTGGAGGAAAGAACTCCTGATAAATTAGATTTTCTTTATCACCCTTTGATTTTGTCTTGGAAGTGTTTGCCAGAACAAGCAATCTTAACTCCGGAGTCCTTCTCAACCACACCTTCCGTATTTACAACCCAAAAGAAGATTACTGAAGGATTAGTCATTCCTTCAGCAGAAATTCCATACAGGTGTGCATCCGCAGAAAACTCTAGATTTGGATTGATTTTACGTACTGACACTGGTCAAGCCAAACCCATGGTAATGGCTCCTATATTGGGAGGTACTGAGTCTTATCGGAAGAAATATTATTTGTAGCTGAAAATGAGTAGTTTACTAAAGAAGGTAACCTTGTTCTGCAGGATTTTCCTTCATCAAAGGAGGTAGAATGTACATATGAAGTCGCTATCAAAATCTCCCATTTAAATAATTGTGCAGGTATTCATAACGACAAAAGGCTCAGATAAACAACCTTGTATTTCAACTATATTAGAATTACCATACCGAATTTAATCTATCAAGACCAAAAGGAATAAATTACTGTTTGGCACGATAATACAATCACGATTAAACTATTTGGAAATTAGTTAAAATTAAGATATTTAGTATGTTCAAAAGCAATAAAAATTTAATACTAATTCATTGTCCTATTAGTAGATTTGAAGAGAAATTGTCGGGTCGAGAGCGTCAGAATATTATTGGATATATCCAGAAATAATCAGTATATAGCGAAGTGCAATTATAAAATATCAATGAAAAAAATATAATCAATTACTGTCATTGTACACTCACATTCCTACAAAGGCAAGTAGAAAATTGTATTCAAAAACAGAAGAAGAAAGAGGCGAATCTGATTCGAAAAGTAAGAAAATATTCAAACATTATAAATTATAATCACCTAACCTAGCTCTATAAATTGATACTGACCTTTTTACTTATTGAAATACCAAAGCATTCTACTGTATCTCAAAATACAATTAATTTAAAACCACTTCAGAAATCTATAAACCAAGATTAAAACTTCATTAAACCTTCATGCAACAACTTGATTACATTACCATTTTTATCTTTTCGCTAATTATTCTGGTCGCAGGGCTCTCTTTTGGTAAAAAAGAAACAGACATGAAGTCCTTTTTTGCAGCGGGAGGATCTGTACCCTGGTCTATGAATGGATTATCACTATTTATGAGTTTCTTTTCGGCTGGTACTTTTGTCGTTTGGGGCTCTATTGCCTACAAGTATGGTCTTGTTGCGATTACTATTCAAATGTCCATGTGCATTGCCGGTTTCGTAATCGGGTATTTTATTGCTCCTAGATGGTGGAATTCAAAAGCCCTTACTGTTGCTGAGTTTTTAACCAATCGGTTTGGGAAGAGAATCCAACAATATTATACTTATATATTCCTATTTCTTTCACTAGGATACACCGGTGCATTTCTATATCCAGTTGCAAAAATCCTGAATATAACAACAGGGTTTGACATCAATTATGCTATCCTATTTCTTGGAGGAATGATCATGGTTTATACTGCCGTTGGGGGATTGTGGTCTGTAATTGTGACAGATGTTTTGCAATTTGTGATTCTAACAGCTGCGGTTTTGTTGGTAATCCCGCTTTCCATCCAAGAAGTTGGCGGATTGGATAGTTTTATCAACCAAGCCCCAGATCAGTTTTTTAATATTTTCAATGGGGAATACACCTATGCATTTATCATCGCATTCACTGTTTACAACATTGTCTTTATAGGAGGTAACTGGGCATATGTACAGCGGTACACCTCTGTCAAGGATCGTAAATCCTCCAGCAAAGTCGGCTATTTGTTTGGTGCTTTATACTTGATTAGTCCAATGATATGGATGCTCCCTCCTATGATTTATAGGGTTTTGAATCCTGATTTACAAGGGTTGGAAGCAGAAGGCGCCTATCTGATGATCTGCAAGCAGGTTCTTCCTGTAGGAATGATAGGGTTGATGCTTGGGGGGATGATATTCGCTACAGCAAGTTCGGTAAACACTTCCCTCAATCTGGCTGCGGCGGTTTTAACCAATGATATTTTCAAGCCTCTTAGACCAGATTCCTCAGACAAAACTTTGATGCAGGTAGCAAGGCTGGCCACGGTACTTTTTGGGATTGGTACCATAGCAGTGGCGTTTATGGTACCTATGGCGGGTGGCATTGTTGAAGTGGTATTGAGTATTGCAGCGATTACCGGCGGCGCATTGTATGGTCCTGCGATATGGGCATTATTTTCCCAAAAGCAAACTGGAAAATCAATCCTTGGCGTAACAGCAATCAGCCTTATCATCAACATTTTTTTTAAATTTATCAGTCCAAAAGCATTTGATTTTGCTTTGAACAGGACTGAAGAGCTCATTCTTGGAGTAGGCGTACCCTTTTCACTTTTGTTGCTTTACGAAATCTTAGCCCCTGAAGAAATTAGGCAGCCTTCCAAAACCAAATCTCCAATAAGTGAAACAAAGGAAACGATTGAT
>Ga0136559_1000393_pt1 | contig 15090 bp, 15 predicted proteins | sample AntRauMeHopE1496_FD_104633 | JGI IMG/M metagenome (GOLD analysis project Ga0136559, IMG submission 104633) | Saline lake microbial communities from Rauer Islands, Antarctica - Metagenome Hop E1 #496 | ecosystem: Environmental > Aquatic > Non-marine Saline and Alkaline > Saline | place... | reverse complement strand
GCATGTGGGCCTGTTTGGTGTAACGACGAGATTACACAGGGACGTCTACGAGATTTTGCGGCGGGATTGTGGAAATTGAAACCGCAAAATGGGTTGGGAGGGGTTAGGTCACTGATTCAGGATCATGTCCAACGCCAGCTTTCGGTGCCGTAAAACATTCACTACAGATCCTGTGAAAGGTCAGTGCGGCGCTGCCGACCGAGCGCCAGTTGTGGCTGAATGCCGACACAACCCTCAACCCGCTGCAAACGCGGACAGAAAGACAACAGGGCCGATTGTCCAGATTACAGCGATCAGTCCGACCACGCCCAACGCCAGACTGGTCCGGCGCACAAAGCCAGCGGACGCGCCATAGCGGCGCGACGCCAGCCCCAGAAGGACGACAGCCTGCAATGCGATGGCCAGTCCGAAGGCCACGATCAAAAGGATATGATCCCACCCGTTGCGGCACATGACGGCCTGCAATCCATAGATCGCGCTGAACGAGGCAAGCCACAGGACCAGTGGGCCGAAAAGGCGGATCACGTCTTTCATGACAAAAGGCCGGGCGCAAAGGTGACGGCAACCACCACAAGGGCGATGAAGGCAGCGTAGTCGATCCAGAGCTGGACGATCCGTGCCTCGCCCAGACGGCGCGGTGGCATGAATCCGCATGCTGCGCGCGCCAATAGAAAGCCGGTCATCAGCGTGGCAAGGGCTGCGTGAAACAGCGCATAGCCGCCAAGCACCCAGACAGTCGCGTCATAGGCATGGCGGGTGGGGTCGGGCATCGACATCAGAACCGACGCGGCACCCGCGATCAACCCCACGCATCCGACCAGTGCTGCGCCCAATCCGACTGCGGACTTGCGCCCGCGCCGCACGGTGAAGATGGCCCAGCGGATGCCGAATGGCCCGACAATCGCCCCCATGGCAACGCTAGCAAGCGAGATCCAGCCCGCTGTGGCCCACGCCGGTGGCGGCCAGTTTGGCGCGACGGTCCACAGGAATGCATAACCGAACAACAGACAGCCAAAGAATGTTGCATTTGCCAGCAGCAGGAAAACGGACCCCCACCAGCCCGGCGGGTCGTCGGTTTCGGCAGCATAGGGCAGCATCAGGCCGTGGCCTGCGTCTTGGAGGCCCCGATCGGCCTGATGGCCCAGCGTCCAGACCCAGCGCAGCGCAAGGGCTGTCACCCCGATACCGGCCAACGGAATCAGCCAGTAGGCCTTGATCAGCATGCCCAGAAAAACCCCTCCGGTGACGAAGGCCATGAGCATCGGCAGACCGGTGTTGCGCGGATAGACGACGATGCCGTTTGGCGTGCCGGCCGCGATGTCTACGGTCAGGGTTTCGCGCTGCCCGTCGCGCGGCGTCCCGAGGTAGCCTTCGCCGCGTGCCAGACGTACCGCCAGATCCGGGCTGGCGGCAAGCGCATCGCGCGAGGCGACGACAGGCAGGCTGGCGAAATTATAGGCTGGTGGCGGAATCGGCATGGCCCATTCCAGACTGCCCGCGCGCCATGGATTGCGGGGTCCCCGCGACCGCACGGCGGCGTTCACGATGACATCGATCAGCACCAGTACAAAGCCTATCGCCATGATGAAACTGAAGACTGACGAGATGAGGTTGATCACCTCCCACCCCGACCCCGCGTCATACGTGTCGATCCGGCGGCGCTGCCCCAGCAGCCCGACCCAGTGCATCAGCAGGAAGGTGCCGTGAAAGCCGATAAAGACCAGCCAGAACGCCGCTTCCCCCAGTTTGAAGAACCTTCTACGCCCGGTCATATGCGGCATCCAGTAATAGAGCGCGGCCAGCATCGGAAAGACAAAGCCCCCCACCAGCACGTAATGCAGATGCGCCGTGACGAAGGCCGTGTCATGCACCTGCCAGTCGAATGGCACGACCGCCACCATAACGCCCGTCAGCCCGCCGATCACGAAGGTCGCGAAGAACCCGACGACCCACAGCATCGGCAGATGCATCTGCGGGCGGCCCTTCCAGATTGTGCCCAGCCAGGCAAACACCTGAATGCCCGTCGGCACCGCGACCAGTGTCGAGGCGGCGGAAAAGAACGCGAGCGCCAGATGCGGGATGCCGGTGGCAAACATGTGATGCACCCAGATGCCGAAGCTGAGCACACCGAGTGCAATCGCGGCAACCACTACCCACCAGTAGCCTAGCAGGGTTGTGCGGGCCATGACCGGCAGGATGGTCGAGATCACCCCGGCGGCAGGCAGAAAGATGATGTAGACCTCGGGGTGACCGAACAGCCAGAACAGATGCTGCCAGAGCAGGCTGTCGCCACCATGCTCCACCTGGAAGAATGGCATGCCAAACGCACGCTCCAGCTCCAGCAGCAGCGATCCGAGGATCAGCGGGGGAAACCCCGTCAGGATCATCAGCGAGGTGATCAGCGCATACCATGCGAAGATCGGCATCCGTGACAGTGACATTCCGGCGGCCCGGTAGCGCAGGATCGACACGGTGATTTCTACGGCCGCACAGATGGCCGAGATTTCGACAAAAGTGATGCCGATGAGCCAGAAGTCGGGGTTGATCCCCGGGCTGCCCAGCGTCGAGGAGAGGGGCGGATACATGAACCAGCCGCTGTCAGGCGCGATGCCCGCAACCAGCGAGAACAACAGCATTGAGCCGCCGAAGGCATAGCACCAGAAGCCGAAGGCGGTCAGCCGTGGAAACGCAAGATCGCGGGCGCCCAGCAATTTGGGGAGAAAGTAGACCGCCAGCCCCTCGAACAACGGAATGGCAAAGAGGAACATCATGATGGTTCCGTGCATGGTGAAGACCTGATTATAGATCTCGGGGCCCATGAAGGGGGATCGGGGCGAGGCCAACTGGGCGCGGATCAGCATCGCCAGAATGCCGCCAATGAAGAAATAGACCACCGCCAGCACCAGAAACATCCGCCCGATGTCACTGTGATTGACAGTCGTGAACCCGCGGCGCCAGCTGCGGTCCGAGGCCCAGATGCGCGAAAGCGCGCGGTGACGGCGCAATGCGTTCATGGTATTTCTCCGGCAATAAAGGCAGACCAGCCTGCTGAGTCATGCGCGACAACGGTGAATTCATGGGCGCGGTAGCCGACCCCGCTGAATTCCGCGCTTACCCCGTCATACTCTCCCGGAAGGTCAGCCTCGATCCGCAGCACATTGACGTGGCCGGGGATCGCATCAAGCTTGCCCGCAAGGCGGGGCACCCAGAAGCTGTGGATCACATCCGCCGTGGTGATCTGTACGTCGATGGGCGTGCCGGCCGGAATATGCAGGACATCGTGCGTCTCACGGTCCGGCAGGTCCGCATAGGTGAACCGCCACGCCCATTGCCGCGCCTCGGCCCCGACCGTTACCAGATCCGGGGCGGCGCTCGGCATCAGCCGCTCTCCGATGCTCAGCCCATAGACCAGAAGGGCCGCCAGAACCGTCACGGGAAAGGCCAGCCCCAGCCCGACGATCCAGCGCCGCTCATGGCTATGATCGCTGCTGTCAGCAGCGTCGCGCGCACGAAACGCCAGCAGCAAAAGGACCATGACGAGCGTGAATATCGCCACGGCACCCACCAGCAGAACCCACCACAGCGTCGCAATCGTGGCCGCAGCCGGACCTGCCGGATGCATGATTGAGAGTTCCTGCGTGCAACCGCCCAGCAACAAAAGCGTTAAGGTGGAGAGGCACATCGCCCTCCTCCGTGCAAAAAGGACCTCAGCATGCCAGCCGAACCGATTGAAACCAAACCAGACGAGCTTGTTGACCCTGTCAGGGCCAATCCCGATTTTGACCAGACCGCCTCGCGCATCGCGATCATCGGGCATCCGATCCATGCGATGGCCGTGGCCTTTCCGGTCGCCCTGACCTTCTGCACCTTTGGCGCCGATACGCTGTACTGGTGGTCGGGCGACGGATTCTGGGCGCGGGCGGGCATCTGGGCTGCAGGCACCGCCTTTCTGTTCGGGCTGCTCGCCGCCCTGTCGGGCACCATGGAGCTGTTGATGGTGCCCGGCATCCGCATCCGCTCGGCTGCATGGACGCATGCCATTATCGCCGTTTTGCTGCTGTCGCTGCTGGGCGCCAACTGGGGCTACCGCACCAGCGTCGGGTTCGAGACCGCAGTGCTGCCTTACGGCCTGCTGCTCTCGGCATTCAATGTGATCGTGGTGGCTGCAACAGGGTGGCACGGGGGCAAACTCGTTTTCGACTATGGTTTGGGAGCGGCAAAAGGCAACTGACGGTCCATGGGCTGAAACAGCCAGTCCGGCAGCGGGATCGCCCCGAGGTCGGGCTTGGCCAGAACCAGCACAAGGATCAGAAGGATCGGGATCAGCAAAAGAACCAGCAGGAGTGTCGGCTCTGGCGGGACATAGGTGCCTTCGGTTTCGGCCACCTGCACCAGCACATGGCCGACCCACCCATGGAAGGTGACCAGCACGGCCACGAACACCAGCTTGGCGAACAGCCATGGCACATAGACTTCGCGCAGAAAGATCAGCGCCGTACCCGCACCGATGGCCAATAGACCGGCAGGGGTGATGGCATAGATGTAGCTGTAATGGCTCACCCGGCGGATGCGGGCGTAATCACCCTGCCCAATTGCAGAATCATGACGCGCGAGCAGAAGCGGCAGAGCAAAAAGTCCACCGCACCAGATGATCAGCGCGGCGATATGCAGGGCTTTGAAATGGGGGATCAACCCCGTCAGGACGGTCTCGTTCATGTCGTCCGGCCCTGGGTCGCGCTCCAGGAGCGTAGGGCGATCACGGCACCGATGATCACGTAGGGAACAGACGCCGGAATCCACATGATCAACCCCCCCAGCTGCTGATCCTCCAGCGAGGTGAAGCCCCAGTACATCGGCGCGGTCATATGAATGGCATAGAGCGATCCCGGCGCAAAGGTCAGCAACGCGCCCAGCAAAGCCATCTGCATGAGCGCCGCCCAGATGTAGGTGATTACCCGCACGAGCGGCTGTCCCGGCTGGAACACAGCGCGCCAGAAGGCGATTGCGGGCAGCAGCAATGTGGCCTGCATCACCCAGTAGACGCCCACATCGGCCATGGCCGCGTCATACGCAGCAGGCAGGTGCCACAGCCACAGCGCTGCCGTGGAGAGCACGAAGGCAGGCATCGGCGAGGTGGCGCGGCCCGGTCGCAGGGCCAGTGCAATCAAAGGGGCTGCAACGACGACAAGCAGCACATGGTGCACGACCCTTGCCGAGAACAGCGCGGCAGAAAGGGCGCAGAGAGGCGATACAAATGCAATGACCAGCACCGCAACGGCGGCAGCACCAGGTGCCCTTCGGCCGATGACCAAGGCCAGCACTGCAAGGGCCAGCAAAAGTGGCGGATCAAAATTCCAGCTGGACCAGATGACATCTGGAAGCGGCGCCGGGCCGCAGTAAAGGGTGCCTGATGCCGCCGCCATTACGGTTGGCCGGGCCGACATGCGGCAGGTTGTTCAAAGGTCAGCGGCCCTGCATCGGTGCTGCGGCCGAGATCTGAACCCACGTCACTAAACACCGTCCGGGCAGAACCCGGTCTTCCGGCAGTGCCCGAAGCACCGTATCCGATCATGGGGGTAAAGCTGCTTTGCATAATCTCGCACTCACGTTCTGCTGCGCTTAGGTGTTGAACCTGCAGGCCCCGAACGGGTTCCCGCAAAAAGTCATTGGCCGCACGGCAGCACCGGTCTGAGACCCTCTTTCAAGGGTGGCTTCGATCACAGAACCAGCGAAATGAGAGAGTATCCGGCAACACCGGTTAAAAATGGCACGAAGCGGCTCTGCTTTTCGTTCGGCATTTCTTCCTTCAGGACGTTCAGGACGATGCCCCCGGCGAGGAATGCAAAAAGCACGCTCACCAGCAGGTGTGGCATGCTGGTGAACGCAGCAATGGCCCATCCGGTCAGGAGGGATGCCGCAATGATCCAGCGCGCGACACGGTGATAGCGCTGCGGATGGCCACCGCCGAGATTGAAGTCGAAAGCCAGAAAATGTGTTGCCATGGCGATGAAGTAAAGCAGCAAAGACCGGGTGTCCGGCTCTTCGTGATTGACCAGAAGATAACCGATGAGAGCGTTGTAAAGACTGAAGGCTCCGACATGGATCCAGAAGACCGGAGCCTTGTCCGGATGGTCCGGATCCTTGTCGCGGATCGTCGCTGCCAACCGTTCCAATCCGTAGAAGACCGTGAGGCCCGCCAATGCCACCATAAACACAAAGGTCTCAGCCCTGTCCGGCGCGAGGCCCGTCTCATCCGAGATCATATCCTGATGCAGAGCAAGATCGGGGAGGATATGGAGAAAGACATAGGTGACCGCGACCCCGCCCGCTGCGGATTTCCAGGCCGCGCGGGGGCCGTGGATCAGAGATCGAAACCGACCGCTGGAGAGGTGTATCAGTGCCAGCAGCAGAGCGAGATATGCGGTGAGTAGGGTCATCTTGTTGGAATGCGTCTTGTTGGAGCGCCGCGTCTGTCAATAATGATCCCGAGGCGCATCAAGCTGAACACTGCGCCCCGGACAGGCCAATACCACAGGTCTCTGGGCCTGCTGCCGGCTATCGGCAACACCTTTTATTCGGGCGCGCGCAGGGCATCGACCTCTGCCGCAGTCATCACCCCGGGAAAGTCGTTGCCGAAATGTGAGCGCACATAATTCGTGACGGCAGCGATCTGCTCATTCGACATGGTGTCGCCGAACCGGGGCATGCCGTGATAGCCGGTGAGAATGACCCCGGCTAGATAATGCCGCGAGATCATCTTGGGGTTTCCCGCCAGCGGCGGATGCGAACCGGCACCGACAGCCCCCTTGCCATCCTCCATATGGCAGGCCTGACAGGTCGTGCGATAGAGCGCCTCGCCGTCCGTCTGGGTAAACCTGTAAGGTTCATTCGAGAACCGCGAGAGCAGCGCATCCGGTGACGGATCAGAGACGACATCCTGTTGTGCGGCGGCCCCGGTGACCAGCAGCGCAAAGGCAGCGGCAGTTGTGCAAATCACTCGGATCATCCTATGCATTCTCCCTCTGGTCCAGACGCCGTATCGCATCAAGCGCGGACAAAAGACCGCCTTCGAGCCATGCGGGAATGTGCGAGCAATGCTCACCGGCCAGAACCAGCCGGTTGTCGATCTCGCACAGGGTCTCATAGTGCTGCTCCCGCAACTCCTCGGTCCATTGACCATAGCAGCCGAGAGACCACGGTACCCGGTGCCAGACCCATGAGGTGCCGGACATGAACTCCTCGTCGTACTGCGGATGGATCTGGCGGCCCAGTGCAAAGGCCGCCTCGATCCGCTCCTGCGGGGTCATCGTGGACCACGTATAGGTGAAGGTCCGGCCTGCCGTCGCCGTATCATAGGCCGCCTGCACCACCGCAGGCCCGTCCGAGAAGAACCCGTAGTTCGGATAAGCAATCTGGACCAGCGGCAGGTCGGTATAGCTGATCCCGCCATAGATCATCTCGTCCTGCTCCCAGAACCGGCGCTTGAACTCCATCGAGATCTTGAAGGCGGAGGCATAGGGAACGGCACCAATCGCTTTTTTCATCTTGTCGGAACACTCGACATCAAGCTGGACGAGCACCGAAAGCGGGATGGTGCAGACACACCAGTCTGCCGATTCCTCCCGGACCTCGCCACCGCGACCTCCATCCTCGTAGGTGACCGTCACACCATTGTCGCCCTGCGCAATGCGGGTCACGCGGGCGTCAAACTGGATCAGGTCCGCGACCTCATTGGCAAAGGCGTCGGTGATCTTGTCCATCCCGCCCACCGGCTCAAACATCGGGGCTTCATGCGAGTAGGTGTTGAGGCCGAACATCTGCGACCACAGGCCCGATTGCAGCAAAGTTGACAGATCAAAGGGCTGCGAGGGTTTCTTGTCGGGCATCAGGCCGCCGCCGGGCCGGATGTCCCAGCCGCGCGCACCGCCCACATCGTCGCTGACGCGATATTTGTAATTCTTGTCCAGAACGCCCCAGCCTTTAAGGCCCTGCAACAGCTTCTCGCGGTCCTCCATCGTCACCACCTGATCCAGCGCGCGCTGATTGAGTGACTTCGCCAACAACTCGGACACGTATCCGCGCATGTCTGTCTCCACTTCGCCAATGCGCTGCGGCTGACCGCCGAAGGCATTGGGAGAATGCAGATAGGCCTTTTCGTTGCGGTTGATGAAGGGCTGCATCGGCACATTGAACTTGCGGGCATAGTCGAACAGCGCCTGGTGATGCACGGGCAGACGCCAGGGTCCGGGGTTGAAATACCCCTCACTCTCAAAATCGCAGGTGATGTGATGCCCGCCCATTTCTGTGAAGCGATCGCCGCCGCGTATCGTCAGACAGCGGCCGCCGTGCCGGTTCTGATATTCAATGATCTTCACCTCATATCCTGCACGCCGCAGCTCATAGGCGGCGGCCATTCCGGCAATGCCGGCACCAAGGATGAGGACATGTCGGCCCTCACGGGGGCCCTGCAGGTCCGGAGCACCAGTATAGCCGGAATCAGCTGCAAATCCCATGCTGGTCATCGCCTGATACATCGCCGCCGATCCGGCCACATGTCCGATCATCGACAGCAGCTGCCTGCGGGTCGGGGTGGAAAATCCTGTGGCCATGGCTCAGGCCTCCTGTTCATTTGATCTGCGGCGGCGGAGGATCCACCACACGAGAAGGGGAACACCTACCAGAAGCGCGATCACACCGATCCAGGCGGCAATCTGCAAGGCACGCAGCGGCAGCGGCATCTCAGGCTTGAATGTCGCGACCTCAGCAACATCTTCAGCGGTCACCGCGCTCTCGGAGCGCCCGCCAAAGGTCGTGCGGGTGTAATTGGCGAGGACGGCGATCTGTGCATGTGTGAGCTCATCGTTGAAGCCGGGCATTGCGGGCGCGCGGTAGATCTTGCCCGCCTCCACCCCGTGCAACAGCACCTGCAGCAGGTTCGTAGTATCCGTGCGGCGCAACGCGGCATTCTGGTTGAGCGGCGGATAGTATGCCTGCGTCTGCCCTTGTCCCGTCACCCCGTGGCAGGCGGCACAATGAGTGACATAGAGCCGCTCAGGCTCTGCAAGGTCATTGCGCGCCAGGGCCAGCGTCATCTCCTCGCGGATCTGGTTGAAGCTGTGCTCCTGCGGGACCCTGTCGGCCTCGGGCAAGATGGCGGGTATGTCCCGCATGCCGGTATTCACGATGGGAAGCGCCTGAAGATACCGCGCCATGGCTGTCAGATCCTCGTCCGTCAGATGGCTGGTGCTGTGTTTGACAAAATCCGCCATAGGCCCTGCGGCCTGAACAACGTTGTCCGCCTGACCGTTGCCCAGATAATCGACGATGTCCTGCGTGCTCCACGTACCCAGTCCTGTTACGGGGTCAGGAGTCAGGTTTGGCGCCAACCAGCCAGCCATCGTTTCCCCCTGCAAGTGCTGATCATTCTTGAGGCCGAAGAATGCATTGCGGGGGGTATGGCACTCGCTGCAATGACCGAGGTTGTTGACCATATAGGCGCCGCGCGCAAGCTCCGGGTCTGGTGCATCGGTTTGCAGGGCGGGCAGATCACGCTCGCCCAGAAACAGCCAGTTCCATGCAACGACCCCGGTGCGGATGTTGAACGGAAAGGGCAGGTCCGTCTGTGTCTGCGGTGCCCGGTCCACCGGATCCTGCGCCTGCAGCCAGACGTGAAGCGCATCGATGTCCTCATCCGTCATGCCCCGGAATGATGCGTAGGGCATCGCGGGATAGAGCCTGCGGTCAGGACTTACACCGCGCCGCAGCACAGCCTCCAGATCATCGCGGGTATAGCCGCCGATGCCGTGCTCTACTGAAGAGGATATGTTGCTGGCCACGATGGTGCCCATGGGTGTCTCTACTTCATATCCACCCGATAAATCCTCGCGGTGACATGACATGCATCCGGCCGCGCGGGCGACATAGGCGCCCCGTTCAAGAATGGACGGGTCGGGACGTGAGGCCGTGCCTTCACTCTGCGCGATGGCCGGACCTGTAATCGTCAAAAGGACGAGCGGTGAAGCCAAGCTGAGCAGAAGCGTGCGGAGCGGTCTGTCTTGTTGTGCAGTCAGCATGAAAAAATCTCTCCTATCAAGGCTGCCGCGAAAATGATCCGAACATCTGTCTGGTCCGGATCATCCAAAATACAGGCCTCAGATATTCAAACGCCACCTCGCAGTATTGGTTCCAGAGAGCGGCGGTCATGGGTTGGCGCCTCTGCACCGCTCCGGTTTTTGCCGAAAAGCTGCCTCCTGCAAAAATGGAAAGGTTTGCGATTTTTATGGAACTCAGCCCGGTCTCAATTGTTCACCTGCAATCCGTATGTGCTCAGTGCGGCGCTAAGCCGCGCGATGGGCGTGTGACGCAGAGAGAAATAGTGGAATAATGAAGACTTAGAATTGTGTTATTTCAACGCACCGTAGGCTGGGCAGGGGAACATAAGGGGCAATGAATGGACACGTTGATGAAGCGGACTGGGGGGCCGCCGCCTGTCAGGCCTGTGGCCCGATGCGCGGTATCATCGCGGCCACACTCCCCTGAAAGGAAGTTAGCATGAGGGCCCGATCTGACCGTTCCCCAGAATATACCTCGGCCTCTGCCGCGCGCCTGCGCTCTGAACGCAGCATTACAAATTCTTGTACCTGCGCAGATTCTTTGCGAGGTTCTCAAAAGCTCTTGAACCCACACCAAACCGGTCCCAGTCTGTCAGGACCACAATTCCAAGGAGACAAATAACCATGAAAATCCATCGGCTTATCGCGGCCACCAGCCTGTCATGCGCATTGGCTACAGTTGCATCCGCAGAGATCACGGTGTCATCCAAGATCGATACCGAAGGGGGTCTGCTGGGCAATATCATTGCGCTTGCGCTTGAGGATGCCGGTCTGCCGGTGGAGCGCCGCCTGCAATTAGGCGGCACCCAGATCGTGCGTGAGGCGCTGCTGGCGGATCAGATCGACATCTATCCCGAGTATACGGGCAATGCCGCGTTCTTCTTCAACGAGGCGGACAGTGACGTCTGGAAGGATGCCGATGCAGCCCACGCCCGCGCCACCGAGCTGGACGCAGCGCAGAACAATATTGTCTGGCTCAACTCTGCACCAGCCAACAACACTTGGGCCATTGCCGTGACAGCCCCGGTTGCCGAGGAAAACAATCTGTCCACGATGTCAGAATTCGGAGCATGGGTGGCTGGCGGCGGCAGTGTGAAACTTGCCGCGTCAACAGAGTTCGTGTCTTCGCCTGCGGTTCTGCCTGCGATGCAGGACACCTATGGGTTTACCCTGTCACAAGACCAGATGGTGATCCTGTCGGGAGGGGACACGGCAGCGACGATCCAGGCGGCAGCGCGCGGAACCTCGGATGTGAACGCGGCGATGGTTTACGGCACCGATGGCGGTGTTGGTGCCACGGGCCTTGTGGTCATGCAGGACGACAAGGGCGTGCAGCCGGTCTATGAGGCCACACCGATCGTGCGTGCGGAAGTGCTCGAGGAATACCCCGCCATCCGCGACGTGTTGAATCCGATCTTCGACGCGCTCGATATGGAAACACTGCAGCGGCTCAATGGCCGCATTCAGGTGGGAGGTGACCCGTCCGAGGCCGTTGCACGTGATCATCTTACGCAGACAGGAGTTCTGGACTGACCACCCACAGGGCCTCAGCAAAGCAGACCGGGCACCGCGTGCTGACGCCCGGTCTGCTGTTTGCGGTACTGGGTCTGGCCGCCCTGCTCCCGCCCTTCATGATCGTGGCCGCCAACCGGATCGTGATGGGTGAGGGTATCAGGCTCTGGAGCCTTGCGGGACCTGCGGCAGTACTGCCCGGGCTGGCTGCGGTGCTGACGGGGCTTGGCCTTGGCGCAGTGGTCGCGTTCCCGCGCCTGCGCATCGGTGGTGCGATGCTCGGACTGGGCGGGCTGGTGTGGCTGCTGGCGCAAGGTGCGACCGCGCTACTCGACGGTGCGGGCGACTTTGCGCGCGTGTCACCGACCATCGGTTTCTGGTGCCTGCTCGCCATTTTCATGCTGACCATGGCCGACGCACTTGCCGACCTGCGCCCGGGGCCACTGGCGCGTGCTGCTTTCCTGACGGCGGTTCTGGCAGCGCTGGCGCTTATCCTATGGTCGGGTGTGCTGTCAGATCTGTCCATCCTTCAGGAATACGCCGGTCGCAAAGACGCCTTTGCCGACGCGGCACTGCGCCATATGGGTTTGGCCTTTGGGTCGTTGCTGGCGGCGGCGGTCATTGGTTTTCCCTTGGGCGTCCTGTGTCACCGCCGGGCGGATCTGCGCGGCACGATCGTGCCGGTGCTGGGCTTTCTGCAGACCATCCCGTCACTTGCCATGTTCGGCATCATGATCCCGATCCTCGGATGGGTCGGTGACACGGTGCCGGGCGCGCAGGCGCTCGGCATTGCGGGAATTGGCTTTGCGCCTGCATTTCTGGCGCTGATGCTCTATGCGCTTCTGCCGGTGGTCGGCAATACCGTCACCGGTCTGGCCGCGGCACCTGCCGGCGTGCTGGAAGCCGCGCGTGGCATGGGCATGACCCTTGGGCAGCGGCTGACCAGGGTCGAGTTGCCGCTCGGCCTGCCTGTCATCCTGACGGGATTGCGCATCGTTCTGGTGCAGAATATCGGTCTGGCCGTCATTGCCGGGCTCATCGGCGGGGGTGGCTTTGGTACTTTCGTATTTCAGGGGCTCAACCAGACGGCCACGGATCTGATCCTGCTGGGCGCATTGCCCACTGTCGCGCTGGCCTTCGTGGCGGCGATCGTGATGGATATTCTCGTGGACCTTGCCCGCCCGACACCGGAGACCAGCGCATGATCGAGATCGAGAACATCACCAAGCTCTATGATGGCGTGCGTGCGGTGGATGGCGTGACGATGACCGTCGAAAAAGGGACCATCACGGTGATTGTCGGCACCTCCGGGTCGGGCAAGACAACGCTGCTGCGGATGATCAACCGGCTGGAGGAGCCAAGCTCGGGCGAGGTGCGGATCAATGGGGATTCCACCCTCTCGGTAAAGCCGCATATTCTACGGCGGCGGATCGGCTATGCGATCCAGGGGCATGGCCTGTTTCCGCACCACACGGTGGCGCGCAATATTGCTGCGGTTCCGGAGCTGCTGAACTGGCCCGCAGAGCGGATCCGCACCCGCGTCGACGAATTGCTGACACTTTTCTCGATGGAACCGAAAACATTCCGCGACCGCTTTCCTGCCGAATTGTCCGGAGGGCAGAAGCAGCGCGTCGGCGTCGCCCGCGCCTTGGCATCGCGCCCTGATCTGCTGCTCATGGACGAGCCGTTCGGCGCGCTTGATCCGGTGATCCGGACGCGCGCACAGGAAGATCTGCGTCGGATCCAGCAGCAGCTTGGATCCACCATCATGCTGGTCACCCACGATATGGAAGAGGCGATGCGCCTTGGGGACCGCGTGGCGGTGATGGATGCGGGGCGGCTTGTTCAGTATGGCACACCTGCCGATCTCATCACCCGGCCTGCAACGGATTTCGTGGCAGACATGGTCGGAGAGTTGGAGCGCCCGCTGCGCCTTTTGTCCCTGATCCCCCTGTCGGATCTCGTGGAAGCAGGTGCTGCCGATGGCGCTGCGCTGCAGGCCAGCGCAAGTTTGCGGGACGCGATGTCTGTTTGTCTGTGGGCAGGGCGGGATGCGGTTCCGGTGGCACGGGGCGGAGAAATTGTTGGCCGCGTGACCTTCGAGGCGATCCGCGCCCGTGTCCGGCGGCATCCATGAGTGTCGGCATTGTCCTGCGGCCCGCAGTGGCGCTTCTCTTGCTTGCACTGGTCGTGAAGCCCGCGTGGTTCACGCCCGTCTTTGCACCCTTTGCGCCCGAAGGCGGGCCCGTGATCTATGAGCGCGCATCGCTCCTGTCTCTATCGCTTAGCCATCTGGGGCTCGTCGCAGCGGCATCCGCCGCCGCCACGATCATCGCCGTAACGCTGGCCATTCTCGTGACAAGGCCGGCAGGGGCGGCCTTCCTGCCCCTGTCCCGCACGATCACAAATATGGGGCAGACGTTTCCGCCGGTTGCCGTGCTTGCGCTGGCGGTTCCTGTGCTGGGATTCGGTCCGGGTCCCACGCTGGTCGCGCTCTTTCTGTACGGTCTGCTGCCGATTTTTGAAAACGCGATCGTCGCGCTCTCGACCCTGCCGCCCGCCACAATGGAAGCCGCCCGGGGCATCGGGCTGAACCGCTGGCAAAGGCTGATCCGGGTGGAGCTGCCCCTCGCCTTGCCCGTGATGCTGACGGGCGTCAGGCTCTCCGTCATGATCGCCCTTGGCACGGCAACAATCGGGTCTACCGTAGCCGCCCGTACGCTGGGCGAGGTGATCATCGCCGGATTGCTGACCAACAACACGGCCTTCGTTCTTCAGGGTGGACTTATCGTCGGGCTGTTTGCCATGCTTATCTATGATGTCATGGTACAGCTTGAGAAACGTCTCGCCCGCCGCACAGGTCTGTGATTCAGGCTGGGCGTGTACGTACGGGCCCGTCGTTGAGGTGGACCGCATGAAGAAAGTGACGATCCAAAATGAATGAAAGGACTGTTCACCCGAATTCAAAGCCAAGGTTGCGCTTGAAGCGATCCGTGATGGGGTGTCGCTGGCGGAGTTTTTGACTAATGTCAGTGTTCAAACTGCTCACATCGGCAGATGGAAACGCGCAGCGATAGAGAACACGGCGGCTGCATTTATGCGCGGGGATGCAGCCGTTGAAAACGGTAAGATCGGCGCAGCTGAATGGCGATCCGCTCGTTTTTTCCGTTCCAAGTTTGATCGTCTCCGCCTGACCATCAGTAAGAGTGGATCACGTTCCAGTTCCGGCTTCCAGCGGTATCATTCACAGGATTAACACACCGGTTGTCCCGAATTTTTCCGGCAACTAATCGCGCCACACCAATCGTTGTATTGTGCCTTCTTGATTTCCAAATCCAGAACGCGCGTACGCATCCGGCGAGGGCCGTCTTTTCGGGTGATGTGAGATTTTGTAGCGGTTGCAGTTATGAGCAGCAACAAACCCACCCCCCGCAAGCAAGCCGTTTCCAACGCCAAAACTGGGCGT
>Ga0136559_1000387_pt1 | contig 15152 bp, 15 predicted proteins | sample AntRauMeHopE1496_FD_104633 | JGI IMG/M metagenome (GOLD analysis project Ga0136559, IMG submission 104633) | Saline lake microbial communities from Rauer Islands, Antarctica - Metagenome Hop E1 #496 | ecosystem: Environmental > Aquatic > Non-marine Saline and Alkaline > Saline | place... | reverse complement strand
CAGATTCCTTAGCTCAGCTGGTAGAGCAATACACTTTTAATGTATGGGTCCTGGGTTCGAGCCCCAGAGGGATCACAAGCAAGCAGTCCAATTGGGCTGCTTTTCTTGTTTTTAGCCAACTTTACTTTTTTCAATTAATGGCAACTCTTTGTATCATCTTTTCTGCAAAACTAGACAAACACAATGTCGGTGCTTGCACAGTTTTAGAAAGCCGTTTGTATGAGGATTCTATCGGATACCTCAAATTTACTTCCAGTGGAATACTATGTGCACTAATTTGTCGAGAGATATTCTTTGATTTACTATCTGCAAAGTGAAAAGATTAATAGCTGAAAAAAGATCGAAAATTCCTATTGAAAATCTGGCTTGAACTTCACATTATCCGTGACCATTCTGATATTGTATTTTGGTCGAATACCTATCTGCAATAAAATGATAAGACATGACACAAAAATATGCTTTTGCCAAAACGAATCGACATTCAGCAATTGTCATGAGTGGGGACACTCACGACGGTGTGGCTAAACACATACGGCGGTGTAAAAGTCGGGAATCAATATCGGCAATGTGGTTTGAGCTGCACAGCACAGCATTTATTTGTGACCATTCTGCTTTGGGTTTTGGTCGAATACCTATCTGCAATAAAATGATAAGACATGACACAAAAATATGCTTTTGCCAAAACGAATCGACATTCAGCAATTGTTATGAGTGGGGACACTCACAACGGTGTGGCTAAACACTTACGGCGGTGTAAAAGTCGGGAATCAATATCGGCAATGTGGTTTGAGCTGCACAGCACAGCGTTTATTTGTGACCATTCTGCTTTGGGTTTTGGTCGAATGCTTGTCTGAATTAAATAAATACGATAAGTATAAAAATATGCTTTTGCCAAAACGAATGAATATTCAGCAATTGTCATGAGTGGGGACACTCACGGTGGCGTAGCTAAATACTTACGGAGATGTAGTTAAACCCTCATGTTGGCATTGGTCTACACTCACGGCACATAGCTAAATACCTCAAGGCAGCGTGGCCAAACACTCATGGTGGCGTAAAAAGGCTACCCATAGCATCCCGCTCAGCAGAAAATCAATATCCACAATTTAAAAATCCAATGGATCCAAGTGTTTGAAGTGACCATTTTGGCTGATCTTTTCTTTCGCCCGCTCGGCTGCTTGGATCGCTGGAATTATACGCTTGAAATGATCTATTAAGAATTTTGTCCGCTCCGCCTCAGAATTCATTTTAAGCAGTTCCAACTCTTCCTCCAGACTCAATCCTATCTTGTGTGAAAAAGTATAAGAATTTACTTTTTTAGGATCTATTAAGACATCGTACTTCAATAAAAAAAGCATTTCCTTCAAGTAGAAAATATATTCCTGATTTAGGAATGAATCAATTGTAGGATCATTTGCCAATAACTCAATCTCACCTCCTGCATATTCCTTTCCAGGTGAAGGATTGTCAAAGGACAGAATACGAAATGGCTGAACGCCAATTGTATTCACATCCAATCTTCCGTCTTCATATCGTTGGAAAACTTGATCAAGACGCACGAGTGTGCCATAACCGGTGATTTTATCCAAAAATGTACACACACCAAAAACTCCGCCTTCAGTCTCGATATCTGCAATAAGCTGCCTATATCTTGGTTCAAAAATATGAAGGTTCAATTCTTCATCAGGAAAAGTGACTAGTTTGAGTGGGAAAAAAGGAATGTACATCTTGAGAGTTATTTTCTATTCTAACTTGACCTACTCCATTTAGGTTTTCAGAAAAGACTCATGACTTTCGTCAGTTGCTATCTTCCCCCATCAATCCATTTATCAACAGCTCGATTCTCGCAGGTTTCAATCCGTTTATGGTTTAAAGTCGATGACTTATCTACTGCATCCTCAAACCAGTCGCATTGAACCAGTTTGCTTTAAGAATTCAAGCATGAAGGCTTGTCCACTTTAGAGATAGCTTGAATAATTTTATTTGTCTGAGTCAAAGGATTTGAGCAAAATAGCTTGGCCTGGCTGAAATAAACAGCTCATAAAAAAAGCCGGCTAAAAAACCGGCTTTGATAATTATTTACTTGCAATGTAACTCAACAAGTCAACAACCTTGTTGGAGTAACCCCACTCGTTGTCATACCAAGAGACTACTTTCAAAAACGTATCAGAAAGCTGAATTCCAGCTCCAGCATCAAAAATGGATGATCTCGGGTCGCCCAAGAAATCTGTGGAGACCACATCATCTTCAGTATATCCAAGTATGCCTTTCATGGTCGTCTCAGAAACTTCCTTCATTTTAGCACAAACCTCTGCATAAGTAGCAGGATTCTTCAATCGTACAGTCAAATCAACCACAGACACATCAGGAGTAGGAACTCTAAATGCCATACCGGTCAATTTTCCATTCAACTCAGGAATTACTTTTCCTACCGCTTTGGCAGCGCCAGTTGAAGATGGGATAATATTCTGTCCAGCTCCTCTTCCACCTCTCCAGTCCTTGGCCGATGGCCCATCAACGGTGTTCTGAGTAGCAGTAGTCGCGTGTATGGTTGTCATCAAGCCTTCTTCGATTCCCCAGTTGTCATTCAAGACTTTGGCAATCGGTGCAAGGCAGTTTGTAGTGCAAGATGCATTGGATACAAACACCATATCAGAAGTGTAGGATTCCTCATTGACACCCATGACAAACATCGGAGTATCATCTTTGGAAGGTGCAGACATGATCACTTTCTTGGCACCAGCGTCGATGTGACCTTGCGCAGTCTCTTTGGTCAGAAAGATTCCAGTCGATTCGATGATGTAATCTGCTCCAATCTCTCCCCATTTGAGGTTAGCAGGACTTTTCTCCGAAGTCACTCGAATCGTATTTCCATTTACGATCAGATTGCCATCTTTTACTTCTACGGTACCTTTGAATAGGCCATGAGTGGAGTCATATTTCAGCATATATGCCATGTAATCCACATCGATCAAGTCATTGATTCCTACGACCTGAATATCATTTCTCTCTTGGGTCACTCTGAATGCCAGACGACCGATTCTTCCGAATCCGTTGATTCCAACTTTGATTTTGCTCATTTTATTATTGATTAACGTATAGGTTTGATTCTAAAAACTTTAACAGGAAGCCACTTTTAGCTAAAAATCCCTGTCGGTTGGCTAAGTTATTACAATTTTTTGGCTACCCCAAACTATTCCTACCCTTAGCACCACCTGTCCTGCTCTAGATAAAATCCAATCGATTTCGAAGAAAATAAAATCAAAAATCGTTCCTGAGTCTTTCTAAAAATAGAATTCTTAATTTGAGCCGATATAAAAAAGAGGTTACTCATGTTTGTAAATGCTATTCAGGAAGTCGCGGAATTTACCCGGGCGATCCATTCTATTTCCCGCAACTTTGGCTCCACCCAGATTCAAAAAGGGTCTGCAACACTATTTTTTGTCAACCAGAAAGGTTACGCGCTGACTTGCAAACATGTGGCTGAATGGATCACTCAAGCGGATCAGGTTAATCATCGATATGCAAATTTTCAAAGTCAATCAAAGGATCTTGGTGGTGGACAGCGAAATGCTTTGGCAAAAAAACTAGGTTTAAACGCCGATCAGACTGGCGAGATGCGGATTACCTTCGTGGATTGTGTCGATAAAATCAGCGCACTCAAATTCCACCTTCATCCAATATACGATTTGGCACTGATCAAATTTGAAGGATATGACAAGACACTTTTTCCAAACACTCCAATTTTTATTAAAGATGAATCAAGCATCCAACCTGGAGCCATGCTTTGTAGACTAGGATTTCCATTTCCGGAATTCAGCAACTTTGCCTTAGATCAAAATTCCCAAACGCTGATCTGGACCACAGAAGGAAATGCACGATCACCTAGGTTCCCCATTGAGGGAATGCTTACTCGTTTTTTGGGAGATAAAGCTGGGGTAATTCACGGCATGGAACTAAGTACGCCGGGGCTTCGAGGCCAAAGTGGTGGCCCTTTGTTTGATGCGCAGGGAAGGATTGTCGGAATGCAAAGTCGTACCAAGCATTTGCATCTGGGTTTTGATATTGAGGAAAAAGCAATTATTGCACATGGAAAAGCGAAAAAAGTAAATGACTATGCCTTTATCCATTTAGGTGAGTGTGTCCACGTGTCATTGATCAAGGAATTTATGACCCTACATGGTGTATCGTTTCGAACTGAATAAACTTTCCCCATGCTCATAATGCTAGAAAAACGCCTACACCATCTTTTTGGCTATAGCATAACCTGAACAGCACCAAGTTAATACTGGTTTTTTTAAAAGAACAGGATTAGCTATTGATTCCAATCGTATGTTTTGGAAATTCAAATTTTTAGTGCACACTAGGATTAATGAACACTTGCCCCAAGGCAGTTCAAATATCCGGTTGGGTGGGAATTGAAAATTTAAAAAGAAGATTGCTCCTCTCTACCTCCTCACTCAGATTCATCTAAAACCAAATCATATAATTCAAGGAAATTCGAGTAGGAACTAAAGGATAGAAATTTTAGGACTCCAGTTATTCCCTGATTGATTAAATCGAGGTTTTCGTTTACCACTCCATCTTTTAATTTGTGGAAAAAATCGTCTAATTCTTCCTTATCGTCTGGAAAAAGCATGGAATATGTATCGTACAAAAAGTCTTGGCTTTCATCAATTTGGAGAATAAGATGATGGCAATCGCCCCCAACCAATTCCTGGAAACGATTGTAGGCATTGATATTCCGCTTCATCTCCATCGTTATTGTAACCGCAGAATAGAATCCTATCCAGCCTACTAATTCAGGAACTGCTGTTCGATTATTAAATTGGGAATTTTTCATGCTGTGATTAAATTTAATCCTACAAATTGTTATGAGAGCCTTAATTTAGTAAATATTCAATTAAATGCAAATTAAATACAATTTTTTGCTTTTTATACCGAATATATAACTGATCCAAAATCCCAAATAAGTGTTGGTTTTCCCCAAAAAAACGAAATTTACGTATCGATCCTATCACCACCGAGCATTGCTCCTATTGGAGTTTCAGGTTAGATTGGAAGCCAATTTCTCGCCTATCGGAGCATTTCCCGACCTAAGGATTTACTGATTTTGGGAATTCATTGATTGATTAGACATTTACTCCAAAGCATGAATTAGAGTAAATCGATGAAAAGTCTTGATTGATTGGGAGGCAGATTTTTCTGAAAATTAATTTCTTTTGGTTTTGCCTTTAATTTGATTGGTGCCTAAGTAGGTATCACGCTAATTCCCGATTAATCCCTCCAATTATCTTGGACCCATGAATCTGTCGCCGTTGAAATGGATCATATGATCAGGTACTTCCATCAACCAAACCTCGGTCTCCCAGGCTATGCTGTTGGAATGCTTCTTAAACTCTGTCATATCTGGAAAAGCAGTCACGTAAACTTTACCAACTTTGCACTCCTTCAAAAAATCCTCAAGTTCTAACAGGCGTTTTGGAGAAACCGGCCCATGGGAAGTAACTGCCTCGATCAGAAATAACCACTTCTTTTTACTGTCATAAATAACCACATCTGGTAATTTGCTGTGTTGGTCTATCGGAATTCCCAAGTCTTTTAAGCCATTCACATCAACAAACAAGTCTTTCTTTGCCGTGTCACCCAAATACAGAAGCGTTCCGCCATTACAAAACCTTGGAGCAAATTTTTCTACTATGGCAGCCTGAACTTTATTGTGTTTTCCTGCTGAAAGCCTTATTGTTTCTCCGTTTTGCAATACGACAGGAATTTGGAATAGTGATCGTCTCTTCAAATAAAGCTCCGAAAGTTTTCCGACTGTATCAATAAAGTGACTCAGGGCCTTCTCCCATTTTCTTGTTTTATAGGCTTTTACGACTTCCAAAGCTTCTAAAGTCAGCGCATAATGCGCACGAGGGCTATTAACTGGCAAACTTGGATTGTCTGGATTGTAGTCAACAAGTCTTGCTTGTACAAATTGGTGAAGCACATGCCTTCTAAATGTTTCTCTGGTGTTTGGGGCGTATGATTTGCCGTAATACTCATTTACAAAAGCCATAATGCCTTTGGTTACCCCTAAGCTCTGACGTGATGCTTTCGCCCAACTGTCTTTTTCCTTGATGTTACAAACTGCTAAAAATGTCAAAGCCGCCATTTCATTGTATTGTGCTGGCGGCAGTCCCAATGCTTGTAATATATCCTGCGCTTCTTCTAGTTTACTCATATCAATTAATTACTACTTCCAAGTTAAAGAGCTCATTCACAATACCGTTTACATTATTCATTGTGTAGTCATTTGAAATTATGATTTTATTACCAATTTCTAATAGGCTACTTAATGAAGGCAATTTCATTTCTCTGAGCTCAGTTGCGCTCACGTTTACGTTGCCGTTGAAAATCTGAAAATACGTATTGAATAGGTCACTATTAAGCAAGCCACAAAGGCCCACTACTTCATTTCGCTCTAAATGACCACCTTTTCTGTAAAGGTAGTTCAACTTGTTTTCAACCCCGATATATTCTGATGTCGCATAATTGCGATAATAAGGTGTCGCAATTAATCTGCTTTTATCGTCTTTGGTGCTAAATCTTCTCAAGAAAATGTAGTCTTTATTGGGTATCAACAAGGACTTTGAGCCACTTTCCATTCGGATAAACTGTCCTTTTTCTTTCAATTGTTTTGGCCATTCCAAACTCATTTTGTTGACATTATGCAGCCAAAATAAAGGAGCTAAAAAGACTGATCCATTCTCGTAAGTATTTTGAATAAAATCTATCGCCCGGAAGGCGACCACTGGACCCGTTGAGATCTTTATATCGAAATCCGCCAAAATATTTTCCCAAGTGGAAACTAGTCTCAAGATGCTTTCTTCTTTATCGCTGGTCGGCAAATGTAAAATCTTCTCCTTAGAGTTCAGGTCAATGAGTTCTGAAGCAGGGAAATACTTGGTTTTAGGATCAAAAATATCCTTAATCCCCAAACTGGAGGCTACAAGCACACTCTTCGTCGGATTTATTTTTTCCTTGAGCGCTTTTATAACGACTGTCTCTTGTAAGACGCTGTCACGATTAAAAGTGTCTTTTCGTGAATTGAACAAATGGATTTTTTCGATCTGAACGGTATTGAAAAACAATTCTCTGAATGCCTTGAAATAGCTTCCTGAAGCAAAACTGCGGGGCGTGATAAATATCAATTCTCCGTTATTTGAAAGTAGCTTTGAGGCTATTCCCATGAAAATTGAGTAAATATTGGGCTGTCCACTCACCAACTCTTTCGCCGCTACGGCTCTTTTGTCATCACTGGAAAGCTTGAAATACGGAGGGTTTGAGATAATGAGATCAAACATTGATACTTCCTTTCGTGATTCTTCAAATAAGCTAGGAAGCAGATTTGTGTGCAAAGCATGCGCATTTTCCAGTACGAAGTCTTCCACATGAATCACGTAATTGAGAGTAACCCCTTTTTGAAAAAGCCATTCTTGAAGGTATTTTAGCGATTTGTGAGCAAATGATATTAAGTCCGAATCTGTTTCATAAGTAACCAACTCAATAAACTCAAGATCATGTGTTGAAGCTACCAAATGCTCTACTAGAGCACAGCTCAGAATTGCTGTTCCGCAACCTGGATCCAAAATCTTGATTCTGCTTTTTTTAACATCACAGAAAGAGGCTATTAATCGGGCAATCGGGATTGGCGTAAAAAATTGTCCGTTGTGCTTCTTATGTTTCGGGGTAGTTTTCTCAGTATAAAAAACACCCAATCGGTCTGCATAATCACTAGGCAGCTCCTGATTGTAAGGTTGGATAGTTGGGACTTTACTCATTTCGTAACGTTTTTATATAGGCCACTTTTTCTTCTGCGACTTTGAGAATATTTAAATCGGCTTCTTCATCCAGAATTTTGTAGGCAATTTGATCGCTCAGAAACTCATCAAGCAATTCCTTTTCACTTACCCTGAAATAAACAGCGATATTCTTAATCAAATACTTTGTTGGCTGTCTTTGGTTGCGCTCAATTTTGGCAAGTAGAGAAGGATCTATTTCAAGATTTACGGCCACTTCTCTCAAGGTCATATCGGCAGTCGCTCTCAGCTGCCTGAGCAGCTCACCAAATGTTGTAGGTTTTTTGATCGGAATCATTCAGGACAAATTTTGTCCAAAGTTAAGAAACCTGTCGAATTGGACAAATAAAGTCCACAAAAAATAAAAACAAGTTTTCCTAACGCAAGAATGACGGTAACCTTGCTTTCGCAAATATAAGATGCAAAAACCTATGAACCCTGCCAGCAATAAGTTAGAGAAGACCCAGAAACCAGCAACACTAATGTTTGCCATAAAATAAATAGCGTACTACTTTTCACTGAATCACTTGCGGAGATTTATGAAACTTTTCCAAAGTTCAAAACTTCGGAAAAGTTGAAATCAGCAGCCGAGCTCCCTCGCCTTTGCGGCAATAGCTTGCTTTGCCTGCTTAATTGCGGTGGAGGCTATAGCTACATTGATTTTATTAGCAGCTACGGAGACCTGATCCTGAATCCAGATTTCAGGGTCTTTTTTGCCTTTGGATTGATTGATGGTGCGGAAGGTGACGGCGATATTCTCCGGAATATTCACAATCTCGGCGATTTGCAGATCTGTAAGCTGATCCTTGTAGCGAGTATGAATCAATTCCGAGGGAAAGATATGATCATAGTCATAGCGATCGCCGCCCCAGAGTTCGCCGCCGGTGTAGCTGTCAATATAAAAGGCCTTGCCATTCCCTCTCTTATTGGCCTGGGCGTGAAGTAGGGCTTTTGCGCGCTCAAAAGCTTTGTCGATTTCTGCGCGATGGTAAGGTCTAGACATATAGATTTAAAGTGCAGGTACGTGTTTTCCCTTATTGGAGCCACTGGGATGTCGGTAGCAGGGCATGGAAGTCAGATTAGCCAAGCCAGTATTATCCGTACCGCAGTACTTACAGACATAGAGCGGCTTCTCACCGCCTTCGAAAAGCTTATGCTTCCCCTTATTTGGGCCCAAAGGGTGTCTAAAACAAGGCGAACTTGTTAGATTCACCACAGACGAAAACTTGGTACCGCAGTATTCACAGAGATGGGTAGGCATGGTTTGAGATTTATCTTTCAAAATAGGTTTGGATAACCAATTGGTCATCCATAAAATAAATCTCTTTCAATTTCAATGACTTCAGCAAAGGATTATTTCCCATCATAAGTTCATTGATAGTTATGGTAATCAATTGATCATCCTTGTTTACACTGATACCAAAAGGGATTTTATGTTTAAACCAAGAAAAAACATAATTTAACAACCATTTACTATCATAGGATATTACAATCTGATTAGGACTTACTTTGTGAATTATTATTTCTACCGATTTCAGGAGGAAAATTTTAAACTTATTTGAGCCTAATATTTTAAAACGAAATGATATAAAGCTTGATTTTTTTAGTGCAATGTTTATTTGAGTTTCTGATATTATAAATTCCATTTACAAACCAAAATTTATGGCCACGAAAGAGATTATTTTTAACGTTAAAATCTAAATGGAAATAAATCCAAATATCATTCGCAGGTAGATTCGATAAGATAAAAGTCCTTAACTTTCGTTCCTACGTAATAAGAAAGACCCTTGTTTGCTGAAAATCCAATTATAACACCAACTCCAAAGGGAATAGATTTTTCAACAGCTTTTCTAGTGAATGTTATTCCTACTTTCTTGAAAATCTCCTTTACTGCCTGTAGGGTAGCACCCTTTAAATATTGTTGTACCATTTTTTGAAAAGCTTTAGTACCTGCTTGTTTCGCCCCTTCTTTGGCAGCTTCGTTTATTGTACCTAGCCCAGCAATAATAAGACATATCCTTTTTTCGTCTTCTATTTCAATATCATGCCCACATACTGTTGCAATGGCCATAGTCATCTCTATTTGATATTTCATTGATAATGCGGCATCAGCAGTAGCTCCTCCAAACATTGAAACAACAGTACCAATCCCAGGAATTATACCTGTTAAAGCAGTTGTTCCTCCAACAAATGCCGTATAGTAAGAATAATTTGAAATTATTTTATCAATGATTATGCAATCAATTTTGGATTGATCTTTTTCATTTGCATACCTTTTATTGTATCTGTCTTTAAGTGCAAGTGTTTCATTCTTGATGTCTACTGGATTTGCTAAAACCAGCTCAATTGCTTTAAGCAGCATTGGCTTTTCTTCGTGATTGTCTTCCATAATGTGTGCAATTTTTTTTATTCGATATAAGGATACTTAATAATTCCTTTTGGTAATTTACTTTAAGGTGAAATTTATATTTGAAAAATCATATCTCACAAGAAAATGTACAACCGCCCCAAATCTCTAAATAACCGTTAACTTTTTGCATAAAAAATCAATACCCGCACCTCGCAGCCTCCCTTTTCACAATCTATTTCCAGACTGTTTTCGGCGTAGCCGGGAAGCAAACTCAGCTTTTCGTGGATCATTTTAAGGCCTTTGGATTTATGGCCTTGTTGGGATTGCGTTTGGATGCGTACGCCATTGTCGTGGACAGTGTATTAAATTGATTTTGACTATTCGATAAAAGTCATGACGATCGCCACGGTCTAGCAGAAGAGTTTTCAACCCTAGTGAAAAGAATCCTTGTTCTGAACTGAATAAGTAACTGATTTTTGGCCCAACTAAGAAAAATTAAAGTGAACTTATCAGAAATGTAGGCTTACATCAAATGGTAGTGAGATGCAATTCTTCAAAATCAGATTGCAACAGCTTTCTGAAAAGCGCTTGACTTTGCTTCGATTTGTTGGTTGGGAATCCCCATGCTCTTAGCAACTGCTCTCCAACCTCCTACAGCCTTTTTCACCTCTTCCAATATCAGTAAAGCTCGCGCGGTGGTCAACCGAAAAAAAGGTATCACCTCCAAAGCTAAGCTCAGATCCAAGGCGTTGTCACTTTCTGAAATGTTAAGCTTTAACCCTGTCCCTGTTTCTACTGGATTAATATCATAAGCAGGCGACAATCGCCATCCGTCAGAAGTCAAGATAAAACCATGGTTTCTGAGATGATCATCTACGTTGGACACACAGATGCTGAATACGATTCGTCGCCACAATTGCTCTAAATCCACCTGAACGAATGGGCTGGTATTGGCAATAAAAGTTGCTAATTCAAGATAATTCACTCCATCAAGGTAGTCCTGACCGTCTGTATAGCCCAATAATGTCATAGCGGAAGCAAAATGAATTCTACTTCCATCAGGATTACGATCAAATCGTTTGGTAAGAAACGTATGGTTTTTGGATGAATACCTGCTTGCTAAACCATCCGCCACCACTATCCCAGCCTGTTTGGCTAACGAATGAACCACCATTTCCCACCCTCCCACGTCTGAATCATCATTTTTACTCGGAAATTTGGCTATCCAAAGTGCATTATTTTGATCAAGCACACTTGCTTTGGGTCTTGCTCCGCCTAAGGAGGAACCTGGTGCTACGAGCATGTTCAGCCAGTTTAAATAGTCAGGATCTGCGGACACATCGTCTTCCTCCAACCGAAGACTGATTTGCTCCAGTTCTCGGATAGACGTCCAGGGTGGACTTGCAAGTTTGGAGTTATCACTTAGAAATGCACCTTCAGGATCAGACTTGAATCTTAATGCGCCCATTCTGTGTCCGTCAAATACTCTCAACAAATAATCTGTTTCAAAGAGTTTATTTTCAGGTCTTTGCTCCAACCGCGCCAGTGCTGCTTCTCGTCTCCTCATGAGCACTCTTCCCCACCTGTCGGGTGATGAATCCAGAAATAGGCCAAAGTTAGATTTGGTACTTTCGTTGAGGTACTGTTTCCCGGAATACAATTGCAGATCCGGATCGAGTAATTGTGCATCGTTTGATTCCAACCAATTCGGCGCATACTCAAATGAAAAAATCTCCTTACCCCTCAAAAGTTCAGCATGAAGGGTTCCCATCCACTGCTCAGAATTTATTCCATTCCAATCCGCATATACCAAGAGTGCTCTTCTACGACTTGTAGCCATTATTTTGGTTTTTTAGGTGCTCTCTGTTTGGTAAGTAGATTTGCATCTTGCAATTTCCTGCCCAATTCATCATCCTTGGCAAGTAATAAAAGATCCTGTTCCAGGCCCAATACCCGAAGTACATTCACGATGTTCCCAATGCCAACTCCTGCGTGACCCTGCTCAATTTTGACCAATGTGGATCGACCAATGCCCGCGCGCTGTGCCACCTGAGCACTGGATAGCTTTCTTCTCAATCGAGCAAGTCTTATATTCTCACCTAACTCGCTGAGAATTCGCTGACTTTTTGGAAACAATACCGGGGTTACATTTGACATAAAGTATGATTAATAGTACAATTATAGATAATTTTGTGCTAATAATGCAACATTATTATATTTGTCCGCAACTGTACCTGTAGGCACAAGAGACAAGAATATAAATGGTGTCAAATTGATAATTAGGTGTTTCAGCTTGCCTCACCATGTCGTGTCTTCTCCGAATGATTTTCGGGATGTCTTCGGTCATATTTCTCAATCAGCATAGAAAATAAAGTTACTGACATCATGGCGAATACCCATAAACGTTACAATCCCAGGTCAAATTTTCAATTCCTAATTTGAGCACTATCAGAAGTAAAAACCAGTCAATCCAAGGTCAGAAAAATCAGTTAGTATTTTACAAAAATCAATACCCGAACCTCGCAGCCTCCTTTCTCACAATATATTTCCAGACTGTTTTCGGCATAGCCGGGAAGCAAACTCAGCTTTTCACGGATCATTTTAAGGCCTTTGGATTCATGGCTTTGTTGGGATTGCGTTTGGATGCCTACGCCATTGTCTCGGACGGTGCATAGCAGTTTTGTGGGCGAAACTATGGCATAGCTGATATGCAACTCGGGATTGGGATGCTCGGCAGGAAAAGCATGCACAAATACATTCTCTACCAGCGGCTGTATCAACATCGGCGGAATCATCCACTCGGCCGGCCGCTCCAGCGCATCACCTGAGATCTCCCAAGTCACCCGATTGTCCATTCGCGTATTTTCCACCTCGATATATTGCCTCAGGTAGCTAAGTTCCTCCGCCAGGCTGATCTGCGTGCGGCTGCTTTGCTACAAGGTGCTGCGGATCAGCTTGCTAAACTTCCCCAAAAAGGCAAGCGCCGATGCAGTGTCATTTTTCAGAATGTAATATTGTATGCTGTTGATGGCATTGAAGGTGAAGTGAGGATTCATCTGAGACTGCAGAGCCTCGAGCTTGATCTCCGCCATCCGCTGTTTCAGCTGAGACTGACTCCTCACTTGATTCACACGGAGATTGTACAGCACAAAAAGCGAAAGGCCAATAAGTAGCAGCACCAAGCCGATAAACCAAGCTTTCAGATAAAAAGGTTTTTCTATCGTCAGATCCAGCAAGGTGACGGGGGTCATCTGCCCTGAGAAATAATTCCAAACCTCCACCTCCACTTGATACAAACCGGCAGGCAAAAACGGAAGCTCGATAATCGGCTCGTTGGTGAATTCTGTCCATGCTGCATCGGATCTGACTCGATGTCGGTAGCGGAGTTTGCCGACATTGCTAGTGCCTGTAGGCTTAAATCGAATAAATAAAGAATTCTCATCGGGTGCCAGTTGCAGGCTTTTGTTTTGAAAAGCAAACCATTTGAAATCCTCCAACTGATAAGGCTTGCTGTTGATTTTGAGTTCGCTGATGGATAGGACTACGGGTGCATAGTTCTGAGCCAGAATATCAGTCAGATTTAAGGTGTAAAAACCTTTGTCCAAGCCTATAAAAAGCTGCGCTCCTACTCGCTTGGCAGATTTGAGCCCACTTTGAAAAAGCCCCTGCGCTTTGCCCCAAAATCGGTTTTCATTTTTCCGTAAAATATGTAAACCCAATTCTGTTCCCACCAAAATGGCATCTTCAAAGGATTCGATAAATAATATAGAATTGCCCTGAAGCTCGGCTTTCGCCCACTTTTGGACGATTTTGAAATCGGGTTCGGTCACGATTTCATACAAATCTCCGAACTCTGTTCCTGCCAGCAATCTGCCATCTTCGGTGTAGTGCAGTGTTTTGAACTTAGATTCATCCCAAATTCCCTGATTTTTGTACGAGAAAAATGCTCCTCCATCCCAATGATACAGACCATGAAAAACCGAAGCCAAGCAGCTGCGATTTTCACTTTTGACTACGGTGGAGATTTGTAGTGGAGTGGACGTATCCGTGGGTTCGAAATAGGTGAAAACAAAGTTTTTGGGATCATCATAGATTCGCACTCCGTCGTAAGGATTGGTTTCCAGTAGTTTTCCGTCAGGTGTAAACCCAATCGTGTAGGCATGGACCGGCAGATAAGCCAAAAACTTTCCCTTCAAATCCAGCTGAAAAATGCCAATATTAGTATTGGTCCAAAACGTATTTTTCTCAAAATGGAGTTGGTAAAACTCAATATCAGCAGCGGAAATCGAGGGATCCAACTCAAAAAATCCATCCATCTGATCCGGGATTTTTGATGGGAAATCCCGGTAGAACTGCTTCTGAATGCGGTCAAAATCCAGCGGATCAATCTGGGTTTTCTGCCCAGCAGCAGCTCTGATTTCCATTCCCAAGCTGCTCAAAACCCCAAGGTGAAACTGGTTGCCAGCAATTCCTTTGACTTCAGCCCCATCGAATTCCTCGTACACGATCGCTTCATCCAGCCTGATTTGAAAAAGGCCTTTGTCCTGCGAACCCAAGTAGAGCAGGTTGCGGTTTTTGTCTAACGCTCCAGCAAGAATAAAACGCGAACTCACCCCAAACCGCTGAGTTTGATCGATCATTTGATCCTTTTCCAATCGAAAAACTCCTCCATCTTTGGAGAACGTACTTGCTGCCAACAGGAAACTTTCACCTTTCAGCCCTTCGATTTTCTTCCAGACCACAGATTGCCCAAAGGTTTGGGTAGGTGACTTTCCCTGAATAAAGTCAGTAATAGAGATCTTTCTGATCAAACCCTTATCCGACAACAGAAGCTTATTTCCCTCGGAAGTGATGGAGAAAATCGGCAACCAATCGTTGATTTTCTGTAGTTCCTTTTCTTCCTTTCCCCAAAGAATCTCATAGCTGCCGCTTCGATATGTGGAGTAGAAAAGCCGATT
>Ga0136559_1000384_pt1 | contig 15207 bp, 12 predicted proteins | sample AntRauMeHopE1496_FD_104633 | JGI IMG/M metagenome (GOLD analysis project Ga0136559, IMG submission 104633) | Saline lake microbial communities from Rauer Islands, Antarctica - Metagenome Hop E1 #496 | ecosystem: Environmental > Aquatic > Non-marine Saline and Alkaline > Saline | place... | reverse complement strand
CGAGTGTGTAAGGGACAGTAGCCAAGGTGGATTTGCGTTCACGGGCCTGCAATCTCTGCGGTTTTCCCTGGACAGTTTAAGTAAAGATAAGAGCATTGGCGCTGAAGATTCGCATGAGCGCTGTCCCTTTTTATCAACTGACTCATACCTCCAGCCGGATGAACATTTCGAAGTATCGCAAAAAGGTTTTAATGGCGGGCTAGACCAAGAGCTGGGTCTCGCTGAGGGCTTCATTGTTGAGGAGGTTCTGCCCGTTTTAGTATCTTGCCTCTTCAGTTTTTTGTTTCGCAATCTTTAGAGTGGAACATCCCGACTTTGAATCAGTCCCAAAACAATGTGCTCAACATAGCGAGTGAAATTTCCGACAAAAAAAGATCTGAGACTGAGCAAAAAAACTGGTTATCTGCACCTAAAAAACGATTATGAAGATTTGGGAATGATGATGGATCATCGGGCCATGGGCGATGGAATGGGAGACATAGTAGAAATGGCCTCAGATAAAAATCCCGGCAAACTTCCAACAAAACTCCCCTTAGAGTTTGACATCACGTTTTTATCCGTGAAGATTGAGCATCACAAAGGGGCATTAAATATGGTTCAAATGATTCAGAATTCTCAAAACGAAGTGGCTAGCGCGTTGGCTCAAGAATTCTTCGCTGCGCAACAAGCCGATGTTCGGCAGGTTGCATGCCCTCTTCAGAAACTAACAAATGATTAGGGCTCTGGCCGCATCCGGAGCAGTGGCCTTGATGCTAACCGGCTGCGCCAGCGCGGTGGAAAAAGTTTCTATAGATCAAATGGAGCACGTTCACAGTGTTGCCGCGGACGGAGGGAATTTTTACTTGGCTAGCCACCATGGCCTCTATGAACTGGATGGCGACTCGTGGAGTCTGATTGGCGACGAATTCGACATCATGGGCCTAGACATCAGTAATGGCGTCTTTTACGCCAGCGGCCATCCCGGGCCGACACAAGACTGGGCCGACCCAATCGGAATAATCACCTCGATAGACCGAGGGAAGACTTGGACCCCTAAAACATTTATGGGCGAGGTTGATTTTCACCTTCTGGAGGTCTCGGGTGATTATTTTGTTGGGGTAGCTGCTAATTACGGGGTTGTTGTTGGCTCTTCGGATGGCGCTGAGTCTTGGCTGACTTTGGAAACCCCGAGCCTGGATAGCCTCAGCGTCAACCCAAAAAACGGAAGTGAGATTCTGATAATTTCAGAAGGAATGCTGCTTTTATCGCGCGACGCCGGCTTAAGTTTCGATTCAATCGAGACTCCGGACAACCTTTTGTTGGTGGACTGGAGTGACTCAGGAATCTATCTCGGTACGGATCGTCAACTATTTTTTAGCGGAGATTTAACTCAGGGCTTTAGCTCCAATCCTGAAATATTCAACAACATTCAGTCTGTCTCGGCGCAAGGAAAACAAGTGATAGTTCTGGATGAAGATGGTGTCCACATTTCTGAAGATGCTGGAGAGTCATTCAGGCTGCTGCCCTAACCCCAAGAAATTGAGTGATTAGCCAAAAGCCTAAAAAGTACCTACCCTGAGAACTAGCAAAGTCTTTGCTGATTCGCATAAGAAAGCTACGGCGCTTTCAAAAGGAGTGGAGAAAATGAAAAAATCAGACCTACTACAAGCAATGAATCTAAAAGCCGATGTCGCGGTTTCAATCTATGCGCCGACTCACCGCAGATCTCCCGAGAATCAGGGCGACAAAATAGTGGTCAAGAATTTGATAACCCAGGCCCTTGAGAAAATCGAAGCCCTTGGACCGAAGCGCGATTATGAAAACCTCATCGCCCACCTTCATGCCAGTTTTGAATCAATCGACTGGGCTAACACGATGGATGGGCTTGCACTTCTAGTATCTGCCGAGGGTTACTGGAAGTACGACCTCAACCACCAACCGATATTGCAAGCGAGCGTTTCAAACAGTTTTTCCATCTCAGAGCTAGCTAGAACAGCAAATAAGTCTTTTGAGTACCACCTTCTGGTTCTCTCGGAGTCCCCCACCAAGTTGTTCCGCGGGGATAGAGAAATACTTACCGAGATCCATGAAGATTTCCCCATCGAACACTTGGGCCGCGGTGGCGAGCAGGGCCTGCCAACCGATTTTGGCCAGCGCACCTCGGTGGTTGAAGATGAAGAGCACCGCAAGTTCTTTCGAAGCGTTGCAGAAGCTCTATCAAAGACTCAGGCCAAAGAGACCTTGCCGCTAATCGCTACCGGGGTAGAGCGCTTTTTGGCATTCTGGAAAGATGTGGCCCCGAATCAAAAGCCGGCAGTTGCAATCGAAGGAAGCTATGACTTTATGTCAGAGGGGCAACTATCTCAAAAAGTCTGGCCAAGCATTCAGCAGCACTTCAGAAACCAAAATGAGCTGGTCGTGAAAAACCTAGATCTTGCAAAAAGTGAGGGCACTTACGTTGGCGGTATCCAAGAGGTCCTAGAACTCGCTGAGGCCGGAAGGGTTGCGCAACTAGTCATCGCCGAGGAACAAACCAATGAGCCAAGAGTTGAGCTAGCGGTTAGGGCAACCTTGACCAACGGCGGTCTAGTTAGTTTTGTTCCGGCCGAGCACCTAGCGAGTTTTGCGACAGTTGCTGCGGAGCTTCGCTTCTAGAATCGCGCAATTTAAAACCTGCGGCCCAGAGCTGAGTAAACAAGCGCATACGATATGCAACGTGAATTACATTGGATTAGGCACGAGTAACTTCTTAGCGAAAGAGGCCGCTCGGCTGTTGCTTAAAGATGGCCTAGTGGCCTTTCCAACCGAAACCGTTTACGGGCTAGGAGCAGATGCCGAGAACCCCTTGGCAATCGACAGAATCTACAAGGTGAAGAACCGGCCAAGTGATCACCCGGTTATAGTCCACATTGCCAATTCCAGTGACGTTCCATTTTGGGCAAGATCGACCCCCGATTATGCTCACGCACTTATGCGGGATTACTGGCCCGGTCCGATGACATTGATACTGCCCAGAAGTCAAAATGCTAAGGATTTCATAACCGGAGGGCAAGACAGTGTCGGCCTGCGAGTTCCAAATCACCCAATGGCACTATTGCTGATTTTGGAGTTTCAGAAACTTGGAGGTCACGGGCTTGCGGCTCCCAGTGCCAATCGGTATGGGGCCGTATCGCCTACTACCAAATCAGCAGTGGAGTCTGAACTTAGAAAATATCTTGACCCGACCGATCTGATTCTGGATGGTGGCGCATCTGAGGTTGGGGTTGAATCCACCATCATCGATTGCACTGGATCCAACCCGCAAATCCTGAGGCCAGGAGCCATTACCGCCGAGATGATTGAGACTTCGACTGGAATTGTTGTCACTGAACCCAAAGAGCAAACATTGCGAGTATCGGGCTCACATAAACAGCACTACTCCCCCAGGGCCAAGGTGCTGGTTGGTGGAACCGCGCTAGCCGACGAGGGCCTTATTGCCATGAGCAATGTTCTGACCCCGCGGGGCACGTTCAGGCTCTGCGAGCCTGAGACCTTGGAAGACTTCGCGCGAGCTCTTTACGCAGCGCTTAGAAAAGCAGACGAGCTGGACCTAAAAGTAGTGCGAGTCGTGCCGCCTGTCGGTGATGGTTTGGCAATCGCTTTGCGAGACCGAATAGCTCGCTCTGCGGCAAAAAACTAATTCGGGCGCCAGTTCGAATTGAGGCTAGGTTTAGAAGCATTGGATCCGGGGGGAACTATTCACTCGCCGTTTCGGTTAGAAAATTTGAATAGTTTTTTTACCAAGGAGGTAAACAATGTATGTAGCTAGATGGAATGGCAAAGTAATTGCCCAGTCAGACGACACTGTTGAGGTTGAAGGAAACCAATATTTCCCCATGGATTCGGTGAACCTGGACTACCTAAGCGATTCGAGTATGAAATCAACCTGTCCCTGGAAAGGCGAAGCGGCCTACTTCAACCTAAATGTTGATGGCGAAATCAATACAGACTCAGCTTTTATCTACCGTGAGCCGAAAGAGAAAGCTTCAAACATCGCCGGACACGTCGCATTTTGGCGTGGCGTCGAGGTAACCAAAAGCTAGGTCTTAGCTGGAGGCCAGGCTTTGATTGAATTTAAACGCGTCTCTAAGAGCTTTGGCGACGCCGAAGCCGTCAAAGACTTCTCACTGATACTGCCGACTCACAAAATAACAGTTTTGATGGGCCTATCGGGATCGGGCAAAACCACCTTGATACGCATGGTCAATAAAATGGTGGAGCCTTCTGAGGGTGCTGTCTTCATCGATTCGAATGATATATCCGAGCTAGAACCAGTGAAACTGCGCCGATCAATTGGTTACGTGATGCAAGAGGTTGGGCTTTTGCCCCATAAAAGCGTCTTGGAAAACATCAGGCTCATTGCAGAAATCTCTGGTCAAACTAAAACTGATGCACTGCAAAACGCCAAAGACATGCTGAATTTGGTTGGGATTGATGAAGAGTTTCACGAGCGCTTCCCAGCGCAATTATCTGGCGGCCAACAGCAAAGAGTCGGAGTAGCCAGGGCGCTTGCCATAAAGCCCAATATCCTTTTGATGGATGAGCCCTTTGGGGCAGTCGATCCGATTGTTCGCGAGGAATTACAAGACGAGCTAATTCGAATCCAACTGAGTCTTGGACTCACAATCATGTTTATCACCCACGATCGCCACGAAGCTCTCAAGCTTGCCGACCAGCTGGTAGTGCTATCGGATAACGGCAAAATTGAGCAAGCTGGCACACCTTCGGAGATAAAGGCCATGCCCTCAAACGACTTTGTCAAAAAGCTGCTCGGTGTCTAAATGGAATGGGCGCTAAAGAACCTAGAGCTAATCTTTGATCTCACGATGACACACCTTTGGGTCTCTCTAGTCCCGTTGGTTATTGGTTCAGTTATCGCCATTTTCTTGGCAAGAATTGTGCCCAGGCGTTTTGCAGGTTCAGTGAATGGCACCCTTGGCGCACTCTACGCAATTCCCTCATTGGCTTTGTTTGTGGCCCTACCGGCACTAATTGGCACAAATTATGTTGGTCCCATAAACGTTGTGATTGCACTGAGTCTTTATGTTGTCGCCTCAATGTTCTTCTCGGCCAGAGATGCTTTTAGTCAGGTTCCTGCTCCCGCAATCTTTATTGCCAGAGCTCAGGGCATGAGCCCTTGGCAAAGAATAATCCACGTGGAGCTCCCGCTAGCTATTCCGGGCTTGATAGCCGGCCTAAGGGTTGCCGCTGCAAGCACCGTGTCCATGGCCTCAATTGGGGCCGTTGTTGGAGTCCGTAACCTTGGCTACCTATTTTTGGACGGATTTCAGCGCAAAATAGCTGATGAGATCGTCACTGGGTTATTTGCAATTTTTGTGATTGCGATTGTGCTTGATGCGGGGCTCTGGTTCCTAAGTAAAGTGCTGACTCCGTGGAGCAAAAAGTCGGTGCAACATGCTTAGCATCGCCGAAATCTGGCAGTGGTTATTTGATGTGACCAACTGGGAGGGGCGCTATGGGCTGGTGAACCTATTCTTTGAGCACATGACGCTCAGCTTTTCAGCAATCCTGATTGCGGCTTTGATTGCCGTGCCAATCGGGGTTGCCATTGGTCACTTGGGTAAGGGTGAAGCGGTGGTGGTTGCCATATCCTCGATTTCCAGAGCGATTCCAACGATGGGATTACTCTTTGCGCTAGTTATGTTTATGGGGATTGAATTTAGGGGCTTTGCCGTGACTTTGGCTCTGGTCATAATTGCCATACCTCCGATTCTTGCGGGCTCCTATGCCGGCATCAAAGCTATCCCGCAGACTATTAGTCAGGCGGCCAAGGCCCAAGGAATGACCGCTCAACAGCTAATTTGGCACGTTGAGCTGCCGCTGTCGGCAGCATCGATTATTGGCGGGGTAAGAATTGCCTATATCCAAGTTGTGTCAACCGTGGTTTTGGCACCGCTTATTGGGCTCGGGGGTCTTGGGTTTGGAATCATTCAGGGCTTGGCGCTGAGGGATTTCGCTCAGGTCACTTCAAGCGCCTTAATCATTGTCTTTATAACAATTCTGGGCGATCGACTCATCGGATTCGCTCAAAAACTTACCGCGGTTAAACTGGCCGCAGTAGAAATAGATAGGTAGAAATAATGAAAAAAATGACAAAGAGCTCCATAGCTCTGAGTGCAGTAGCAATTTTGGGCCTGGCGGGCTGCGCTGATGCCGGAAGCGAAACCATCGTAATCGGCTCTCAGGCCTACTACTCCAATGAAATCGTCGCCGAGGCATATGCCCTGGTATTAGAGGACGCGGGCTTCCAAGTAGAACGCCAATTCTCGCTTGGGCAACGTGATGTTTACGTGCCAGCGATTGTGGCCGGCGAGGTTGATCTGTTCCCAGAGTATTCCGGAAACCTTCTGCAGTACTTTAACCCGGAAGCCTCAGAAACCTCCGCAGAGGATGTCTACAACGCTCTGGTAGCTGCACTACCTGCAGGCCTAACCGCGCTAACTCTGTCGGGAGCCTCAGACCAAGACTCTTATAACGTCACAAAAGAGTTCGCTACTGAGAACAACCTGGTGTCTATCGGAGATCTTGCCGCTCTAGCAAATGTCACCCTCGGTGGCCCACCAGAGCTCACAGGCAGGCCTTACGGCCCACAAGGCCTATTGACCACCTACGGTGTCACTGTTGCCTTTGAGGCCACGGGTGAGACCACGGTGGAATCCTTGGTTGCCGGCTTGATAGACATGGCCAACGTTTACAGTGCTGACCCAAGAATTCAGCAACTCGGCCTAGTGACTCTAAAAGACCCCCAGGGTCTTTTCCTAGCTTCGAACCTTGTGCCGATTGCTTCTGGGGCAGTAAATGCCGATGCCAGAGCGCTAATCAACGCAATCTCACTAGCAATGAGTGCTGAAGATCTAGTCGCCATGAATGTTAGAAGCGTTGAAGAGCAGCTCTCTGCTGCAGTCATCGCAAGAGACTGGCTCGTTTCCAAAGGACTCTTGAACTAATAGGTAAACCTAAACCCCGGTGGTTACCCACCGGGGTTTTTCCAAATCCATTAGGCAGTGTGCACCTTGCGAGAAACTAAAGAGAATGTGATCTTTTGTAGTTCATTTTTGTCATAGAGTTGGAAGCATCTGCAATGTTGCGTATCGAGGTATGAATGTCACTGAACACCACTCAAGTTCCAACCATTGATGGTCGCGCGGAACTTACCGAAGCGACCTTGGAACTCGTTCAGCAATGGGTGTTGCGTTCATCGCAACTCAAAACCTCTCCCTCTTCTCAGAGACTCGCCGGGTTATTGCAGGATCCCAATGGTTTGGATTTTGCGGTCGGCTTTGTTGATGGAGTTATCCGACCCGAGGATCTAAAGGTTGCGGCCCGCAACCTCTATCGACTGCGCAAACTGATCCCCAAATTTCTGCCCTGGATTTTGCGAGCCCTAATTTCAATCGGAGCAGTTTTAGCCCCAATTTTTCCCTGGATAGTCATACCAATTGCCAGGGTGGTGCTAAAAAAGTTCGTGGCACACCTGGTGATTGACGCCAGCATGGGAAAACTCGGAAAGGGCCTTCGCAGGCTGCGCAAAAACGGCGCCAAGCTCAATATAAATCTTTTGGGTGAGGCGGTTTTGGGAGAAAAAGAAGCCAAGCGCCGGATTCAAAAGATCTCTCAAATTTTGGCACGTAAAGACGTGGACTACGTTTCTATAAAGGTCTCCGCCACAGTGTCGCCGCATTCAAAATGGGCCTTCGATGAAACTGTCACTGACGTTGTTCAAAGACTCACCCCGCTTTATCAGATTGCGGCCTCAGAGCGGACTCATAAGTTCATAAATCTCGATATGGAGGAATACCACGATCTAGATTTAACGGTTGCGGTATTCAAAGAGTTGCTATCTCAACCTCAGTTCAAAACCCTCGAGGCCGGCATCGTGCTTCAGGCATATCTGCCGGACGCACTTCGGGCAATGATCGATCTTCAGCAATGGGCAATGCTTCGCAAACTCGATGGTGGAGCATCTATAAAAGTTCGTGTAGTCAAGGGAGCCAATCTTCCCATGGAGCGCGTGGATGCCGAGATTCACGGCTGGCCACTTGCAACCGTGCGCTCAAAGGCGGAAGCGGATTCCAACTACAAGCGCGTTTTGAACTACGCACTGACCAAAGAGCGCGTGCAAAGCGTGAAAATCGGAGTTGCTGGACATAACCTCTTTGACATAGCCTTTGCTTGGCTCTTAGCCAGTGAGCGCGGCGCACAAGAGGGCATGGACATTGAGATGCTCCTGGGTATGGCCGAAACCCAATCCAAGGCGGTGCAGGAAACTGTGGGTGAGCTTGTGCTTTATACCCCGGTGGTGCACCCCCAAGAATTCGATGTTGCGATCGCCTACCTAATTCGCAGACTAGAAGAAGGTGCCAGTAGCGATAATTTTTTGTCGGGCGTCTTTGAACTTATAAACCCCGACGTATTTGACAGAGAAAAAACTCGCTTTTTGACCTCACTCGAGATTCTGGGCGATGAGGTTCCCATCCCAAACCGACTGCAAGATCGAAATTTAGATGTTGCAGTTACCCCAGCAGCTGGTTTCGAGAACGCACCCGATACAGATTCAGCGATTGCTCAAAATCGAGCCTGGGGTTATCGAATTATCAAGCGAATTGAGACAAGCACCGTTGGGCACCAACTTGTGGCGAACCACACGGTCGGCTCTGAAGCCGAGCTCGAACTCCTGATTGATAAAACTCACGAAGCCGGAATCGAGTGGGGTAAAAAAGACCCGTACCAGCGAGGCCAGCTGCTGCATCAGATCGGTGTGACACTCGAGCGCAATCGGGATAAGTTGATCGAGGTCTCGATGGCCGAGGCCGGCAAGACCCTTGATCAAGCGGATGTTGAAGTATCAGAGGCCATCGATTTTGCTCATTACTACGCGGAGCGAGCCAAGGAACTTGCCGAGCTAGACGGAGCTGACCCAGATCCAATTCCACTTACTGTGGTGACTCCACCCTGGAACTTCCCAATCGCAATCCCGGCGGGCTCGGCGCTTGCCGCACTAGCTGCGGGTTCGGCAGTTATTTTCAAGCCTGCAGGGCTTGCAGCTCGTTGCGGTGCCGTGCTTGCAGAGCTCATGCTCGAGGTTTTGGATAAAGATATCTTTGTTCCAATTCAGATCTCGGAATCGGGTCTTGGGCAAAAGCTATTGAGCCATAAAAAGGTGGGCCAAGTTATCCTCACGGGAGGCTATGAGACTGCCCAATTATTTAAATCCTTCAACCCCGGGCTAAAGCTGCTTGCCGAAACCAGTGGCAAGAACTCACTGATTGTCACCCCAAGCGCCGATTTAGACTTGGCCGCGAAGGATGTTGCTTATTCGGCTTTTGGTCACGCGGGCCAAAAGTGCTCCGCCGCATCAATTGTGATCCTGGTGGGTTCAGTTGCCACCTCTAAGCGCTTTACTCGGCAGCTTTTGGATGCAGTCACCTCGGTTTATGTTTCTCACCCAGGCGACCCAAAGGCTCAGATGGGGCCTGTGATTGCGCCCCCCGAAGGCAAGCTTCTGACCGCTCTCACGACACTGGGGCCCAAAGAAATCTGGCTCCTAGAGCCTAAGCAGTTGGATGACACAGGAAAGCTTTGGTCCCCCGGCATAATTGGCGGAGTTAGACCACAATCCACCAGCCACTTGGTGGAGTATTTCGGGCCTGTCCTTGCAGTGATGACCGCTCGCAACTTAGAAGAAGCACTCGAAATTCAAAACGCTGTTGATTACGGTCTCACAGCGGGTATTCATTCACTTGATGAATTCGAAATAAATCATTGGCTAGATTCGGTTCAAGCCGGCAATCTTTATGTGAACCGCGGAATCACCGGAGCGATTGTCAGAAGGCAACCTTTTGGCGGCTGGAAAAAATCCGCGATTGGACCGGGTTCTAAAGCTGGCGGCCCAAACTACCTAATGGGCCTCACCAACTTCACTTCCAAACCCAATAACTCTTTTGGGCAAATAACCAATGCTCGAATTAACCACCTGCTGGCCATGGCGAGCATTGGCGAGCTCAGTGACAAAGAGCTGGCTGTCTTAGTGAGAAGTGTTAGAAGCAGCCTTGGGGCCCTGAGCCAGGTATTTGAAAAATCAACCGACCCTTCTGCCCTCAAGGCCGAGCGCAATGTGTTTCGCTACTTCCGATCCGACTGCAGCTTACGGATTGATGAAACCGCGAGCGACTTTGAGACCTGGCAAGCGATTTTGAGCGCCGCGGTTTTGGGTCAAGCCGAGGTGAGTGCATCAGAACTTCCCAAAAAGCTCATAAAGACGCTCGCTAACTCGGGCGTGGCGGTAACTATTGAATCAAGCGCCCAGTGGGCGCTAAGACTCAGCGGTAAAAGCGCTCGCATCCGATTCATTGGGAATCAAAGTAACTCGGAGCTTTCACAGCTCAGATCGAGCTGCGACATAGCCATTTACGATGGCCCGCAAACCGAATCGGGTCTCATCGAGCTGTTGCCATACTTCAAAGAGCAAGCGGTAAGCGTCACTGCACATCGTTTCGGCAGTCCCACCAAACTTGCAGAGCAACTAGCTCTTTAGCTCGCTAGAGTTATTGCAGGAAACTGCCAGTTAGTTTGTGGGATTATCGTGAGCTGGTTAGTTTTAAAAACTGCTGATAACAAAATATAAGGAATCACTTGTTTATTCTCGCGAAACTTTCTCTTGCAAACCGTGCCGTAGTAGCTCTCATCACCTTGATTGTCGGAGTCTTTGGCTTCTTGTCAGTTGGTTCTCTAAAGCAAGAGCTCATCCCCTCGATAGAAATTCCATCAGCTGCGATTGTCACCAGCTACCCTGGAGCAGCCCCGGAAGTAGTGGATGCTCAAGTTTCTAGGCTTATAGAAAACGCGGTGATTGGGCTTCAGGACCTCGAATCCACAACCGTCACCTCGACTACCGGGCTCTCAGTGATCAGAATTTCCTTTGCATTCGGCACTTCCACCGCGGAGGCGAATGAACGAATCAACACTGCGCTTCGATCGGTTGAGCAGACACTGCCCCAAGACGTCAGCCCACGTGTCATTTCCGGAAGCTTCGATTCCATTCCCATTATTGCCCTAGCCATTTCATCTAATACCGGGGACAACGAAGCAATTAGCGAGCTTTTAGCCGATGTTGCCCCAGCGCTATTTAGACAAGTTGACGGCATTCGCGACGTGGCGGTATCGGGGGGTAAAACCAAGCAGGTGAGCCTGAACCTTGACCAAGCGGCTCTTGCCCGAAATGGCCTTAGCGCTAGAGACATTTCCAGCGCTCTTCAATCAAGCGGTTTGGTTCTTCCCGTCGGTTCACTAAATGACCAAGAAGGCTCGATTGCAATCCAAATTGGATCGGCTGTTGACACCATTGCCAAGTTTGAAGCCCTGCCTCTTATTTCTCCAATCGCAGGCTCTGGGGTGCTTACTATCGGTGATGTTGCCACAGTGAGCTATGAGGACTCTCCAGTCACCTCGATTGCACGAACCAATGGCCTTGAATCACTCGCGGTGGCTATCACCAAAACACCAGATGGCAACTCGGTTGCAGTTTCTAACGGCGTGCAGGCGCTAGTACCGGATCTAATCGCTCAACTCGGTGGTGACGTTGAGGTCAACACCGTGTTTGACCAAGCCCCTTTCATTGAAAAATCCATCGAAGATTTGACCGTTGAGGGCCTGTTGGGGCTCACGATGGCCATCTTGGTTATTTTGGTGTTCCTACTCTCAGTCAAATCAACTCTGATTACCGCAATTTCGATTCCAACCTCATTGCTGATTGCCTTCATCGGTCTTTCAGTAGCGGATTATTCACTGAACATTTTGACACTGGGTGCTCTGACAATCGCCATCGGTCGCGTGGTAGATGACTCGATTGTGGTAATTGAAAACATTAATCGACACCTTGCCTATGGTGAGAAACGTAAAAAGGCGGTTATTACTGCAGTCAAAGAGGTTGCTGGAGCAATTACAGCTTCCACAATCACTTCAGTGGCAGTCTTTTTGCCGATTACCCTAGTCTCAGGCCTGATTGGTGAGCTTTTCAGACCATTCGCTTTCACCGTGGCAATCGCACTTTTGGCTTCGCTACTTGTTTCACTCACCATCGTTCCGGTCTTGGCCTATTGGTTCTTAAGAACTCCAAAGCGCTTAGTTTTGGCCAAGGCTCAAGACCCAAAGAACTTCGGGGAAAAGCAGCGGGTTATAGAAGAAGAGCGCGAGAAGAAGAGCTTCTTGCAGCGCGGCTACATTCCGATTCTGAATGGAACCCGCAGGCATCCTTGGCTCGTAATCACAGCTTCGGTTTTGCTACTGGGCTTCACAATTGCCCTGGTTCCGCAGCTAAAAACTAACTTTATTGACGGTGGCGGCTCTAATCAGTTCAACGCTCGCCTTGAAATGCCAGCCTCGGCAACCCTTCAAGAAGAGGATGAAGCGGCCAAGATTCTTGAGTCCAAGATTCTGGGCATCGAGGGTGTCGAGGTGGTGCAGACCACCATCGGTTCGGCTGCGGATGGCCGGGTGGCCTTCGGTGCGTCCCCAACGGGTGTTGCAATTAACGTGATTGCGGATGAAGATTTTGATGTTGAGCTAATAAAGACCCAGGTACTGAGGCTCGAGGCTCCGCAGGACTCCGAGATCACAGTTTCTTCGGGCGGCGGTTTTGGCTCCTCGGAAACCGTAGACATTCGAATCCTTGCTAGTGATGAATCCAAACTTCAAGAGGCTGTGAATCTAATCGCATCTCAGATGCGCGATATTCCAAACATTACCTCCGTGACAACGACCTTAGAGGCAGATGAGAGAGTCCTAGAGATCATCGTTGATCGCGTAAGAGCGGCCGAGGTTGGACTCACCGAGACTCAAATAACCGGCATTGTCGCCTCAGCGCTGAGACCTAGCTCGCTAGGCCAGCTAAATATTGAAGGCAAAGACACTCAGGTTTATGTGACTGGACAAACCACCCCGGAAACAATCTCAGACATCAGGGCGCTTTTGATCCCAAGCCAAGAGGGCTTTTTGGCCCTTAGCAGTCTGGCAAGCGTTAAGGAGGTGCTGAAACCGACCTCAATCACTTCGGAACGAGGCGACCGCACCGCCACGGTTTCGCTTGCTCCCGAGGGCGATGATCTAGGAGCTATCAGCGCGGCTGTTACCGAGCGGCTGGCGACCATTGAGTTACCAGTGGGTATTGAGGCAAGCATCGGTGGCGCAGCAGCAGACCAGGCCGAATCATTCGCTCAGTTGGGCTTAGCGCTTTTGGCAGCCATCGCGATTGTTTACATCGTGATGGTGGCCACTTTCGGCTCGCTAATCCAGCCGCTACTGCTTCTGATCTCGATTCCATTTGCAGCCACCGGAGCCCTTGGGCTCCTACTTATCACCGACACCCCGCTTGGGGTGCCGGCGCTGATTGGCATGTTGATGCTGATTGGAATCGTCGTCACAAACGCAATTGTGCTGATCGACCTAGTGAATCAGTATCGTAAGCGTGGATTCAGCGTCCAAGAGTCACTATTCAATGGCTCCAGACAGAGGCTGCGCCCGATCTTGATGACTGCGCTAGCAACCATCTTCGCCCTGACTCCAATGGCATTTGGCCTAACCGGGGGAAGTGGCTTTATCTCTCAGCCACTTGCCATAGTGGTTATTGGAGGCCTGTTCTCGTCAACCTTGCTAACTTTGATTCTGGTTCCAACTCTCTACTGGCTAGTTGAAGGCCGAAAAGAGCGCAAGATAATTCGCGTGGAGCGCAGGGAGGTCAGGGCCATAACCAAGTCTGAATCAACCGCAACACTTTCGGGTCAAAGCACCACCCCCAAACCAGTGAATTCCCTCTCGGAAAGCTCAATCCCGAGCGCTCCCAATGCTCCTAATCCTTATTCCACTGTGGTAACAACCACACTGGCCGACTATGAAGAGAAGCAGAAAGAGTCAGCTAGCCAGCCCCAGACTGCAAGTCAGGATGCCGACACCCTGCCGACCCCTAAAATAATCGAGGAAGCGAGCTTGCCCTGGTCAGAGCAGAATGACGAAGTGGTGCTAGACGGCGAAAGCCAGATGGCCTGGAGTGAGCCTGCGAGTTCGCAAGCTCCCATCCCGGCGACTTCAGAAGCTATGCCGGAATTCTTGCAAGAACCGCGAGATGCTTCCGAAACCCCCAAGCCGCTCACAAAAAAGGAACTCAGAGCAGCACAGAAGATAGAAAAAGCCGAGATCAAGGCTCAAAAAAAGTCTGCCAAAGAGTCAAGACATTCTGAAGACTGAGTCTTTAGGAATCGGGAGGAAATAAGTGGCTGACTACATAGTTTGGGTCGATTGCGAAATGACGGGGCTCAACACTTCGGTTGATGAGATTTGTGAGATTGCCGTTGTGGTCACGAACGACGACCTTATTGCAATGCATCCGGGGCTTCAGCTGGTGATAAAACCCGGTAAAAAGGCACTTCGAAACATGGGCGAGTTTGTCACAAAAATGCATACAGATTCTGGTCTCATAACCGAAATTCCAAAAGGAATCTCAGTGGCAAAAGCGGAAGCACTAGTGCTTGAGTACATCAAAGAGTGGGTCACCGAGCGCTCCGCTCCACTGGCCGGCAACTCAATTGGCACCGACCGAATGTTTATAAATCGCCAAATGCCAGAGCTTGATCAGTACTTGCATTATCGCAATATTGATGTCAGCAGCCTCAAGGAGCTTTCCAGAAGATGGTTTCCAAAAACCTATTTTCAGCTCCCTAAAAAAACCGGCAACCACCGGGCGCTGGCTGACATCCTGGAATCCATCAAAGAGCTGCAGTACTACCGGGAGACGATTCTGGTGAAAGCCCCTGGCACCGATTCCCAATCCGCGAAGCAGGTGGCGGAATCGCTCAGCGCTGATACAATTTAGGAGTTCCAATTCCGTAAGGACATGGTGGGTATAGCTCAGCCGGTAGAGCACCTGGTTGTGGTCCAGGGGGCCGCGGGTTCAAGTCCCGTTACTCACCCCAAGTAAAAAAGCCGAGGATAACCCCTCGGCTTTTTTATTTATTACTACTACTTAGCTCTCTCCAAGATCAGCTCACGCACTCGGGCAGCATCGACCTGGCCACGCATGGCCTGCATTACGGCTCCGATGACAGCCCCTGCCGCCTGAACCTTGCCCTCGCGAATCTTCTCCAGCACATCAGGTTGTTTGGCCAAAGCTTCGTCAAT
>Ga0136559_1000382_pt1 | contig 15218 bp, 9 predicted proteins | sample AntRauMeHopE1496_FD_104633 | JGI IMG/M metagenome (GOLD analysis project Ga0136559, IMG submission 104633) | Saline lake microbial communities from Rauer Islands, Antarctica - Metagenome Hop E1 #496 | ecosystem: Environmental > Aquatic > Non-marine Saline and Alkaline > Saline | place... | reverse complement strand
TCTCAGCACTCGCTTTTGAGCACCAGTAAGTTCAAATGGGAGAACAGTGTTATAAAACGCATTGAAATACTCCCCCACTTGCTTAAACCTAAAGCCTTTAATTTTTGATTTATGAACTGCATTTTTTCTAAGCAACTGCAGTTGGATGTAGAAAAACTCTTCAAACTTAAGTCGAAATTGCGCTTTTGCCAAAAGCTCTGAAGATTGAGGAAAATGAACATTTCTCATGGCTTCTGTCTTTGTCACTAACTTTAAATCCGCTATGATCGAGGAGGGTAAGGTTTCGCTAAAATTCCCCGATTGTTCAAGCAACCCAAACATCAAGGTGCTTATCACGCGATTGGAGATCCCTCTCTTGCTTAATTTTTCAGTAGAAGGATATACCGGTTGCATTTTGAGATAAGACTTTGTTTTGGCTTTTTCCAACTCTTCAATCTCTGGATGTGGCATTGAAAAGCTACCATTGAAATTATTCAATTTACCAAAAATGACATAAGGCGCATTCGTGTTCACGTTTTCCAAAATCCATTTGTGACCTCGAAACCAAACCAACTCTATACTTCCTGTATCATCTTCAAAGTTGGCCACCACACGCTTACCCTGTTTCATAGGAAGGGTCCGCAACCCGGTTATCTTTCCGATAATTTGAACTTCAGCAGAATTATCCTGCAACTCAGATATTTTATAAAAGCGAGACTTATCGATATATCTAAATGGAAAAAACTCAAGTAAATTTTGAAAACTATGGATATGCAGTTCAGTTTTCAATAAATCTGCTCTATTGGGACCAACACCTTTTAAGTATTCTATAGGTGTTTGTAGGGTTTTTGCATCCATAGTACGAATGTAATATATTTTGCTAAAATTTGAATTTCATGTATGGAAAAAGCGACTCTCATGGAAAAATATTTCGCTACTGTCATTCTGAAGGAGCCGATAGGCGACTGAAGAATCTTGAATGTCGAAGTTCTAAAGATTCCTCGACAAAGCCAAAAAGCTTCTTTGTCGGAATGACAAGATGCTGCTGTCATTCTGAAGGAGCTTTTTGCGATTGAAGAATCTAGGTCTCTAGAAAAAAAAGATTCCTCGTCGAAACAAAAAAACTTCTTTGTCGGAATGACATTCAGATTCCTCGACGAAGCAAAAAAAGCTTCTCTGTCGGAATGACAAGACGCTACTGTCATTCTGAAGGAGCTTTTCGCGACTGAAGAATCTATCCCTTTCGAAAACAAAAAGATTCCTCGTCGAAGCCAAAAGCTTCTCTGTCGGAATGACAAAAAGATTCCTCGTCGAAGCAAAAAAAGCTTCTCTGTCGGAATGACAAAGAGATTCCTCGTCGAAGCAAAAAAACTTCTCTGTCGGAATGACAAAAAGATTCCTCGTCGAAGCAAAAAAGCTTCTCTGTCGGAATGACAATTCAAACCAAAAGCTGCTCAAAATTTGAGCAGCTTTTTGTTTGAATTCTTTTATAAACTTGTCCTAGTCTTGGTACTTATTGGAATACCTTTTGTACAATTCAGTTTGATGAGACTCTAAACTTATATCCCTGCCTTGTATAAAAGCTTTGGTCAAGATGTTTCCTCGCATATCGAGTGCATCGCCCTCACTTATAAAAAGAGTAGCGTCTTTACCCACTTCAAGGGAACCAATTTGATCTTCCATCCCGAGGATTTTTGCTGTGTTAAGGGTGATCATCTGTAATGCCAATTCCTTATCCACTCCAAATGCAGCAGCAGTTCCTGCATAAAATGGTAGGTTTCTTGAATTCATGCGCTCCATACGTCCACTCCCTTCCAAGGCTACTAAAACACCTGCATCACTTAATAATTTTGGCAATTTATAGGGTAAATCATAATCATCATCTTCAAAATTTGGATTGAGATGTGTCCGTTGTATCAACACAGAAATATCATTAGCTTTTAAATCGGCAGCTACTTTATAAGCATGGTATCCACCAACGATAGTGACTCTGTCTAGATTCATTTTTCTTTTAAAGCTAATAGCATCTTTGATTTCCTTTTCGCCATCCGCATGGATAAATAAACCTTTTGAACCGTCAAACAGCCCATCCATAGCTTCAAATTCCAAGTCTTTTTCTTTAGAACCAGGAACATAGGCTTTAGCATTTTTGAAGTAAGCCACCAATTCGTCTATTTCTTGGGTGTACTCTTTATTTTTCTCCCAAACTCTATCCGTATCATACCAGCTTCCACTTCTGCTAAACCCATTAGGCCAATTTAAGTGAATGGCATCATTTTCCTTAATAACAGCGTCTTCCCAATTCCAGGCGTCAAATTGAACAATAGAAGAAGTTCCAGAAATACGCCCACCTTGAGGTGTAATCTGACCCATCAATACGCCGTTGGGACGCATACTTTCAACAACTTGACTTTCTGCGTTGTAAGCGATTAAACTTCTAACGTGAGGTAACATTTTACCCAATTCATCTTCATCGTCCGAAGCAGCAACAGCATCAATCTCTACAAGGCCTAAAGTAGCATTGGGAGCTATAAAGCCAGGATAAACATGTTTCCCGTTGGCCTCGATGGTTTTCCCTTTTGCTCGAGAGGTATCTGTACCCACATAAGTTATTTTTCCATCTTCAAAAACCACTACAGAATTTTCAACAACATTTGTATTACCAATATGAGCGGTCGCTCCCACTATCGAAATAGCTTCATTTTGCAATGGTGCTGGGGTTTGTTGAGCATTTATAACTTGTGTAGAGGCCAATGCAACAACACAGCCTAATAGTATATGTATGTATTTCATCTTATTCGTGTATATGGTTAATATCATCTAGACTATCGCAGTGTAGAAAGGCTTTCTCTTTCTTTTGAATAGGCTGAGTTTCTAAACCTTTGTTTTTAGCCTTCATCATTTTATGGATTAAGAATTGTCTTTCCTTCTGAATTTGATCGCGCATCACTTTATCTTTTTCGATATCAAAATACACAACCCCTTCTATAATCGTTTTTTCAGGTTTCGCATAAATGGAAAGAGGATCTGCATTCCAAAGGACAACATCTGCATCTTTTCCTTCTTTTATACTTCCCACTCTATCGTCTAGATGAAGAAGTTTTGCAGGATTAAGCGTGACAAATTTCCAAGCGTCTTCTGCTGAAACTCCACCATATTTCATACTTTTTGCAGCTTCTTGATTTAAGCGTCTTATCATTTCGCCATCATCACTATTTATGGCTACAGTAACTCCTTGGTTGTGCATAATAGAAGCATTGAAAGGGATCGCATCTTTCACTTCGTATTTGTAAGACCACCAATCACTAAAGGTAGAAGCCCCTGCTCCATGTTCTTTCATGATATCGGCTACCTTATAGCCTTCCAAAATATGTGTGAATGTGTTGACTTTAAAATCAAATTCTTCGGCTACTTTCATCAGCATATTGATTTCACTTTGGACATAAGAATGGCAACTGATAAATCGCTCTCCATTGATAATTTCAAGTAGAGTTTCCATTTCATCATCGTATCGGTAAGGCTCACCAGTGGCTTTTTTCTCGCCATAAGCCTTAGCTCTAGAAAAGTAATCTCTAAACACTTGCTCCACACCCATTCTAGATTGCGGAAATCTGGAGTTACCACCCCAGTTGGATTGTTTTACATTTTCCCCAAGGGCAAATTTTATATATTTTGGTGAATTGTCATAAATAAGATCTTCTGCGTTCTCTCCCCATTTCAATTTTAAAATAGCAGAACGTCCACCAATTGGATTTGCAGATCCATGTAACAACTGTATACTAGTAACTCCACCTGCAATTGCTCTATAAATACTTACATCATCTGGATCTATCGCATCTTCCATAGTGACTTCAGCAGAGGAATTATGCCCTCCTTCGTTGATGGAAGTTCCCGCGATATGTGAATGTTCATCTATAATTCCTGCAGTCAAAAACTTACCAGTTCCATCAATAACTTTTGCACGTCTGTCGCTCAAGTCTTTACCAATTTTATCTATTTTTCCATCCTTAAGTAAGACGTCTGTATTTTCTAGTCTTCCTTGAGATTCTCCAGTAATCACTGTGGCGTTTTTAATCAACAAACGCTGTGGTTCCGTAGAAGCTTCATCTCTTCCATAAGCCAAATTAGGATAAGACATCGACAGCATTTCCATGCTTTCTTCTTCTTCTTCCTCTTCTTCTTCAACTGAAGTTTCTGAAGATTCCTCTGTTTTTTTCGTTGCTTTAAACCCAGTTGTATCTCCATTAGCTAAAATAGCTTTACCACTAAAACTAGATTGAAAAGGCTCTATTTTTGAAGTTAAAATAGCATACTCTTCTTTTGTTTTGTCAATATCATTCAAAATTAGAGTCATCCAATCCTCTTCATAATTAAGTTTAGCTCCTAATTTTAAAGTATCCTTTTTAACTTCAACAGAGAATTTTCCTGATTTGTTTTTAATGGCCATATCGAAAGTTTCACCACTAAGAACCAAATCATAGTTTCCTGAAATATCCACAACATCCAAAGGCTCGTAACTATGACGGTGACCTTGAACCCAGTTTTCATGAATTTTAAATTCGTCTTCAAATAATTCATGAGACGTAATAATAAAGTTGGCAATTTTACCCTTCTCCAAAGTTCCTAAAAGGTCTGAAGCACCAATAGCTTTGGCAGGCTGAGTGGTTAAAGCGGCAAAGGCTGTGGTTTTATCCAAGCCTAGGTCAACTGACTTTTTAAGATTTTTAAGTAAATCTTCAGGAGATTTTAGACCCTTAGTTGTAAATGATATATCTATACCATTTTCTGAAAGGATTTTAGCATTTACTGGAGCATACTGCCAGTGTTTCATATCTCCCAAAGAAAGGTAATCTCTTAAGAAAGGATCTTCAACGTTGTAGGCGTCTGGAAATTTTAAAGGCAGCACAAAGTGAGCATTGGTTGCTTTTATGGTTTCTACTCTTTTATATTCATCTCCAGATCCAATAATGGTGTATTGCACTCCAAACTGATCTCCGATCTTATCGGCTCTTAAAGCATCAAGATAATCGTCTACAGAAAATAATTGAGGCAAACTTTTCTTAGCTAAATACGCTTCAATAGCCAGATCTTTCTCTTCTATAATGTTGTTTTGATAAGCTTTACTATCATGGTAAAATTGCCTTAACAAAGCGGTGTATCCCATTATAGAACTTGGGTAAGCTTGTCTAGACTGTTTGCTTTTGCTAAATTCATAATACATACCAGATTTCTCATTCAGTAGGTTACTGTTGAAGTTATCACCTTCCACTAGTGCCATTAAAGCACCGTTTCCTCTTATGAATCCATCAGTTATATGAGTGTTTACAGCTCCAAAACCAGCCTTACGCAGGCTTGCTGCAGTTTTTTCATCAAATTTGAAATGAGATGTTGCAGATTGCTCTGGTCTTACATGATCATTCCAATAGTAGCCTTTTCGGTTAGGCTCGTACTGAGGCTGTGAAGAACTTGGCGCTGTTTTGATATCCTTTATTCCGAAGTCTGAATAGACTTCAACAAAAGACGGATAGATATGTTTTCCCTTGGCGTCAATTTTAACTGTATTCTCTGGTAGTTTGACATTTTTACCGGCGTCTACGATTTTTCCATCCATAATTAAAAGAGTGGCATTTTCAACAGTCTCTGATGGAGAAATATGAATAATCGCAGATTCCAAGGCGATATAATTGCTTGATCTAGTTTTTACAGCCTTATTGTCAGGAAAATAATCCTGAGCAAAAAGACTCATACCAAATAAGCAAAATAATAAGAAGAGATTTTGTTTCATTGAAAATAATTTAAAGGTTAATGTAATTGTTGTTTATAATAATTAACTAGTAAAGCCACTACATAGCTATAACTTTCTATGCCTTTGGGCTGGTTATTGACTTTTAGAAAATTACCGTATACTTTTTCCATAATTAATTCTACCGGACCACTGTAAGTTTCCCAAAATTCTTGAACTTCTTGGTAGTTTTTAAGAACTCCAGGATGAAGATCAGATATCAAAACCTCTGATAGGATGGGGTCTTTTTTATACATATCATTGAGACTGTACTTTAAAGCAAAAGTTAAACCTGAGTAACGTAAAAATTTATTTTCATCTTCCATCGTGATGATAGAGGCTATAAAATTAGCTTCATTTTCCTTAGAAAAGCCCAACTGATGTCCGATCTCGTGAGCCATCGTTGTAGGAAATTTATAAGTTGGTATTTTGTAATTATACTGAGCTTCGTTCGTAAAGGGGTTCACATAACCACTAAATCCTGCGTAGGAAAGCGGGAGCGAAAACAAAGAGGGCTTTAAGTTTTCTATCCGGTAAGTAATCTTCAAATCGGTATTGCTAGTGTTTTGATAAGCTTGAAACACCAAATTTTGAACTTCCTTTTGTGTAAAATCATAGTCAACCTTTAAACTGTCCTCAGTCACCAATTGAGAATGTAGAGTATTGGTTTGCTGAATGAGATGGCAAGTGTAATCCAATAAGTCTGCTTTGCTATATTCCGTAGAAATTCCTAAAGATTCATGAAGCGGAAGCCTGTAATAATTAAATCCCCAGAATACATGAAATAAAAAATAGATTAAGGAGACAAATGCAAAAGCTTCTAGCAGCATCGTCTTTAGACTTTTAGTTTTTCTTCGTATGAGCTTAATAAGCCATCCCAGAATAATTAATACCAAAGCTGAATAAAAAAGGTCGCCGATAGAAAAAGGAATCCATGACGTTAAAAAATGTTGAAATTGAGAGATGTAAAGAAACAACGACTGGCTATAATAGGTTTCTACCAAATCAGGAAATCGCTTAAGAATAAAAATAAAAAGCAATTGAATTGGAAAAAAAATGGCCAGTAACTTTAGGTTGGTGTTTCTCAAGAATTCAATTTTGAAATTAATTTTTAGCAATCTAGAAATCTGCATTTCTTCTCTCAGGTCAAACTTAACCAATTTCTAAAAATACTCACATATTTATCGTAATTTTGAAGGCGTCAAAACACACTTTAATTCATCAAGAAATGATAATCTTCTTCAAGGCTGAATCGACGCATTATTTTGCTATTTCCATAGATAAACGACCGGATTACGAAACCATCAAAAAACTAAAATGGGTCTTTGGCGATGCCCAATTTGTAGATGAAAAACATTTGAAGGGTCACTTTATTGGGCCTAGACAAGTTTTGGTCACTCCATGGAGTACCAATGCAGTAGAAATTACTCAAAACATGGGAATTAAAGGAATTTCTAGGATTGAAGAATTTCATGAAGTTACTTCTGAAGAAACGCGTTTTGATAAAATGCTTTTCCAAAAGTATAATGAACTGGATCAAGAACTGTTTACAATCCATATAGAACCAGAACCGGTTTTAGAGATAAAGGACATCGCCGCTTACAATCAAAAAGAAGGTTTAGCGCTTAATGGCGAGGAGGTCAATTATCTAAAGGACTTATCCAAAAAACTGAACCGCCACCTTACCGATGCTGAGGTTTTCGGTTTTTCTCAGGTCAACTCGGAGCATTGTCGCCATAAAATTTTCAATGGTACTTTTATTATTGATGGAGAAGAGCAAAAAGAGTCTCTCTTTAAACTGATTAGAAAAACCTCTGAAACACATCCCAATACAATCGTTTCTGCCTATAAAGACAATGTCGCTTTTATTGAAGGACCTGAAGTTGAGCAATTCGCTCCTCAAAGACCAGATATAGCTTCAGAATATAAAAATTCTAGGTTCAACTCTGTTATTTCCTTAAAAGCAGAAACTCATAATTTTCCAACTACTGTAGAACCTTTTAATGGTGCAGCAACGGGAAGCGGGGGTGAAATTCGAGACAGGCTAGCTGGGGGAAAAGGATCTTTACCTTTATCTGGATCTGCAGTGTATATGACTGCTTATCCAAGATTAAAAGATGACAAACCTTGGGAAAAAGCCATTGCTAAAAGAGACTGGCTGTACCAAAGTCCGTTAGATATTTTGATTAAAGCCTCCAATGGGGCTTCAGATTTTGGTAATAAGTTTGGACAACCTCTCATCAATGGTTCTCTTTTCACTTTTGAACATGAAGAACACGATAGACTTTTAGCTTACGATAAAGTCGTTATGCAAGCTGGAGGTGTTGGATACGGTAAAGCTGATCAAGCTAAAAAAGAACTACCTCAAGAAAATGACGATATTGTCATCCTTGGAGGAGACAATTATAGAATTGGTATGGGAGGTGCTGCAGTATCTTCTTCGGACACCGGAAAATTCGATAGCGGTATTGAATTAAATGCTGTACAGCGGTCTAACCCTGAAATGCAAAAAAGAGCAGCCAATGCTATTAGAGCCATGGTGGAATTGGATCATAATCCTATTCGTTCCATCCACGATCATGGCGCTGGCGGACATTTGAACTGCTTAAGCGAACTGGTAGAAGACACAGGAGGCCATATCGATATCAACAAACTCCCTGTAGGAGACACAACGCTTTCCGCTAAAGAGATTATTGGTAACGAATCTCAAGAACGCATGGGACTTGTCATCAGTGAAAAAGATTCTAAATTTTTAGAAAAAGTTGCTCTACGTGAACGTTCGCCAATGTACAGAGTTGGAAAGGTCACTAACGATCATCAATTTGTTTTTAAGAATTCTAAAACTCAAGAAAAACCTCTGGATCTTAAACTTGAAGATATGTTTGGAAGTTCTCCAAAGACCTTCATGAAAGACCAGAGAATACATAGAGAGTATAGTGACATAAAGTATAATCCAGACCACATTTACAGCTACGTGGAACAACTGCTTCAGCTGGAATCTATAGCTTGTAAAGACTGGCTAGTCAATAAAGTAGATCGTTGTGTGACTGGAAGAGTTGCTGTACAGCAAACCCTTGGCCCACTTCAAGTTCCTCTCAACAACTGTGGAGTGGTGGCTTTAGATTACAACGGGAAAGAAGGTGTTGCCAGTTCTATTGGTCACTCCCCTATTTCTGGACTTATCGACCCTGTTGCTGGTGCCAAAAATTCTATTGCTGAAGCCCTCACCAACATTATTTGGGCTCCCCTAAAAGACAATTTAACTTCCGTATCATTATCTGCCAACTGGATGTGGCCGTGTCATAATGCTGGAGAAGATGCAAGATTGTATGAGGCTGTGCAGGCCGTTTCAGAATTTGCTATTAATTTAGGCATCAATGTCCCTACTGGGAAAGATTCCTTGTCGATGAAGCAACGTTATAAAGACAAAGATGTGCTTTCTCCAGGCACCGTTATTATATCCGCCGCAGCAAATTGCAATGACATTACAAATGTTGTAGAACCCATGTTTCAGAAAGATAGTGGATCCATTTACTATTTAGATTTATCTCAGCATAGTTTGGAATTAGGGGGTTCTGCTTTTGCTCAAATCTTAAGTAAAGTAGGAAGTAAAGCACCGGGAATTCATAAAGATGAAGAGTTTAAAAAGAAGTTTAATGCTGTTCAAACTTTAATTAAACATCATAAAATAGCAAGTGGACATGATATTTCTTCTGGTGGTTTGATAACAACGCTGCTGGAATTGTGTTTTGCAGACAATAACCTTGGAGCTGATATCCAGCTTTCAAAGTTTAAAGAACAAGATATTTTTAAAATTCTATTCTCAGAAAATTCTGGTATTGTCTTTCAGGTCAATGAGGAAATCACAAATGAGTTTAAAGAACTTGGCATTGAGCCTTTATATTTAGGGGAAGTTAATGCCTCTGGGTCACTCAATATTTCTCATAAAGATCAAAATTTAGAATTTGATGTCGATAGGTATATAACTTATTGGTTACAAACCTCTTATGAATTCGACAAGCACCAAAGTGGTGAGAAAAAAGCCAAGGAACGTCACGATAATTTTAAATACAATGCTTTAAAATTTAACTTTCCAGGGCATTTTGATGGAAAACTTAAAGCTGTAAAAGGCAAACGAGTTAAAGCAGCTATTATAAGAGAAAAAGGATCTAACAGTGAACGAGAAATGGCTAGAGCCATGCATCTAGCTGGATTCGATGTGAAAGACATTCACATGACAGATTTAATGTCTGGTGAAGAAACCCTTGAAGATGTTCAGTTTATAGCAGCAGTTGGCGGTTTTTCCAATTCTGATGTTTTAGGCAGTGCTAAAGGTTGGGCTGGTACTTTCAAATACAATGAAAATGCTAATTTGGCTTTGCGTAATTTCTTTGATAAGGAAGACACCTTATCTTTAGGCGTGTGTAATGGTTGCCAACTGTTCATAGAGCTAGGACTCATTACTCCTCACCATGAAGACAAACCTAAAATGCTTCATAATGACTCTGGCAAATTTGAATGTAGATTCACCGCGGTCGATATTGCAGAAAGCAATAGCATCATGCTAAAAAGCCTTGAAGGTTCTACTTTAGGAATTTGGGCAGCACACGGTGAAGGTAAATTTCACTTACCCTTAGAAGAATCTAAGTATTCCATTCCTGCAAAATACTTCAGAGAAGAGTTTCCTTGTAACCCGAATGGTTCAGATTATAATGCTGCTATGTTATGTGATGATTCAGGGCGACACCTTGTAATGATGCCTCATCTGGAACGTTCCACCTTTTCATGGAACTGGGCCCATTACCCAAAAGATAGAAAAGATGAAGTTTCGCCTTGGATAGAAGCTTTTCAAAATGCAAAACACTGGTTAGATAAACACTAAAACATGCTTAAAAAAGAAGAACTGATTGAGAAACTTCAGCTCGAAAAACATCCTGAAGGAGGCTATTTTAAGGAAACCTATAGAAGTGAAATCCTACTTCCAAAATCTGTTTTACCTTCTGAATTTACTTCTGGTAGAAACGCAAGTACATGCATCTATTTTATGCTTACCTCAGATGAATTTTCTGCGTTTCATAAAGTAAATCAAGATGAAGCTTGGCATTTTTATTTAGGGGAAACCATCACACTCCATATGATTTCACCTGAAGGTGAATATTCTCAAGTGAGCATCGGAAACGACTTTGGTCAAAATGAAACTCCTCAGTTTGTAGTTCCCGCTCAGCATTGGTTTGCAGCAGAAATAAAAACTGAAGATAGCTTTGCTTTAGTAGGTTGTACAGTGGCTCCTGGATTTGATTTTGATGACTTCGAACTAGCAGAACAACAAGAACTTCAGCAGATATTCCCTCAACACAAAGAGATCATAGAAAAGCTCACCCGATAATTTTTACATTGATTTGAAAACAAAGACTTGTGCTATTTGTAATAACGACTTTGAAATCTTGTATAGAATTCAAATCAAAAAAGGAAAAGCATGGGTATTCGCTTGTAAAACATGTGTTGAAAAATATCAAAAAGAACCGCAGTATAAATACGGAGGGACTTGGAAAGGCAAAAGACACTAGCGTATTCTAAATTTTAAAATAATTCTGTAACAGCTAAAGCCTTTCAGTTTTTTAATTTGTACTTTAATCGTTCAATTTAATAAAAATCATGATACAACTGGATCTTTTTCACTTTGAAACAGGTTAACAAAAATGAGAATTGATAAAATTATGAATCGAATTTTCAGAAAAATATCGACTTATAAATATGATCAATTTGTTGCTTTTTCTTCGCGTTTAAATCCTTTCTTGGCAGATGAAATCATTGAAGATGTAAAAAAAGAAGCTTAATAAAATCCAGAATTACATTTTTGGATTTTATCTTTTCACAAATAGAAACCCAAATATGAAAAAAATATTGCTCCTCATTTGGATTCCATTTTTAAATTATAGTCAAGACAAACCTATTGTAGATATAGGCGGAGCCTTACGTTATAATTATTTGTATAGTTCTTGGAATTCTGACCAAAAAGATATTGGAGGTGACTTTGTCTATGATATTTTTCGAGTGAATGCTGAAGCAAGGTACAAAGGTGTGTATCTCAATGTTGAGTACCGAGAATATTCTACTGCCTTTGGGGGAGGTTTTTTGAAACGAGGTTGGATGGGATATACGCTAAGCGAACAAGAAGATATTCAAATTGGCTTAACTCAAGTTCCCTTTGGGATTCAGACTTATAACTCTAATAATTGGTTTTTTAATTTGACCTATTATGTAGGTCTAGAAGACGACCATGATATGGGAATTAAATATATGAATAAAGGAGATAAATTTGAATATCAGCTAGCTTTTTTCAAAAACTCTGAGTTGTTCGATTTGGGGGGCTCCAATGAAGTAAACCCCAATCGATATGCTTATGATATTGTAGGTAAAAATAAGGAGATCAATCAATTTAACGGAAAGTTTATTTACAAGACTGGTGAGGAGTTCAAGCATCGCATTGGCTTTTCTGCTCAATATGGTGGTTTGTATAACATCGATACTAAAGAAACTGGAGACCATCATGCTCTAGGGCTCCACCATGAGCTATTTTACAAACGCTGGAATTTAAAGACCGAGTTACTTACAGTACGTCACAATCCCATCAATGCTGATGGACAAAGTAGAGACATTGTTCGCATGGGAGCTTATGGATTTCCTTATGATATAGCTTCAGATTTTGAAATGTATACCGCTGCCATTTCTTATGACCTCCCCGTGGATATTGGCCCCATAAGTCACCTTAAATTTTACAACGACTTTGGGTACATGGATAAGCGTGCTCAAGGTTTCAAAAACTCAGCTATGAATGTCACTGGCATGCTCATAACCGCTGGAGATGTGTATATTTATATAGATTATGCTGCAGGATATAACCATTCTTGGTTTGGTGGTGATTTTACAAACGAATTGGGACAAGGAAAACCAAACTTAGGCTGGGAAGCCAGATTCAATATAAATTTTGGTTATTACTTTTTAACGGATACCAAATCTAGATAATTTATAAAATAAGGAACCTCCAGGGCAAGCTGATGAGGTTTGAATTAGGAAAACCATTTTAAAAATTCGAGGAAAGCCTTCGAATAATTAAACCCTCAAAAGGGATTAAAATAAAATTTATGTCAGAAAAAGTTACTAGAAGTGATGAAAAGAAATCCATCTTTGGACTCGAGGTCAACGGTCCCGTCTTTTTTTCTTCCATAATTTTGATCACCATAGGAATTGCTCTAACTCTAATTTATAAGGAATCAGCTGAAGAGTTTTTTAGCACTGTCCAAAACCAAGTGGCAGAGTATGGTGGCTGGTTATTTGTATTTAGCGTAAATTTTTTCTTAATCTTTGTTGTTTACCTAGCCTTTAGCAAGTTTGGTAAAATAAGACTTGGAGGAAAGGACGCTGAGCCAGAGTTTAAGACCATATCTTGGTTCTCAATGCTGTTTAGCGCTGGTATGGGAATAGGCCTTTTATTTTGGAGTGTTGCCGAACCTGTAACCCATTTTGGCGCACCTCCTAATGCTGATGCAGACACGATTGCAGCAGCCAAGCAAGCCATGAATTTTACTTTTCTACACTGGGGTTTTCACCCCTGGGCTATTTATGCTTTAGTAGGTTTAGCCTTAGCTTTTTTCACCTATTCTAGAGGTTTACCCCTAACGATAAGAAGTGTTTTTTATCCTTTTTTGGGCGATAAAATCTATGGAGTTATAGGAGATATTATTGATATTTTTGCAGTTTTAGCCACTTTATTTGGTCTGGCGACTTCACTTGGGTTTGGAGTACAACAAGTAGCTGCAGGCTTAGAACAGGTCTTCGGATTAAGTAGTGGAACTACTACCCAAGTATTGCTTATTGCAGGTATTACCTTAGTAGCAACAATTTCGGTGGTTCTTGGAGTCGACAAAGGGGTAAAGGTGTTAAGTGAGTGGAACATCAGGATAGCCGTTTTACTGTTGGCTTTAGTTTTGATCTTAGGCCCTACCCTTTTTATTTTTGAAAGTTATTTAGAAAATTTAGGAAATTATTTTAGCAGTGTAGTTGAAATCTCACTTTGGAATGAAAGTTTTACGGGAGGAGATTGGCAAAATAATTGGACAATTTTTTATTGGGGTTGGTGGATATCATGGTCTCCTTTTGTTGGAACCTTTATTGCCAGAATTTCCAAAGGGAGAACGATTAAAGAATTTATCCTTGGAGTTTTGATAGTTCCTAGCTTAATTACATTTTTTTGGATTACAGCTTTTGGAAATTCTGCATTAGATATAATTATGAATGGTAACGATGCAATTTCCACAGCGGTTGACAACGATGTAGCCACTGCCTTATTCGTCTTTTTTGAGGACTTCCCCTTTACCATAGCTCTTAATGTAGTTGCCATTCTTTTGATTATTGGCTTTTTCATAACCTCTTCAGATTCAGGATCTCTAGTTATAGATAGTCTTACCACTGGTGGTAAAATTGACGCTCCTGTGGGACAACGAATCTTTTGGGCGATTACCGAAGGAGCTGTTGCAGCGGTCCTACTTATAGGTGGTGGACTTGGAGCACTTCAAACTGCAGCAATTGCTTCTGGTTTGCCTTTTGCCATCATCCTCCTTGTCATGTGCTATTCCTTGTACAAGGGATTGAAGGATGAGGTCAAAAAACACGAACGCTACAAAGAGGATGTTCAGAAAGAAGATTACGAAGAAATTGTAAGAAAGATTATCAAAAAACGCAATAAAAATGAATCATCATGAGAACATTAAATAAAGTGTTAGTCGGTTTAGACTTATCCGATATTGATCAACAATTAATCACCTACAGTTCTTTTTTTACTGAATTAACCGACGTCAAAAAAGTTTATTTTGTTCATAATATTAAGCGATACGAAATATCTGAAGTCCTTGAAAAAGAAATCGAAAATGTAGATCTAGAAAGCATTATTACCGATGAACTTAAGGACATGATACAAGCAAACTTTACTGCAAAAGTAGAGTGGGAAGTATTGATTTCTGATGATCCTTACACAGAATCCTTAATGAGTTATATCGTGAATAAATACAGTATCGACTTGCTTATTTTAGGCAATAAAAACAATCAAAACGGCTCCGGCAGTCTCGGGTTTAAACTACTAAGAACCATAAAATGTCAATTTTTATGGGTTCCCTCCACTATGAAAACAAAATTGGAAAAAGTGTGGATTGGTACTGATTTTTCTGGTGCTTCAAAAAAATGCTTTTCATTTGCTGAGTATATTCAATCCAAACAGAATTTTAATTTGGAGGCCGTCCATGTATATAGTTTGCCTATTCATTTTTCTCCCTACGTTTCAAACTCTAAAATAGAGCCTAAACTGAGTCGCTACGTAGACAAAAAGTTCGATCAATTTCTCAATAAAATGAATTACTCTGGGGAAGTCAAACAATATAAAATATTGGGGCGAGAAGCCAAT
>Ga0136559_1000380_pt1 | contig 15254 bp, 16 predicted proteins | sample AntRauMeHopE1496_FD_104633 | JGI IMG/M metagenome (GOLD analysis project Ga0136559, IMG submission 104633) | Saline lake microbial communities from Rauer Islands, Antarctica - Metagenome Hop E1 #496 | ecosystem: Environmental > Aquatic > Non-marine Saline and Alkaline > Saline | place... | reverse complement strand
TCAATGTACACAAACGAAACATCACCCGGCTGCACAATCTTACGGTGCAGTAGTTCGCGCACAACGAGTGGCAGTGCATCTTTCTCGCCTATTGGTCGTATTGTTATCTGTGTGCTGGCCTCGTCGACAAAAATATGCTTGAAATAATGGCCCAGAAAAACCGACGCATTCACGCTGTTGGGTTTGGCTTTCTTACTTGCGGCCTCGGAAATAATAAAAGATGTGCGTTTGGCCACGGCGCTGTCCTTGGTCGGAACCTGCCATGACTCTTGGTTTTTGAAGCATACACTTGCGAGTCCGGGATCAAAGTGAGTGATCAGCGAGCGCACGAGTTCGGAGGGTCGCTCGGTTTCCGAGTGTCGCATGAGGTTCTGGAAGCAGGCCTTCTCTCCGTGTTTGGCTGAAAGCTCAGTGCGAATGCAACGATTGCGTGTGTACACAGAGGCGTCAATGTACTCGGAGAATCCCAGACTGGCAACAAATTGCTTCATCATGCCGTCGTGGTTGTTTTGGAAAATAATATTGTGCGCAACGAGGTGGAACGAGTTCTTGAACATACTGCCCTTCATTCGCGAACATGTTGATACGTAGATATCGTGCTGTAAATCCTGCCACTCCTCTTCGTTCCTCGTCTTCTGTGACGGTGTGCATGGGGGGGTTTGCACGCGCTGCAATGTCGCCTTGGCATTCACGGCAATGGCATCGCAAATTGCTCTGATGATATTACTGTCCTCCGCATCCGCGCGCTCTGGGGTTTCCCATTCTACGTCCAGATACAGCTTGCACCGATAGCCTTCCAGAATCATTTCATACCCACACACTGTACCCACGGGCATTTCCCCAACGGCTTCAAAATATTTTGCTGGGGTTTCGAAGATGCCGTACATTTTAGACCCTGCATTCGACCCATTGTCTCGGTCCCACGAGACGCACAACAACTTCTCCTTCTCTACATGCTCCTCATACACGACAAGCATCGTTTTCTGCCGAGCAAACCATCTCCCAGCCCCCTCAGGAACATGCTTGGGCCTGCAACATGACATCCCTCGAACACACGCTGTCCTCCATGCACGAACTTTATATATCAATATCTTTTTACACCAGCATCTCAAATAGGCGGCTGAAAATGTGGTATTTCGGGAACTTTCGCGCACTTTTGTGGGATTTGGAGGCAGGCGTGTTCGCTTTGCAGATTGTGTTGGTGTAAGTCTTTCGTCTTTCAAGGATCAACAGATGTTGTGTCAAGTCGGTAAGGACATATGCCACACAGAGCTGAGGCCCTTGCCAGCACAGCAAGTCGGTGGCGCACACGCCAGCAAACACAACAGAAAATGGTGTGTGTTTAATGAAATCTAGTGTGTTTTATGGGCGGGTTGGACGATTCGACCCTCAAAATGGGGACTTCACAGGTGAGCCGTGTCATCGAGCTCGAACTCTTCTTGCTCATGCACAGCGTCCTGCCCTAGCTCAGAGCTCTGCGAAGCCGGTTTCATGCAAATAATGTATGCGGAAATGCAAAAAACCACTGCAAATTGCAGGGAACACGTCACAGCGAGCGGTATGTCGTCCCGCAGACTGCCGTAAACGCCCCACAGCAACAGAGAAAGGGCGTACACGCAATACGTCCACAGGTCTGCATTTTTGGTCGCCCGTTTGCCGCTGTTATAGATCGCCCACGCGTGGGGCGCGAAAGCAAGGATCGACAGCGCGCCCGCAAAAATCCCCACAATCAGCACACCTGTCGTGTCGTGATGCATTTGGGTATAGTGCGGTACAGGACGCATCCCCTTATATATAAATTTCAACAAGCAGTCCGAGACTCCTGTTTCCGTCACGCTTTTTGCGATTCAAACGGACGCACGTGGATGCTAGAACATTTTATTCCAGGTATTACATAAAATGTCCCACAGACGACAAATATGCCCACGACACAAATGTTGACTTGGCGGTGACAAGGACAACTGGGTGTGCGTCGAAGTGCTTCTTGTAAAGGTCTGACAACGATGCTGTGCTGTTAAACGCTGCATGCGTCACTTGGCCTCCTTGGTGTCGGATCCCATGGTCTCTTCGAGGGATGTCAGCTTCATGATATCGGCCTCATTCGCCTTCATTTTGCTGTCAATGTTGAGGGCACGCGAGGCAATTTGGATTTTGCGCAATTCCAGGCGGTGCTTGTTGGTTCTCAGCTTGCTGATTTTGTCCTTGATCTCGAGTAGTGTGGGCTGGAGTTTCTTGACCGGCCCCCTCTTCTGCACACACATATGGACAAGGGTCAGTTGAGACACGCAAATTCACTACAAGGGTGTCAATACAGTGGTGTCAACGCGACGACTTACGTTGACAGCGGTCTTGGTAGCGGTGCGCGAAACCTCGTTATCGCTCTTGTCTTCGATTTCAATGTCGGGGTCGCTCATGGAGTCATACGCATTCTCGGCAACGGCTGCGGCGGTAGCGGCGGCGGCGGCGGCGGCGGCAACGGCTTTCTCATTCTTTTTGGACATCTTGTTGCCAATCGAGGATTGTTTCGACGAACAGTGGGTAGCGTATTTTTTTTTGCAGCATTTGCTCGGCAATGCGCAAATACACGCGATTTTACTGGTATTTTTTCGACGTTGTGGCGGTTTTCCGGGCCGCATGCCCCCATAATGCGGGCTTTTTGGGTGTTTTTTTGCGGGGACTTGGCGTCTTTTATTCGCACACACAAAGCAGTCTGCCCGGGAGTCGCGGTGCGAATCTGCCTGTTTTGGGTGTTTTTTTGCCGTGCTGCCGCAAGATTGTGCCAGGCAGTGTCGTGTGGTACGGTCTCAGAGCCATCCAACGAAAATAAATTCACAACCACTGCGTTGAATTTGCCGTCCCTACGTGAACTGGATGTCAAGACCCGTATCCGTGGATGCCTGCAATGTGAGATCATCCTGAACATATGCGGGACGGGATGTGACGTCATCGAGTTGCCCCTTGAAATCCTTTACAGGACGATCTCGTGTTTCAAGCGTCTCTCTGTCTCCAATGTCGAAAATCCACATGTTTTTCTTGTACTTGACAACCTCCATTTGACCACTACAGACCAGTCCATGTTCATCGCGTTCAGTACAAGTGTATGTACGGGTCTTGACTGTGTGTAGCAGATGTGGTTGTAAATTTGGTATATTGTCGGCAAAAAAGAGGATGTGGCAGGCATGGCAGACACCTCCATTTGACCACTACAGACCAGTCCATGTTCATCGCGTTCAGTACAAGTGTATGTATGGGTCTTGACTGTGTGTAGCAGATGTGGTTGTAAATTTGGTATATTGTCGGCAAAAAAGAGGATGTGGCGGGCATGGCAGACACAGCCATTTATTCCGCGTGGCTGTTGTGGTGGTCTCGGTGTAATGGAAATGTGTCATAGCAGGTGATACATATATAGCATGCCTCGAAAACACGTAGGGTCGCACATTGCTGATGCAATAAGACACTTTCTACACAACAAGATGTCGAAATACGACTTCCGGCCCGAAAGCGTCAATATGGTCCCGAGTCTGCCGCTGTTGGGTCTGATCGCGTGCATTTCAGTGTGGTCGAGCAGCACGCTAGGGCTGTCGCATGGGTTCGTTGATCGCATCGCGTGCAGCTGTCTGACGATCCTGGCCTCCAACCTATGGTACATCACATTGACTGGACTGCAGTGCGTACAGTTCCAGGTGCAGAGTCTGTGCAACCACACATACCGACGGGGAAAGCCCGAGCTGCTGCAAAAAAAACGCCAGGCTGCTGTCGACAATCGGCTGCTGCCCGAAACCTCCGACGACACCGAAATTATCACGGGAAAATACACCCTGCGGGCGCTTCTGCTGCACACCATTGAATTCCGCCACACGTCACGCGAGGTGCGACTGTTTGTGAGCCGAAAAGAGCTGTGGTACGTGCTATATCCAGTGGCATTCGCCGTTTTTGTGCTGTTCTACTGCATCCCGATGTACGACACCTCGTGCACAGTTTCCCTCATCACCGGCCTGCTTTCGAAATCGAGCTATGATGAGATCAGGCGGGGCATTTACTGGAAGCGCAGCACGGGGCGAAAAATATGCTTTGCGCTGGCCACTGTGTGTGGTTTCGTGTGTATTTCGGGACTTTTCGTGCTTGGCGTAACCGTGAACCGACAGGTGTCGTCGTCTCGTGGCTCACATCCCAATTCCACTCAAGTGCTTGCGCAGCCACCGATAACCAATGTTTCGGCTGTCGAAACTGCTGCATATCCGACAGCTACAGACAACATGATTGGAACTCTCTTGCACGGAGACAATTTAGAATACGACACAAACCCCGTGCGACGGCGACTTGCTAACCAGACAAATACCTCATTCTCCACATCGCCAAATATGGACTCAGTCTCTGTATCCAAAAAAGCCAACATGTCGGGTATCACGACGAACATTCTCAACGACAGTAGCAACAACGACAGTAGCAACAACGACAGTAGCAACAACGACATCGACGAGGACGTGACTGCGACATTGAACAATATTTACGCTGCAAGCATCCAGTCGCCGAATATTGTACAGATGATATTCTTGTACTCGGCGTGTTCATACATCCCATTCTTCCTCGACCGCACCCCGGAGTCGATCCGCCTCCCCGTGCTGCTAGAAATCATACAGCCATCGGTGTCGTGCCTAGCTGCCGTGGTTCTTTTTGTGGTGTATGTCTTTTCGCAGGGGGCATGGCTTCCGGCATACATGCTGAAAAGTCCCTCGTTCATCGCCTATGTGTGCCTGGTTCCGCTCGCTGTGTGGTGCTGTATTTTTTTCATCATCAAGGCGGCCCGCGCAAAGTCTGCGAGCTACGTGTGTTGCATTTTGATGCTGGTGGTATATGTCAAGCTGCTGGACATCACAAATGCGATGCCGCGGAAAACACACGCCATCCAGCAGGTTTTGGTGTTTGTAGGGTGTACGTGTGGGGTGTACATTGCGCTAATGACGGTGTTCATACGCATGGAAAATAAGTGCATACAAATGGGATGGGACACGGACAATGACGAAGACACTGACGACGACTATATGTCCTCCGATGGCGCTGGGATTGGCATGCAAGGCATGCGAAACATTTCGCCGCGATATTGCATCGAAGACGTGCTGCAGCGAGTCACGCACGATATACAGACCACCGAATACATCTTGTCACATCCCAAATCTGCGGCCCAAAACGCTGCCCCAGCCCCAGCCCCAACCGCCGATGCAGAATCAAATGCAGAATCCAATGCCAACGCCGACGCAGACCCCGACGCAGACCCCGATGCATACGCCGATTACACACTACCAGCCAAAACTGAGGCAGAAAGCCCTGCCACTGAGCGTCCTCGCAGAAAAAAGGCAATAAACACTGAAATGGCGTGTATTGCAGAGTTTGTCGACAATTCTGATGACAATACTGAATATGACGTCGAAAAGGCGTCGTTGCTCGCTCCATGCGAATCGACAACCCCCACAGTATACCGCAAATAATACCCTCACACCTGCGCACACACCCCCGTGATTTACCGTGGTGGCACCTTGCACCATTACACCCATTTTGTGGGACTGTAATGCCATTTTCACAAGCGCTTGTGACTTTGAAACTTGACAATAAACACCCTATATAAGTATGTCTTGCACTTTTTTACAAATACCCAGCCGTGTTTTCTTTCCGTGCAAGCACAAGGATGCGGGGCTCAAACGCATCTGTACGTCGGTTTATTTGTGTCCTGTTTTCCATGGGACCTGCCCTTGTGCAATCCAACAATTACATTATGCACTCCACGACCGCACCCAGCGAGTGCGAGGTGGAAGCCAGCTCTGTTATGTCCAACGATCTACAGCTCGATATCTGCCGCCGGTGGACCCGAAATACTCCCATCAACAACTGGAATATGAGCAGCTGGGTGGTCATCTCCGACCCGTTCGACCCAAGATTGGTCGAAAAACGGCTGCATATTTTGCCAGGCGAGGCTGTGTCGGCATGCACAATCTCATACACGACGACAGTGAAGCTGCCGGCGATTCTCGAAAAACTCACCCAGATCACACTCTCCATCTACGTGCAAAAACAGCTCTTTATTTACAAGCAAAAAGTATACTCGTTTGTGCACATTGAAAACGTGCCGCTCGTCAAATACCTCATCATCTTCAATGTCACTGGCATCATCAGACATAACACGGTGACGTCCAAGCACATGATTTCTCATGGCGAAATCCCATGGTACGCCCGATGGGCCAGTGACATCCTCAAAAAGGAGATCATCAAAAGCGTCGACAAATACGACAAAACGTGTCTGGAAGTGTACTGTGCCAACAAATAAGCAGGGCGAAACTGTCACTGTTGTGCTATTCACAACGTCCGTTTCAACGCTGGCTCCTCTCCACACCTCTCCATCCACACGTCTGTACTCAAAACGGCACATCAACGGATTCTCTTGCCACCCAGCCTATTCTGGCGTCGGCACCGTGGTTTCGGTCGTGTTTGCCGTGGAATCGGGCGCGTCTGTCGCCGTCGAAATGTGTAAAAAGTGCAGTCCGTAGGATATGTCAGCGGCCAACATTATGAGCGCAAGAAACAGCATGATAATGGACGGCGAGGTGGAGGTTTTGTGCATTTTTCTCATCACGTAGTCCAGCGTGAGCAATTCGATACCAATAAACACTCCCAGAATGCCAAGGTACAAGGCCGGAATGTGTCGGAAAATAATATCCATGACCAATCTTACAATGGTGAGCAAAGACAGTGTAACAAAGACTGCGCGATCCTGTGTCCTGCCTATCGTATGCACACAATGATGGATTACTGTGGTGCAGTTTGCAAACATGGCGAAACAGTACATATCGAGATAGCCAATGTCCGCGATCTTGGGAACCATGACAGAGATGTGAATGTGAATGTCGGCAGGTTGACGTGGATCGTGTGACTATGTCCTTTAATAATAAACAACGATTATAAACTGCGTTCTCGCCCTGCTCGCCAGAATAGAACAGTTTCGAAACTACCCGTGACATCCAAAGTCAAGACATATGCCCCTGTACTGTAAGGATTTGCACACATCACTACAAGCCTGAGACAATATAGATGTTACGCAATGCTCTCTACACATTGCAAGTATTAGCGTATTTGCGGGACCCGTTCTGTCTTGTGTGTGATTTCGCCAACTCGACTTTCGAAGTCACCTCAGTGACCAGACTGTGTGTGGCATGTGCCTTATGCAACAAGAAGCGACATGCCATAATCGGTAGCGTCGCGTTGATCCATGCAGAAGAATGGAAGATTTCCATGGATGGCGTCTGTCTCGTCCTCCCAAGTGAAGGGTGACACATATGACATGTCGTCGTCCTTGGCAGATTCTGGGGCCAATGGCAACACATCTTCCACGGGCATTGGCAGTTCGTAGAAGCTCTGCATCTCCTTGCGTGTAAATGGTTCCTGCGTCCGCTCGATGTTGAATGCACCAAAGCGCATAACCTGATGCTTGGTACTGTTTGTGCGTTGCTTTTGTTTCTTGACATTTTTCGTGACTTCGGGCTGTTTATCTTGCACTTCACGTCTCCAATTCGCAAGCTTGTCGCGTGCGTCAGAGGCAACTTGGGCCCTGATCTGAGTTTTCGTCTTGGCTGCAGGCCCCACATTTTCGGTCTGGGTATACTTCCGCTTGCCCGGCATGGCAAATCCATTGAGAACATGGATTCGCAAATGGTGCATCTTGGCATGGTACAGGCGGTCGTTTTGATAGGCACACTTCTGGCACGCAAACATGGCACGGAGATCCTGTGTCTTTGGAGAATATACAAGTCCGTCGTGCGCTGTCACCTCCCATTGTCGAAATTTGGAACTAAACGGGGCCAGCACGCTGGACGGTATTTCGGATGTCCATTGTATCGGCATAACGTCTGTGTCAGAATTTTGTGGTAGGAAAGAATTGAGCTGTATCTCGCAATATATACACTATAAATCCCGAAATAGCACAAATGCCACCGAGACTTCCTCTGTGGCGCCGCGCAGCACAGAGTGTGCGGGCCAAAACATGTGCTTGTGTCGCAAGTTTTTGCATCTCGAACACCCAAGTTCTGGTGGTTTATGGAATGGTATCGACTCTCAGGACAGCCAGCCTATACCAAAAACAGTCTTTTTTGCGTGGTGTTTGTTCTCAGTGCAGACCTCGAGCTGGACGAGCCCCCGGTCCGTGAGCGCAATCCCCGCGCATGCAGTTGTATATATGAGCGCATTTTCCCGACTTTTCGGTGTTTGGTGTGCGGACGCGCCACCGCCAATAATGTTGTTTATTGACATGATCCATGTGCAGTGGCGGCATCCAAGAAAAACCGGCAAAATCATTGTTCGCGGTGCAGACGATGTTTTGCTTTTCGTGTATGCACTGGTCCCCGGCAGTACAAGATCAACCATGGTCGAGGACACCGGCGGATTGTGCTTCTATTATCAAACCCACAACTGTCGAATGCACGATACGACTTCCCACACCCTTTCGACTGATATTGCCGATCCTGACAAGAAAACGCCGGTGCTGTATGCGATTTCGGTGGGGATCGACGCGAAAAAACACCCCGTCATCTCCATTCTGCACCAGGAATCACTGTCCGAGAAAGAGCAGATTGTGGGCACCGTGGACGTCACCTACAACACTATGACGTTCAAACGAGGATTTTTCGCGGATAAGATCATGCACGCGCAGGGATATGGAATCCTGCTGCTGTGTCACACTTCGCAGGACACTCACGACGCTCCTGCCATGCCGTCGCCACCTGCAATCATTCACTTTGTCAACTGGCGTCAGAGCAGAATAGTGATGCAAAAGCAGGTCAAACATATGCAGAAACCGCCACCAGCTGCAAGGGCGTCTACTACACATGCTGACATAAATATTCAGCACGCAGGCATCGCAAGTGGAGGCCAACTAGTATCCACCCACACCGCCAATTCACAGTGGGACAATAGCTTATATTCCTCGCTGAAGAACAGCGTGTGCTCCACGTTCAATCTTCTGCGTTGAAGCAATCGCAGATTACATGCACATTCTTGCACATTTTTGGTGCATATGTGTGTGTTTTCGGGTTTCCGATAACGCATCGATTCAGGTTGACCAATCACGGGCTTTGCGATTGTGTGTCAAGTATTTGAGTTCTCCGTCGGATGTATGCGTTTGCCAGGCACCAAGTATCACCACGTTGGAGGTATCGCATATCATATCATGGCACAATTCTTTCAAACACACGGACCTGATTCTGGGGACTTCTGGTGTCAGAAAGTACTGTCTTGCGATTGGCTCGCAAACGGACGCGACACAAGAGGTTTCTTGCAGCGTCAAGACTGGGGATATCAGATCGGAGATGCAAACCGTGGTGCGACGCCGCATACAAGACCTCAAACACACTGTGGTGGTCTGCACCCACCAGCCACACAAGACACACCAAAGTCCATTTTTCCACGTCAAAATTGGAGAAAATGTTCATAAATGTCAGCATCGTGTGTGTGTGTCCAGACGGTCCCGCGATGGTGTTTTCGTGGCGGCAGCACGCCTGCACAAAAAAAGCACTATTGTGTACCATCTCCCAGCACATGTGACCTGTCAACCATGGTAGTGTCGCGTCGAGGGGTGTGTAATGGGGCGAAAACGCCGGGTGTCGTGTAGGCAGATGATGTGCAATGGGCAGCAGATCTGCTGCCTTGTCGGAACGCAGTGCCTTCCACAGCCCGTTTTGTGTCTGTGCGTGCTTGTCGCACACTGCCCGTCGATGCCACTCGTTGTTCTGCGTATCCTGTGTATGCGTGCTTACCGCAGGATCCGCACTGTATCTGGCTACAGCATCGTGCCTATCGCATTGCTTCAAAGCTGACGGGGCCGGTAGACTTTCATCGTGTGAACATCCTTGGGCAAGTCCATTTGTGTTGACAATGCCTCCCCGCTGTAAGGCCCACTCGCGCCGCGATAGCCTTGGAACAGCATCGCGCACCTTCAGCGCGTACTGATGCTGGTCTTCAATTGCGCGCGCCACCCTCGACTTCTTGCGGGGACACTTTACAATCCTACAAAGCGCCTTGCGGATGTCTTTCTTGGCACATATCTCGGAGGCGGTGGGTGTTTTGGAATGCGATGAGCACATCCCCAGCGCATTTTTGTACAAGAGTACCTGTGCCGTGTTGAGCAGTGCTGGGCACAACGGCGTATATGCAGGCCCGTCTTTGTCCAGGGGCTTTTCATGTGTGCAGCATTGCTCGCAGCTGTCGGCACATGTGATATGCCCAAGTAGCCACCGCATCACACCGTACTTTTTGTCGTGACATAGCAGATTCATTAGCACTGCGCACCTTTCGCGGATATTGCCATGCTGAAAAACACTAGCGACATCGCAGTTGCGCACCGACCCAGGGTGCGTACTATTTCGCATCGTGCCCAGATTCATCAACAGGTGCATGGTTTGCTCGTAGCGAATATGCTCGCAGACCTCCTGCTCGTTACCATTGTCCTCCTCGTTACGGCGTTGAAAACTCACACACGTCCCGATTTTGCGCAGCACCTGCAGCATATCGTCGCATACCTCTTTTATGTATTGCTGTATTTCACTGCTGTCGTCGATTTCTTGAAGCAATCTTCGAGTTGCTTTGTCTGGCATTGTGCCAGCATGTATCAATTGATTCGAGACAGATCCAGACGAAGGACTGGTTTGCCGCAAAATTTGCCCGCTTATATACTCTTCCCATGCGCCCCAGTTTTGCGCCAGAAGTCGTATTCCCTCAACGAATGCTGTCGAACCACACTGTGCATTTGGGATGTTTTGCTACATATGCTGCACAGTCTATAATTCAGTGCGATGTCTCTTGAAATGTCAAACCGGGTATGTGGTAGTAAGTTCCCACAATAGCCAGGTTTGTGGAAATCGGCGTATGTTCGCGCCGTATCTACTTATATATACACTACTTTTTGAACACACATGTACGTATACGCACACATTGTATCCACTCCATGTCCACGCCCAACGCGCGTGCACACTTCCGACCGACACACTTGCTTGAACAGTTACACGATGCTTTAAGTTTCTGTCAAAACACGCTGAATGCTATCGACGGCGACATCAGCATGTCAGCCCTGAGCCGTCTTTATTTCCAGATTCCAAACAACCTGATGGACATACTGTCGTCCCCAACGGCAAATAATCAGGCGTTGCGTGAAGAATTTGGTCGGAACTCGGCGTACCTCTTTGGTAGACACTATTCGAACTGGGGGGGAAGCTCGATTCCAGACAAGAAAATCATGGTCAAGTTTCTCCTGAAGTTGCAGATGCGATATGAGTGCGAACAATTCGACCGCATCTTGCGGAAACAAGGCATCATCTGTGAAGCGTCCTTCCAGGAAAATCATCCAGCACCACCACCAGAAAAATACAAAACAGTCGCGTGTGAAAATGCATCCGAGGCTGCTATGCATTCGATTCCAGTTGTCGCGAATTGTTGTTTTATACACACGAGTCTCTCTCTCTCCCAAACTGTGAATTGCTCCATTGGCTAAGTTGGTTAAGGCGTACGGCTTATAACCGTGAGGTCACGAGTTCAAGCCTCGTATGGAGCAAAACTATGGCGTTTTAGGCTTTTTTGTAGCCCCGAAGAAGGGGATCGGGTGATGGTGTTTGTTGTGTTAATGAATACCCAAGTGCAGCAAAAACGAATGTCGTGCTGTTGAGAGAGTGCATGTGTCTGTAAGTTCTATGACGGACAATGGGGTTCTGATAAATTTTATTCGAAACCCAAACATGAAACACCAAGGCTGAGCATGGAAGTGGGCAAATGGCGCATCAATACGAACAAGACCGCACGACAATGATCTTGCCCTTGACAAAGTCGTTGCAATCACTCCTGAAGCCAAACGCATACTCAAACTCGTGCGACCGGTATTTTTCAAGCGACTTGAAATACGTGGTGTCGTTGACTGTGGCGTACTCGACATCGTAGGCCTTGTTTTTCGAGCTAATGATGAGCATTGTCGGCTGGAAAACGGCATATTTTTCGACGAGGATCATGTCTTGTTCTTGGGCATCACCTACTGTGAGCGTGTGGTATGTGAAAGACTTGCAGTGTTTGCGTTGGACGATACGGTCACTTGAATGATTTTTCCCTCCACAAAGTCTTTGCAATTGGCTTGAAAGCCGAAAATCTTCACAAACTCGGGTGACCCGTACTTCTTGAGAGATCTGAAGTAGGTTATGCCGTGACGAATGGCATACTCGACATCGTATGTTTGTCCTGTGCGATTGAGGATAAGCACAGTTCTCTTGAACACGGAACATTCCTGGAAGTTGATGGCGTCTGTTTGGTGCACTTCACCAACAGTAAGATGGTCATACGAAAATGTTTCTTGAAGACTCGCGGTGTCGGTGGCAAAAACCGCAAAATAAACGGCAGGGTCGGTGGCGGGCTCTACCGCGTCGGCAGGGTCTAGAACAGCATTGTCGGCAGGCATGGCTGTGTGTGTCATGTTTTGTCGAGCGTCTTTTCGGACGAGTCCGCTGTTTTACGAGCATTCTAAACGAAACTGGCGCTATTTCGGGGAGATTTTGCCAAAAAATGCAGCTCCGTATTTGTGCTCGAAGGTGGCCTGGTTTGAAAAGCTATATAAACACCACGCTATAGGATACACGGGAGCGTGTGCACTGAGTGTTGCAATGGGCGAGATAGACGTGACAGAGTTTTATAGCATCATGTCAACGGCAGCTAAAGATTTTGTGGAACGACAGCTTGTATACGATGACGCCGAACTGATGGTTGTGATGGGAGAGCGCAACAGCGTCTTCTGGATTGCACTTCACGAAGAATTCGGCGAGACTGAGGGGCAGCAAGCCGCGGGCATTGTGTGTGAGATGTTTGGAAGGCTTGCGTTTGATAAACGTGAGCAATATGACGCCTGTTCGCGCATTCTCGTTGCTGCAGTCGAGCACAAGGCGTCTTTCATGGTTCTGAAGGTCATCGTGGACCTGTGTCCGTATGCCGTGCGTTATCGACATACAGAGCGCAACATGACAATTGTGCATATTGCGTTGTTGTACCGGCACTCGATCGAAGTGATTCGGCTTTTGTCAAAGTGTGGGGACAAAGTGATTCAGATTATGGACTGTAATGGGCTCACAGTCCTGCATTATGCTGCAATGTACAACGCGCCACTGGACGTGGTGGAGTATGTGTACGGACTCGATCCGATGCTTGTCGAATTCCGTAGTTGCAACCAGCATACGATTGAGGAACAGACAGCACAGATCGGCGTGTGTCAATCCGATGGCTGTCCTCTTTTCTTCAACAGAGGTGAGGTGTCGACGTGTCCAGCAACCAGCACGCCATTGTGTGTTGCGCTGTTCCAGAACAGAATCAAGCTCAGTTCTTACGACAATTCTGCCGTGGTGGAATTCTTGAATCGAAAATCGGCGACCGTGAGGCTAGTGCCTGCTTATAACAACGAGCTTCCGTTCATGATGCTGCTTGAGGGACACTACTCGCCCGAAAACTTTGAGAAATTGCTCGTCGCGTTTTGCAAGACGCACGCAGAGCACGGGCGCATGGTTGCGTTTTGTCTCAATGACAGAAGGGAGATGTTGCTGCAGATAGCGGCGAGGATCGCGTTAAACAATGACTGTGTAGACATCTTGTGTGATTTTACTATTGCACAGTTCCACGCCCTGAACACTACGGTCTTGGCGTTGTACTGCGGGGTTGTGTGCAATGATCGGGAGCGTATGGGTGTCAAATTCCAGTCGGACAATGTGTCTTTTGATGTCAGAGGGGTGATACAAGACACAGCCAGGATAGTTACGCCATCCTTGGTGCCGGCAGAATCAGCAAGAACGAGGCTTGTTTCCGACTACATGTTGGTGATACGAACGGTACTGTTGTATGAGGAAAGCACGGCGTATTGCTGCAATATGGCAAAATGGATCAACCCTTTGTACCGTGATGAGCACAAAAGTGATGCAGAAGTGTTACAAGCTTTGCAGCAAAGTCTCATGCAGTGGTTCGAGAAGCAAGAGCGCGTGTCGTCGCGATACAAGGGTCAGTCAACTTGTCTACACCGAATCGTTTCGCATCTACAAAACGACGTCGTCAGACATTATGCTGAATTGAAAACAGCGGCAAGCGAAGCCTTGAAAGCAGCTGCAATTAAACGCTCGGAAACAGAGGCCGAAGAAGAAAAACGTGCAACCAATTGCATGAATGATCTCATAGCGGAACTGGCCGCTGAGGCCGCTGCTTCCAAGGCCAAGAAACCTTCCAAGTCCAGGAAACTCAAAAAGATATTACTCCCCAAAGACAACATCGACAAGGGTAATAGTCTTGCCGAGCAGCCGTACAGGGTCACAGGAAGCTCTATGTCCGCACACGATCGCCAACTCGTATCACAACAGCAGCGCGAGGAAGAGTACTGGGCACACGCAAATCACAGGAAAAATGAGTCTGGCAATAGTGAGGTACAAGAGGCTGGCATGGACATTCCTGTTTCGCCTGTGAACCAGTCTACACGAGCACAGTCGGACCTAGAACGCAAGAATGCGCGTGCCAGAATCGCAGCACAGGATGCCATATTGGAACAAGCACAACTCAGCCGTATGCTACTAGAATCACAGCTTGCAGTCCAGTCCAACGCAGAAGAAGATACTGGACGTGCCGCCTCCTCGCGATTCATGGCGCAACGCCACCAGCAGGTGCAACAACCTAAAACAGCCAAAAACCTGCCATCATTGCCTATCTCTGAGTCGGCTTTGACCGACCACGGTAGCAACCCCGACCTCCGCCAAGCAAGCCGCCCGAAACGACGCGGGAGTGCGCGGAAACCCAAAATCAATCCAGCCAAGATGGAAGACACGATGGAGCCGCTGACTGCTGTGGCATTGCAGGATGATTTTGCACAAGAGCATGCGCTCGAGAATATGGACTCGGGCGCTGGGAAAGACGACGAATTGGATGCATTTGAAACCGCCATGCTCGATTTGTGGTTGGAAACCCCACATGTAGACGACATACACATGGCACACGTGGAAGACGTTTTGCACAAGGTGGAAAAAGCTGCCTGTACGGTGGCAAAGCAGCGCAAAGAGTTTGACAAGACAATGAGCGATTCGGGGTGGCGCGTCGACGACAGCTTGGCAGCCAGGTTCCAGGCGCAAAAGCAGCGCGATGAGGTGAAAATGGGAACACCCCCCATGGAAATCTTCGACGAAATAGACGACTCGGGTGCAGAAACGTGCTTGTTTTGC
>Ga0136559_1000379_pt1 | contig 15274 bp, 13 predicted proteins | sample AntRauMeHopE1496_FD_104633 | JGI IMG/M metagenome (GOLD analysis project Ga0136559, IMG submission 104633) | Saline lake microbial communities from Rauer Islands, Antarctica - Metagenome Hop E1 #496 | ecosystem: Environmental > Aquatic > Non-marine Saline and Alkaline > Saline | place... | reverse complement strand
GGAATTACAAACAATGAAGAATACAGAACAGAATTGAGAAAATTAATCGGTGAATAAAAAATGAATAGTTAAACTATTAACCGCTAGACACTTTATGCCGTTAAGTTTTTATTGAGTTTAAAACGAACATGGTTTTAAATCAATTATAGAAGAACTAAACCTTTATGGGCTTACGAAAACAACCACACTGCCTTTTTCTAGGCTATTTCAATCTAACTATTCAGCGTTTCCATATCGTTTCTGTTCCTTATCGAATTTTCTTCATCGTTTCAAGTGAAAAAACCGAACATTAAAGCGCCTGTTGGAGTTAATATGATGGAAATTAACAACTCAATCTTTAAAAACAAAAAATAAATCGAGAACTACTCATCTTGTTCGACGTAAATTTGCAGTATGAGGCAAGAAAACGTTTCCTTATTTGCGTTAATAGAATTAATTGATGATCCTGACACTAAGGTTTATGCTCAAATACGAAATGAACTCTTATCTCAAGGTACATCGATAATTCCTTTTATAGAAGAATCGTTGAATGACGGTGTAATTGACCCAGATCATTATGAACGCCTAGCTAAGATTGTCAAAGAGATTCAGTTTAAAGAACTCCAATCAGAAATTGCAGATTGGATTATTTCTCCTGAGAAAGATTTATTGCATGGAATTTACCTCATCACGAAGTATCAATTTCCAGAACTTTCTTTTGAAATGCTTAAGCAACAAGTTTGGGAAATCCGAAAAGATGTCTGGTTAGAAATAAACAGCCAGCAAACAGCTTTTGAGACGATTAAAACATTCAATCGTGTGTTTTTTCATCATCATGCTTTTAAAAAGGCGTTACCTACTTCATGCACTCCATTTGATTTATATATCCACTCAGTTATGGAAACAGGAGAAGGCGATAGTTTTTCCTTAGGACTGCTATATAGCATACTCGCCCAATCACTCGACCTTCCTGTGTATAAAATCATCCAACCCAATGGGAATTCGATTTTGGCGTATTTAGATGAGAATCAAACATTGTCTCACCTGAATTTAACAAAAGAATGTAATGGGATTTTATTTTATATCAACACGGACAACTTAGGTTCTATTATTGACAGCCTAAGTCTGCAAGATCAATTGAACAAGCTTGGCTTAAACTCAAGAAAATCATTCTTTGAACCATCCTCCAATTCTGCTATTTTGAAAGCCTATATCCGCAAACTTATTGATGCTTGCAGAAACACTCAAAATGGCAGTGAAAAATCCTCGGATTTACAACAATTACTTCGATTATTTGAGGCTTAATAATACTTGTTTTCAAGTAAATAATTCTTCACATAATCTTCTACCCCTTTTTCTAAAGAGTAAAAACCGTCAGTGTAGCCCGCAGCAATCAGCTTATTCATCGTTGCTTCTGTGAAATATTGATATTTATCTCGAATATCCTCTGGAGTATCAACAAAGGAAACCTCATATTCACGGTTCATGGCTTTAAATGTTGCACTCACTAAGTCTTTAAATGTACGCGCCTTTCCTGAACCAAGGTTATAAATTCCATTCTGAGGCTTTTCTTTCATCAAGAAATAACAAATATTCACCACATCCTTCACGTAAACGAAGTCGCGCATTTGCTCTCCATTTCCATACTTAGGATTGTGTGAACGAAATAATTTCATCTCTCCTGTTTTGATAATCTGACGAAAAGCATGTAAAATCACAGACGCCATTCTTTCTTTATGGTATTCATTTGGACCGTAAACGTTAAAGAATTTTAATCCTGCCCAAAACGGAGGAGTAAGATGCTGATTGATCGCCCATTTATCGAAATCGTTTTTAGAATCTCCGTATGGGTTCAATGGAACTAATTTTTCTATGACACGGTGATCATCTTTATACCCGTGCTCACCCAAACCATAAGTAGCTGCCGAACTTGCATATACCAAGGGGATTTTATGATGTGTAGACCAGCGCCATACATCTTTCGAATAGTTAAGGTTAAGTTCATCAAAAATGGATTTATCAAACTCCGTGGTATCTGTTCTCGCTCCCAAATGAAAGATGAAATCAACATCACTTCCTTTTTCTTTTAGCCATTGAACAAATTCACTTCGCTCAATCTTCATCAAATATTTCTTATCCACGAGATTATGCCCTTTGACAGGTTTGGTGAAGTCATCGACTAGCACAATTCTAGTAATTCCATATTCATTCAATCTTGCAATTAAACAACTTCCAATAAACCCTGCAGCTCCTGTTATGACAATCATTTTTACTTATTATTATTTTAGAAATACAAATTTACACTAATGCGTAAGTAATTAAAAAAAAAACTAAGATTTTCCTATTAAAAACATCGTTGGACGCTTACTCAAATCAAATGCATTGTCTCTCCATTTAGCAACAGACATTGTTTGAATACGCTCCGTTGGCAGGGTCAAGTCGCATGCAATACAAACGAGCGTATCATCCATTAGTTCATTCAGTAGATCTTCCAATACATTCATATTTCGGAATGGTGTATCCATGAAAATATGCGTAATTCCGTCATATTTTGCGGTTTTTTCGAACTCTTTTAGGTGCTTAATCCTATTCTTGCGCTCTTTGGGTAAGTAACCATGAAAAGAAAACGCTTGTCCATTAAAACCACTTCCAATGAGACCCAATAAAATAGATGAAGGTCCTGTTAGTGGACTCACAAAAATTCCAGATTGATGCGCCTCAGCAACTAGTTCCGAACCCGGATCAGCTATTCCAGGACAACCTGCCTCTGAAATGATTGCTAGGTTATTGCCTTCTTTAATGGCCTTTATCATTCGGTATAACTCATCTGGCGGTGTCTTTTTATTCAAAATAAAAAATGTAGAATCATCAATAGGAAAAGAACGATCTAATTTTCTAAGATAGCGACGTGACGATTTAAGGTCTTCCACAGCAAAAAAACGCAATTCGCGCGCAAGTTGAGCAACTTCCTCTGGAATAACATGTTGCCAGCCCTCAGAACCCAGTGTCGTTGGTAATAAATATAGTTTTCCCTTAGCCATTTAATGTTTCTTTTAATTTAATTATGAGTTGATTTGTTGCTTCATCGAGCATATTATATACTTCAATAAAACCATGTTGACCGCCAAAATAAGGATCTGGAACTGAATTATTACTTTCTGGATGATTCTCATTCAATATCATCTTTACTTTGGAAATATCGTGTTCATTCCTCGCCAGATGCACCACATTAGTGTAATTACTTTGATCCATGACATAAATCCAATCGAACTGATCGAAATCAGACACTTCAAACTGACGGGCTTTTAAGTCATCAATAGGAACACCAAACGAATTTGCCGTCTCCCTCATTCGTTCATCAGGTGCTTCTCCTTTATGTAAATTAGACGTGCCCGCAGAATCTACAAACACATTCAGTCCTAAATCTGCCACCTTTTTTCGCAATAGTCCATCTGCCATAGGAGAACGGCAAATATTCCCTAAACAAACCATTAATACTTTTACTTCCTGCATTCTTTATGTCGCTTTTTGTTTTCGTATTACTTTCCAAAATAGTTTGGGAAAAAAGCGTTTTAGCGTGACTGCCTTAATTTCTTTATTCCCAATCAACACCTCTATCTCCCCTTTTTCAACTGCTCTAATAATTTGTCGCGCACACTCCTCTGCAGACATTCCAGTTTCTTGATTATGGTCCATGGAATCATGTGAAGTCCCGTCTCCTGTTAACGCATTTAAAGAAATATTCGTGTTGATTTTTCCAGGGCAAGCAATGGTTACGCTAATATTATTCTTCTCCTCTTCCAAATAAAGACTCTCAAAGAAGCCGTGCAAAGCATGTTTAGAAGCACTATATGCCGACCTTAAAAAGAAACCAAACTTCCCAGCTATACTTGAAATAGCAATAATATGTCCCGATTGCTGCTTTTGCATAATCGGAAGCACCGCCTTTGTCAGTGCTATCGTTCCAAAATAATTCACCTCCATAATTTTGCGATCTACTTCAACAGAAGTATCTGATGCAGTACTTCTTTGAGAAATACCACCACAATTAAAAAGGTAATCTATGCGCCCGTATTGCGCAACAACGAGTTCTGTTTCATGGGTAAACGTCATTCCACTCCCTAAGTCTAGCGGCACTACCGTATGATGCTCACTCTTTTCTAGTTCTAATTTTAACGCGGCTAACTCATCGGATTTACGCGAAGACAGAACAAGCTTTGCACCACGACGCGCTAGTTCAACCGACAGTGCTCTTCCAATACCTGAAGAGGCTCCTGTGATCCATACTATTTTATCTGTGTACATATCCATTACTGCAAATGTACTATTTCTTTTAAAGAGAATCGTTTTCAAAAAACAGATTAAACCGAGCGAAGTAGCCGCTAAATTATCCTTAAATAAAATTGAAATAGTCTATAAAGAAAACGCATTATAGCGCATTTGTTTTTCTAACCATGGATTTGACCGTGCATATCCACAAGTAAAATGTGTTCATCCGCTCGCAGTTATTCGTTCTATCACTTCACATTTATTTTCGCTATCTTTATCACTTGAAAAAGATAAAATTTATGAAATTTTACGCGCTTCTTATTCTATTCTCTTTTTACACGATAGGGATAGCACAAACTGCACTTCCAGCGACTAAACAATGCGGAAAGAAAGGTCACCATCATTATTTAGACACTAAATCATTCGAAAACAATCAAAGAAGTGACACGTTAGACATACTTGACTACCAATTATATTTGGACTTTACAGAAATGGGAATGCAATTACTGCATGGCCATTCTCGTGTGCTGTTCCAATCTAAAATGAACAATATAGAAGGCATTTCACTTGATTTACTTCAGCTTAATGTAGACTCTGTAAAGCGCGGAAATGATCATTTAACGTATGCGTACAACGACACGTTATTGCGCGTGAATTTCCCCACTCCCCTTCAGGAGAATGACATTGATTCGGTTACCATTTTTTATGGCGGTTCCCCAGTTACTGATCCATCAGGATTTGGAGGGTTTTATTTTCAAAATAACTATGCTTATAATTTAGGAGTAGGATTTTCTGCAGATCCACATAATTATGGCCGCACATGGCACCCTTGCTTCGATAATTTTGTTGAGCGAGCGACTTACGAAATTACACTTCTCACAACAGAAACAACTTCCGCGTATAGCATGGGGGTGATTACAGCTGAAGAAATCACAGTAAATAATGAACATCTAAGAACATGGAAGTTAGAAGACCCAATCCCGAGCTACCTAGCATCAGTTGCTATTTCTGATTACACGCATGTAAATCAAACCTATCAAAGTAACTTAACAGGAACAGAAATTCCAGTAATGCTGATTTCGAGAGGAGTTGACACTACCAATTTTAAAAACTCATTTACTAACTTATTTGGCTCCATGGATGCTTTTGAGGAAAATTACGGTCCTTATATCTGGGATAAAGTTGGTTTTGTGGCTGTTCCTTTCAATGGTGGTGCCATGGAACATGCCACATGTATCGCTTACCCCTTGGTCACCCTGAATGGAAATTTGCAATTTGAAACTTTAATGGCGCATGAATTAGCACATCACTGGTGGGGTAATCTAGTGACCTGCCGAACAAGTGGTGACATGTGGATAAATGAAGGAATTGCCTCTTACTCAGAAGCCCTCTTTTTAGAGCATATCTATGGTTATGAGAACTACTTAGCAGAACTTAAAGGAGTCCACCGGGACGTGATCCAAACTGCCCATTTTGATGATGAAGCATTCTACTCTTTATCAGGCGTTCCGCATAGCGCAACCTACGGAACACATTCTTACTCCAAAGGCGCAACGCTCATGCATAACATGCGGAGTTACATGGGAGACAACAACTTTTTTAATGGATTAAAAGCCATTCAAACTAACTGGGCAAATCAAGATATCGACGCGGCGGATTTTAGAGATGAATTAGAAGCAGCCACTGGTGTAGATATGCATCCATTTTTTGAAAATTGGGTTTTCAACCCTGGGTTCTCAGGCTTTGTCATCGATTCTTCTCATACAGTGCCTAATGGAGTAAACTTTGACGTTACTCTATTCATACAGCAAAAACTATTTGAAGCACCTAGCTTTTTTGAAGAAGTGCCCATTGAAGTAACCTTTGTTGACCCGGATTTAAATGAAGTAACAGAAAAGATACTAGTGGATGGCGCATTTTCAGAAGTCACCCTCACCTCTTCGTTTAATCCATCTATGATTTATTTGAATAAAAACGATCAACTCTTGAATGCTGTTACCGGCGAAACTATGCGCTTAGGCGCATCAATTACAACGAATAACACCTATGCCTATTTTAGGCAAACAGCTTCGAATATAACCGACACAGTCCTGTATCGTGCAGAGCATCATAGGATGGCACCAGATGAATTTAAAACTTCCGATTTGAATCACATGTATGTTCTTTCCCCAGATAGATACTGGACGATTGATGGGATTTGGGATGAGAATTTCACTTCTGAAGCGCGCTTTGTTTTTGACGCACGACCTACTGCGGTTGGAAATCTCGACATCGGTTTAATGATTGATCACAATGGTATCGTTTTCCACGAAGACAGCTTAGTTCTTTTATGGCGCCCTAACTCCGCTGCGGAGTGGTCTGTTTATCCCGAATATACACTAAACACACAGGGAAGCGCCACAGATAAGTCGGGGCGAATTGATGTTGAGAACATAAAAAAAGGGCAATACGCCTTCGCTTTCAAAAAGAGTTCATTAGGAATTAATGCGCAACATCTTCCCGATTATGTAACAATTTACCCGAATCCTATTCAAAACGAAATTCACATAGAGATAACACAAACGTTTCCAGATGGGGTTACTGTATATCTTTATGATGTAACAGGGAAACTGGTTTCATCTCTTCACTCGAAAGAAAAGTCCATCCTATTTCCAACGGAAAACTTAACCAATGGAAGCTATCAAGTACATATTTTTACAGGAATACGTTTTCTTGGTCAACAAACAATTATCAAATAATGCAACGAATTGTAGCACTCGATTTTGGATTAAAGCGAACCGGTATTGCCATCACAGATGAAACGAACATAATAGCTTCAGGCCTAACCACTGTGGAGTCGCGGGAATTGATGGAATACCTAAAAGGACTAGTTAGCACGAAAAACATAGGCACTATAGTGCTAGGCGACCCAAAACGCTTAAACCTCGAAGACACACACAGCACTTCCAACGTTCGTTTACTTAAAGAAGCACTAGAAAAGGAGTTCCCTTTATTAAACATCGTCTTAGTTGACGAGCGCTTCACATCCAAAATAGCAATGCAAACCATGCACCTAGGGGGCTTATCTAAAAAGCAAAAGAAGAATAAAGCATTAGTTGATGAAATCAGCGCAACGATTATATTGCAATCTTATTTAGTGCAGCACTCTTAGAATAAGTCCACCTGTAATTGCTTTGAAAGTAGAATAATCAATACGCTTTCCATCAATCCTAATAGCGAAAAATGAAGAATGCTATTATCCCATGATATTTATAGTTAATTTTATTGTTTACTAATGATTATGCCCGTATTTTTGTTGCAGCTACATTAAAATCGAGAATGACAATTTTTAAAACAACAGAATTACTAAATAATTTAGTCGAAATTACAGAGGAGAACATTGTTGTTGCCCAAAAAAAGCTGATTCACTTAGGGAAAAACCAACTGAGTTGGTCGCCTAATACAGATAGTTGGAATATAACCGAGGTGTTGGCTCATTTGAATAAATACGCTTCCTTTTATCACCATACATTTGACGAGAAAATTAGCAAAACTCGCTTTACAGAATCAAAAGATACGTTTACACCATCTCCCTTGGGAAGAAGCGCTTGGAAATCGATGAAACTCGGAAATGCCAAAAATGTTAAACGAAAATTCAAATCTCCCAAAGGAACAAATCCGCAGGTAGATAGAGATCTCATTACTCACCGTGAGGTGGATGATTTTATTACCAATCAAAATCAATTATTGGCCATTATTGATGCAGCTCGTGGAGTAAGCTTGAGAAAAGTGAAAATCCCGATTTCTATTAGTCGGATTGTTCGGTTACGACTCGGGGATGCCCTTATGTTTGTCATCTACCACAATCAACGCCATGTTCAGCAAGTGCTTAATGTGCTAAACCATCCTAAGTTTCCTAAAAAAGAAAATGAAGGTTAACGAAACTGTTTTTTGTTTTTTGAGCATAGTCCCCGTTCGTGCGGAGCATGCCGATGAAGCAGAAATTGTTACGCAGCTTTTATTTGGAGAAGTAGCCACCATTTTAGCCAGACACAATCAATGGCTTAAAATAAAGTCGGCGCACGATGGCTACGAAGGTTGGATCGATCATAAGCAAGTTCAACTCATCACTTCAAAAACGGTTGATTTACTTGCGAAAAAAGGTATCCGTCAAACAACTTTAACGGCTACTTTAAAAACTCCTTGGGGACCAATTACCAGTGTTAAAGGATCCTTACTTCCAGCCAGCAACCCATCGTTTTCTATTGATCAATATGAATTTGAATGGGTTAACTTTCAACCACCCACCAAAACGTTAGATATTGGAGGTGTAGCCATGAGCTATTTAAACAGTCCTTATTTATGGGGAGGACGAACGCCATTTGGAATAGACTGTTCTGGATTTACACAAATCGTTCTTTACTTCTTTGGAGTTGAATTGCTGAGAGATGCTTCACAACAAGTGAAACAAGGAGAACTTATTCAATTCGAAGATGCACGAATAGGTGATTTAGTGTTTTTTAAAAATGCGAAAGAAAACGTGCATCATGTGGGCATTCTGCTCGAAAACGATAAAATAATACATGCTAGTGGTAGAGTTAGAATTGATAAATTAACTAAAAAAGGTATCTACAATGACGGGCTCAAAGAATATTCTCATAATTTCCACAGTATTCGAAGATTTCTTCATTAAAAATCCCCCTATTCTCCTATTTTTGTAACTCACATGAAGAAAATGAAAATACTAATTACTGGTGGTGCTGGATTTATAGGAAGTAACCTTACAAAAAGGTTAGTAGAAGATGGCCACGAAATTCTCGTTTTGGATAACCTCCTTCGCGGAAATAAAATTGATCGAACTACATTCAAAAAGATAGAATTTGTAAAAGGCGACGTATGTGATTTTGAATTGGTCAAAGAATTGTCTAAAGGCTGTGATGTGATTTATCATTTCGCCGCAGTTTTGGGCGTGGATGTAGTGGCGAACAATCCTGTTGAAACAATGGACGTAGAAGTGATTGGCACACGAAATGTTGTGAAGGCAGCAGAAATAAATAACGTTGGAAAAATCTTGTACGCTTCTACTTCTGGAATCTATGGTCATTCAGCGATTGAAAATGCGCTAACCGAAGAAGTTTTGGTTGACCCGAGAACATCTTACGCTATGGCGAAGCGATATAACGAAATTTATTTAGCATCACATCATGAAGAAAAAGGACTAAACGCGACCTGTTTGCGTTTTTTCAACGTGTATGGTGAGAATCAAGATAACCGCATGGTTGTTCCTCGTTTTTTTGAACAAGCTTTAGCGAATAATCCCATCACCGTTTTTGGGAATGGAATGCAAACACGTGACTTTACATACATCGACGACACAATTAATGCGTGCGTAGACCTGATGAATGTAAAAGGGTATCACATTATAAATATCGCTAACGAAGAAGAGTGGAACATTAAATATTTAGCAGAAACGATTAAAAAAATTACCCATTCTACTTCAGAGATTACGTATATCGCTGCGCCTAAAAAACGCTATGATTATGAAGTAGAGCGCAGAGTGGGAAGCTCTGACAAGCTGAAAAGACTTATCGGCCACAAGCCCGACACCAATTTAGCAGATGGACTTAAGAAAATTTACACACATAATTACCAATAAAATATGAACAGAGATACCGTTATTTTTGATCTTATTCAGCAGGAAAGAGATCGCCAAATCCAAGGGTTAGAACTTATCGCTTCAGAGAATTTTGTAAGTGATGATGTCATGAACGCTATGGGCTCCGTGTTAACGAATAAATATGCAGAAGGACTGCCAGGAAAGCGCTATTATGGAGGTTGTGAAATCGTTGATCAAGTAGAGCAATTAGCCATTGATCGGCTTTGTGAGCTCTTCAATGCTACTTGGGCAAATGTCCAGCCTCACTCTGGCGCACAAGCAAATGCAGCAGTCATGCTTGCATGTTTGAAACCCGGCGACAAGATCTTGGGGTTCGACCTTTCTCATGGTGGGCATTTAACACATGGATCTCCTGTGAATTTTTCTGGAAAATTATATGAACCCCATTTTTATGGCGTAGATAAAGAAACTGGAACAATAGACTATGATGCGTTAGAGCAAAAAGCGCGTGCTGAAAAACCTAAGATGATTATCTGTGGAGCCTCTGCTTATTCAAGAGATTGGGATTATGCGCGCATTCGCAGCGTGGCAGACGAAGTGGGCGCATTACTTCTTGCGGATATTTCTCATCCAGCTGGCTTAATTGCTACTCACTTCTTAAATGATCCGCTAGAACATTGCCATATAATAACTTCAACAACACACAAAACATTAAGAGGTCCTCGTGGTGGAATTATCATGATGCGTAAGAATTTCGACAATCCATTTGGAATTCGCTGGAACAATGGAAATCTTCGCTCCATGGCTTCTTTGCTAGATGCTGCCGTATTCCCTGGCACTCAGGGCGGACCATTAGAACATGTTATTGCCGCAAAAGCTGTAGCATTTGGTGAAGCATTGAATCCAGCATTTAAAATCTACCAGGAACAAGTCCGTTTAAATGCTAAAGTCATGGCAGAACAATTCGTTCAGCTTGGTTATAAAATTATATCTGGAGGAACTGAAAACCATTGCATGTTGATTGATTTGCGTTCTAAAAACATCACAGGAAAAGATGCTGAAATAGCATTAAACAATGCACACATTACTGTAAATAAAAACATGGTTCCTTTTGATACTGAATCACCCTTTGTGACTTCAGGGATACGCATAGGAACTCCTGCTATTACGACGCGCGGTGTAATGGATAATGAAATACCGAAAATTGTAGAATTAATCGACCGTGTAATTACTAATTCTTCAGATGAAACAATCATCAATACTGTTAAAAACGAAGTAAAAGAAATGATGGCACATCGTCCATTGTTTAAAATGTAAGTAAAAAAATTAGGGCAACCACTTTTCGCCCTGCAGGTGGAACAGCATGAGTCAGTTCGAAAAATAGTTCGCTCTTTCGCGTGGTGTTCCACTCAAAACCTATCGAAGTCCACCGCCTTGAATCGTTCTTTTTATTACCTTTGTTTTAGTGTGAATTTTGTTAAAAATATATTATGATAAACGCGAACAACCCTTCTTTAACTTCTTGGATAGAGGTACATTCAACCTCAGATTTCCCCATTCAAAACCTGCCTTTTGGTATATTCAAAACGGATAGTTTAACTCCAAGAGTTGGTTCCCGAATTGGAGACAAGGTGATTGATTTAAAATCATTATTTGTCTTGGGTTACTTGACAAATTTACCATTTAGTAAAGAAGATTTTGACTCAGACACGCTCAATAATTTAATGAAACACGGAAAAAAAGGTGCTAGTGAACTACGCAACCGTCTTTCCAAACTATTTTCAACCAGCACTACGGATTTAAGCAATAATAGCCATCACGTAGAGCAAGTGTTAGTTGACGCCGACAAAGTGGAAATGCTTTTACCTGTTCAAATTGGAGATTATACGGACTTCTATTCGAGTCGTGATCATGCGACAAATGTAGGAACAATGTTTCGCGACCCTGACAACGCATTGCTTCCAAATTGGCTATGGATACCAGTGGGATACCACGGAAGAGCTAGTTCTATTATTCCATCTGGAATCCCTATAAAACGACCAAAAGGTCAAACTAAACCAACGGATGATGCCGACCCCGTTTTTGGGCCATGTCGTTTATTAGATTTTGAATTGGAGATGGCGTTTATTACATTTGATGGTAAACCATTAGGAGAATCCATATCTACAGCAGAAGCAGAAGACTATATTTTTGGCATGTGCATCATGAATGATTGGTCTGCACGGGACATTCAAAAATGGGAATACGTGCCACTCGGACCATTTTTAGCAAAAAATTTCGCATCGTCGATTTCACCTTGGATTGTAACGATGGATGCATTAGCACCTTTCAAATTAGAAGGACCAGTTCAAGACCCTAAGGTACTTTCTTATTTAGAATATGAAGGAAAGCATCATTATGACATCCATTTAGAGGTTGGTATTCAACCCGAAAACGAGGAGGAGACAGTAGTTTGTGCTTCTAATTATAAACACATGTATTGGAACTTAGCGCAGCAATTAGCGCATCATACTGTGAACGGATGTAATATTCGAAGAGGAGATATGATGGCGTCAGGTACTATTTCGGGTCCTACCCCAAATTCATTTGGATCAATGCTCGAAATTTCTTGGAAAGGAACAAAGCCTGTGCAATTAAAAGATGGGAGTGAAAGACGTTTTATTAACGACTTTGATACTGTTGTTATGCGAGGACATTGTTCGAAAGATGGTGTTCGTATTGGGTTTGGTAACGTAAGTACAAAAGTATTACCTGCCGATTAGTTCAGTGAGCAGATGGAGATGCAGGAAATTGACTTAGAAAAGGAGCGCAAAGAAATACTGAGCGCTTTTCGTGGCTTGTTGCGTGTTTCGAAAGATAAACGCACGAGACAGGAAACACGCATGATTCGAAAAGCCTTTGACGTTGCCGTTGAAGCGCATAAAGACATGCGTAGAAAGTCAGGAGAACCCTACATTTATCATCCCATCGCAGTTGCGAAAATTTGTGCCGAGGAAATGGGATTAGGAACGACAGCTATCGTTTGCGCCCTCTTACATGATACAGTAGAAGATACCCATATCACTTTAGAAGATGTGGAAGAACTATTCGGAAAAACAGTTGCCCAAATAATTGATGGGCTTACCAAAATTCCGGAAGTATTTGATGAAAACGTTTCCATTCAGGCTGAGAATTTTCGTAAGATGATTCTAACTATTTCGGATGATTTACGCGTTGTATTGATTAAGTTGGCCGATCGGCTTCACAATATGCGTACACTCGATAGTATGCGCGAAGATAAACGGCTAAAAATCGCTTCGGAAACCAACTTTTTATACGCTCCACTCGCCCACCGTTTGGGGCTCTATACGATAAAGACAGAGTTAGAAGATTTGTGTTTAAAACACATGCATCAAGAAGCTTTTAAAGAAATTGAAACTAAGTTAAAATCCACAAAGGCAGTTAGGCAGCGGTTCATTCGACGGTTCGTTCATCCTGTTAAAGAAGCACTTGAATTTGAAGGATACGCTTGTGAAATTAAAGCGAGGACAAAGTCAGTTTCTTCGATATGGCGTAAAATGCAATCGAAAGAAATTCCATTTGAAGAAGTGTTTGACTTATTCGCCGTTCGAATTATTCTAGACAGTCCAGAAGAAATAGAAAAATCAGATTGTTGGCGGGTGTATAGTTTAGTTACTGACTTTTACCAACCAAACCCCGACCGTTTAAGAGATTGGATTTCTACACCACGAGCCAATGGCTATGAATCTTTGCATACGACAGTAATGAGTCCGCAAGGTAAATGGGTAGAAGTACAAATTCGTTCTAAGCGAATGGACGATATTGCTGAAAAAGGTTTGGCAGCCCATTACAATTATAAGGAGTCGAAATCTGGCGAGAACAAATTTGATCGCTGGATAGGGGAAATACGGGATTTATTAGAAGCTCCGAATTCAAATGCTATGGACTTTGTGAATGAATTCAAATTGAATTTATTTAACGATGAAATATACGTTTTTACCCCCCGAGGAGACTTGCGTGTCTTACCTACTGGTGCAACAACCTTAGATTTCGCCTTTGATATTCATACCGACATAGGGCTAAAATGCATCGGAGCAAAAGTAAATAATCGCCTTGTACCGTTAAGTCACCAATTGAAAAATGGTCACCAAATAGAAATCATTACCTCCACTAAACAAAAGCCCAATGAAGATTGGCTCAAATTAGTTGTCACCGCCCGCGCTAAGCAAAAAATCAAGAATGCATTAAACGAGGAACGTAAAAAAATTGCTGATGACGGCAAGGAAATCGTTGATCGCAAATTCAAACAATATAATATCCGTTTCGTTGGTGAAAATATCACCGTGTTAGAAAAGTTCTTCAAAGTAACAAGTGCTACTGAGCTCTATATTCGCATTGCAAAAGGAAAAATTGACCTTTCGAAAATAAGAAGCATCAAGAATGTTGGCGGAATGCTGCATTGGGAGCGCGAAGTGAAAAAACTAAAGATCACCTCTAGTTTAGACATTAATAAGCGCATTGATAAGAAAAAAGATGTACTTATAATTGGTGATGACTTCAACGATATAGAATATTCGTTTGCGCGATGTTGTAATCCCCTTCCTGGTGACTCTGTATTTGGTTTTATTACGATTGGTGAAGGGATAAAAATTCACCGAACAAATTGCCCTAACGCAGAGAATCTCATGTCGAAAAATGCGTACCGTTGTATTTCGGCGAAATGGAAATCCAAAGAGCTTAGGGAACACATTGCAAAACTCCGAATTATAGGGATTGACGATATTGGAATAGTGAATAAGATCACAGAGATCATTTCATTTCAGCATAATGTAAATATGAAATCGATCAGCTTCGACTCTCAGGATGGTCTTTTTGAAGGTAAAATTCAAGTTTTCGTATTTGATAAGCAACATTTGGAAGAACTCATAGATAAATTTGTTTTGTTAGAAGGAGTAAAACGCGTAGAGCGCTGGGATGAACGAGATGATGAACCTACTGATGATGATGATGAAGACAACTTACCATAGCATGCATACACTTAAAAAGGAAGCATCAAAAACTAGCGCGTAAATGGAAATTAACTATATCAATAGAGCTTCAGGTAAACTAGAAACAGAGCATCCCCCAGCAGAGGGTCTGTTAACATTTTTATACGGAAATACTTTTGGAAGAAAGACAATTTTACCAATCGCCCGGCAAAAATTCATCACACAGCGGTATGGTAAAATGATGAATACTGCCAAATCGGTCAAACGAATTCAACCTTTTGTAGATTCTTTGGGTATTGACATGACCGAAGCGCAAAAAGGAATGGACGAATTCACCTCCTTCAATGATTTTTTTTACCGCGAACTAAAACCTGGAGCACGAAAAATTCAAGAGGGACTTGTGTCTCCTGGCGATGGCCGAGTCTTGGCTTTTGAAAAGGCT
>Ga0136559_1000376_pt1 | contig 15365 bp, 15 predicted proteins | sample AntRauMeHopE1496_FD_104633 | JGI IMG/M metagenome (GOLD analysis project Ga0136559, IMG submission 104633) | Saline lake microbial communities from Rauer Islands, Antarctica - Metagenome Hop E1 #496 | ecosystem: Environmental > Aquatic > Non-marine Saline and Alkaline > Saline | place... | reverse complement strand
CCCGGCCCCGTGACGTCCGACATCCGCAAAAATTCGATCGCCCATTTTGAACGCTGGATTGATTGGCAAAATTCGCCCCGCCGCGCCCAATACGAGGCCCAGTTGAACAAACGCTTGTATGGCGAAAGTGCGCCGGACAGGTTTGAACTGCCCGCCTCTGCCGTGACGGCGAAACTGTTGACGGCCTGCACCCACCCGAACCCGAAACCACGCTATTACGTGACCAAGCCGACATATCTGATGGGGTTTTTGCGCCGTATTTTAACGACACGGGCGCTGGATTCTGTTTTACGGCGTGTCTGACCCTTCCCTTTGTGGCCTGCTCCGCTAGTTACTTTCACATCCGAAAAGGACCAAATTCATGGCCGATGATCCATTTTTCTATATTATTATTGTGGCGTGCCTCGCCGTTGGAGGGGTCTTGATTTGGGGAGTCGCGTTATTCGGCGTTGGCGCTGACAGTAAAAAATCCAACAAGGTCATGCAGTTACGCATCGCGGCACAGTTTGTCGCGGTGATTGTGATTGTGGCCTTTGCCTATTTCCGCAGCCAAGGGGCGAACTGATGGTCGTACTTAACAAAATTTACACAAAAACTGGCGACAAAGGCGAAACAGCCTTGGGCAACGGCACGCGCGTTGCGAAACATTCATTGCGGGTGTCGGCCTATGGCACCGTGGATGAAACCAATGCCACTGTCGGCATGGCGCGCCTGCACGCGACCGGCGATATGGCAAAACGGCTCGCCATGATCCAGAACGACCTGTTCGATCTGGGTGCAGATTTGTGCCGTCCGGATATGGCAAAAGACGCCGATGCCGAATACCCGCCCCTGCGCATGTCTGACGCGCAGGTCACGCGACTGGAAACGGAAATCGACGCCATGAACGATGTTCTGACGCCCCTGCGCAGTTTCATTTTACCCGGCGGATCGGCCTTGGCGGCGCATTTGCATCTGTGTCGCACCGTGTCGCGCCGCGCAGAACGCCTGTCGGTCGAACTGGCCACCGTCGAACCCGTTAACGAAGCCGCAGTGAAATACTTGAACCGCTTGTCCGACTGGTTTTTCAATGCGTCGCGCATCGCCAACAATGACGGCAAAGACGACGTTCTTTGGGTGCCGGGTGCAAACCGCTAGGGTTTTGGCCATTTCGCTGCTTGACTTCGTGAAAAATTTTAAACTTTTTTCAAATACGCGGCGTCAGCAGGCGCATGTGCGTCGATAACGGCCTATGCCGACCCCGGCATCTGCGATAGTCAGGCAGGTAAATTGAACCCGGTGCAAAGCGCGCCGCATGATTGGAGAAACCGCTGATGAAGGTCCTCGTCCCCGTCAAACGCGTGATTGATTATAACGTGAAAGTTCGTGTCAAAGCGGATGGAACCGGCGTTGATCTCGCCAATGTCAAAATGTCCATGAATCCGTTCGATGAAATCGCTGTCGAAGAAGCGATTCGTCTTAAAGAAAAGGGCAAGGCGGACGAGGTGATTGCGGTCTCGATCGGCGTGAAACAATGTCAGGAAACGCTGCGCACGGCCCTTGCGATGGGGGCGGACCGCGCCATTCTGGTTGTTGCAACAGACGATGTGCACAATGATATCGAGCCGCTGGCCGTTGCCAAAATCCTGAAAGCCATCATCGACGAAGAGAAGCCTGGCCTTGTGCTGGCGGGCAAACAGGCCATCGACAATGACATGAACGCGACGGGCCAGATGTTGGCCGCGCTGACCGGCTGGGCGCAGGGCACCTTTGCGTCGGAATTGAACGTCGATGGGGATACCGCGACGATCACGCGCGAAGTCGATGGCGGCTTGCAGACCATCAAGGTTAAAATGCCCGCCATCGTGACCGTTGATCTGCGCCTGAACGAACCGCGCTATGCGTCCTTGCCCAATATCATGAAGGCCAAGAAAAAGCAGATGGATGAAAAAACACCTGCCGATTATGGTGTTGATGTGACAAACCGTTTGGCGATTGTCGGAACGGTTGAACCCGCGACGCGCGCAGCAGGTATTATTGTCAGCTCGGTGGATGAACTGGTCGAAAAACTTAAAGAAGTGGGGGCCGCATAATGGCTGTTTTGCTGATTGCCGAAGTTCTGAACGGTGAGTTGTCGATGGACGCCACCGCAAAGGCCCTGACAGCGGCCAAACAGCTGGGCGACGTGACCATTTTATGCGCCGGATCCGGTTACAGCGGTGCTGCCGCAATGGCCGCGACGCTTGATGGTGTCACAAAGGTTTTGTGCGCGTCCGACGACGCCTATGGTCACGATCTGGCCGAACCTATGGCGGACCTGATCGTCAGTTTGGCGGGTGATTTCAGCCACATCGCCGCACCCTCAACCGCTGCGTCCAAAAACATCCTGCCCCGTGTGGCGGCGATGCTGGATGTGATGATCATCTCCGAAGTGGTGGCCGTGATTGACGCAGACACCTTCACGCGCCCGATTTATGCTGGCAACGCCATGCAGACAGTCAAATCCGGCGACGCGACCAAAGTGATGACCATTCGAACGGCCACATTTGACATGACGGGATTGGGCGGTTCAGCCCCGGTCGAAAAAATCGCGTCGGCGGGCAACGCGGGCCTTTCTGAGTGGGTCGAAGACAAAGTGGCCGCATCAGACCGCCCCGAACTGACATCTGCGGGTGTTGTCGTGTCAGGCGGGCGCGGCGTGGGGTCCGAAGCGGATTTCAAACTGATCGAAGGCTTGGCCGATAAATTGGGCGCCGCAGTGGGTGCATCCCGTGCGGCAGTCGATTCCGGTTATGCGCCAAACGATTGGCAAGTCGGGCAGACCGGCAAAGTGGTCGCCCCCGATTTGTACATCGCCGTCGGAATTTCCGGCGCGATCCAGCACTTGGCGGGCATGAAGGACAGCAAGGTCATCGTCGCGATCAACAAAGACGAGGAGGCCCCGATTTTTCAGGTCGCCGACTTCGGTTTGGTCGCCGACCTGTTCGAGGCCGTGCCGGAACTGACCGCGAAACTGGGCTAACACCGCGCGGGTTATTTTTTCAAAGGCCCGCCTGATAGGGGCGGGCCTTTCTTCTATCGCAGACTGTCCAAAAGTGGACCCCGCAGGGCTTTGGCGGCCATCTTATGCGCAGACGGGTTCAGCGTTTTTTGGGCAGCCAGCGCATCGAGGGGGGCAAAGCACATGCCTCGCACATCTGTTGAGCGGTTCATCACCTCAACAATATCGGCGACATCGCGGCGCAGTTGACCCAACATTTCGCGCGTCACGAACGCTGGTTCATTTGAAAACTGTCCCGTATCATCGGTGTCTTCCGGGGTTCGCTTGGCAAACCACAGCAATACCACTGGGCCTCTGGCAAGGCGGATCAGCATTTTCATCCGTGTGATCCAGGTCTTCTGAAGATGTGTCTTTACAAGAGTGAACCGCTCGTCATCTACAGCGCGCAAACGTTCAATCAAATGACCCGTGAAAGCGATATCGGTAAAATCAACCTCCGGATACAGCGCCTTGAGGCGGTCGGTCGGGGCGATAAAGCGATCGTTACGGCGGGGGTGTACGCGGTAAAACACATTGCTCAGGTTTGCGGCACCCATGATTTGTATTACCACCGCCACGGCATCCTGACACAGCGATTGCACGGCCGTATCTTGTAAAAATACGTCTGGACCGGCCGATTGATAGCCCAAATTGATGCAAACTTCGTTCAGAGCAGCCTCGAGAAGGTCCGGGTAAGGCTTGGCAATAAACTTTCCAAAAGTGGCGGAACCACCAATGATTGCAATATATGGCGCATCGGTCGGGCGCATGGCCCCGCGAAAAGGTATTTTTGACAGCCCGTAGCTGCATGTTGTCAGGCGCAATACGCCCCTTGGCCGTATGTCGGTCTTCATGGGTCCCACCCTTCTTAATTTTCACTCACCACTGCCTACATTCCGCCGATTCCATTACCAGAAAGCTAAAGCCCGAATTTGATTAAACTGCGATGCTTGAGAGTGTTCCGCACCGCGCCTATGGTGGGCCAACAGATAGGATAAATCACATGAGCATTGAACGCATCGGTGTCGTTGGCGCAGGGCAGATGGGCAACGGAATTGCCCATGTTTGCGCTTTGGCGGGCTATGATACTTTATTGACCGATATCAACGAGGATGCTTTGGCCGCAGCGCTGTCGAGCATGGGCAAAAACATGGACCGGCAGGTGTCCAAAGGGTTGATAACGCAGGAGGAAAAATCAGAAGGCTTGCGCCGGATCAACACCACCCTGACCCTGACAGACCTTGGGCCGACGGATTTGATCATCGAAGCGGCCACCGAACGCGAGCCGGTGAAACAAGCAATTTTCGACAGTTTGTTGCCGCATCTGACGCCCGATACGATCCTGACGTCGAACACCTCGTCGATTTCGATCACGCGGCTCGCGTCGCGCACGGACCGGCCTGAAAAATTCATGGGGTTTCATTTTATGAACCCCGTGCCGATCATGCAGCTGGTCGAGTTGATCCGCGGGATCGCCACGGACGCGCCCACGTTCGACGCCTGCAAAAGTGTTGTGGATCGCTTGGGCAAAACATCCGCCACCGCCGAGGATTTCCCTGCTTTCATCGTTAACCGGATCCTGATGCCGATGATAAACGAGGCGATCTATACGTTGTATGAGGGTGTCGGGAACGTCGAATCTATTGATACGTCGTTGAAACTGGGCGCGAACCATCCGATGGGGCCGCTGGAATTGGCTGATTTTATCGGGCTGGATACCTGCCTGGCCATCATGAACGTGTTGCACGACGGGTTGGCCGACACCAAATATCGCCCCTGCCCATTGCTGACAAAATATGTAGAAGCCGGGTGGCTGGGCCGCAAAACAAACCGCGGTTTTTATGATTATCGCGGCGAACAGCCCGTTCCAACGCGCTGAACCGACGGTGCCTCAGTCTTTCAAAGCCAGCGTATGTTCGCGCAGCCAAGCCATAAACGCGCGGGGATCATCGCCGCGTTCGGCAATTTCTTCGGGCGTAATGGGGTGCCCGATGACCGGCTTTTGCGGTTTGTCGAAGGCATAGGCAACTTCGTGGATCAGCAGGCCTTGGCGCAAGGTGGCGCTGATCTGGTTGGCGATTTGATAAATCCGCGAATTACGACCCGGAAAGAAACACGGCACCACGGTCGCGCCAGATCGTTTGATCATCTTCGCCGTGAAAACGTTCCACTCCTGCTCGATCGCGGGACCCCATGCCGTTTCAGACGACGCCACCACGCCAGACGGAAACAGCGCAATTAATCCGCCGTTCCCCAAGTGCTCCATCGCTTTCGCGCGTATTTCGATCATCTTTTTCTGGGCGTCTTCTTCATGCACAAACGGCACGGCAATCATGTAGCTCGACGCGCTTTCATCAATTCCCGTCAGTAAGGACCGCGTCAAAATACGGTAGTCATTGCGCCGCCGCCCGATCAAATCGGCAAGAATCATGCCGTCTACCAAACCGTGCGGGTGATTGGCGACAAACATGACCGGCCCGGTCGCAGGAATACGGTCAAGCTGCTCCTGCGGGGTCTGAATTTCAATGCCCATGGCCTTCATGGTGGCCGGCCAGAATGCCTGGCCGGTAAACGTACCCATTTTTTCGAACCTGCGGACACGGCGGATGACCTTTATCTTCCCGCTCACCCATTCCATAGCCATAATGAACCAGCGTTTTGTATTGCTGTCGAAGGTCTCGGAATAGGTCAGCGACCGGCGATCATAAACGCGTTCTGCCTCTTCATTCACCGACGAAGTCTTTGATCTGTTTGGCGTATCGGTCAAACGATGTGTCCTAGTCGCTGGGGGGGAGGAACCCTAGTCCCCTTCCCCGAATTTGTCCGCAACAAGTTGTGTCAAAGCGTCCATCAGCGGATCGGCCTGCGGCCCTCGGGTTTCAACTTCAATAGAGGTTCCGATGGAAGCTGCCAACATCAAAAGTCCCATGATACTGTCACCGTCCGCAGACAGGTCATCTTTTGTCACAACTGCCGTAGCGTCAAACTGCTCCACCACTTCGACGAATTTGGCCGATGCACGGGCGTGCAGCCCTTTGATATTGGCTATTTTCAGCGTGCGATGCATGAGCTTCACCTTATGGGTCCAGATCAACGGCGTGGCTGTCGATATATTTGCGCCCCGCATCCATTGCAGCGGTCACAGCGTCCGGAACGGATTTAAGGCGCGACTTGGCAAGCTTAACCAACATGGGCAGGTTGGCACCATATAAAATGCGCCTGTTGGTGGGGCTGCAGGCCCTCAGCGACAAGTTTGAAGGGGATCCGCCGAACATATCCGTCACAATGACCACGCCATCGCCCATATCAACGGCGTCGGCGGCCTCGCATATTTCGTCCTGCTTCAGGCCGCGGTCGTCGTCCGGCGCGATGGCAATCGCATAAATACCGGATTGTTTTCCGACAACATGCTCCACGGCCGACAAGTACTCTGTCGCCAGCCCGCCATGCGCCACAATCACAATCCCGATCAAATCCGTTTTCCTACGATCCGCTGCGGTCAGATCCGCCGGCCTGCGCCCGATCCTGTTCACGTACTATATCCCGATGACGTTTAGACACCTGCCACCCCTGCTCTGCAAGGGCCATCGCAACTTGTTCCGTGACGTAGACCGAACGGTGTTGCCCGCCGGTACATCCGAACCCGATGCTAAGATGCGATTTACCCTCTTCGCGAAAGGCTGGAAAAAGCATTAACAATAGATCAGTCACTTTTTCGATAAAAATTGATGCGCGTTGATCACCCAGAATGTAGGCGCCGACGGGCGCGTCCAGCCCGGTAAATTTGCGCAGCGCAGGCTCCCAATGCGGGTTTTTCAAAAACCGGCAATCAAAGGTCATATCAACGCCTTTGGGCGCGCCGCGCTTGTATGAGAAAGAGTGCAGGCTGATGCCAAACAGCGCGCTGCCTTCTTCGCCGAACCAGTCGGTCAAACGCGCTTTCAGATCATGCGGCGATAAATCGGATGTCTCCAACAAAAATTCGGCTTGGGCGCGCAGCGGTGTCAGGATGGCGGCTTCGCGGCGTATGCCTTGCACCGCCGGTTCATCGCGCGCGAGAGGGTGGCGGCGGCGTGTTTCTGAATAGCGCCGAACCAAAGTGTCTTCATTCGCATCAAGATACAGCAATTGCGCGTCAATATCATCACGATGCCGCAGTTTCGCCAAAACATCGGACACCGCATCAGTCGAGAAATCACGGTTGCGCACATCAAGGCCAATGGCCAACGGGCGAAGTAACGCACCGTCTGTCAGACGCGGTATCAACGTTAAAGGTACGTTATCAATGGCTTCATATCCGAGATCTTCAAGGACATTGATCGCAGTGGAGCGGCCCGCACCGGATGGCCCGCTGACGACAACCAGTTTTTGAGGCCTTAATTCTGTTGGCATTTACGCGTCGCGCCCCTTGGTCGATTGATGAAACTCGCATTGGGTAAGATAGAGCGCGATTGCGTCAATAAAAAGGGCAGTCGCAGGCCTGTGAAGAACCCTTACGATTTGCCCCAACAGCGTCGTTGTTCGTAACGGTGGCAGGCGGGCCTCCTCGACATAACCCAAATCTACAATAAGACACAGAGGTGCGGGGCGCGCGGGGGTGGCATTCAAAATACCCACGCCCCGCGCCTCGATCCGCCCCGATAACGTCGCGGGGCAGCTCGCACTGAGTTGACCGTCCGCGACGTGCAACCAAGTGATGTCGTCCGCAAGCAACCGCGCCCCCCGCGACATCAGCGCAAGGGCAGAGCCGGATTTTCCACACCCCGACGGGCCAACGAAGGCTACCGCTTTCTCGTCGATAACCACCGTGCTGGCATGAAGTTGAAGGCCACCGTCGGGCCGTCGTTTTGGTGCGACCGACAGCATCTAAACCGGCAGGCCCACCACAAAACGCGCACCCAACGGGTCCGACCCGATATCCGCGTCTGTCGGACGAATATTTTCAGCCCAAATCACACCGCCATGCGCCTCGACGATTTGCTTTGAAATCGAAAGGCCAAGCCCCGAATTATCACCGAATTGTTGCTCGGGACGTTCGGAATAAAAGCGCTGAAATACCTTTTGCAACGCGCCATCGGGGATGCCAGGTCCTGTGTCTTCCACAACAATCAAGACGCGGTTGTCGCGCTTGCGCACCCAAACGCGGATCGCGTCACCTTCGTCGCAGAACGACGTTGCATTCGAAATGAGGTTTACAAAAACCTGCGCCAGGCGTCCCTCGAGGCCCATTATTTCAATGGGGCCTTTCGGCAGGTCAGATATGAAATCGACGCCTTTTTGCTTGGCTTCGTTCCCTAGAAATTCTGTCAGGTGTGTAAGTGTTTTAATGAGATTGAAGGGTTCTTCCTGCTCTTTCACCAGTTCGGAATCCAGCCGCGATGCGTTTGCAATATCGCTGACCAGCCGGTCAAGACGCTGAACGTCATGTTCAATAACAGCAAGCATCCGTTCGCGGTGGTCTTCGCGGGTGACTTTGCGCAATGTCCCCACGGCGGAGCGCAACGAGGCCAGCGGGTTCTTGATTTCATGTGCCACATCAGCGGCAAATTGTTCATTGCCTTCAATACGTTCGAACAGCGCAGACACCATTCCGCGCAATGCGCCGGACAGTCGCCCGATTTCGTCGGGGCGGCCTGTTAAATCAGGGATCCGGATCTGATGTGGCGACATTTTGCGCGCATTCCGGTCGCGTCCAAGCTCGGCCGCTTCAGCCAGGTCCGACAAGGGGTTGGCAATGGTAGAGGCCAGAACAAGGCTCAGAATTACTGAAATCACGATGCCAATTACAAACATTTGCAAAAGCTGCTCGCGATCGCGCGAGACCAGCGCATCCAATTCACCCGGAGCAGAGACCAATGCAATCACACCCACCGGCGCGCCGCCTTGTTGCACAACCGGGGTCAAAACGCTGAAAAATGACCGCCCGCCAGCGTCGGCGCGGGTTTCAATCCACGTTCCCTGCTCCAGCGTCCGCGCCACATTGACCGACAAATCCGCGCGTAAGTCTGTGTCGTCGATATTTGCGGGGTCATCCCGAAACATGCTGGCCGCCTTCACCCAAAGATTATTCAGCGCACGCGTCAAAAACACACCACTGTCTTGCAACGCAAGTCCCGGAATTGCGGCGTCTTCGGGCGTGGGGTCGGACCACTTTTCGACCAGATTTCCCTGTGTATCCAGCAGATAAACGTCTACCCCGCCGCGCAAATCAAGGTTCTCAAGCGTCACGCGGGCGTCCGCCCCATCCCCCGACATCAGATTGACCGGTGCGCTGACTGGTAATTGCGCCTCGAACACATCGGCAATCAGTTCGACTTCATTGACCAAAGCACTGCCGCGCTGATACGCCAGATTGTCGCGTGCAGGGTTGAGATACAGCACACCGGCGACCAGAATAATCAACGCCAGCAAATTAAAGGTGATGATTTTGCGTGCCAGCGGCGATCGGCGCAACCGAAACCATTTTCGTTTGTTGCGAACCTGCGCCAGCGTGTCATCCGCGCGCGGCGCGACAAAATCATCGCCCAGAACGACGCCCCCTGTACTGTGCGCTGCATCGCGCACAGATTTCAGGTCTCGAACATCAATCTTCGGGGCAACCGTCATGGCGGATTTACCTGTTTAGGATCGGGGTTTAATCTTCGTTATACCGATACCCGATACCATAAAGCGTCTCGATTGCCGAAAATTCGTCATCCGCCATGCGCATCTTCTTGCGTAAGCGCTTGATGTGGCTGTCGATCGTGCGGTCATCAACATACACCTGATCGTCATAGGCGACGTCCATCAGCTGGTCTCGCGACTTGACGAAACCGGGCCGTTGAGCAAGCGCCTGCAACAACAAGAATTCGGTAACCGTCAACGAGACATCATTACCCTTCCATTTCACCGCGTGGCGCAAGGGATCCATGGTCAATTCGCCGCGGATCATGATCTTGTTTTCCTCGGTCTCTTCGATTTCCTCACCGGCGATGGCGTCCTGACGGCGCAACAGCGCGCGGATGCGTTCGACCAGCAAACGTTGGGAAAACGGCTTTTTGACGTAATCATCCGCGCCCATACGCAGGCCCAGAACTTCGTCGATTTCATCGTCCTTGGATGTCAGGAAAATAACCGGCATCGTGGTTTTCTGGCGCAAGCGCTGCAACAGATCCATACCGTCCATGCGCGGCATCTTGATGTCCAGAACGGCCATATCGGGCAGGCGTTTGTTAAATGCATCCAGCGCCTGTTGGCCGTCTGCATATGTGTCCACCTCGAAGCCTTCAGCCTCCAAAGTGATTTGAACCGACGTCAGAATATTCCGGTCGTCGTCGACAAGTGCGATTCGTGACATGTGACTGCCCCTCTACTGCTCGTTATTTTTGCCTGTTTTTTCTTTGTTTTGCCCTGCTTAGGGCATGCGAATCAATCTAAATCTGAAAAAACCCGACAATGGTCACCCTGTTGTGCCCTTAAAATAGGTAACCAATGACTAAAATGTCTCACTTATTGTAATCGCGTCGGCTGTTCGTTGCGCTGGTGGCGCTAACGTACATTTGGTTGCGCTAACTGTTACAAAGGCGGCTGTTCACACCCAAAAGCGTCATGTTAGGTCGGTACGCAGCGGGGCGCGGTGCCCCTGTCATATTTCAGGAGTGAGACAATGGACCACGGCACGGTCAACCCTTCCATGAAGCTGTCCGATCAGGGCGTGACGGGTTTGGGTCAGGTCTATTACAACTACTCCGCCGAGGATTTGATCACCGAGGCCCTGAACCGCAATGAGGGCCAGCTGGGCAAAGGCGGTGCGTTTCTTGTGACGACGGGCAAGTTTACCGGACGTTCGCCAAAGGACAAACATGTCGTGCGTTCGGCGCTGACCGAAAACACCATCTGGTGGGACAACAACACTGCGATGGAGCCAGCCAAGTTCGACCTTTTGTACGACGATCTGATCGCGCACATGAGCGGTAAAGACTATTTTGTGCATGATTTGTTTGGTGGCGCGGACCCTGCGCATCGTCTGGACGTCCGGTTTGTGACGGAATTGGCGTGGCATGGTCTGTTCATCCGCCATTTGATGCGCCGGCCCGATGCCAGCGAAGTCAGCGGGTTTGACCCCGACTGGACTGTCATCAACTGCCCAACCTTTTTGGCCAACCCCGAACGCCACGGCTGCCGGTCCGAAACCGTGATCGCGATGAATTTTGATCGCAAGATGATCCTGATCGGGGGCACGGAATACGCGGGCGAGAATAAAAAGTCGGTGTTCACGTTGCTAAATTACCTGCTGCCCGAACAAAACGTGATGCCGATGCATTGTTCCGCCAACCACGCCAAGGACAATCCGGTCGACAGCGCGGTATTTTTCGGACTGTCCGGAACCGGCAAAACCACCCTGTCCGCAGACCCCAACCGCACGCTGATTGGCGATGACGAACATGGCTGGTCCGACCGTGGCATTTTCAACTTCGAGGGGGGCTGTTACGCCAAGACCATCGGCCTTAACCCCGAGGCCGAGCCCGAGATTTTCGCCACAACGCAGATGCCCGGCACTGTCATTGAAAACATGGTGTTCGACCCTGAAACGCTGGAGCTGGATTTCAACGATGACAGCCTGACCGCAAACATGCGCTGCGCCTATCCGTTGAATTACATCAGCAACGCCAGCGAAACTGCGCTTGGCGGCCACCCGAAAAACATCATCATGCTGACCTGTGACGCCTTCGGCGTGCTTCCCCCCATCGCACGGCTGACGCCGGCGCAGGCGATGTATCATTTCCTGTCCGGCTTCACATCCAAGGTTGCAGGCACCGAACGCGGTGTTACTGAACCTGAACCGACGTTTTCCACCTGTTTCGGTGCACCCTTCATGCCGCGCCGTCCCGAAGTGTATGGCAACCTGTTGCGCGCGAAAATCGCATCGCACGGCGCGACCTGCTGGATCGTCAACACCGGCTGGACCGGCGGCGCATATGGCACCGGGTCACGCATGCCGATCAAGGCCACCCGCGCCCTGCTGACCGCCGCACTGAACGGCACTCTGGTCGAGGGACGATTCCGTAAAGATGCGAATTTCGGTTTTGACGTGCCCGTATCTTGCGAAGGTGTTGATGATTCCCTGTTGAACCCGCGCAGCACGTGGGCCGATGGCGCGGGCTATGATGCGCAGGCGTCCAAGCTGGTCGATATGTTTGCCGACAATTTTGCGCAATATGTCCCGTTCATCGACGAGGATGTAAAAGCCTGCGCAATCGGCTAATATGCCCGCATGACCACACGAACCTTACATATCATCAGCGCCCTGAGCATGACTTGGGGCGCTGTCGCGTCTGCCGCGCCGGACGATTTCATCTCGCCGTTGATCGGATCGTTAGAAGCCGGCGTTCTGTGCGCCCAAGACAGCGGCATCGCCCGTGACGCCCCCGACACAGTGGCAGGCACCACCCATATCGTCGAAAATGCCCCGCCCTTTATCAGCACGGGCCGTGTCGTTCCGGCCGTGATTGGCGTGGGCTTTGGCGTCAAATCCAGCGTGATGATGGACGGCGGGCTGGACACTGTGCGCATGACCGTCACGCACCCGCCTCTCTTCGGCAGCGGCGCGACCGAGCAAAGTTTCATTACATCCATCGGGGCGCAGGGCGCGCCGGGCATCACATTTTATCAATTCGATTACGACTATGAACTGGCCTTGGGCGACTGGACAATGACGGCCAGCGCGGGGGGTATGACCTTGTATCAACAGACATTTACAGTTGTCGCACCTTCGCTCCTGCCGGAATTGGCGGGTCTTTGCGGGTATTCGGACTATTTAAGTTGACACTGGTTTCGTAAATTGACTTCGTCACTTTCGTTCGTATCTGGATAATTTAACGAATTATTATTGCGCTGCTGTTGCGAAAGCGATATTGCTGCACCTGCACAACCAAGGAGTTGCCCATGCCCCGCGACGTACAACACCAGACCGCCGATCCAAAAATCATCCTGCCGGACCTGCTGGCCACCACGGGCGCAACAATCGCGCCGCTGCGCGCGCTTCTGGAAACGGCAAAAGACTGTGTGCGGGCCTTGGTGGTTGTAGACGCGCGCGTATCGGGTGAACGCATCGAGGCGGAACAGACGGCGTCGCACGGGCTTGCATGGCTGGCCACCTACGTCGAAGCATTGGCACGAATGCAGGTCTGGGCTGAAAAACTGGACGGCATGGGCAAGCTTGGCGAGGTTGAACAGCTGATCCACCAGATCGCGTTTGGCGAATACCTGTGGCAGATTTGCGGTGGCATCCCGATGAACCAAGGCGAAATGGTGCGCCTGCAAGACATTGGTTTAAGTCAGGACCAGATGCGCGGGTTGATGGAACCGGCGGTGCAAACCCTTACGCAGGGGGGCAACACCCAAGCCGCGCGCATCCGTCTGGTGGACCTGATGCAGGAACGCAGCGCCGAAATTACCGTGGGCGCGACGGGTTTGGATGACGAGCTGGAGATGATTCGCGAGCAGTTCCGCCGCTATTCCATCGAAAAAGTCGAACCCTATGCCCATGAATGGCACCTGAAGGACGAACTGATCCCGATGGAAATCATCGACGATCTCGCCGAAATGGGTGTGTTCGGCCTGACCATCCCCGAGGAATATGGTGGTTTCGGGCTGTCCAAGGCGTCAATGTGTGTTGTGTCCGAAGAACTGTCGCGCGGGTATATCGGTGTCGGCTCGCTTGGCACACGCAGCGAAATCGCGGCCGAGCTGATCATCGCGGGCGGCACCGAGGAGCAGAAACAAAAGTGGCTGCCCAAACTCGCCAGCGCAGAAACGCTGCCGACCGCTGTTTTCACCGAACCCAACACAGGATCGGACCTTGGCGCGTTGCGCACCAAAGCTACGCGCGATGGTGACGATTGGGTGCTGAACGGCAACAAAACATGGATCACCCACGCCGCGCGCACCCATATGATGACCGTGCTGGCGCGCACCGTTCCGGGCACCGATAACTACAAAGGGTTGTCGATGTTTCTGGCCGAAAAGACGCCGGGAACGGACGAGGCCCCATGGCAGGACCCCGGCATTTCCGGTGGCGAGATCGAGGTTCTGGGCTATCGCGGCATGAAAGAATACACGCTCAACTTTGATGATTTCAAAGTGAAGGGCGAAAACCTGCTGGGCATGGAAGAGGGCAAGGGTTTTAAACAGTTGATGGAAACGTTTGAATCCGCCCGAATCCAGACCGCCGCGCGCGCCGTTGGGGTTGCCTGTTCGGCGCTGGACGAGGCGATGAAATACGCCCAAGACCGCAAGCAGTTCGGCAAGGCCCTGATCGAGTTTCCACGCGTCGCCAGCAAACTGGCGATGATGGCCGTGGAAATTATGGTGACCCGTCAATTAACCTATTTTTCGGCCTTCGAGAAGGACGAGGGACGGCGTTGTGACGTGGAAGCGGGCATGGCAAAACTGCTGGGCGCGCGGGTGGCATGGGCGGCGGCGGACAACGCGTTGCAGGTGCACGGCGGCAACGGCTTTGCACTGGAATATAAAATCAGCCGCATTTTGTGCGATGCGCGCATCCTGAACATCTTTGAAGGGGCGGGCGAGATTCAGGCACAGGTGATTGCGCGTCGCATCTTGTAAGCGTCGCTAAACGCTGCGGTTCATCACGTCGATCAAGCGCTGTCGCGCCGCGGGCAGCTTGCGGTCGCCCAGTGATTTGACAAGGTGGTTGTGCAGGAAATGCCCCGTCGTGCGCAGGGCTTTGACGATTTCGCCCATATCCGCGTCGCCTTTGCCCAGTAACACGTGGGGCAAGGGCAACAGCCGGTCGGCCCAATCGCCCGCCGCCAAGCGCGACACCGCGCGCCCCGTGCGGGGCGAAACGTAGAACAGATCGTCGTTCAAACCGGACACCGCACAGGCGGACAAATCCATGCCGAAGCCCATTTCCTCCAGCAACGCGACCTCCCATTGCAAATAGGCCAAAGGCCATACGTCGTTTTGCCCCAGCAGGTCCAACAGGTGCACACTGCGCGCATAAAGGGGGCCGTAGGTTTCACGTTCCGGCAGTACGAACGATAAAATTCCGGTGACGGCGTTCAGGCCCGCAAGCGCCAGACGGTCCTGCATGACCTGTGCGGCGCGGCTGCGGATGGGTTCGATGGTGAAACTGCCCAGATGCCCGTCAAGGCGGGCCTTCCACGTCACATCCAGCTGCGCACCGGGCTGCAACAGCGGCGCGATTTTGCGGCTGGTGCCACCGCGCACAACGCCTGCGGCTTTGCCATGGCTGGTCGTAAACACCTCGATAATCGCGGCGTTTTCACCGTGTTTGCGGACCTTCAGCAAAGCCCCTTCATCGCGCCATTCAATCATGCGT
>Ga0136559_1000374_pt1 | contig 15383 bp, 15 predicted proteins | sample AntRauMeHopE1496_FD_104633 | JGI IMG/M metagenome (GOLD analysis project Ga0136559, IMG submission 104633) | Saline lake microbial communities from Rauer Islands, Antarctica - Metagenome Hop E1 #496 | ecosystem: Environmental > Aquatic > Non-marine Saline and Alkaline > Saline | place... | reverse complement strand
GCTTTAAAAAATCTTTCTGTCTTGAAATGCTTTGATGGGCTTAAATCCATAGCAATTTGTAAGTCGAAAGCAAAAGCAAAATCTAAGCGAAAGATTGCTCTGAGGTTTTTGCTTGAGGGAAATGCCGCTGGTCGGTGGGTGTTATGCTACGTGAAAAACGGGGTAAAATTAAAAACATATTTAGAAACTAACAGCTCAAAAACTCATAGCTCACCGACCCACAGCTCAATAACTTACAGTCCTTCTACTAAGCGGTAAAGCGCTTTTTTGTCAGCAATACAGATGCGCTTGCCGTTTGTTGTTATCCAGCCATCCTTTTTAAGCTGGGCTAAAGTGCGTATGCAGGCTTCTTTTGCGGTGCCTACAATGTTTGCGATGTCCTCTCGGGTTAGGATGATGGTAATAAAACCATCGGCGTCTGTGCCAAAGTTTTTTTCTAGATACATTAACGTTTCTGCGACCCGCTGCTTCACGTTTTTCTGAGCCATGTTTACGATTATGTTGTCGGCATACTTTAGATCTTTTGCCATGTGTACAATAATGGCTTTAGTAAAATTAGGGTTGCTGTTAATGCTGTCAGTGATATGTTTTTTAGGAATGTAGCACACTTCCATATCGTTAAGAGCGATGGCGCTTAAGTTCGTGACCTCTTCGGCTATAACCGAGCGTTCACCGAGTATCTCACCTTTGGTTGCTATTTTAACGATGGTATCTTTGCCATTATCACTCAGTTTAGACAGTTTAGAAGCGCCGTTACGCACGCAAAAAACACCGTTCAGTTTCTCACCTTCGTTAAAGAGCGCGTCGCCTTTCTTTATAGATTTGGTGATTTTACTGTCCGATATGCGTTTCAACTCGTCCTTGCTTAGCGCTTTCAGCGAATTAAATTGCCGTACGATACAGTTTTCGCAGCGTTCTTCATTATGGTTGTGCATGGGGCTTTTTTTACCTAGAGGAGCAAAATTATGAAAAATAAACTCAATAGACTGTAAGGAATTTGTTATTCGCGTTTAATCGCTGGCTAGCGTGATTGCAAAATATGGTAAACAAACCGATACCCGAGCTGATACTTACCGGTACCGGCCTAGGTCTGGTCGGTCTTCGTAGAAATCGTCGAATGTTTTTGTGGTGGTATAATCGTCTCGTAGAACTTTATAAACGGTATAAATTAGCAGAGCCTGCCCTAAAACGGTTAAGTAAAACACCCAGCTGAACGGTAAGTCCATGGCTGCAAAAATAGTAACGGTTACTAGCACTAATGTCGTGAGTCCTAGTAAAAACATAGCATTTATTTTCATCGCTTTTTATTTACAATGTACAATAAATACACAGACAAAATGATAAATGCTTGTTAAAGAATCCTTGAATTTAAAACCTAAACCTAAGCCCAGACTTAGCAGTAACGTTCTATAGACATGGCTTCTGAAATTTCACTAAAGATGAGCCGGTTTACCGCTGCGCTCTAAACTTGCCGACAACAGACAAAAAGACGTTTTTCGTGTTCAACTGAGCAAGAGTTGCCATCTAAATAAAGCCACTCAAACTGCATATAACAATTGCATTTTCAGAACACCAATTTTCACCACCGCATACGACCGACAGACCAAAGACAAAATTCAGAGATTGCAACTTGAAATTTGCGATTTGCATTTTGCATTTTGGAACTTGGAATTTGCCTTTTCCAATTTGGATTTTGGATTTTGGAACTTGCGATTTGGAACTTGGAACTTGGAACTTGGAACTTGGAACTTGCCTTTTACAATTTGGAACTTGGAGCTTGGAACTTCCTACCAACCATGACAAAAGTCATCTTTTTTAAAAACGGCTAGTATGAACTTTGCCCCAGGTATCAAAGAGCAAATTTTAAGAACATGGAACATTGTTATCACTGTGGTGATGCTTGCACAACCACGACCATACAACATCTAGACAAGCAGTTTTGTTGTCATGGTTGTAAAACCGTATTTGATATTTTAAATGATAATGACTTGTCTTATTATTATGATTTAGAGCAGCATCCAGGAACCACACCGTCGCGCTTTGAAGGAAAATTTGATTTTCTAGAAAACGAGACCATCGTCCATAAACTACTTGAGTTTAACGAGCAAGGCATACAGGTTGTAACCTTTACCATGCCCACCATACATTGCAGCTCGTGTATATGGATTCTAGAAAACCTGAACAAGCTCAACGATGCGGTTAGAACCTCACAGGTAAATTTTCCTAAAAAGCAAGTGCGCATTACTTATGATGCCACTGCACTTACCCTGCACCAGCTCGTGCTGTTACTTTGTAAAATAGGTTATGAACCCTATATATCGCTAGACGACGCGACTAAAAAACACAGCAACATAGACCGCAGTCTCATCTATAAATTGGGCGTTGCCGGTTTTGCTTTTGGAAATATCATGTTTCTGTCGTTTCCAGAGTATTTTGAAATTAATGAGTTTTGGTTAGAACGTTTTAAGCATGTATTTAGGTGGCTCATGTTTGCCTTTGCGGTGCCGGTCGTTTTTTACTCGGGCAGCGATTATCTGGTGTCTGCATTTAAGAGTTTACGTGCAAAAACATTGAGCATAGACGTGCCCATAGCCATAGGTATTCTTGTCCTTTTTATACGTTCCACGGTAGAGATTGTTATGGACTGGGGCACGGGTTTTCTGGACAGCATGGCAGGGCTGGTTTTTTTCTTACTATTGGGTCGGTTTTTCCAGCAGCAAACCTATGCTTACCTCTCGTTTGAACGGGATTATAAATCTTATTTCCCCATAGCCGTTACAAAGCTTGTAAAAGTGCAAGATGATCTGGGCGATTCCGCTTTCGCGAAAGCAAACCTAAAAGAAGAGCAAACCCAAGTATATGACCTGGTTGCGGGCGATCGCATTATTATAAGAAACAGTGAGCTCATTCCTGTAGATGCTATTTTAATTAAGGGAAATGCGCTCATAGATTATAGTTTTGTTACCGGCGAGGCTGCACCTGTAGAGAAAGTGTCTGGCGACAAACTCTTTGCAGGCGGCAGGCAACAGGCGGGTGTTATGGAACTTGAGGTGTTGAAGTCTGTTGAGCAAAGCTACCTCACACAATTGTGGTCTAATGAGATTTTTAGTAAAAACAAACAGCGCACTTTCCAAAACATTACAGATAAAATAAGCAAGCGTTTTACCATAACACTGCTGGCAATCGCCATAGTCGCGACAACGTACTGGCTGTTTGTGCAGCCCTCGCTGGCACTAAATGTGTTTACCGCAGTGCTTATTGTTGCTTGTCCATGTGCGATTGCACTGGCGGCACCGTTTACGCTGGGCAATTTACTGCGCATTTATGGCAGGCACAAATGTTATCTTAAAAACAGCAGCGTTATCGAGCAACTTGCCGCGGTTGATACAGTGGTTTTCGACAAAACTGGCACGCTTACCTCAAACCATAAAAGCGTTATTACCTACGAGGGCATTGCCTTAAACGAGCAAGAGCAGTCGCTACTAACTGCGACATTGCGTGCCTCTAGCCACCCGTTGAGCAGGTCCTTATATGCCATGTTGCAGGAACAAGATATAGACACGCTGGACAGTTTTGAAGAAGCGGTAGGCCAGGGGATTATAGGTACTATAAGCAGCAATTCGGTAAAGGTAGGCGCTCGTGATTTTGTGGGTTCTGGTGAGACTGCTTTCGCGAAAGCGTATCTCAACCAAACTACGGTACACGTAAGCGCAAACAGCAGTTATAAAGGCTGCTATGTGTTTTCAAACGAGTATAGAACGGGTATGAACGACGTTTTTAAATCATTACAAACACATTGCAAGATCGCGGTGTTAAGTGGCGATAATGAAGGCGAAAAACCGTTTCTTAAAAGCATCTTGCCACCTGGTTCTGCACTTGTTTTTAATCAAAAACCCGAGGACAAACTACAGTACATAAAAGCCTTACAAGAACAAGGTCGCAAGGTACTTATGGTAGGTGATGGGCTTAATGATGCTGGTGCACTTGCACAAAGTAATGTGGGCATCGTCATCTCAGAAAACGTAAATGTGTTTTCGCCCGCTTGTGACGGTATTTTAGACGCATCTAGATTTAAAGACTTGGCAACTTTTATTGCGCTTTCCCGTCGTGGTCACAGCGTTATTAACTATGCGTTTATGTTCTCTATATTTTACAATTTAATAGGACTCGCATTTGCGGTGTCGGGAAATCTGGCACCTGTTGTAGCAGCTATTTTAATGCCGCTCAGCTCTATAAGCATCGTAATATTTACAACGGTTTACACCCATTTTTTAGGAAAACAATTAATAACCACTTAAACGCAACATTATGAACAAAGAAACCATCGTGCTAGCCACCAGACTCGATACGCTTAAAAAGAGCTATCGTGAAAGCAACAGCGACCAGTGTGTGTTAACGCAGTCTTATTATATGGAACAATATAAAGAGATTAATCATGCATTGCTACAACTAGAGAAGATCGCCGCTACAGACCATAATTTACCTAGTTTAAGCTTCATAAACCTGCAACAAGCGGCTACATTACTGGGCTTGTACCTGATGGTGTGAAATCTTAAAAGAAAATTTTAAAACTAACAAAAGTCATCTTTTCCAAAATCTCGCGATGGTAATTTTGTGCCATAATTAAAACAGTTATGAATATTATTTACATGTTACTGGCCATAAGCGTTGCAGTAGCTGTAGGCTTTTTTATTGCCTTTATCACTTCGGTGCGCAGCGGGCAATACGATGACACCTACACGCCGTCTGTGCGCATGCTGTTCGACGATGAGCTCGTAAAAACAGATGCAATGGTTGGTAAAAAGAATAAAGACGTGAGTTTGTCTAAAAATAATAACAAACATGTTCAAAAATGAATGTCGCTTTTCCCTCTTGTAAAGGCTGGTACTATTCAAAAGTAACGGAATTGCCTTTTTAATTTTTGCACCCTATAGGGCTGGGCAACAAAAATTAGCAAATAGAAAGTTTTCAAAAAAGAGTAAACAACCCCTTATAAATGATCAACTAAACTAATTATGGAATTACAAAAATTTTACTACGACAACAAAATTGTAAGCAAGTTTATTATTGCTACAATGTTCTGGGGTATTATAGGAATGAGCGTGGGGCTGCTATTAGCTTTCATGTTTTTATTTCCCAACGTTACAGATGGTATTTCTTGGTTAAGCTTCGGCCGTCTAAGACCGTTACATACAAACGCAGTCATCTTTGCATTTATAGGAAACGCCATTTTTGCGGGTGTTTATTATTCAACCCAGCGACTGCTCAAAGCCAGAATGTGGAAAGACTGGTTGAGCAATTTAAACTTTTGGGGCTGGCAGGCCATTATTGTAGGTGCGGCCATAACCTTACCGTTAGGTTACACGTCTTCTAAAGAATATGCAGAGCTTGAATGGCCCTTTGACATAGCTATTGCTATAATATGGGTCGCCTTTGGCGCAAACTTAATAGGGACCATGATAAAAAGAAGACAGCGCCATTTATACGTTGCATTGTGGTTTTATTTAGCAACGTTTGTAACGGTGGCGGTATTGCACATTGTTAACAGCATGGCGATACCCGTTAGTGCATTTAAAAGTTACTCTGCTTATGCTGGTGTGCAAGATGCACTTGTGCAGTGGTGGTACGGTCATAATGCAGTTGCATTTTTCTTAACGACACCGTTTTTAGGACTCATGTATTACTTTGTGCCTAAGGCTGCAAACAGACCTGTGTATTCTTATAAACTTTCTATTGTTCACTTCTGGTCACTGATCTTTATTTATATATGGGCCGGACCGCACCACTTGCTGTACTCGTCGTTACCAGACTGGGCACAAAACTTAGGTGTCGCATTTTCCATAATGCTGCTCGCACCGTCATGGGGCGGCATGATAAATGGGTTGCTTACGCTTAGGGGTGCATGGGACAAAGTGCGTGTAGATCCCGTATTAAAATTTATGGTTGTCGCTATTACCGGTTACGGTATGGCAACTTTTGAAGGGCCTTTACTATCACTTAAAAACGTAAACGCTATCGCACACTTTAGCGACTGGATTATCGCCCACGTGCATGTAGGTGCACTTGCATGGAACGGGTTCTTTACCTTTGGTATGGTTTACTGGCTTGTACCTAAATTATTCAAAACAAAACTGTGGTCCGTTAAGCTCGCCGATGCCCATTTCTGGGTAGGTACGCTAGGTATTATCATGTATGCATTACCCATGTATGTTGCTGGTTTCTTACAAGCATCTATGTGGAAACAGTTTAATCCAGACGGGACGCTTGCTTACGGCAACTTTCTAGAAACCCTTGTAGAAATTATTCCTATGTACTGGATGCGCGCCATAGGTGGTAGCTTGTATATAATAGGTGCACTTATAGGTGTTGTAAACTTAATTATGACCGCCCGTGCAGGTCAGAAAGTGACCGACGAGCTTGCAGAGGCTGCTGCACTAGAAAAAGTCACGAGCAAGCGCACGAGTAAAGAAGCATACCACACCTGGTTAGAACGCAGACCGGTAAAGCTTACCATTTTTGCAACCGTAGCAATTCTTATAGGTGGTGCTGTACAAATAATTCCGTCGTTAATAGTAGACGATTATATACCTATGATTTCTAGTGTGAAACCATACACACCACTGGAATTAGAAGGGCGTGATATATATATAAGAGAGGGCTGCGTGGGCTGTCACTCGCAAATGGTACGACCGTTCCGCAGTGAGGTAGAGCGTTATGGAGAGTATTCTAAAGCAGGCGAGTTTGTTTATGACCACCCGTTTTTATGGGGTAGCAAGCGCACAGGTCCGGACTTGCTGCGTGTAGGTAAAAAATATACGGACAGCTGGCACTTAAACCACTTTTATGATCCACAAAGCACGTCTGCAGGTTCTATCATGCCTTCTTATAAATGGCTTATTGCGGCAGAACTAGATAAAAGCGATACCGAAGCCAAAATGAAGGCGATGATTACCCTAGGTGTACCATATACGCAGAAAGAGGTAAACCGCGCACAACAGTGGATGGACGAACAAGGTACCGAAATCGAAAAAAACCTCTATTCAGACCCAGATTTTAAACGCACCTATGAAGCAGACAAGCTGCGTGCAAAACAAAAAGGAGAGCCCTTTTTAGAAATGCGCAACCGCGAGGTCGTTGCCATGATTGCCTACCTACAGCGTTTAGGAACGGACATTAAAGTGAAAAACGCTGCTTCAACCGCAGTATCTAACAACTAAAACACAGAGCCATGTTTAAATTTATAAAAGGTAACCTAGAAAATATAGACGGTGTGTCCATATACCCTATGGTATCCCTGATGATATTCTTTCTCTTTTTTGTGGTGTTATTGTGGTGGGTTTTTACCGCAAAAAAAGATCACATTGCTGAGGTGAGCAACATACCCCTAGAAGACGATACCTTAAACACAAACGAACCATTATTATGAGAAATAAAGCATCTTATTACCGCATCATAGGCTTTGCCCTGCTAGGATTTTTAGCCCTGAGCTATTTAGGTAAAACCGAAACCCAAAATGCTTTTGAGGCCATACCATGGTTATGGGCATTTTATGCAGCAATCGTGCTATTTCATATAGTGGCCGAGGTTTGTGTGGCGGCGCTGCAAGGCGTGCTGTTCCAAACACTGTCTTTAGAAAAGCAAGAGACGTACTTACAAAATGAAGCCCTGCGCAACGAGAACCGGTTTAAATGGCTCAAAGAAAAATATGAGCAAGCACTGGGAAGTAAAGAAATGGAAGAGGAGCACGAGATTATCTTAGACCATAATTACGACGGAATCCAAGAGCTGGACAACAAGCTACCACCGTGGTGGGTTTATGGCTTTTATGCAACCATTATTTTTGCTGTTGTTTACATGGTGCGCTTTCATGTGTTAAACGATTATACCCAAGACGAGGAATATGAGGTAGCAGTCGCACAAGCAAAAATAGAACTGGACGCGTGGAGAAAAACAGCCAAGGATCTTGTTGATGTAAATTCCGTAATAGTCCTTACAGATGCCGCAGACCTGAAAGCCGGAATGGCGCTATACACATCTAATTGTATAGCCTGTCACGCTGCAGACGGCGGTGGTGGCATAGGACCTAACCTTACAGACGAGCACTGGATTCTAGGTGGCGGTATTAAAAACGTATTTAACACCATATCTGAAGGTGGGCGCGATGGTAAAGGTATGATTCCCTGGAAAAAAGACCTCAAACCAGCCGAAATGGCACAAGTAGCAAGCTACGTCCTCACGTTCCAAGGTACCATTCCGGCCGATGGTAAGGAGCAAGAAGGCGATATATGGTTAAATCCAGACGCACCTGCAACAACCGCAACAGACAATACTGCGGTTAAAAAAATAGCAACAAACTAGAACCTATGCTCGCCCTCAACCAAATAGCAGAAGCACTGGCAACAAGCAATGAGCCACTGGTAAAGCAAATCTATAACCGCGCAGGTAAAAAACTGCTGGGTATAGGGTTGCGCAGCGGTGTAGAACTGCCTGAACAAGTAGCACCGGCGCAAACAAAAGTTATCGTAATTAAGGGCGAGATAGACGTGAACATGGCAACCCAGAGTTTTAGACTCGAGCGTTTTGACAGTTTCGACATGCCGCTAAACGTAGCGCACACAATTGTAGGCGTTTATGACGCCATCTTTTTATTATTACTTAGAGTACCACAAGAAGCATAACGATGGCAGAGCAAGGACAGGATAATTTCAGAGATACCATAGGAACCCTTAATGAAGAAGGGAAACGCGCATGGGTATTTCCTAAAAAACCTGTTGGCAAGTGGTACGAGTATAGAAAATACCTAAGCTATGTACTGCTCGCAATATTACTGGGCGCACCCTTCATAAAAATTAACGGCAACCAGTTTATGCTCTTTAATGTGCTCGAGCGTCGTTTTAACGTTTTTGGCTTCCCGTTTTGGCCCCAAGATTTTTATCTTTTTGTGATTATGATGCTCATAGGCGTTGTGTTTGTTATTTTTTTTACTGTCGCATTTGGTAGAATTTTTTGCGGTTGGGTATGCCCGCAAACCATTTTTATGGAAATGGTTTTCCGTAGAATAGAATACTGGATAGAAGGGGACAGAGGCAAGCAAATACGCCTATCTAAAATGCCGTGGAACGCTTTTAAAATAAAGAAGAGAATTTTTAAATGGGTGGTCTTTTTTATCATCTCTTTTATCATCGCAAACGTGTTTCTAGCATACCTTATAGGCAGCGACCAGCTTATAAGATACATTACAGACGGACCAGAAAAGCATGGCAGCACGCTCATTTCACTACTTATTTTTACAGGTGTCTTTTACTTTGTGTTTGCCTGGTTTAGAGAGCAAGTATGCATTATTGTCTGTCCTTACGGTCGCTTGCAAGGCGTGCTGCTCGATAATAAATCAATTATTGTGGCATACGACCACAAACGCGGTGAGAAAGAAGAGGGCAGGGCGCTTTTTAAGAAAAATGAGGAAAGGGCAACCACGGGCAAAGGCGACTGTATAGACTGTAGTGCCTGTGTGCATGTATGCCCTACAGGAATAGATATACGCAACGGAACGCAGCTTGAATGTATAAACTGCACCGCATGTATAGACGCATGCGACAGTATCATGGAAGCTGTGGACTTACCCAAAGGTCTTATACGATACACCAGCGAAGACAATATAGAGAAAAAAGCAAAATTCACGTTCTCACCGCGTCTTAAAGGCTATACCGTAATACTGGGGATTTTAACCGCAGTGTTAATAGGTATGCTTTTTTTGCGCAATGATGTAGACGCCAGTATACTAAGACTACCCGGACAGCTATACGAGCGCAAGGATAATAATATGATTAGTAATGTGTACACCTTTAAACTCATAAACAAAACCGCGTACAAGATTGAAAACCTGCGTTTTGAGCTGCAATCACATGACGGGACCATAAACACTGTATCACATGGCGGGTTACAAGTCCCTAAACAAGGCAGGGTTCAGGGTACCTTGTTCATAGAAATAAACGCTAGCGATTTATCAGGTGACAAAGACAGGCTCGAAATAGGAATTTATAGTGGCGACGATCTTATTGAAACGACCATTACCGCGTTTTTAGGCCCTAGAAGTTATAAGTAGCAATGAGTTTGTTCTTGTTTCGCTTTCGCGAAAGCGGGATTATAAGTTAGAAATCAGAAGTTAGAGATCAGAGGTTAGAACTTGGAAGTTGGAACCTGGAACTTGGAGCTTGAAACTTGGAACTTGGAATTTGGATTTTGGAGCTTCAAACGAGTATCAGACAAATAAATAACTAAAAAAGCCCGCGCAAACGGCACAAGATTATGAAATGGAATTGGGGAACAGGAATCGTGGTAGGTATGGCTTGTTTTATAAGCTTTATACTCTATCTCGTTATAACGATGAGCACAAATAAGGACTTCCACTTTGACCTGGTTACAGAGTCCTATTATGCTAAAGAAATGGCCTATCAAAACGAGATAGATGCAGAGACTAATACCAACAATTTAACTGAAAAAATACAAAGTAAAAAGACAACGCAAGGCTGGGAAATAAGCTTTCCGCCAGAGCTAGATGCTACAAAAATTAAGGGAAACGTCTTCTTATACCGGCCGTCTAATGAACGACTGGATTTTGAAATCCCGATGAATCTTTCTAACTCACATTTGCTCATACCTGACAATAAGTTTATAAACGGCAGGTGGAACATTACGATAGCATGGAATTATGAGGGCAAGCCTTATATGTTTAAACAAGAAATAGTGTACTAATGTTGTGGACAGCTTTTATACTAGGACTATTGGGTAGTTTTCACTGCGTGGGCATGTGCGGCCCTATTGCGTTTTTGTTGCCGCTAGACCGCAAGAGCGAGCGCAAGCGTGTACTGCAACTGGCTGGTTACCACATAGGCAGGTTGAGTACTTATGGGCTTATAGGGGCGCTTTTTGGGTTGATAGGCCGCAGTCTTAACTTGTTTGCAGTGCAACAACAGGTGTCTATAACCGTAGGCGCGTTAATGATTTTAGTAGTGCTCATTCCCACAAGACTGTTCAATCGATACAACTTTTCTAGACCCATTTACAGTGCCGTAGGTAAATTAAAAAGCGCTATGGGGAACCAACTCAAAGACAAAAGCGGCAAAACCTTTGTTACCATGGGACTGCTTAACGGCTTGCTTCCTTGCGGCCTGGTTTACATGGCTGTTTTTGGTACGCTGGCTAGTGGTAGTGCGGTACAAGGTGCGTGGTACATGGTCTTTTTTGGGCTGGGAACTGTGCCGCTCATGACTGCCGCAATTTACTTAGGCAACTTTTTAAAAACATCAGTAAAACAAAAAGTAATGAAACTCATTCCTGTATTTGTGGTCATTATAGGACTGCTTTTTATAGTGCGTGGTTTGGGTTTAGGTATTAAATACATATCGCCAGCTGCGGCTGTAGCAAACACTAAAATAGGAGCAACAGAAAATTGTCATTAACACTTAAATTTCACATTATGAATCTATATTTTTTACCACTTGTTGACTGGGGCATGGGGACGGCCTTAATAGGCGTTTTTGCCTTAGTTTGTATAGGCCTTGTAGCCGTAGTTTTCTATCTTAATAAAACCGACAAGCCCAAGAAAGACTAGGTTTTGAGTTTTTCCAAATTCGATTTAGAGTTCGAGGTCAAGTTCAAATTCAACTTGATTTTATTTCTAATCGGTTTGACGCGCAGGGAAAAGCAGGGCAGAACCGCAAAGGTATCTACGCTATTTAAGACCCAGCCAGACATCGAGTTATAATTTCAGGCTCATGAGGTTTCGGACGTATGATATATGTTGTAATTTCAAAAAGTTTCTTCCCTTCATAATGACGCAGTACGAGCTATCTCGCCTGTCGGTAGCAACTATTTTTTGCAAGTCGTTGTTCCCATTTGACATGCCGGCTAGTGGTGTTGGCATTGTCTAAATATCAGACAAAACCTCTCTTCGACCCGTGTTTATTAAATGAGGTTTAAAGTTTCTTCCCTTCACGATGACGCAGTACGAGCTACCTCGCCTGTAGGTAGCAACTATTTTTTAAAAGTCGTTGTTCCCATTTGACATGCCGGCTGGTTGTGTTGGCATTGTCTAAATCCTAACGAGCTATTGTTCGCTGATTTTTTTTACAAACTATTATTCAAGTCAACCAAATATGCAAAGCGAAATACGTCACATCTTTGTAGGGCAAATAAATTTCGGTAGAGAGGTTTCGTATAACCGCTGCATATGTTTTGTAGTTATACAATGCATAAACATCTTGTAAACTCGCGACGCTCGATACGTGACTCCTCGTGCCTCGATGTGACAATCTTTGGGGATAATAGGTGAGAAGAAAAAGATTGTACAAGCTAGAACATAAGTTTGTTGTCTCTAATAGAGTCTTTCGTCTTCAGTCGGTTTGCAATTGCTTGCGATTAAAAGCAGGTTGCTAGTCAGCGAGCGCAGCACAGCTAAACGGTCATAGAAAACAACTGCGTTGCTGGTTTGTTGCGTTGCAGACGCAGGTCGAAGGGCATGCAAATATTGCGTACAAAGGCTTTTCCTTTTGTGGTGACCACTAATTTTGTAGCGTATATCTCAAGCAAGTCGTCTGTTTCTAGTTCTTTAAGTTTCATAAGCACGTCGGGCAGTTCAGGAAAACGCAGTTGCTCATCTTCCCACGAGGTTTCAAAGGTACACGTGAGGTTGAGAATATGTTTTCTAATAACCAGATCTTCTGGGGTTAACAGGTGACCTTTATTCACGGGTAAAATACGTTGAGCTACTAGGCTCTGGTACTCATCTACATTTTTAACGTTTTGAGAAAATCCATACCAGCTATCGCTTATAGACGACACGCCCAGACCTAGCATTAATTGGGTTTTGCTATCGCTGTAGCCCATAAAGTTTCTGTGTATGGTTCCCATTTCTTGGGCTTTATACAAGCTGTCTGTTTTCAGGGCAAAATGGTCCATGCCTATCTCTACATAGCCTGCTGCCGTGAGTAATTTTTTACCCGTTTCGTACTGTTGTCTCTTTTGGATCGCGCTAGGCAGGTCAGCATCGCAGAAACCTCGTTGTCCGTTTCCTTTAATCCATGGCACGTGTGCATAACTATAAAATGCGATGCGGTCTGGAGCGAGGTTTATGGTTTGTTCTATGGTATGAATCACATGCTCGTGTGTTTGAAACGGCAGCCCGTAAATAATGTCATGCCCGACAGAACTGTAGCCAGCTGCTCGAGCGCGTGCTGTTGCCTGCTGCACTTGCTCAAAAGGTTGTATGCGGTTTATGGCTTTTTGTACGGTTAGATTATAATCTTGCACGCCATAGCAAACACGGGTAAAACCCCTACTTGCTAGTGTTTCAAGGTGTTCTTGCGTGGTGTTACTAGGGTGACCTTCAAAACTAAACTCGCAGTTTGCAGCTTTAGTTGCCAAGGTAAAAACACCGTGCAGGAGTTTATCCAGATTCGGGGCACTAAAAAATGTGGGCGTCCCACCACCCAGGTGTATTTGTTTAATAACGGGTCGCTCGTTAAAAAGCGCAATATAAAGCGCAAACTCTTTTAAAACTGCTTGTATATACGGGCGTTCTACCTCGTGATTACGGGTTATTCGTTTATTGCAGCCACAAAACGTGCACATGCTCTCGCAGTAGGGTAAATGTATGTAGAGACTTATGCCTTCTTGGGTATTGCTTTCGCGAAAGCTTCTTAACAACGACTCTTTCCACCTATTTAAAGAAAAAGAATTATTGTCCCAATAAGGGACTGTAGGGTAGCTGGTGTAGCGAGGTCCTGCAACATTATATTTTGCGGTGAGTGTGCACATGAGTCGTTTTTTAAAATAAGGAACAACAGGCCATAAGTGCCCTGTTGGTATTTCTTAGAATATACGGCACAAAAATAAGGCTTGTAGAACGCGGTAAACGATGACTTTTGTCAGTTGTGAACAGCACGTATTAGCAGGCGTTTTTTGCCGTTATTTGTATTCACAGACGAGGTTTACTGGCGTTAGGGTTGTAACTTTGTACCACACACAAATACAGAAAAGGAACGATGCAACAAGAGAAAATCACCGTTGAAATATGGAGCGACATTGCTTGCCCATTTTGCTATATAGGTAAAACAAATTTTGAGAAAGCGCTACAAGAGCTGCCTGAGCGCGATGAGGTACAGGTGGTGTGGAAAAGTTTCCAACTCACGCCCGATTTAAAAACAGACACTAGCATATCGCTTTACGAATCGCTTGCGGCGAGCAAAGGCTTGAGCCTAGACCAGGCACACGGTATGACAGCGCACGTGACACAAGTTGCGCAAGATGCTGGGCTGGAATTTAAATTTGATCAGGTGGTCGTTGCAAATACACATAATGCACACCGTCTATTACATGAGGCCCGTGCGCATGGTGTTCAAAATAACCTTAAGCTTGCATTGTTGCAAGGGTATTTTACAGACGCCAAAAATATAGACGACACAGCCGTTTTACAAGAACTAGCTACCGCAGCGGGCATACCAGCGGGCCGTGCTACAGCCGTTATTAATTCAGATGAGCACAGCGAGGATGTGTTAAAAGATATTCAGGAAGCCAGAGAGCTAGGTGTGACCGGTGTGCCGTTTTTTGTTTTCGATAGAAAACATGCAGTATCTGGTGCGCAACCTGTGGGAGCATTTAGCGACATGCTGCAAAAAATGGTGAGCGAATAGCGTAAAAACGACAATCCTACAAACGCAGGCGGTGCAAGCGGTATGTCTTGTAGTGCATGGTCGATAGTTAGGGATAGTTAGGGTCATTACATCCTATGTTGCAAGGTGTAACAAAATAGAGAATATCATTATGAAAAACGCTTTTGACAAAAGCAGTTAGTTCACTGAGCCTTGTTAATAATCTTGTGTTAAAACTTCAGTAGGTACGTGCAATTCGGTTTTCAGCTTTCTAATCATATCTGCGGTCAGTTTGTGTTTTTTAATTACTGTTTCGCTTATCCTGCTATTGAAACCACCATCGCAACTACATTTTTTGTTTCAATCCCGTTTATTCCATTCTAAAGTGCATAGTTGCAATGGGCTTCGGCAACCCGATAGGGAAGTTCTTAGTTTTTGCGATTGTCTATTAGCATGTAAGAATTTAAACCTGGTCGCCTTCTTCGGTTTCTTTTTTCGCAGCAAAAGCCGCCCGCAAGCGCGCCATTGCTTTATGGTAATCTAATTTGTTTCTGACGGGTTTCACGTTCATGTTAAAGGTCGTTTGCGTTAACCGTGTCATATGCGGCGTGCGTTCCTATAAAGAATATCGATGCGAGATGGTGCTCAAAATTTAATTTTACAATCAGGCGATAATCATTGCCCTTTATGTTGAAAACAACCCGATTATTTTGTAAAATGCTGGCGTTGGGGTAT
>Ga0136559_1000373_pt1 | contig 15431 bp, 14 predicted proteins | sample AntRauMeHopE1496_FD_104633 | JGI IMG/M metagenome (GOLD analysis project Ga0136559, IMG submission 104633) | Saline lake microbial communities from Rauer Islands, Antarctica - Metagenome Hop E1 #496 | ecosystem: Environmental > Aquatic > Non-marine Saline and Alkaline > Saline | place... | reverse complement strand
GGATTCTTTTTTATTGTGGATACGCGATTAATCGAGTATCCACAATAAAAAAGAATCCAAAACTATGCATTCACAAAAGCCGCAATAATTTTATCAGCTAGTTCTTCTCCAATTCTTCCTTGAGCTTCAACTGTCGCAGCCCCAATATGCGGTGTACAAGCTATTCTTTCGTGACTCAATAAGTCAACTCGAGGAGTAGGCTCATTTTCAAAAACATCTAGCGCTGCTGCAGCCACTTTTCCAGAGTTAAGCGCAGTTAATAAGTCATCTTCGTTCACGACACCACCTCTAGCGGCGTTTACTATGCGAACACCATCTTTCATAGCTGCAAACTCAGCTGATTGTATTACAGCGGAACCATCTTCTTGTTTAGGAACGTGAATGGAAATATAATCAGCTTCTCCGATTACGCTTAGTAGGTCATTAGAAGGAGTGATCTCAGCGTGAACTGTTCCAATCCCGTGAATGGTAAGTGGAATAGCAACAGTTTCTGTCATTCGATCTATCGCAATAACTTTCATTCCCACTCCAAGTGCATAACTAGCGAGCGCTTGACCTATTCTACCAAACCCTATAATTAAGAGTGTTTTTCCATTCAGTTCAACACCTTTTCCGTATTTCTTCTTTAATACTTTAAAATCGGTGCTGCCACTTACGGGCATGTTCTTATAGGAATCATGAAGAGATCTGGAGATAGCAAACATGTTTCCCATCACCATTTCAGCAACCGATTGAGAAGAGGAGGCAGGTGTGTTTTCAACTATTCGTCCAATTTCACGCGCATAAGCAACGTCAATATTATCCATTCCTACGCCACCACGTCCAATAAATTTTAAGTTCGGGCATGCATCAATAAGATCTTTTCGTACGGTCGTAGCGGAGCGAACAAGCAGCACTTCATACCCTTCAGTGTTGATTGCATCTTTTAATTGGTCTTGTGGAATAAAGGTTGTACTTACTGTAAACCCTGCTGCTTCTAATTTTGCTATTCCTTGAGGAGATATTCCGTCGTTTGCTAATACTTTCATGTTTGTCTTTTTATTTCGTAATTGGATTATAATTGTCTCATGGCTTGAACCAGTGCATCAACACTAGATATTTCTAACGCATTATACATTGACGCGCGATATCCTCCAACTGAACGATGTCCTTTTAGGCCAACAACATTGGCGTCATTCCATAACTTATCAAAAGCCTCTTTTTTACTATCATCTGTCAGTCGAAAAGTCACATTCATTAAGGAGCGGTCTTCGATAGCAGTAGCGCCTTCAAAATTTGGGTTTTGATCAATTTCAGCATAGAGCGCAGCTGCTTTAGCTTCGTTTAATTTCTGAATTGCTGCAACACCTCCATGGGATAATAAATGTTTCAAGTTTAGGTTAGAAACGAATATTGAAAAAACAGGAGGCGTATTAAACATTGAGTCCTTTTTCGCATGAACCGCTAAATTTAAATAAGTCGGAATATGCTCAATAGATGAATTTCCGAGAACACTATCTTTTACTATATAAAGTGTTGCACCAGCTGGACCAAGGTTTTTTTGTGCTCCAGCATAGATTAAATCAAATTTAGAAACATCAATCGTTTGAGAAAATATATCGGATGACATATCACAAATTAAAGGCTTATCAGTCACCGGTATGTCTTTAAATTGTGTTCCGTAAATTGTGTTATTGGATGTATAATGTACATAATCCACATCATCAGGAATTGATGCTCCTTTCGGGATATATGAGAAGTTTTTGTCTTCAGAAGAGGCTATAACTACTGGCTCAATACCAGCGCTTTTAGCTTCCTTAATTGCTTTAGTTGACCATTCTCCCGTATTGATATACGCTCCTTTTTTATTTTTCCCTGCCATGTTATAGGCAGCAATCAAAAAACCTAAGCTTGCTCCACCTTGAAGAAAAAGAACCGTATATCCGTCAGGAACCTGGAGGGCTTTTTTTACATTTTCGCGAGCTTCTTCCATGACCGATACAAAGTCGGGACTTCTGTGTGAAACTTCCAAAATAGAAAGTCCGTTAAAATCTAAAACAGCCTCAGCTGCTTGCTTGAAAACTTCTTGTGGTAAAATACAAGGGCCTGCGCCGAAATTATGCTTCATAACTGTTGTTTATTACAATTTAATAATTGAGAACAAAGATGATAAAAATATGGGATTATTCATTTACATTAAGGTTATCGAATTCTTAAGTTTTATGAATTTAACAAGTGTGCAATAAAAAAAGCGAATTGTTAAATTCGCTTTTACTTATTAGTGGAAGAGAGTACTATTCTTCTGTTTTTTTCGCTGGCGCCTTTTTTGCTGGAGCTTTCTTAGCTGCAGGCTTTTTAGCCGCTGTAGCCGTTGTTTTTTTCACTGCTGCTTTTTTAGCTGGTGCCTTTTTCGCAGGTGCTTTTTTCTCTACTGTTTCTTCTTTTTCTGTTGATTTAGGAGTAGCTGTATATCCAGTAGATGATTTACGTTTTCTTACTTTTCCATAGGATCCCATTACTCGCTTTCCTTTGGTGCTTTTTTTGTCTCCTTTGCCCATGATTTCTGATTTTATTGTTATTGATTTTCGTTAAAGTTATAATTTTCAGCCGATTTTTCAGCAATTATTTTGTAAAATATATCAAATCTAAAATTCTAAACGACTATTTAACTAAAGGTATCAGTGGATTAGAAATAAATTCTAATCATTGTCTAATTAAAAGAGAACACCAGATACTATTCAATCGAATTTAAAAAACCACGTTCAGTAGCCTCCACATTTCGGAGTATGTTTCTACACCAGTCTAATTTTATTTCGACTTGTTCAAGGTGACTCATTTTCCATATTTCAGGAGGCAGTTGTTCTAGTTTTTGTCTCATAGTATGCAGGCAAAGTGCTGCCGAAACCGAAACGTTGAAGCTTTCAGAAAATCCGTACATCGGTATTTTTACAAAAGCATCTGCCTGCGATAAAGCTGCTTCTGATAATCCCATTTTCTCCGTTCCAAATAACAATGCAGTAGGCTGATCAAGTTCTAGTTTGTCAATTGTTGTATCATTTTCATGTGGTGTTGTTGCAACGATTCGATATCCTTTCTCTTTTAACGTTTTTAAAGCAGTTATAGTAGGATAAATTGGGTCTCGATGATGATGGATATCAACCCATTTTCCAGCTCCCATCGCAATTTCTCTGTTTACACTAAATGAATTATCTTTTTCAATGGCGTGAATATCATGTATTCCAAAACAATCACAAGAGCGTACAATAGCACTTGCATTTTGTTCTTGATATACGTTTTCTATTATTACAGTAAGAAAACGTGTCCGTTCGGCAGCAATCTTATCGAACTTTTCTTGTTTCGCCTCCGTAATGATAGAATAAAAAAATTCAAGTAATTGTTCGTTTTTAGTCATAAAAGAAGCAGTTATTCAAATTAATCGTGTTTTGGACAAAAAAAAAGGGAGCCTAAGCTCCCTTTCAATTTGTTGACTGAATTAGTTAACAGTTTTAGATAAATCAGCACCTGCTTTGAAACGTACAACGTTTTTTGCAGCGATTTGAATTTCTTTACCAGTTTGAGGATTTCTTCCTGTTCTAGCCGAACGGTTAGAGATAGAAAAAGATCCGAATCCGATTAAAGAAATACGATCTCCTGTCTTCAATGCTGAAGAAGTCGCGTTAATAAATCCGTCTAAAGCTTTTTTTGCATCAGCTTTTGACAATCCAGCTGAAGAAGCCATTGCTTCGATCAATTCTGCTTTGTTCATAGTTTTTGGTTTTTGTTTGTTTATAATATATACCTCAACAAATATATACGAATATCCTTACTATACAAGGGTTATTGCAAAAAAACTCGAAATTTTGTTGATAATTCTGTCAATATGTGGATAAGTCCCCCTTTTTACTAGCTTTTAAGACCTTTTTATTGCGAATAAAGCAGTATGCTAGACGACCTTGTTATTTCATGAGATGGTACAATGTTCTGATTAATACTAATTATACTTCGATTAACAGGGTGTTTGAGAAGTTGTTTTTTATCGGGTTAAATTTAATTTTAAAGAAAGATTTTGATTAAAAAATAGTCAATACTGATGTTCAACCACTTAAAGAGTACTGCTTCTTGTCGTTTATTATGTTAGTTCGTCAACTTCCCATTCTTCTACAGGGAAACCTTGCAAGAAATCTTGCGCTGTCATTCTTTTTTTTCCTTCTAGTTGAAGCTCTACTATCTCTATTTTCCCATCTTCCAATGGCAGAAAGAGCTGTTTATTCTCTTTCAAAAACTTACCAGTGTAGCTACCTTTCTCAATGTGACAGATGGTTTTGTATATTTTAAGGGTCTTTTTAATTTCGGATGTTGAATGTTTTAATAGTATCCATGCTGCGGGGTAGGGAGATAGTCCGCGAACTTGGTTATGCACTTCCTGTGCAGAACAGTTTAGGTTTATTTTGCAATCTTCTCTAAATAATTTAGGTGCCGGACGAAATGCGTGCGTAGTCACTTGTTTTTCAGGTGAAGTATTCCCACGTTGAATTAAGTCTAACGTTGCCACAACTGTTTGAGCTCCTAAATACATCATTCGATCATGTACTTCGCCTGCTGTTTCATTCTCACCTATTGACATCTTCTCCTGTAAGATGATCTCACCTGTGTCAATTTCTTCATTTAGAAAAAACGTGGTTACGCCTGTTTCAGTTTCACCATTGATAACCGCCCAGTTAATGGGTGCCGCACCGCGGTAGTTAGGTAAGAGAGAGCCATGAAGATTAAACGTTCCGAGTGGTGGCATTTTCCAAATAACTTCTGGTAACATTCGGAAAGCTACTACAACAAAAACATCCGCATGGAGTTGAGACAATTCCTCAATAAATTCTGGCGATTTTAATTTCTCAGGCTGCAGAATGTTAAGATTCTTTTCAGCGGCATATTGTTTCACAGCACTTTCGTGAATTTTTTGACCACGTCCTGCAGGTTTGTCGGGAACAGTAACACAACCTACCACGTTATATCCATCGGAAACTATTCGGTCTAAAATCGTTACGGCGAATTCGGGGGTTCCCATAAAAACAATCCGTAAATCTTCTTTCTGTTTCATACTATTGTAATGCTTGTTGATTTAAAAGGATTAAAACATTTTCTTACGCCAATTAAAGTAGCGAAGATAAAATAAAGATAAAAGACCTAATGAGCCAAAGTAGATATATTCTACCAACCAAATATCGACGATACTCCAAGCTAAGACTTTAATAAATAAATAGGCGAAAATAAGATAGATAATTATAGAAGTTATTTCTATAATAAGTGTTACTCGCGTATTTCCAGAACCATTAATGGTTTGGAAATAGGGAGAGGTAAAGGCATAGATGAGAATTGAGCCAAACACTAGTCTCAAGGCTGCTCCACTTTCTCCTAAATAAGCTTCCGCTGGATTGATGAGCGATATTAATTCGGTAGGATAGATAAGTGCACCGTGAAAAGTGATTAATAAAAAAAGTAAAGACATCAATTGAATCTTCCTTATTACACTGCGTATTTCATGATGCTGATCGTTTCCAATATATTGAGACACATACGTCTTTGTAGTTGCAGCAAAGCCGAAAATAGGAACGAACGCAAGGAAATACACTGAGCGCAAATTTTGTGATACCGTGAGCTCATATTTTCCGATCTGTTCTATCCATGTGAAAAACACGGTCCAAGTCGCGAGTGCTAAAAAACCCTGAACCATAAGCGGGGCGCCAACTTGAAGTAACCGTTTTATGTGGTGTCCTGCTATTTCTAATTTTTTAAATAATAAATATGGACGAGCAGTTTTGCCAAAGAGGATAATAGAAATCATCATTAGTACAGCTATAAATTCTCCGATAACCGATGCTAATGCGGCTCCCTGTATACCCATTTCAGGAAAAGGGCCTATGCCGAATACCAAAAGGTAATCGAAAATGATATTACTCAAAGCAAAAGTAATTGTACTGAATAATATGACCCAAGTTTTGCCTATCGCAAGGAAAAATGCGTTGAGCGATAAGAATATAGCTGCTACAAAAAAACCAAAACTTCTCACCGATAAAAATAGCTTTTCTTCATGGGCGATATCCGTGTTCACAACAATCGAATCTACAAGTGACGGAACTACGAAATATACTAAACCGAAAAACAACGTTGCCATCATCAAGTTAAAGAGCATCGACGATTGAATCAATGCATTTAACGTTTTATTGTTGTTCTCACCAATTCTGCGCGCCATAATGATTTGAGCAGCATCGCCCAATCCAGAGAGTCCCATAAATAAGGTGATGTAAATTAATCCTGCGTTTCCGCTGGCGTCAAAACTAATAATGCTGTAACGACTTAGAATAGCTGCATCGCTAATCATTACAATAGACTGAATAAACGTACCCACCATTAATGGAAGAGCAACAGATAGAATAGTTTTGTAATTATTAGCTAACATTTAATCCACCTGAATCACCAGTCCTTTTAAATAATTTCCTTCTGGATGAAATGCACTCACAGGATGGTCTGCTGGTTGATGCAATTGATGCAAGATGCGCACATTTCTTTTGCATTCAATAGCAGCTGCAATTACTGCTTTCTGAAATTGAAAAGCATCAACTACTTGTGAGCAAGAAAATGTGAAAATAATTCCTCCTTTTTTGATTTGTCGAATAGCATTGGCATTTAAGCGCGTATAGGCTTTTATAGCTTGGTGACGCTTATTCATGTGCTTAGCAAAAGCGGGGGGGTCTAAAATAATTACATCATAATCTTCTTCAAGCTCATGCATATATTTCACAGCATCTGCAACAATACTCTTATGGGTTCCCTGGAACGTGTTATGCGCTAAATTTCTTTCCACGAGTTCAATAGCTTTTTTGGAGCTGTCTAACGAATGAACTATTGTTGCCGCCTCATTAAGGGCGTAAATGCTAAATCCTCCTGAATAACAAAAGGTGTTCAATACTTTTTTTCCTTTGGAATATTTACCAAGAAGACTTCTGTTGTCGCGTTGATCTATAAAAAAACCAGTTTTTTGTCCTGTAACCCAATCTATAGAGAATGTTTGCCCATTTTCTTTAGCGATATGAGGTGTTTCGCATGTTCCAAAAACATAACTATTTTCTGAAACTATGCGTTGGGGAAGTGTCTCACTACTTTTGTCGTAAACGGCAATTAATAGTTCTCCTAATGCACTTTTTAGTGCTTCTGTGATGAATGAAATGTTTTTAAAAACCCCTACAGCATGAGATTGTATAACAGCAACGCCATTGTAAAAGTCGATAATTAAACCAGGAACTCCATCTCCCTCACCATGGAAAAGTCGGCAAATAGTATTGTCTTCAGTTAATAATCCTAATCCCATTCTTAAGTCAACAGCATTTTGAATTTTCGCATTCCAAAATTCTTGATTAATGCTAACTCGCTCATGGCTAATTAGTCGGACAGCAATAGAGCCCGCTTGAAAAAAACCAATTCCGTAGAAATTCTCTTGCTTGTCTTGAATTTCAACCAATTCCCCATCTTCAATTTTTTCTGTGTCGGAGGCAATAGCTCCGGAGAAAATCCAAGGATGACGCCTGTCTAAAAACTTTTCTTTTCCTTTTGCAATGGTTAATACGTTCATTTGATCGACTATTTAAAAATCAACTGCGAATTTAAGTTTTTTTACGTGAAATTGATTTTTAGTTTCAATGTTTGACTTTGCAGAATTGCCGAGCGACAAACGTTGTAAGCTGAATAATGAACTAATTCACTCCTTGAAAACAACTTGCAGAACAATTATTAGAGACCAACCTACTGTCTAATGCAGACGACTGCAACAGTCTATGGGATAAAAGCCTCATAAATATGTCCGAAATCAGTAACCTTTTTTTTCTATCTTTGAAGACAAATAGTAAGTTGTATGAAATTTCGAGCCCATTTTTATCAGTTGAATGACGATTTTTCTCAGGAATATGCTGATATTCATAACAAAGGAGAGTCTTCCGAATTAAATAGAAAGTTTGATTGGGAAGATGAACTCTCTTTGAAGAATGAAATTACAAAGGTTGAGGTGGAAGAGAATTCATCCTATACGCTAGCGGGAGAAATTAATAACGAAGCATTTAGTGAGAAAGTGGAGGGGATGACCGTTTTTAATATAATTGGAGATGACGGCTCCATCACGCTTATGGCCTGCACAGCTGGCATTTTGAATAGTTATGAACTAACGGAAGAAACAGAGAGTCTAGTGTTAAAGGTATATTTGAATGATTATGAACCTTACGCTAATCCAGTTCCGGGGATATATATCGCTTCGCAAGATTTTCCAAAAAATCTTATTACGGATTAATGTTAAGTATTAAAAATATATCATTCTCTTACGATGGAAAAAAAGCAATATTCGAGAACGTAAGCTTACATGTGAAACGTGGAAGTATTGTTGGAATAGTTGGTCCTAGTGGAGCCGGTAAGTCTTCTCTGCTTAAAAGTGTAGGTGGATTGATTACATTGAATGAAGGTGAGATTTTTTTAGATGGTGCTAAAATTCAAAGTCCACACAATAAATTAGTCCCAGGAGACGATGAGGTTGGGTTTGTAAACCAATCCTTTGAATTAGACGAATTCTATACCTGTGAAGAGAATATTTTAAGCGCGCTCCTTCACTTATCGAAAGAACAAAGGTTGCGTTTTTGCGATCAACTAATTGATTTGTTGGGACTTTCCGAAGTTCGTTATTTGCAAGGGAGACATTTGTCCGGAGGAGAGCAACAACGCTTATCCATTGCCGCAGCGCTAGCGAAAGAACCCAAAGTATTATTGTTAGACGAGCCGTTTGTCCATCTTGATGTGCATTTGAGAAAGAAACTGGGGAAGTATATCAAAGAGTTGTGTGAAATCCGCGGAATGATGATCCTTCTTGTTACGCACGAAGGAGAAGAGGCTTTGTCGTGGTCCGATGAGATTTATTGCATGTTTAACGGCAAATTGACAACTAAATATCTCCCAGGAAATGCGTATAATAAACCAAAATCACTAAAAGAAGGTAGGTTCTTTGGTGAGTTAAATAGCGTTCGGTTAGGAGAGAAACAAATCCTATTTCGACCTAGGGAGTACAAGTTGGAAGGAGAGAAAGGAAACGAAGTATCCCTAATATTTCGATATGCAGAGTTTCGAGGGCACTACACCGCAAGCTATTTTAAGCTAAGAAGTGGCCGGGAAATAGTTTTATACGGAGATGCTCCATTAAATAAAATCTCTAAAATTTATGTCTGAGTCAAATGTTAGAAGCCTCTCTTGGAAGGAAATGTTGAAACTTACCAAAGTTAGTTTCAAAGAGTTTATTGGTGATGATAATTTTATGCACGGAGCGGCATTGGCCTACTATGCAATATTTGCATTGGTTCCGATTATATACTTAGCGTTAACGACATTCGGAGCGGTAATGGGGCAAGAGCAAATGGTCATTATTATCTCAGACATCATGGAGTCGAGTATGGGGATACAAGACGTCACGCCTTTTACAGATTTAATGTATCAATGGAACATCGGTTCAGGAGGTTCTTTCGCCCTTAAAGCAGTCGGTATTATCGTTTTGATTTTTACTTCGACAGCTATGTTCAATTCATTACGGAATTCTATTAATTCATTTTTCCATATCGAACCGATTAAGCATTATAACGCACTATTGGATAACTTACTAAACCGACTAGTTTCTTTTGGTATTCTCGCTTTGTTCGGGCTAGTTATTATTGTGGTGTACTTTAGTCAAACTATCCTGATTTCGGTAAGTGAGGAATTGTTCAGCAACTTTACTTCTGCCGAACAAGCTATTCTATTTTTAATAGAGCACATTTCAATGATACTCGTCAATTTCATTATGTTTACTTTCATTTTTAAGTACTTACATGATGCGAAAGTTCAATGGAAGCTGGCAATGGGTGGAAGTTTGTTTACTTCAATTTTACTCTACTTCGGTCAGCTACTGGTGAATTATTACCTTAATAATTTCTTTTTTGCAGCCAATAGTGGAATAGCCGGTACACTTCTCGCTATATTGACTTGGATATTTTATACTTCTCAAATTATTTTTCTGGGGGCTAAATTCACCTCTGTTTATGCTAGAATGGTTGGTAAACCTATTGTTCCGAGGTAATAGATGCTGATATCATGTTAATTTGTTATAAAAATAGTTGTGATTTCAAGTTAGTTTGATTAATTTTCCGACGAAATAACGTCAATATTATCAACATGTATTTAGCATCGAATCTTAAATTACTCAGAAAACACAAAGGTTTTTCTCAAGAAGAAGCGTCCAAAAGTCTTGGTTTAACACGGTCAACATACAGCGGATATGAAAATGAAATCGCAGAACCTGGTATTCATAATTTAATAGCAATTAGTGATTTTTACCGAGTTCCGTTGGACGATTTAATTCGTAAAGACTTTTCAAATCTTTCAAAACTGGACTGGGAATCTATCGCGAGGGGAGTATACGCTGATCTAAAAGGAAGTAATCTTCGAGTGCTAACATCAATGGTTTCGGACGAGAATGAAGACGTCATCGAAATGATTCCAGAAAAGGCAAGAGCTGGTTACACAATGGGGTATGCCGACCCGGAATACATTAAGGTGCTACCTACTTTTCAATTACCTTTTTTAAAGAAAGATAGAAAATATCGCTCTTTCCCTATTTCTGGTGACAGTATGCCTCCTGTTAGTCAAGGCTCTCATGTTGTTGCGGAATACATTCAGAATTGGGAGGTAGTGAAGGACGGTAAGCCTTACATTATTATTACAAAAGAAGACGGAATTGTATTTAAGATTGTATACAACAATATCAATAAGGATAATACATTTCAACTTTGTTCAACCAACCCAATGTATGAGCCTTATTCTGTAAATGTTAATGATATCATCGAAATCTGGAAATTTGTAAATTATATCTCTCCCGACTTGCCAGAAGTTGAGATTTCCCAATCGGACTTGATTAAGTCGGTTAAGGGATTGCAAAAGGAAGTTTTTGAGCTTAAATCTTTTGTTACTAAAAGTTAGGCATACTAAACTTTTCATCTTCGAGGAACAGTATTTTTTCATCAATCAGAAAATTCAGCGCTTTTACTACCTGTTTGTCCTTTTTTATGTTCAAACCAATAAGAATTTCTTCAAAGGTTAAAGGTTCTTCTTGGACTAAGAGTTGAATATTGGCAATTAACTCGTCCATGGAGTAGGATGATCGTTTTTCCAAAAGACAGACATCACATTTTCCGCATTTACTGCCTTCTTGATCAAAATAATTCAGTATTTGTTGCGAACGACAAACAGGTGCTTTGATGAAGTTCAACATGGCATCCAGTTTTTTTAAAGCAATTTCTTTCCTATGCGCACAAACTTCTGGAGAAATAGTTAAATAATCATCTGGCAAACGCTCGTGCTGAAAGAAAACCAAGGACTGATCTGTTTGCCAGTTAATATCCACTAAACCTTGCTTTTCCAAATAACTTAATTGATTATTTAGTTCGGTTTTAGTTACTTTTAAACGTTGGATTAATTTGTACTCATCTATTTCCCAGTAATTGGAAAAAATCCCAGGATAACTCCTGCTGAGTAAGGTGATTAACGGATCAAATTTTGGGTTTTTTATTTGAAAACTATAGAGTCCTGTATTGCTCACCGCAAATTTGATCTTTGTTTTATGAAAAACGGATTCAGTAAAAACGATTGTTCCATTTAGCTCTAATATTTTTAATGAATTATAGACAACAGTAGGGTTTAAACTATATTTTCCTATTATATCGCGTAAATGTAGCGGGTAACTTTCCATACTGCCAGATCCTATTGCGATTTTCAAATGATTACAAAGTGCCCTGTACACTGTTTTAATATCTTGAATACTTGGGAATCGATCAAGTTCCCTTTGTTTCATTTTTACTAAATCCACTTTTTCATAGTAGCCAATATTGCGAGAAGAAGCACCGTCACGACCTGATCTTCCTGCCTCTTGATAGTATGCTTCGATATTATTAGGTAGTTCATAGTGTAATACAAAACGAACATCAGGCTTGTCAATACCCATCCCGAAAGCGTTGGTAGCAACCATTATGCGGAGTTCATTGTTCATCCAATCGCTTAGTTTCTTTTTCCTAGTTTCTCCGTCTAACCCACCATGATAACTAGCGCTAGAAAATTTATGGGCCAAAAGTGCCCGTGTAACTTCTTTGGTATCCTTTCTTGTTTGACAATACACAACACCACATTCACCCCTGAATAGTTCACACATTTTTAAAATATGTTGGATTTTACTATCCACTTCATAGACTTCATAGGAAAGGTTTTCTCTCAGAAAACTGCCTTCAAAATAATTAGGGGACTTGAGGTGAAGATGTTTTTGGATATCGTGACGAACACGTTCTGTTGCTGTGGCGGTTAATGCAATAATCGGAACGTTCGGATGAACATCTCTCAATTGCCAAATGTCGAGATAAGGTGAACGAAAATCATGTCCCCACTCCGAAATACAGTGCGCTTCATCAACAGCGATGAGGGAAATTTTCATATTCTGAAATCGTACTTTAAAAAGCTCTGTTTTCAGTCGTTCAGGGGATAGGTATAAAAAATCTAATTGTCCAAACTGAGCATTGTCCAAGGCAATGTCGATTTCCTTTCGCGACATATCAGAAGTTATTGCTTGAGCTTTAATCCCTACTTTTTTTAGACTATCAACTTGGTCCTGCATGAGGGCTATGAGCGGAGAAATCACTAAACACATTCCTTCCCGAACTAATCCAGGAACTTGATAACAAATAGATTTCCCTCCACCAGTAGGTAAAAGAGCAAGCGTGTCAAAACCGTTGATGATACTATCAATAATCGCGACTTGATTTGGTCTGAAATGATCAAATCCCCAATATTTTTTTAAAACTTCTTCAGCTTTCAAGGAAGGTGCTCTTTTACGGTTTGTCAAATTTATCAAATATTCGTTGATTTTGGTAAGGTCTTGTCAATCTAATGCTTAAAATCGTATATTTGCACCTCGAAATAATTGGTATGGCAAATTCAATAATAGACATAAAAGTAACACGCACAAGCAGCCCACAACTAGCAAAAGTAGATTGGGATAATTTACCTTTTGGTAAAGTGTTTTCGGATCACATGCTCGTTATGAGTTACGAGAATGGTGCATGGGGAGTTCCTGAAGTTGTGCCTTTTGGAGATTTAAAAATTCACCCTGCTACTTCAGCGATTCATTATGGCCAATCTATTTTTGAAGGAATGAAAGCTTACAGAACAGTCGACAATGATGTCGCTTTGTTCAGACCAGATATGAATGCGAAGCGTTTTAAAGCATCGTGTGAACGAATGTGTATGCCCGAATTACCAGAAGAGGTTTTTTTATCATGTGTAGATAAAATAGTAGAAGTGGATTCAGATTGGATTCCGAATAAAGAAGGTTATTCCCTTTATATTCGCCCATTCATGTTCGCAGTAGATGATTATATTGGTATTAAACCATCCGATACGTATAAATTTATGATCTTCACATGTCCTGTTGGTTCTTACTATTCAGAGCCGCTAAATGTCAAAATTGAAGAGAAATATACTAGAGCTTCCCCAGGAGGTGTAGGAAGAGCCAAAACAGCTGGAAACTATGCGGCGTCTCTTTACCCTGCGAAGTTGGGTAAAGATAAAGGATTTCATCAATTAGTGTGGACCGACGGAGCAGAGCATAAATACATCGAGGAATCAGGCACAATGAACATTATGTTTGTAATTGATGGAGTATTGGTGACACCAAGTGAAGAGAGTGACACTATTCTTAAGGGTATAACAAAGAGAAGTGTTGTACAATTAGCTGAAGATTGGGGGATGCCAGTAGAGGAGAGAAAAGTTTCAGTAGAAGAAATTATTCAGGCGATTAGAAATGGATCTCTAACCGAAGTTTTCGGCGCAGGAACTGCTGCAACAATTGCGCAAATTCAACGACTTGGATTTCGAGAGGAGTTGTTTGAATTGTCGCCAATTGATAGCCGTGAGTTCTCTAATAAGGTGTATAATCATTTGGATAAAATAAAAACGGGTAAAATTGAAGATAAATTCAATTGGGTTAGGAAAGTGAAATAAGTTCAGCACATATTTATCAATTCTAAAAGAACGTCAATTTGATGTTCTTTTTTATTTTTATGGAAAATGAACAAGAATAGCGTCATAATAAAAACGCTTCCTATGAGATATTTACTTTTACTATTAATTTGCGGGCTGGTTCTACCTCTCTTTTCTCAAAAGAAGGAGGTTTTATTTGTGTTTTTAGAAAAAACTTCTGAAGAGCCTATTCAATCCGTTAGTTATACTGTGGATAATGCGCTAACAAAAACGGCTATTTCTGGGGAAGAGAATGTGTTTAAACTTTCGCTAGAGGATAGTCAATTACAATTTCGTTTAATCGACCCGTCTTATAAGAAATTAGATACTCTCCTTCTCTTAGACGACTTTCTGAAGTCTAGAAAGAATACACTAGAAATAATCATTTACCTTGAGTACGATGGTCAATTGGTAGATGGAGTAGATGTTTCTGCCATCTATAAGCCTCAAGTCATTTTTGGATCAGATTCCTTGCACGTGGAGGATTTTGAGATTTTAGGGGAGAATAAATTGATTATACTTACCTATCCGAAAAAATTAGAAAAGGGAAGTAGGTTAGTCTACCTCGTTGACAATGAAGTGATTTATGAGTTTGATATTCCAGCAGCTATCATTTCACTTGAACTTTCCCGAGATTACAGAGGGAATACGTATTTAAACACTAAAGAAAACATCTATCACGTCATGATAAATGGACGAGGCTTTTCGTTGAACAAGGTCGATCAGCAGTATTTTAATAACTACATACAGCCAGTGCATGACACGTTAGATGATCACGTTTATATGAGTAATTATAGTGAATGGTATCCTGCCTTTGAATACTATGGTGTAAGTGTGAAGGATACTAATTTTCAAGAAATCACAAAAATTGAAGATGCGCTAATGATGGAGTTATACCGTGCAGAATACAAATGGGTCGATATACGTACTAAGCTCTGGGCGTGGGATATGGAGTCTGAAACAGGTATTGATCGCGAGGTGTGGGTTGGCGCCAATTATTTTACGAGATCACTGTTTTACGAACCGTTATATGCCCCAATCTTTTTAAAAACAGACTCTGTTGTTGTATTTGATTTTTATAAAGATTCTATTTTTATTTATGATGGAGACACGTATAACCAGCTACTCTCTGTTCCCGTTAATTTCCACTATTTACCCAAAAAAACGGGATGGAAAAAAGCAATGATTCAAGATCCTATTTCGTCGAGCATATATAATGTATATAATGATGCGGGCTATTTTTTCTTGAAGGAAATCAAACTACCAGCCGCCGAGGAACAAAGGAAGTTGCCTTTAAACTATAGATATTGTGAGAAAATTGATATTTATAACGG
>Ga0136559_1000372_pt1 | contig 15485 bp, 16 predicted proteins | sample AntRauMeHopE1496_FD_104633 | JGI IMG/M metagenome (GOLD analysis project Ga0136559, IMG submission 104633) | Saline lake microbial communities from Rauer Islands, Antarctica - Metagenome Hop E1 #496 | ecosystem: Environmental > Aquatic > Non-marine Saline and Alkaline > Saline | place... | reverse complement strand
TCCGCTGGCACCACCTCGTTGATCAGGCCCCAGCCTTTGCCCTCCGCCGCATCAAACCAGCGGCCCGTCAGCAGCAACTCCATCGCGATATGGTAGGGGATCCGCTTGGGCAGCTTGACACTCGCTGCATCCGCCACCGTGCCGGAGCGGATCTCGGGCAGCGCAAAAGTCGCGTGATCGGCGGCAAGGATCATATCGGCGCTCAGGGCCAGCTCCAGCCCGCCGCCGCAGCAGATGCCGTTCACGGCGGCAATCACCGGCTTGTTCAGCCCCGGTAATTCCTGCAGCCCGCCAAAACCGCCCACCCCGTAATCGCCGTCCACCGCATCTCCATCCGCCGCCGCCTTGAGATCCCAGCCGGGGCAAAAGAACTTGTCTCCGCCCCCGGTGATGATCGCCACCCGCAACGCCGGATCATCGCGGAACCCGGCAAACACCTCACCCATGCGGCGCGAGGTCACCAGATCAATGGCATTGGCCTTGGGCCGGTCCAGCGTGACCTCCAGAATACTGCCCTCACGGCGGGTCTTGATCGGATCCATGTGCGTCTCTCCTTGAGGCTTGGCGCAGCAGCGCATCAACGGCAACCGCCGCATCGGGTGTACAGATCAGCGGGTTGATCTCAAGCTCGCTGATCCGGTCGGCATGGGCAACCACATAGGCCTGCACCGCCATGACCGCAGCAACAATCGCGTCCAGATCGGCGGCAGGCTTGCCCCGGTAGCCCGCGATCATCGGCCAGATCCGCAAGGAGCACAGCGCGCCCTCCACTGTTTGCGCGCGCGCAGGCACCAGCAGCGATACGCTGTCCTGCCAAAGCTCTGTCAGGATGCCCCCCGCGCCCAGCGTCAGCACAAAGCCATGGGCCGGATCGCGGACCACCCCGATCAACACCTCCGCCACAGCGCCCTGCACCATCTGCTCCAGCAGATAGCTGCCCTCCGGCATCTGCAGTGCGGCGGCCAGCACCTCGCCCGACGCCAGCCCCAGCCGCACGCCACCTGCCTCCGACTTATGCGCCAGACCCGTCACCTTGAGCACGAGCGGCCCCCGCATCCGCCCCGCCACCTCTGCCAGCGCGCTCTTGTCCGCGACCTGCGCGCCCTGCGGCACCGACAGGCCGAACTGCGCGAGTGCGGCCTTGGCCACGCCTTCGTCCACCAGCCCCACCTCCCGCTCCGGGCCCGGCAGCAGCACCATGGCCGGCTCAGGCAGCTGCAGTGTCGCTGCAACAGCCGCCGCCGCGATCGCCTCACGCAGGCCACTGATCGGCACAACGCCGCCCGCCATCAGCGCAGCGATGACATCCGGCGGCATCAGCTCCGGCAGCGTCGCCACCACCGCAACAGGCCGTCCGCTGCGCGCCCTCACCGCCAGCGCCGCCTGCGTCGCACAGATCCAGTCGCTCGCGTCGGTATGGGGGTAATCAACGATGATCAGCGTCAGACCGATGTGATCCGCCGTCATCGGCAACCACGCCGCTGTCATCTTCTCCACGTCCCGCCAGACATAGGTGTTGTAATCCAGTGGGTTGGCCAGTGCCACCATCGGCCCCAATGCGCGTTCCAGCGCGCCCCGCTGCGCCCCTGTCAGTGCGGGAAACGCGAGGCCCGACCCCACAGCCGTATCCGCAGCCAGACTGGCCTCACCCCCCGAACAGCTGATCGACGACAGCGTGCGCGCCTGCAACGGCCCGACCATATGCAAGAGTTTCAGTGTCTCCAGAAACGTCGGTAAATCCGACACACGCCCGATCCCCAGACGCGCCAGCAGTGCCGAAGCCCCCGCATCACTGCCCGCCAGGGACGCCGTATGCGACACGGTGGCCCGCTGCGCCTGATCGGAACGGCCGACCTTCAGCGCCACCAGCGGCACGCCGCGCGCCTGTGCCTTGATCGCCAGCGCATGCCATTGCGCCAGATCACCAAACCCCTCGATGTGCAGCCCGATCACGGTCACGCGCGGATCGTCCAGCAGCTCCAGCGCAATTTGCGCCTGCGAGGTCTGCGCCATGTTTCCGCAGGCCACCACATAGGCAAGGGGAACGCCGCGCAGCTGCATCGACAGGTTGATCGCAATGTTGGACGATTGCGTCAGGATCGCGACACCACGCTCCACCGCCACACACCCATGCTGGTCCGGCCAGAGCAGCGCTCCGTCCAGCGCGTTGATGAACCCGTAGCAATTCGGGCCAAGCACTGGCATGCTTCCTGCCGCCTCCACCAGCTGCGCCTGCAGATCGGCACCGCGCCCGTCCTCCGCCGCTGCCTCGGAAAAGCCGGAGGCGAAACAGACTGCCCCGCCTGCACCCATCGCAGACAACGCCCGCACGACATCAATCGTAGCGTGCCTGTTCACCCCCACGAAAACCGCATCGGGGATTGCTCCGAGCGCCTCCAGAGAGGCCACAGCCTGCACCCCCTCGATCATGTCGCCGCGCGGATGGACCACATCGATGCGCCCGCCAAAATTCATCCGGCGCGTTTGCCGCACGATCTGCGCGCACCACGCACCGCCCCCAATCACCGCAATAGAGCGCGGCCGCAACAACCGCGAAAGGTCACGCTGCATGGGATGGCTTTCCCAAAGAAAGATGAATGCCTCCGGCGGGAGCGGCAAGCCACGGAAGGCCGGGATATCGCTTTGAAATCATGGATTTGGCTTGTTTCAACTCCGGAGTGTCAGACATTTGTGTCACACATCTGCTCTAATGACTACGGCCATTCGCCTCAGCAGGGTTCCTCTGAAAAGAACCCAACCCGTCCGGTGAGGTCAATGGGCACATCCGGGGCCTTCGAGCCGCGCGTTCTGCCGACATTCACGACTCGCATTGCGCCCCGGCGTGGCTTGCGGCCTCGAAAAGGGCGGCGTGGGCGCGGGAACGCCTATGCTGCAGGCTTGCTGCGGCGCTGGTGGTGCGCTGGTGGTGTGCTGGGCCTAGGCGCTAATATATCGGGCTTTGATGACCTCGCTTGAGACTTCTGATCCAGAGGCACCTTTTCTGGTCGAATCGTCCCTGCCTTTCTGGCGCGTTTTCAGGCTTGGTTCAGGAGGAAGGCGCGCAAGGTTTCAATTCACGGCCTTATGTATCAAACGCACCAAGTATTATCCAAAGATATCAGCTAGATTCCTCGCATGGAACATACAATCTTTGGACTAATCAAGAAACGCGGCGAGATAGCAGGCCAGCACAAGGTCGCTATGAAGGCCGCTGACACGCTCAAGGCTGATCTGGACGCCATAGACCGCGCGCTGGTGCTGTGCGGCTATGAGGACGACCCCAAGGGCATTGCACCGCGTGGGAAGTAGAAACAGATGTTTGCGCGCAACGAACTCAAGCTGACGATTATCAAGATGCTACGGTACGCCCCTGCGGATGATACGGCAATCGCTGCGCAGATCATTGATGCGAAGGGCTGGGATGCTGACGACGCGCTACGGGTTGATGTGCTTAAGCGGGTGCGTGACGCGCTCCAGCGGGCGCAGAGAGACGGGCATGTGGTGCAGGACTTTGGGCCAGATGGGTGCTTGTGGACAATTGCAGAACGCGCGATCCGCCCTGTGAAATCGGGCCTATAATGCCCTTTTAATTATTTGGCTACCCGTGGTGCTAAAATGCAGAGGTGGGCCTGTACGGGGCTGTTTGGCGCACCTCATGGCGAATAAGTCTTGCTATGTTGTTGAGACGATTCTAAAAGTAGAAAGCCACGAAGCCTTGCAGGGCTTCGTGGCTAAAATCCAACGCCGTTACAGGGCGAAAGACTGCATTTGCACGGACGATATGTCCATATGTTATCTTTCATGTCAAGTCCTGTGACGGCTCCAAATTTATGGAGTTGCTATGCGAAATGACAACAGACGACCAAGCAAAAAACTGACTGCGGAAGATGCTAAAGTCATCAAAGAACGTTTAAAAAAGGGGGATATGCAAAGTCGTATCGCCGCTGACTTTGACGTTAACGGTGGCCGTATCAGCGAGATCAATACTGGCAAGAAATTTGCCGATGTTCGGATTTAAGGATTAGGGGGCTTCGGCCCCCTTTTCCTATGCCGCCCGCTGCCAATACCCTTTCCAGTTACGGGACACAGGCGCGTCCATCGCGTTAGACACAACTATGTGCGCCAGAGTGCCGTTATCCGTGCGGCGGTTATCTGCGAAATTACAGACTGCGATCCGAACCTGTACCACTCTATGCAAATTCGTGGGGCGGAAATCCTTGGAGCGCCGAAGGCAGCACAGCTCCTGCGGATCACTATGAATGGGTTGTGGTGTCGGCGCGTGTCGTCTTCAGCGGCCCAATCTGGTCGCGGGCTTCAGGATCATTCGTTAAAATGGATATCCTGATGCGGAGGAAATCAGGGATACCAACGCGAAAGAACCATGCCCCGGACTTCAAAGCCATTGTTGCGCATGAGGCGATCCGCGAAGCGACGGCGCTCTCTGAACTGTGAAGGAAGTGCTGTGTTTATGTGGAACCGACGGGACATGTTTGCGTGTCGGGCAGGCGGCCCGGATCAGCAGCTGAGCGCGCGCGGCGCTTGAGGCTTGGGGCTGGTGCCCGCCTTGGCCGCGCAGGGCGGCATCTCTCAGGCTCCGAGCACGCGCAGCATCTCGCGGCTGATGATGTGGCGCTGAATTTCCGAGGTTCCGTCCCAGATCCGTTCGACCCGTGCATCGCGCCAGAACCGCTCCAGCGGATAGTCGTCCATCAGACCCATGCCGCCATGGATCTGAATTGCCGCATCCGTCACCCGCGCCAGCATTTCGCTGGCATAGAGCTTCGCGCTCGCGATTTCGCGGTTGGCAGGTAGCCCTTTATCCAGCCTGTCCGCAGCTGCCAGCGTCAGCAGATCGGCGGCATCAATTTCGGTGATCATATCGGCCAGCTGGAAGGAGACGCCTTGGAACTTGCCGATCTTCTGCCCGAATTGTTCACGCTCTGCCGCGTAGCCCAGTGCATAGTCGAACACCCGCCGTGCGCGGCCCACGCTCATCGTGGCGACGGTGATCCGGGTGGCATAGAGCCAAGCGTTCATCACGTCGAACCCGCTGTCGACCTCGCCAAGCACCTGCGCATCCGGCAGGCGGCAGTCATCGAACTCGAGGATCATGTTCTTGTAGCCGCGGTGGCTCACGGATTTATAGCCGTCGCGGATGGTGAAGCCGGGGGTGCCACGATCTACCAGAAAGGCTGTGATGCGCTTTTTCGGGCCTTTGGGGGTCTGGTCCTCGCCCGTCGCGATGAACACGATGATGAAATCGGCATGATCCGCGCCGGAGATGAAGTGTTTTGTGCCGTTCACCACCCAATCGCCGCCATCGCGCACAGCCGCGCATTTCATGCCGCGAATGTCGGAACCGGCGCCCGGCTCTGTCATGGCGAGGGCATCCATCCGCTCGCCACGCACGGCGGGCATCAGATAGCGCTCGATCTGCTCGCCTGCGCAGGCCATCAGGATGTTCTGGGGCCGCCCGAAGAAATGGTTGAGCGCCATGGAGCCGCGCCCCAGCTCCCGCTCCACCAGCGCGAATTCGACGTGGTTGAGACCTGCGCAGCCAACACTTTCAGGAAAGTTGCAGGCGTAAAACCCCAGCTCGATGGTTTTGCGTTTGATCTCCTGCGCGATCTCATGGGGCACTTCGCCGGTCCGCTCGACCATTTGCTCATGCGGATAGATCTCTTTTTCCACAAAGGAGCGTACCGTGTCCGCGATCATGCCGTGTTCTTCTGTCAGCCCGTAAATCATGTTTGTTTCCTTGTCAGCCTGCGTAGTCCGAGGTCTCTGAATCGAGGATCGCTTTCAACTCTGCCAGATGGCGCTGGTCCTGCTCGGGGTAGGCCTCGAGCTGTTGGGCGGTCTTTTCCGCGATGTCGTCGGGAATGCGGCGCAGGGGCAGGCCGGTTTGCAGGGCGCGGATATAGGTCTCTGCCGCGCGCTCGAAATAATACAGCCGGTTGAAGGTATCGGCCACGGTATCGCCGATGATCAGCACCCCGTGGCTGCCCATGACCATGACCTTTTGTTTGGGGTCGGTCAGCAATGCCGCACAGCGCGTGCCTTCATCCTCGAAGGCCAGCCCGCCATAATCCTCGTCGATCACGACGCGGTTGAAGAAGGTACAGCAGTTCTGGTCGATGGGCGGCAGGCGGCTGTCCTGCAGGCTGGCCAGCACGGTGGCAAAGATCGAATGCACGTGCATCACGCAACGGGCATGGGCGCAGGCGGCATGGACACCGCCGTGCAGGCCCCATGCGGTAGGATCGGGGGCGTTCGGGCCCCGGTAAGTCTCGGGGTCATCGGCGTCGATCAGCAGCAGATCAGAGGCCTTGATGCGGCTGAAATGCACCTGATTGGGGTTCATCAGGAACTGGCTGCCGCTGTCGTTCACGGCCAGCGAGAAATGGTTTGCGACCCCCTCGTGCATGTCGAGGCGGGCTGTCCAGCGGAAGGCGGCGGCCAGATCCACACGTTCTTGCCAGTGGTCCATGTTGGGTTTCATGTCATCTTCTCCTGCTGGATGGGGCGGCTGGGCACCCATGCGTATCCGTTTTCGCACAAGATATAGGCCTCTCGCAGGCCGTGCGGTTTGTCTGTCGCTGCCTGCAGGACCGTGGACCCTGCGTGCAATGCGAGGACGCAGGCCACATCCGGATCACTGTCATAGAGACGGATCTCGATCCCGGCGCCGCGCGGCGGGGTCGGGGGCAGCAGGCCAAGCAGCGGATTGCTGTGATAAGTGCCGTCGCTGTGCAGCTGAAACACCTGCGCGCCGTAGCGCATGATCGCAAAACCGGCTGTGGGCTGGTGAGATTTCATTTCAAAAACAGTCTCTAAAAAGGCGACCTGAGCGGGAACATCGCGCACCAGCAGGTTCAGGCCCAGACCGCGCAGGCCCGCTCCGAATTCTGCCGGTCCTGCTGTGTCATACTCCATTCCGCCTGCTCCCGCTTGAACCTGTTCGCACCCTGTGGAATGTTGCATCATGACGCAAGCTCCTTTCCCCTCATGGCCCGATGTGGCCGCCGATCTGATCACCGTTGCAGCCGGGCGCAGCCCTGCGGATACGGTGATCAAAGGCGGCAAATGGGTCAATGTCCACACCCGAGAAGCGCTGCCGGATCATGACATCGCCATTGTACGGGGCCGGATCGCCTTTGTCGGGCCCAGTGCCGCGCATTGCACCGGGCCGGACACGCAGATCATCGAGGCGCAAGGCCGCTACATGATCCCCGGTCTGTGTGACGGGCACATGCACATCGAGAGCGGCATGCTGACCCCCGCCGAATTTGCCCGTGCGGTGATCCCCCATGGCACCACCAGCATGTTCACCGATCCGCATGAGATCGCGAATGTGCTGGGCCTCGCGGGGGTGCGGATGATGCATGATGAAGCTTTGTTGCAGCCGGTCAATATCTTTACCCAGATGCCGTCCTGCGCGCCCAGCGCCCCGGGGATGGAGACGACAGGCTTTGCCATCAGCGCCGAAGATGTGGCCGAGGCGATGACCTGGCCCGGCATCATCGGCCTGGGCGAGATGATGAACTTTCCCGGTGTGATAGGTGCCGATCCCCAGATGCTGGCCGAGATAGCGGCGACGCAAGCAGCGGGTAAAACCGTAGGCGGGCATTATGCCGCGCCCGATCTTGGGCCTGCCTTTGCCGCCTATGTGGCGGGCGGTCCTGCGGATGATCATGAGGGAACCTGCGAGGCGGATGCCATCGCGCGGATGCGGCAGGGGATGCGGGCGATGATCCGGCTCGGATCCGCATGGTACGATGTAGAGAGCCAGATCACCGCGATCACGGAGCGGGGCTTGGACAGCCGCAACATGATCCTGTGCACCGATGATTGTCATGCGGGCACGCTGGTGAATGAGGGGCACATGAACCGTGTCGTGCGCCATGCGATAGCCTGCGGCTGTGACCCCTTGGTGGCGCTGCAGATGGCCACGATCAACACCGCCACCCATTTCGGGCTGGAGCGGGAGATCGGATCGCTGACGCCGGGCAGGCGGGCGGATGTGATCCTAACGCCGGACCTCAAAACCCTGAAGATAGAGACTGTTATTGCCCGTGGTCGGATCGTGGCGCAGGACGGTGTCTGTCTGGTGGAGTGCCCGCATCTGGACTGGCCGGCCCCTGCGCGCAGCACGGTCAACATGGCCCGCGATCTGGTCGCGGAGGATTTCGCCATTCCCGCGCCAGAGGGGGCCAATGCCGTGACCGCAAATGTCATCGGCGTGGTCGAGAACCAGGCGCCGACGAAGGCGCTGCAATTCGAGCTGCCGGTCACCAATGGCCGGGTGACCGCCCACGGCGATGTCTGTCAGATCGCATTGGTCGAGCGGCACCGTGCCACGGGGGGCGTGGTCAATGCGCTGGTCTCTGGCTTTGGCTATACCGGTGCCATGGCCATGGCCTCCACCGTGGCGCATGACAGTCACCATATGATTGTCGTGGGCACCGATGCGGAAAATATGGCGCGGGCGGCCAATCATCTGCGCGCCCTTGGCGGCGGGATTACCGTGTTCCGCGATGGCGCGCCGCTGGCGACGATTGAGCTGCCGATTGCAGGATTGATGTCCGACAGCCCGGCGCGCGACGTGGCGGAAAAGACCGATGCAATGATGCAGGCGATGCGCGCCTGTGGATGTACGCTCAACAACGCCTATATGCAGCACAGCCTGCTGGCACTGGTGGTGATCCCGGAGCTGCGGATTTCCGATCTGGGGCTGGTTGATGTGCGGAGTTTTGAATTCATGGATGTGATCGTAAAATGACCGACCGCGGGACCGAAGCGCAGAGCGCCGCCGAGGCAGAAGATCTGGCCTATGAGCTGAGGCTGATGGAGACCGTCGAGGCACTGGACCTGAAAGAGACCGATACGTCGGATATGATCATGCGAAAACTCGGGACGCTGTTCGAGACAAAGGACTGAGCCATGAAGCACTACCAGATCCTCACCCCTGATGCGCCCAAAGCCGAGAGTTTTACAGATGCCACCGAGGCGGTGGACAGGCTGACCGCGCTTTATGCACAATCCGTCGATTTTCTGCGCGTGCATTTCGCCGCCACCATGGCAGACGGCCCCCCCGAGAGCCGCATCCGCGCGTTCTATCCCGAAGTCCGTTTTACCACCTCATCCTATGCGCAGGTGGATACCCGTCTCAGCTTTGGCCATGTTTCGGGGCCGGGCACCTATGCTGCGACGATCACACGGCCCGATCTGTTCCGCAATTATCTGATCCAGCAGATCGGTCTGCTGCTGAAAAATCATGGCCAGCCGGTGTTTATCGGCCCGTCCGACACCCCGGTTCCGCTGCATTTTGCCATGACGGCCGAGGCGGGCGTGACGGTGCCGCAGGAAGGTGCCGCCGATTTCACGCTGCGCGATATTTTCGATGTGCCGGATCTGGGCACCACCAATGATGACATCGTGAACGGCACCTATGCCTCGCCCGACGGGACCGGGCCGCTTGCGCCTTTCACCGCGCAGCGGGTCGATTATTCTCTGGCTCGGCTCACGCACTATACCGCCACGGATCCCGACCATTTCCAGTGTCACGTGCTGTTCACCAACTACCAGTTCTACGTGAGCGAGTTCGAGGAGTTCGCCCGCACGATGCTGCGCGATCCCGCCAGCGGCTATACTTCCTTCGTCTCCACCGGTGATCAGGAAATCACGGATGGGGATGCCCCGATTGCAACGCCGCTGAAACTGCCGCAGATGCCCGCCTATCACCTCAAGCGCGCGAACGGCTCCGGGATCACCTTGGTCAACATCGGCGTAGGCCCCTCCAACGCCAAGACCGCGACCGATCACATCGCCGTGCTGCGCCCGCATGCCTGGCTGATGGTGGGGCATTGTGCGGGGCTGCGAAACTCGCAAAAGCTGGGGGATTTCGTGCTGGCCCATGCCTACCTGCGCGAGGACCACGTGCTGGACGATGATCTGCCGGTCTGGGTGCCGATCCCGGCGCTGGCGGAAATTCAGATCGCACTGGAGGACGCCGTGGAGCAGGTGACGCAGCTGGAGGGCTACGAGCTGAAGCGGATCATGCGCACCGGCACTGTCGCCACCATCGACAACCGCAACTGGGAGCTGCGCGACCAGTCCGGTCCCGTGCAGCGCCTGAGCCAGTCGCGTGCCGTGGCGCTGGACATGGAGAGCGCCACAATCGCCGCCAATGGCTACCGGTTCCGGGTCCCCTATGGCACGCTTCTGTGCGTCTCCGACAAACCGCTGCACGGCGAATTGAAGCTGCCGGGGATGGCGTCGGATTTTTATAAAACGCAGGTTTCACGTCATCTGATGATCGGAATTCGCGCCATGGAACTCTTGCGGGACATGCCGCTGGAGCGGCTGCACAGCAGAAAACTGCGTAGTTTTGACGAAACCGCCTTTCTCTAGGCAGGCAACCGCCGAAAAAAGTAGAAAAAACTGAATATTTGACCATAAATTGGCGCGGTATTCGTTGTGTTCGGTCACAACATACCATTACATTCCGCGCATGAGGCCCACCAGTCGGGCAGCCGAGGAGAATAACATGGCGACCAAACCAATGACCAAGACCCAGCTCGTAGCCGCACTGGCCGATGAAATGGGCACCGACAAGAAAACCGCAGGCACAGCGCTTGATGCGGTATGTGCGATGATCACCAAGGAAGTATCCGGCGGTGGTGCCGTGACCCTTCCCGGCGTCGGAAAAATCTACTGCCGTGAGCGTCCCGAGCGGATGGTCCGCAACCCCGCAACGGGCGAGCAGTTCAAGAAAGAAGCGGACAAGGTCGTGAAAATGACCATCGCCAAAGCCCTCAAAGACAGCGTCAACGGCTAAGCCCACCGACGTTTGGGCAAGAGCTCAGAAGGGTCACCCATCGGGTGGCCCTTTTTTAATGCGGGGGGGCTGTTTCTTTGTGACAGGTTGCGCTTGGGCGCATTCTCCCCGATGGTCCGCAACAGGACCTCAGACAAGACTTCAGACAAGACCTCAGACAGGGCATCACATCCATGGACATTCGCGCGATCGCATTGGGGCTGGCCTTTGCGCTGATGTGGTCCTCTGCGTTTACCTCGGCCCGGATCATTGTCGCGGATGCGACGCCGCTCTTTGCGCTCTCGCTGCGCTATCTGGTTTCGGGGATCATCGGCGTCGGGATCGCACTTGCCCTCGGGCAGAGCTGGCGGCTGACCCGTGGTCAGTGGCGCGCGACCATCGTCTTTGGCATCTTGCAGAACGCCGTCTATCTGGGTCTGTTTTTCGTTGCCATGCAGACCATCGAGGCATCGCTGGCCGCGATCATTGCCTCGGCCATGCCGCTCATGGTGGCGTTGCTGGCGTGGGGGTTCATGGGCGACAGACTGGGGTTGTTGGGTATCGCGGGACTGGCGGCAGGGATCGCGGGTGTTGGTCTGATCATGGGCACGCGGATCACCGACGGTGTCGATCTGGTTGGCATCGGCATTTGTTTCATTGGCGTGCTGGCCCTGGCCATCGCCACGCTGACGGTCAAAACCGCCTCTGGCAGCGGCAATCTGCTCATGGTGGTGGGCTTGCAGATGCTCGTGGGGTGCGCGGCGCTGACCGTGGCGACACTGCTGTTCGAGACACCGCAGGTTAACCTCACCCTACCGCTCGCGCTCGCGTTCACCTACACCTGCCTTGTGCCGGGCCTGTTGGCGACATGGGTCTGGTTCATGCTGGTGGGCCGCATCGGTGCAACACGCGCGGCCACCTTCCATTTCCTCAACCCGTTCTTCGGGGTCGCCATCGCGGCGCTGCTGCTGAACGAGGCACTGGGCCCCCGCGACATTCTGGGCGTGGCGATCATCGCGGCAGGCATTCTGGCGGTGCAGATCTCGCGCCAGCGCAGTACCTAGTTCAACAACGCCTCGATCGCGCGGGGAATGGCGCCACTGTCGGGGCGGGCATTGGCACCCCATGTTCCCACCACGGCGCCATCCGGCCCGATCAGCACCTTATTGAAATTCCAGCGCGGCACAAAACCTGTCTCCGCACGGACCTGCTTGTAGAACTCATGGGCACGCGTCCCGCGCACATGGGTCACATCGGTCATCGGCAGCGTGAGGTTGAAGTTGATCTCGCAGAACTCCTTTATCTCGGCAGCGCTGGCCAACTCCTGATTGAAATCATCCGACGGCACCGCCAGCACCACCAACCCGCGATCACCGTAGCGGTCCTGCAACGCCTGAAGCCCATCATATTGCGGGGTAAAGCCGCATTGCGACGCCGTGTTCACCACCAGCACAGGCTGGCCTGCAAAATCGCGCAGCGCGATGGTGCCCCCGTCGATGGAGGGGAAAACCGCATCTTGCGGGGCCGCCGAAACCGCACCTGCCCAGACCGATACCAGAACCGCCAAAATCAACCGCATCATAGATCCTCCTGCATGTAATACGCCGCAATGGCACGATAGGTTCACAAACAGTTTCACCGCACAGATGCCCCCTTTGATTTTTCCGCAAAAGCCCCATCTTATAGCATGAGCACAAGGAGACACCCATGGCACAGTATACCAAAAACCCGGACGTGATCGCGACCCTGTCCCCCGAGGAATTCTACGTCACTCAGGAGAGTGGTACGGAGCGGCCCGGCACCGGAAAGTTGCTGAACAACAAATCCCCCGGCATCTACGTCGATATCGTGTCGGGCGAGCCGCTGTTCGCGTCAGCTGACAAGTACGAGAGCGGTTGCGGCTGGCCCAGTTTTACCAAACCCATAGAGCCTGCCCATGTGCAGGAGATCAGCGACCGCAGCCTCGGCATGGTCCGCACCGAAGTGCGCAGCACCCATGGCGACAGTCACCTTGGCCACGTCTTCGACGACGGACCCCGGGATCGGGGCGGGCTGCGCTACTGCATCAACTCGGCCTCGCTGCGGTTCATCCACCGTGACGATATGGAGGGTGAGGGATACGGCGATTACATCAACCAAGTGGAGAACGCAGCATGAGCACTCAAAGATCAGTACTGGCGGGGGGATGTTTCTGGGGTATGCAGGACCTCATCCGCAAACGGGCGGGCGTGATCAGCACGCGCGTCGGCTATTCCGGCGGCGATGTGCCGAATGCCACCTACCGCAATCACGGCACCCATGCCGAAGCGATCGAGGTGGTCTTTGACTCCTCCGTCCTGAGCTACCGTGACCTGTTGGAGCTGTTCTTCCAGATCCACGATCCCACAACGCCGAACCGTCAGGGTAATGATCGCGGGATGAGCTACCGCTCCGCCATCTACTATGAGGATGCGGATCAGAAAGCCGTGGCGCTGGATACCATCGCGGACATCGAAGCCTCCGGCATCTGGCCCGGTAAAGTGGTGACCGAAGTAGAGCCTGTGTCAGCGTTCTGGGAAGCGGAGCCCGAGCATCAGGACTACCTCGAGCGGATCCCGAACGGATATACCTGCCATTTTCCCAGAGCGGGCTGGGTCCTGCCGAAGCGGGCAGCAGCGGAGTGATCATACAGGCCACCCGTCGCGGCGGGTGGCCTTCTCTCACAGGGTGGGCACGCCCCTTTCCCCGGTTCAGGCATGCAATACTCTTGGGCGCTTTGGAGCGGACACCAGAAACCCACCCTTGCGGCGCAGATCGTCCATCGTGACCGCACAGAGATCGAGGGCTGCCAGCGCTTCGTTTTCCTCCCGGCATACGGTGACCTGAATACCGTCTTCGTATTCGGCCAGCGACTGATACATGCGGGCATATCCGAACACCACGTCGCTGGGTGCGTAAATCACACATTGAGGTTTCAAAATCACCGGCGCATTCGATGCATTCATCATCGAAAGCACCGACCAGATGCTGTTGAAATCAGCATCAAGGCTGGTCACCTGTGAAAAATCACACAGTTGAATATGGCCAGTCGCGTAGTTCTCGTCGTTCAGGTATGCCGCGAACATGTCACGGAACTCATTCAGGTTTACGTCCCCGGACCAATGTCCGTAAGCAATGTTCAGGCTTGGGGAAATGGAATATTCGACAGGCATCTCGCCTACTCCCCTATAAAAGCATGGCCTAGACCACCACAGGGGTACAGTCTGTTGGCAATTAACCTTTAAATCAATCGTTTTGGTTTATTTTGTCCGGCGCTGTGTCTTCTGCTGGATCCCGGCGTGCCTCAGACCCCCACCCGTGGCCGTCCCGAGGCCTCGACAGTCACCTCCGCTTCGACAAAGACCTCGCGGCCCTCGATGCCTGCACGGCGTATGTCGCGGGACACAGTCACCTCAATGTCTGCGGCCCCGGCGGCTTGGGCCGCAGCAATGGCGTGGCTGCGCAGCACCTGTTCAAGCTGGTCAAGTGCTGCTTGCGCATCCGCGAAATCCTGCGGCCCGTCCCTCAGATGCGCCCGGTACGTCCCTTCGGCGGGGGAGGTGACGGTGCCTGCCTCGCGCATCGTCACGCGCCCCACGACGGCCCCGATCGCATTGGCCACGCCCGCATGGGAGGGCAGGATCATCTCACAGCCCAGCATGCGGCCCACCGCCGGATAATAGGTGGCGGCACTGGCCCCCAGCCCGATCACCGGCACAGCCAGCCCCGTCTCCAGCCTCACCAGACCGCAATGCCCGCCAAGGCCCCGCTGCATCAGCACATGCCGGGCCAGCGCTTCCGGCTCCAGTTCGAAACCTGTCTCCTCTTCTGCAAAGGCAGTCTCTAACAGGGCCAAGGAAGTCTGATGCTCCAGCCGGGCGATGATCATCCGCGCCATATCCGCAGGCTCGGGTGCCAGCCGCTCGCCCGCGCCGGTCCTCCGCCGCCCGAAGAGCGCCAGCGCCTTGCGCGCGGCATCGGCGTCCCAGACATCCACCAGCCCCAGCACATGGCTCGCGTCCGAAGGGGTGACCCCGGCCATCTGTACCAGCCCCCGTTCGACCAGCCGCGTCAGCGCGCCGGTCTCGATCCGGGAGCGCAGCACCTCGCCCAGCGGCAGCACCGCCGTGCCGATCCGCTCCAGCAAGACCTCCTCGCGCGGGCCGATCCCTTCTATGCGCTGCCCCGCCACCGCACGCACAAAGCGCCCGTCAAACTCGCCCGGCATCGTGCTGCGCAGCTGCGCATCGAGAACGCGGTGCACAACATCAGGGGCCTCCAGCGCAATCAGCGAGACGGGCAGCAACCGGCGCGGTCCAAGGGTCACACCCCCGGTCAGACCTTCGGAGAGGAAATGCACCTCGCTGTCGCCGCCAAGTCCGGTGGTGCGCATCGCCACTGCTTCGACCATCGTGCGGTACTTGCCCACCCGCGCACCCGCCGGATCAATCGCGGGCCGCCCATTCCTGAGCAGGGCCACATCCGTCGTCGTCCCGCCGATATCGCTCACCAGTGCATGATCCGCGCCGGTCATCCAGCGCGCCCCGACAATCGAGGCGGCGGGCCCGCTGAGGATTGTCTCAATCGGCCGTTCCCGCGCCTGCGCGCTCGAGATCAGCGCGCCATCACCGCGCACCACCATCAGCGG
>Ga0136559_1000371_pt1 | contig 15501 bp, 13 predicted proteins | sample AntRauMeHopE1496_FD_104633 | JGI IMG/M metagenome (GOLD analysis project Ga0136559, IMG submission 104633) | Saline lake microbial communities from Rauer Islands, Antarctica - Metagenome Hop E1 #496 | ecosystem: Environmental > Aquatic > Non-marine Saline and Alkaline > Saline | place... | reverse complement strand
TTTTTTTTTTATTTTTTATTAGAAATTCGGTTGGGGGGGGGGGGGGGGGGTAGTTAGGAAAACACCTTATTCGCAAGTAATTCCAAAATGTCCAGTTCATAGATTTCACCCATTTTGGCCAAAAGGAACACGTTTGGAATACTTTTTCCACTCTCAATATTTGAGAGTGTTTTCTGAGAAATCATTAATAAATGGGAGACTTCCTGTTGTGAAAGTCTTTTTGCTTCTCGGGCTTTTTTTAAACATGATCCGATTTCCATAAGTCAATTATATAGTAAAAATTTCCTAAAAATTAGTAATATCAGACTAGGTATGTGCCAAATTACGTAATAATTTAGCAGATAGTTATATTCTCATGATTTTAAGTTCTTTTTAATTTCGCTTTATGGAAACTAGTCTTGCTTGTACTAAAAAACTATTTCAACTTTTAAATTTGCCGTATTCGCAACAGTTTCTAAGCGAGAAGCTACTCACCCATCCTCAGCCGGAGAGCCTGCTATCCATTTCGGATACCTTAGCCGAATACAAAGTGGAAAGTCTCGCGCTTCAAATCGGAGCTGATAAATTGGATCAACTTCCCTTACCCTGTGTAGTTCAAATCCATCAAAATCCCTATCCTTATTTCAGTTGCCTTTCTCAGGTTTCGGCTGATCGGGTGGAGTATTTGGATGATAAGGGGAAGACTAGAGAAATGGCTAGAACTGAATTTAGTGCCAAATGGACTGGGGTCGCACTTGTCCTAGAGAAAGGTGAGGAGGCTGGAGAGCCTGGATATCTAGAGCATAGAAAAGAGGCACTAACGTATAATGCATTGCTACTTTTACTATGTGCTATTGGACTGGCTTGGATCATTGGAGATTTGATCGGATGGGAACCTTACACTTCCTATTTTATTGGAATGTTCGCCCTATTCACTTTAAAGCTAGCAGGCTTAGGGGTATCGGCTATCTTGCTATGGTCTGAGGTAGATAAGAATAATACCGCGATTGCCAAATTTTGCGGTGGAGGGGAAAGTGTAGATTGTAATTCAGTAATTGATTCTTTTTCCATTGCTGGACTCATTAGCTTGGGGAATTTAGCCTTTGCGTATTTTTTAGGAGGGATTTCCTTACTGATGGTCAGTTCATATTCAGACGCTTCACTAGAGCTTTTAGGTTTCTTGAGTTATTCCAGTTTGGTGATCGTGCCGATTTCACTTTACTATCAGGGAGTCAAGCTAAAAAAATGGTGCCGCCTCTGTCTTTGGATATCCGGGATTTTAGTACTGAAATTTACGGTCAGCCAATTTCTTTTACGAAACTTTGACTGGCCGGCATTCAGAGAATTGAGCATGTTTTCATTTCTTTTCTTGGCGTCTGTCCTCGCTTGGATCAGTCTAAAGCCCTACTTGACGGCTAAAAAAGACCTTTACGCAACAAAAAGCAAATTGGCTAAGATCCTATCAAACAAGGAGCTTTTCGATTATTTTCTGAATAGTTCAAGAAGGATTTCTTCAAATCCTGAAGGATTGGGGATATTCCTAAAAGGCCAAAACTCCAAGTACCATATACTAAAAGTATGCAATCCTTATTGTGGGCCCTGTGCTCGCACACATCCCCTCTTGGAGCAGCTCTATGAAGCGGGGAATATCGATTTACAGATTTTATTTCTTACAGGGGGTGAGGATGACACTCGAATCCAAACGGTCAGTCACCTGTTGGCAATTGCTGCTAAAGATAACAAAGACTACACCCGCAAAGCCTTGGACGATTGGTATCTGCCGGAGCAAAAGGATTACGATGTCTTTGCAGCAAGGTATCCCATGAATGGGGAACTGGCAAAGCAAGAATCCCAGCTAAAAACCATGCAGGACTGGGCAGAAAAGGAGCAGATCACTCACACCCCAACTTTTTTTATAAATGGCTATGAATTGCCTTCAGCTTACGCCGTGGAGGACTTGAAATATGCGTTACACTAAAAAAAACAAAAACTGCTATTGCAGTAAAAAATATTCAGTCGCGACGAATGGGCATATCACTCGGGTGCTCTACAATGACCGGGTCAACGAGTAAACTTATTAACAAAACTAAAAATGAATAAACTTAGCTTAGAAATGCTTCGTCTTACGTCAGCTGATGTATTGGAGCGCAGTCAAATGAAAAAGATTACTGGCGGGGATCAAAGTTTAGGATGTGGGTCAGGTGTCAACCAATGCTCTTTTGAATGTCCATGTAACAGTTCACAAGACTGGTGTGATCAAGGATTATGTAAGGCGAGGCCAATAATAAAGCCCTGATTAAATTAAAAAATCCATACAAATTTCAAGAGGTAGTTAAAATTAATTTTAACTACCTCTATTAAAATTATGAAAAAATATTTATACTTAATCGGATCAATCTTATTGTTTTCGTGCAGTCGATCCAGCATAGACACTTCATTTGAAAGTATTGAATACACCATAGATACAGTTATAATAGATTCAAAGAACAAGCCAATTGATCTAAGCAATAAAATTTCAATATCCGATTTAGGGAATGATGCAAGTTCTCTTTTTATATATAACTCATTTGATCATTCCATTGATGAGATAATTCTCGATAGCCTAGTAGTGGGAACAAAAATCCCATTATTGAAGGAAGGCCCCACCGGAACAGGTGATAATGTGTCCAATATAAAAGTCTTGAAAGATGGGGGTTTGTTTATCAAATCATCAACCAATTCTGGCATATATGACATGTTTGGGAAATTGAAAAGGAAAATTGAGTGGAAAAATGCAACTGATTCAACTGGAAAAAAAATTGGTTTAACTCCAAGAATAGGTATAATGATTGGAGCTAATATGTTTGGAATAAGCTACAAGGAGAAAAATAAAGAAGTGTTTTTTGATATTCTTGACACATTAGATAATTCAATTTCAAGATATGATATAGATATAAATAACTCCTACAGTGGTTATGTTTTGGAAATCAATAACCAAAATTCTTATTCTTTTCTGGATCCTATGGTCTACATTTCTGTTGCAGATAGTGTGATACTTATAAGTCACGAATATTCCAGCAATTTAATCCTGTATAACACTTTTTTAAAGACAATAGAAACAATCGAGTATTTTCCTAAATTAACACCAACAAGTGCGGAGAATGTTTTGGGAACACAAATTATTTCCTCTGAAATGTTGAGTGAAAAATACCAAAATTTTCTTGAGCAAGTTAGATTTTCTCCCCCTGTTTGGGACAAGAGTAAAAAAGTCTATTATCGTCTATCGGCAATAAGAAGATTTTCTGATATTAAAAAAGAAGGAGAATTTATTCCAGAAATTCTAATGACAAACGTCTATTTGACAATTTTTGATTTTCAATTCAATATTAAATCTGAAGTAGAAATTCCAGAATTATCATCTGAATCTGGGAAATACTTTGTAAAAAATGGAAAACTTTGGATTTATCAAAATTTCCTTGATGAACTCGGATTTCTAGTCTTAGACATTAAAAATATTGATTAATTCCTAAGAAAGAATGCCATGAGGAAACTAAAAGAGAACTTGATAATTGGCATAAAAAAAAATCTGATTAATTAGCATAGTAAAATTAAAATATAAATTTGAAAAGCTCCTTCCCCTTCTACAAACAACCTGACTCCAAAGACTGTGGTCCCACCTGTCTCCGTATCATAGCGAAGCACTATGGTAAGCTAATCTCTCTGAAGGAAATCCGTTAGATCTCTGAAACCACTCGCGCCGGGAGTAGCCTGCTTAAGCTCAGCGAAGCGGCGGAGGGCAGAAGAAAACTCTTAGTTGCACATTCTGGACGAACTATCGTGGAGGTGAATAATCTGATGAAGCAATTAGGCGATATGCGCAAAATGATGAAGCAGATTAATAAAATGGGCGGAGCCAAAGCTGCATTAGGAAAGATGATGCCGGGGATGGGAAAGAGGTAAGAGATTTAAGATTTTAGATATAAGATGTAAGATTTGAAATCATAAAGCTGAAGTGAGAAGGCTGAAATCAGAAAGCTGAAAAAATCAATTCAAATAAAAAACGGTTCAGATCGAAAGATTTGGACCGTTTTTTATTTAGTGGGGAAAAACTTCTAATTGACCAAACCTTCCAATCTTTTCAGTTCTGAACTAGTTTCCAGATTGGGTTTAGTCGGAAGTTGGGGGGGGGTAGTTAGAAACAATCCTTGCTTTGCCAAAAAGTCCAATATATCCAGCTCGTAGATTTCACCCATTTTGGCCAAATGGAAAATGTTTGGAATACTTTTTCCGCTTTCAATATTAGATAGTGTCTTCTGAGAGACTCCCAACAAATGCGATACTTCATTCTGGGAAAGTCTTTTAGATTCCCTTGCTTTTTTCAAACGAGCTCCTAGTTCCATAAACAACTACTAAGTAAAAATTTACTAAAAATTAGAAATAACTTACTAGGTTAATCCCTAGATATGCAGGAAATTGGTACTTAGTTACTTTGAAACCAAATGAATTAAGGAATTTTAGTTTTATGTCAATGGAAAATAGTCTGATTTGTACGAAGCGATTGTTTGAGCTGATCAAGCTACCCTATACCACGGCTTTTCTTATGGACAAATTGCTCACGCATCCTGAGCCGGAGAGCTTGTTATCCATCTCGGATACCTTGGCCGAATACAAAGTGGACAGCCTTGCGCTTCAAATCGGCGAGGACAAACTGGATCAGCTTCCCCTACCCTGTATTGTTCAACTCAAAGGAGATCGCCATCCCTTTTTCAGTTGCTTGTCTTCGGTAGATAAGGGAGATATTGAATACTTAGATAGTACGGGTAGAACAACCAAAATCTTAAGAAATGAATTTTTGACCAAATGGACAGGAGTAACGTTACTGGTGGAAAAAGTAGAAAATTCTGCTGAACCCGGATATCAAGTGCGGAGAAGAGAAGTTTTATTTTACCGCTCCTTACTTTTTCTATTAGGTTTGGTTGGCTTAGTTTGGCTTATAGTCAATTTGGTGAACCATGCCGGCATTCTTCCCAGTTCGATAGGGACTTGGTCACTGATGGCCTTAAAAATAGCAGGTTTGGCAATTGCGACTATTTTACTCTGGACAGAGATCGACAAAGATAATTCGGCAATTACCAAATTTTGTACTGGTGGTAAGAGTGTAGACTGCAATTCCGTTTTAGACTCTTTTTCATTTGGAGGGATAGTCAGTCTCAGCAATTTGGCTTTCGCATATTTTTTCTCCAGTATTTTCTTATTAGTCTTTACCTCGTTTTCCCAGGGATCAATGCAGCTGTTGAGCTACCTAAGTTATTCTAGCTTACTAATTGTGCCGATTTCACTGTTCTATCAAGGGGTTAAAATTAAAAAATGGTGTATGCTATGCCTGTGGATTTCCGGGATTCTACTTTTAGAGTTTGCAGCTAACCAGTTCCTTTTGCGGGGTCTTGATCCTCCAGGAATAAAGGAGTTGAGCATATTTTCTTTTCTATTTCTGGCAAGTGTACTTGCTTGGCTCACTCTAAAGCCCTATCTGATTGCCAGAACTGATCTATATGGTGTAAAGAGCAAATTGGCTAAGGTCCTGTCAAACAAGGAACTTTTCGATTATTTTCTGAATAGCTCAAGAAGGATTTCTTCAAATCCTGAAGGATTGGGGATATTCCTGAAAAGTCAAAACGCCAAGTACCATGTACTAAAAGTATGCAATCCCTATTGCGGACCCTGTGCCCGTACCCATCCCCTTTTGGAGCAGCTCTATGAAGCGGGAAATATTGATTTGCAGATTTTGTTTCTTTCAGGTGGCGGGGATGAAACCCGAATCCAAACGGTCAAGCATCTGATGGCCGTATCGTCCAAAGGTGACCAAGACTATACTCGGGGGGCTCTGGATGATTGGTATCTGCCGGAGCAGAAGGATTACGATGTCTTTGCAGCAAGGTATCCCATGAATGGAGAACTGGCAAAGCAAGAATCCATGATCAAGGCCATGGAGAACTGGGCAGAAAGAGAACAGATCACTCATACCCCCACTATTTTTATCAATGGGTATGAATTGCCCTCCTCTTATGAAGTAGAAGATTTAAAATATGTGCTACAGTAAAAAATAAACGCTGCTCCTGCAGTAAAAAATATTCAATCGCGATGAATGGGCATATCACTCGGATGCTCTACAATGACCGAGTTAACGAGTAAAATTTTAACAAAACTAAAAATGAAAAAGCTAAGTTTAGAAATGCTCAAACTCACTTTGGATGAAGTGCTAGATAGAAGCCAAATGAAAAATATTCTAGGAGGAGCATATTGGAAGTGTCACTGTGGAGATTATAGTTATTTTACTTTAATGACGGATAATCCAGATCCATCTTTTGAAACCGGCTGTGCAATGGGTTCATCTTGTACGGAAATTGTACAATAAAATTTCAGCCCCATTGAAAAAATTTAATGGGGCTGATCCATTTTTATATTTAATAAGAAGATAGTTATACTTGGTGTAATACACGTTCGATAATTCTTTTTCATACTTGAGAAGGATTAGACGAAGTTTATTCAAAGTTCAAGTATATTAGTTATTTATAGAATATTATTTAAATAACAAAAAGTCAAAATATCTATTTTATTTATAAATAATAACATGAAAAATATTTATTATATATTCATCAATTTTGGACTATTATTAATGGTTTACGGGTGTTCAAAAGACGAATCTATTACTGATTTAAAAATTATTAATATCCCTCAAAGTGATGATAATATGACAATTGAAGAAGTAGCTTCAGAAATTACTTCGATTAAGCTTGAAACGAATGATTCTTCATTCTTAGGTACAATTTCTGATGTTAAAATTTATAATAATTATCTTTTTATTTTAGACGACATTCAAAAATTATCAGTTTTTGACCTAGAAGGAGAATTTCAAACAAAATTGGCAAGAATTGGGGATGGTCCTGGAGAGATTGATGTTATTTACTCTCTCTGTATTGATGAAGTTACAGGCAATATCTATATTTCATCTGGTTATAGATTATTAGTATTTTCTTCCAGTCTTCAATTTGTAAAAGAAGTAAAGTATCCTAATCCTCTAGTATATTTGTTTTTTGATCAGAACAATCTGTTTGCTGTATCTGATGATTTTGCAAGACCACTTGTAAAGAAATTTCAAACTGAGACTTTTATATTAAAATTTAATAACGATCTTGAGATAATTGATAGTTTAAGCTTTAGAAAAGTTCATTTAGAATCAAGAACTATTGCTGGATACAGGTTTAAAAATTGGATTTCTAAGGATAATACTGGTTTATATTTTTATAAACCAGTTCTTACTTCTGAAATGGTTAGTAGAGATACACTTTATGAAAAAATAGGAGATCATTTTTTTCCAAAAATTAAATTAAACTTTAATCATAACATCTTTATTGATAAAAATGGAAGTAAATCATTAAAGATTTATAATATCATAAAATCCAATAATATATTAATTATTGAATTTGAAGATGAAGATAGAAGAGTTGCTTATATTAATTTGAATACTGGTTTATCCCGGAATATAAAAGGCGGATTTTCTTTTTCAAATAATGAAAATATAGTTATTAGGTCGATTGATTTAGAGAATGATTTATTTTATTTTATTCAATATGATGAATACAATGAAAGTCAAGTGCAAGAAAGTAATCCGACTATCAATATTATAAAGTTAAAATAATCTAACGTTGTTTCCTCACTATAAACAACCTGACTCCAAAGACTGTGGCCCTACCTGCTTACGGATTATTGCGAAGCACTATGGTAAGCTGATCTCTCTGAAGGAAATTCGCGAGATCTCCGAAACGACTCGTGCCGGAAGTAGCCTGCTCAAGCTCAGTGAGGCGGCGGAGGCGATGGGCTTTCGGACCATCGGTGCCAAGTTGGATTTTGATAAATTGAAAAATGCCCCCTTGCCTTTGATAGTCCATTATGACAAAAACCACTTCGTAGTGGTCTATCGAATCAAGAAAGACGCAGTATATCTCTCGGACCCCGCCTATGGTCTGATCACCTTGTCCAAAAAAGAGTTTATTGCCCGCTGGATTGGCAACAATGCGGATGAGCAGACCAAAGAAGGCGTTACGCTACTACTGGAAGCCACTCCTGACTTTAAAAAGCTGAAATGGGAAGATCAAGAAAAGCGTTCGCTTCGCTTTTTGTTTCGTTATTTGTTTAATTATAAAAACTTGATCATCCAGCTGTGTATCGGATTGCTGGTGGGCAGTTTGTTACAGCTTATTTTTCCATTCCTGACCCAGAGTATTGTGGACGTTGGAATCCAAAATCAGGATATTGGGTTTATTTACATGGTACTTTTTGCTCAGATCATGCTGTTTTTTGGTCGTACCAGCGTGGAAGTGCTGCGCAGTTGGATTTTGCTCCATCTGAGTACGCGGATTAATATTTCCTTGGTCTCTGATTTTTTTATCAAGCTGATGAACTTGCCCATATCCTATTTTGATACCCGCATGACCGGGGATATCATGCAACGGATCAATGACCACCGACGAATAGAAAATCTACTGACCGGCACTACGCTCAGTACGTTATTCTCCTTCTTTAATTTGATTGTTTTCGGCGCTGTGCTTATTTATTATAGCGTCACTATTTTTCTGATATTTCTTGGAGGTAGTATATTTTATCTTGTCTGGGTTTTGTTTTTTTTGAAGCGTCGGAAGGAGTTGGATTACAAGCGCTTTGCTCAGATGAGCCAGGAACAGAGCACCGTCATTGAGCTGATCAATGGCATGCAGGAAATCAAAATGCACAATGCTGAGAGGCAGAAAAGATGGAGTTGGGAATTTGTATAAGCTCGGCTGTTTGATGTTTCCCTTCAGTCTTTGTCACTGGAACAGACTCAAGAAGTTGGTTCTTCGGTCATCAATGAACTTAAAAATATTCTAATCACGTTTACTTCCGCTTTGTTGGTGATCGAAGGAAATTTCACTTTGGGAATGATGCTTTCGGTTCAATACATTATTGGACAGTTGAACAGTCCTATTACGCAATTGGTAGGGTTTGTAAGAGCCTATCAAGATGCAAGTATTAGTTTGGAGCGGTTGAATGAAATCCACGATAAGGAGGAAGAAGAGAATGCAGAAAAGCAATATGTAAGAAATCTCAATACCCACGAAGAGCTAGTGGTGAAAAATCTTTCCTATCGCCATATAGGGGCAGATGAAAATGTGCTCAATGGCGTAAGCCTTATCATACCTCCAAACAAAGTCACTGCGGTAGTTGGGGCCAGCGGAAGTGGAAAGACTACACTGATGAAATTGTTATTGAAATTCTACGAGCCATCCAAAGGTGAGATTAGTTATGGTAATCATGATTTGAAAATGATTTCGGCAAAAAGCTGGCGAGACCACTGTGGTGTGGTGATGCAGGAAGGCTATGTATTTAATGACACCATTGCTGCCAATATTGCTGTCGGAAAAGACACTATAGATCAGGACGAGCTGGTAAAGGCTGCTCGCATTGCCAATATTCTCGATTACATCCAGTCTCTACCGCTTGGGTTCAATACAAAAATCGGAAATGAGGGTATAGGAATGAGTACAGGTCAAAAACAGCGATTATTCATTGCTCGTGCGGTATATAAGGATCCCGAAATCCTGTTCTTTGACGAGGCGACTTCGGCTCTCGATGCAAAAAGCGAACGCATCGTCATGGAAAATCTGAATCACTTTTTGAAAGGTAAAACGGTGTTCGTCATAGCACATAGATTAAGTACAGTCATGGGAGCCGACCAAATTGTGGTTATTGACGACGGCAAAATTGTAGAGCAGGGGACGCATGAACAATTGGTTCGTTTGAAAGGGGCGTATTATGACTTGGTTAAAAATCAATTGTAACTCAAAAATCTTAAATCAAACAGACCATGCCCGATCTACAGCCTCAAGCCAACAACTTACACCTTCGGTCCGAAGAAGTTCAGGAGATAATCAGCACCCCACCGGCTTGGCTGATCCGCTGGGGCATCACCCTGATCTTTATTCTTACATCGTTGGTTATTCTTTTGTCTTTTATGATAAGGTACCCGGATTTCGTCCAAGCAAAAGTATTGGTGACGACAAAGGAACCGACAGAGCGGGTCATCGCGCGCTCGTCCGGACAGATTGAAAAACTTTTTGTGGAAAACGGAGCGGCTGTGGAAGAAGGACAACCACTTGGAGGGATCAGAAGTACTGCGAATCTGGAAGATATTTTGTACCTGAAAGAGACACTGGAAATTAAAATCTTTGGGAGGGAAAACGACTATAAATTTCCTATTGAATCCCTTTCAAAACTAATTCTAGGTGAGATTGAAGTTTCCTATCTGGAATTTGAGCGGAATTTCATGGAATATTGGCTTTTGCAGGAGTTACAGCCTCATATGGGACAATTAGAAAATAGCCAGCGATCCCTGATCGAAATTAATACTAGAATTACAAGTCAAATAGCTCAAAAAGATTTAATGGAACGCAGACTGGCTCTTTTTCAAATAGACTACGATCGTAATAAGAGTCTTCATGAACAAGGGGTAATAGCTGATAGGGATTTTGAATCCAAAGAGATGGAATACCTTCAAATGCAGGAGCAGGTCAACAGCATGATTATTACCATCTCCCAAATGCAGGAAGCGCTCAGTATGGCAAATCAGACTAAACGCATCACGTCTATAGACAAACAAGAAGAAGAAACACGTACCTTAAAAAACATGGTACAGTCCTACTACAGTCTCAAGCGTAACCTTAGAGATTGGGAATACAAATATCTTATGACATCCTCAACAAGCGGTGTGGTCAGCTTTCAAAAAATCTGGGGTGCCAATCAACAGGTCAATTCTGGTGAGCTTGTGTTTACTGTGCTACCTGGAAATAGGTCCGAGCTATTGAGTTCTATGAAAATACCGGCTCAGAATGCAGGTAAAGTTCAGGTCGGTCAAAAAGTAATGATTAAGCTGGACAATTATCCTTTTCAACAATATGGAGCATTGATTGGAGAAATAACTAACATATCGATCTCACCCGATGATGAATTTAATTATTTAGTATATGCCAACTTACCAATGGGTACGAGTACCTCTTACCACAGGGAAATACCCTTCACTCAGGAATTGTTGGGGAATGCGGAAATTATTACAGAAGAATTGAGTGTTGCGGAACGTCTTTTTTTCAAGTTCAGGTCATTATTAATCAATTGATATAAATCAAAACATCAAAAATTGTAGTCCAATCGAAGATCCGAGGTCTCGTCTGGCATTTAATTATTAAACACTGAAGGAATGAAAATTGTACAGACTTTTTGGATAGATGCCGGAAATAATGGGTTGGAAGCATCATTTGGATGGTGCAGTGCAAAATACCATTTAATGAGCTGGACACTGAGTGCTCTTCAATTAAATAAATTTTACTCCAATGTAGAACTGATCACAGATACAAAAGGAAAGGAACTGTTAATAGATCAGCTCAAACTACCTTATCAAAATGTCCGAGTAGAATTGGATGATTTAAATTTTGAATGTAGTCCTCAGTTATGGGTTACCAAAAAAATTTACTCGTACACACTCCACGACGAACCTTTTTTAAATGTGGATGGAGATGTTTATATCTTCAATTCCTTTCCGAACGAACTGCTGTCTGGCGATCTTATTGCTCAGAATATAGAGCAGGACTTTGACTATTACAAAGAGCTTGTTGGATTGGTAAATCAGACCTTTGATTATGTTCCTATGCCGCTAAAAATGCAGGTAGAAAAGTCCATACCCATTCAAGCAAGTAATGCAGGTATTTTGGGAGGGAAAGACCACCGATTTTTCAAAGAATATTTCCAAATCGTTCATAATTTTGTTTTGAAAAACAAGGAAAAGATAAATCTACTAACACCCTCTCAACTGGTCAACTTCAATGCCGTGGTAGAGCAATATATTTTTCATTGTTTAAGTAACGATTCGAACGTAGCTGTAAAATATTTATTTGATACAGTATATGATCCTTCTTTTTTTGAAGGGTTTTGTAATTTCCATTATTTGCCAAATAAAACGCCGTTTATTCATGCTCTGGGAGATTATAAAAGAAATGGTTGGGTATGTGATCAATTGGCAAATAGACTCCGGATGGATTATCCTGAATACTACTATGATATCATCAATCTCATTGAATCCACTAAAAAGCACATTCCAGAGACTGAGTTTGAGGAGTCCTATTCAAGCGGTTCAAGTTTTTCGTTCAACTATTTAGCAAAATCCGAAGAAAAGTTATTTTCCAGAACCAAGCAAATTATACATTTAATTTGCGATAGGGAACAAATCTCATTAGATCTCAGTAAATATACGATTCATCAACTTAAGCAATACTTGAGTGAAGAACTGAATAATTCAAGTTCGTCTGCGCTTCTGAATGATGTATTTGAGTTTGAAAAAGAGAAATTGAGGTTGGCTCAATCTTTTCCTTCCGATGATTTTGTGTTGAAGAACGAGGCTAAAGCCAATGACAATGCGAACCATGTTTTCAAACGTAATAATTTTCAAGAAAAAATGGAATTGAGATTGTCACCATTCTGTATGATAATAGAGTCAGAATGGGATTGGGCGCTTAATCCTACTTTGTTTACTCGTGTCAAAATAAATAATATCGAAATTAATTTTGATCAGAGACCTCATTATTATCAAACCTTATTGTTGCTTGACCGGCATCATGGCGAAGTAATCGAGTATTTGCTTGGGCCTGTCGAAACCTATTTAATGTCATTACTTTCTAAAGAGGTAAACAGGTCCTATCAGCAATTGGCTGATCAGGTAATCCTATTTTTTCAAAATGTTGAGCCAATTCAAGTCTTGACACTATTGGAAGAGTCCATACGTTTCTTGTCTTATAGTGGGATGATTTTTGTAGAGTTGAATGATTCCTAAAAATCTAGTAAAAACTTACTAAAAGTTAGTAAGTAGAGTATTGTTTGTGTTTTGATTAATGCTTAAATTCAAGAAATCAAAACAAGCATTGGACGGTCCAATCCTCAAGTATTGATCAATTTAAAAAACAAACAAATGAAAAAGCTAAGTTTAGAAATGCTCAGACTCACTTCAGGAGAAGTGCTGGAGCGCAGTCAAATGAAAAAGATTACTGGTGGGTATGGAGGCTGCACTGTTTGCTATCGTTATAACTCGAACGAACAGATAAATGGAACATATAACACCGCTGGTTCTTGTCAAGCAGGAGGGGTATGCCATAATGACCCTAGTTGTTTTACATGGTCTTGTCATTGATTTTGCAGGCTAAGTATCAGTTCACGTAATATTTAATTAATTCAAATAAATTTGTTAAATAAATAATCCATTGACTGATGCTGAATTAATCAATTACTGAATTACTTCAAATGAATTTTATTTGGAGTAGTTCAGAATTTCTTGTCTTGTATAAACAATTACATAAGGAGGAATTAAGTACAGCTCCCATTTTAAAAACCCTTATAAAGGGAGAAATGCAGAATTAAATTGAAAATCATTTTGGTAAGCACTCTAATCTTGATCATGAAACATATTATAAGGATGTTGTTTTTCTTTTCAGTTTTACTATTTCAAAATTGTGGAAATAAAGATTATCTAGATTCTACGAAAACAATAGAAATCAAGATGGATTTTTTAAAGGGCGATTCACCGGAATTTATCATTAAAATACTAGACACTATAAACCTTGAGGTTCCTGGAAATCCACCTCTTACTTCAGTGCAAGATTTGGCATTTTCAAAAGACTTCCTTGTTCTTTTGGACAGAGCACAGGGTCTATTAAAATTTGCTAACAATGGAAGTTTTCTCGGGAAAATCGGGGATCAGGGAGAGGGGCCGGATGAATATACTATACCCTATGCCATTCACTTGGATGAAAAGGAAAATGTTGTCTTTGTGGCAGATTGGCAAAAAATGACCGTGATTTCCTATGACCTTGAAGGAAACTTTAAATCATCAAGCCAAAAACTGCCAGGGAATCCTATCTCCTTTTACAAGGATAATGACACCCTATTGGTAGTTCAGGAGACGCTTAATGGTACTAAAGAAAAACCCCGTCAGGTGTTGGTAAGTGCAATTGATCCCAAAACCCTTGAAGTTAAAAATTGGGAAAGGCCGCTTTACGGCTATCAATCAAATTACACACGTATCCATCCAATCCCTAGGATATTAAGTCGGGTAAAAAACGCAACCTTGTTTTATATGCCAATCATTCGGGGAGATATATCATCGCATAATGACACCGATACGATCTTTAGAAATGAGGAGGATCACTTGGTTCCTGAATACCTGCTTCATTTCACTGGATTTGACAACACACTTCAATTGGGAATAAGCCAAGTGGTGATGTCCGATAAATATGCGTTTCTACGTGTCGTATATGACAATCGCTCCTATTTTATAGTAATTGATTTGGAAAACAATCGTCCCCTAATTCATTTAAGGAAATTATTTGATCGGGAGTTGACACCAGAAATGATTCCTAAGCCATTGAATAGGGACGTGTTTTACTCTATCCTAAGGGACGAGGAAAATACCGAGGAGAAAAATCCACTGATTGTGTTCTATCGGTTGATATCCTCAAGGAATTAAATGAAAAAGCTAAGCTTAGAAATGCTGCGACTCAAGTCAGATGAAGTGCTTGATCTAAATCAAATGAAAAAATGGTTCTACCCTTATATTAGTGGTACATATAGCTAATATTAGCCAAAACCATCAATGGGAAGTTTTCAGGAATCGGCTATACACTTGATAGGTATATATTTAAATGATTTTTTTCAGAAAATAACTGTTATTTTAATGTCCTGTTTCCATTAAATTAGTGGTAGAAAAAAAAAATTACTGGGGGTTATGATTTTGAATGTTATTGCGGATTTTAGGAGGTGCTAGTTTAGATGATCCTTTTTCCGTATCTAGTCATACGATAGAACAGGCTTTGCAGGCTGCTGCCAGTCAGTGTAATGGTATGGGAGCGACTTGCGTTGGTGCCTGATTAATATCAAAAATCATAAGTGGAACGATCAAAAGTCCCACTTTTACAGTTAAAATTATATGGTTTTACTTCTTCCTTACTTATTGAGCATTTTCAATTTTCTTGAAAATCAAGACATCATGGTTAAGCATATTTATCTTGACCGGATTAATGCATCAAGTGTTTCTGACAATGTATTAGTATTTAATTTAAACAAGGATTATATTAACATAAGACATATGGTGGTGAGCGAAAATTATTTTTATATATCCCCTGGTGAGGAGGATTATAAAGGATTTTCAACATCGATATCTAAATTAAGTAAATCAGGGTCTTTTATAGGGGAGATTTATAGATCGAAAGATGACAAATTGATCAAAAGTCTGGGATATTATGCTGAGAAAAAGTTGTTGATTGTGGCACATAATAATAAAATTTTATCGATAGATATTAATAATAACAAAGTTGCTAAAGAAGTTGAAGTAGATAAAAGTATTACAAGGATAAGAATTTATAAAAATAAACTTTATGTAGCTGGATTTCAATATACTGACAATTCAGAAAT
>Ga0136559_1000367_pt1 | contig 15709 bp, 14 predicted proteins | sample AntRauMeHopE1496_FD_104633 | JGI IMG/M metagenome (GOLD analysis project Ga0136559, IMG submission 104633) | Saline lake microbial communities from Rauer Islands, Antarctica - Metagenome Hop E1 #496 | ecosystem: Environmental > Aquatic > Non-marine Saline and Alkaline > Saline | place... | reverse complement strand
TCCAAGCGCTATGCGATGCTGGTGGAAAACGGCAAGGTGACGCTGCTGCAGGCTGAGGAAAACCCCGGCGTCTGCGAAGTATCCGGCGGCGAGAGCCTGCTCGAGAACATGTGAGCGAGAGGGGCCGGTGCTGTGATGGTGCCCGGCCCCCTTTTCAACTTGCCTTGGCCTGAACCATCGTCCGGGTCGGGAACGGAATGTCGATCCCGCCCGCGTCCAGCGCTTCCTTGACATTGCGGGTCATATCGGCCCGGTAGGCAAAATAGACGTCCGCATCGCACCACACCCGCACCAGAAAATCGACAGAGCTTTCCCCGAGGTTTGAAACCTGCACGAAGGGCGCAGGCTCGGGCTTTGAGCGCGGATCGGACATGATCGCCTCCCGGATGATGCCTTCGGCGTGCTTGAGGTTTGCGCCATATCCCACCCCGAATGTCCATTCCGCGCGGCGCTGGGTATTGGTGCTGTAGTTGGTGATGATGTTGCCCCAGACCTGCGCGTTCGGCACGATCACCTGCGCATTGCTCAGATCCGCCAGCTCGGTGAAATTCAGGCTGATCTCGCGCACCGTGCCCATCTTGTTGGCGACTTCCACGAAATCGCCGGTCTTGATGGGGCGGAACAGAATGAGCATGACCCCCGCCGCCACATTGGACAGCGTGCCCTGCAACGCCAGACCGATGGCCAGACCGGCCGCACCGACCAGGGCCACCACCGATGTGGTCTGCACCCCGAAGGTGTTGAGCACAAAGAGCACCGTGAACCCGAGGATAACATAGCGCAGGATCGAGCCCAGAAAATCGAACAGCATATTGTCGAGCCGGCTGTGCCTGCGGCTGAGCTTGATAACCCGGCGCTGCACCCACGCCGAGATGGTCCAGCCGAGGAACAAAAGCACCACAGCCCCCAGAACGGAACCCGCCGCTGAGGCGAGGAACTCCAGCGTCAGCAGGTCCGCGAGGGTTCTGCCGTTCCAGATCTGCGTGCTCATGAGGGTCGAAAGCCACTCCATGCGGTCACAGACCGTCCATTTTCCGCGCCAGCTTGGCGTCCAGCGTGCTCAGCCCGTCCACATCATGGGTCGTCAGCGTCACAGTGACCCTGTTATAGACATTCTCCCATTCGGGGTGATGATTCCACTTCTCCGCCCAGAAGGCCGCACGTGTCATCCAGCCGAAGGCATCGCAGAAATCGTTGAATTTGAAGGTTTTCACGATGGCATCGCGCCCTTCCACCATCGCCCAGCCGTTCTCCAGCAGGGGGTTCAGCAGTGGTCCGCGCGTCTCGGCGCTCAATTTCTCGGTCATTCCTGTTCCTCTACTTCTGTCTTTCTGAAGGGGCCGTATTCTGTCAGCACCTCAATTTCTTCTTCCACGGCGGCACGCTCTGCCGCCAGATAATCGCCCACCGCACGGGCGAATCCCGCATCGCGCATCCAGTGCAACGACCATGTCGGGCTGGGCAGATAGCCGCGCGCCAGCTTGTGCTCGCCCTGCGCACCCGCTTCCACGGTGCCCAGCTTCATCGCGATGGCGATGTCGATGGCGCGGTAATAGCACAGTTCGAAGTGCAGGCACGAATGATGCTCAATGCAGCCCCAATACCTGCCGTATAACGCATCCGCACCGATAAAGTTCAGCGCACCGGCGACGTAGCGCCCATTGCGCTGTGCCAGCACCAGCGCCATGTCGTCGCGCAGCACCTCCTGGGCGATGTCGAAAAACCGCCGCGTAAGGTAGGGCGTGCCCCATTTGCGCGAGCCGGTATCCTGATAGAAGATCCAGAAGGCCTCCCAGTGCTCGGGCCGCAGGCCATCGCCGGTAAAGGTCTCGATCGTGCCGCCGAAGGCTGCAGCCGTGGCCCGCTCCTTGCGGATGTTCTTGCGCTTGCGCGCGCTCAGGCTGTCCAGAAACCCGTCAAAATCCGCATAGCCATGGTTGCGCCAGTGAAACTGCTGGCTCTTGCGCGCCATCAGGCCCAGCGCTTCGGCCCGCGCTGCCTCCTCGCCGGTACAAAACGTGATGTTGAGCGAGCTGAGCCTGTTGTTCTCGGTCAGCTGCACAGCCCCTTGCACCAGCGCATTGAACCCCGCCTCCTCAAAACCCTGCCGCGTGAGAAACCGCCGCCCCGTGGCGGGCGTATGCGGCACCGCGATCTGCAGTTTCGGATAATACCGCCCGCCCGCGCGTTCATAAGCATGGGCCCAGGAGTGATCGAAAATATACTCCCCTTGCGAATGCATCTTGGCATAGAGCGGGGCGACGCCAATAATCTGGCCGCCGATCCGCGCGGTCAGGTATTGCGGCTGCCAGCCGGTGCCGGTGCCCACGCTGCCGCTGTCTTCGAGCGCCTTGAGAAAGCGGTGGGTGGTAAAGGGATCATTGGGCCGCGCGCCATTCACCGCCTCGGGGCAGGCGCAGGCATCCCAATCGGCAGCGGAGATTTCCGACAGTGACGGCACAACTGTAATCTCTACTTCTTGTGCGCTCATCGGTGTGTTCCTGTTGTTATGGTGCGCGCTAAAGGTGGCGTGGCTGCGAAGCGATTCAAGCGCCCACTGCCGCGCTGTAGCCCTCAAAAGTAATGGTATGGGCAATCTGGCGCGCCTGTTCCTCCTGCGCGGCACTGCGCACGGTCCAGCAACAGATCGCAGCACCCGCCTGCCGCAACTCGGTGACACGTGCACGGTCCAGATCGTCCACTTCATGGCTGATGAAACTGGCTCCAACAGCGTTGTAGTCGGGAATGTCGCGCAGCCGGTCGCAGATATGCCGGGGCAAGGGCCACTCCTCAGGCCGGTAAGCCGAAGTGGTGAGGCCGCGCGGCACATTCGGACACAGGTCCCGCATCAAGGCGACCGAATGGGGATTGAATGACATCACTGCCACATTTCCTGCATAGCCGTCCAGCGCCCGCGCCACCGCGCGCTCCAGCGGGCCCACATCCGGCCCCATCGCACCGTCCTGATCCTTCACCTCGATCAGCAGCGGCACCTGGCCCGCCACCAGCGCCAGCACATCCGCCAGATCGGGAATGCCTTCGGCGCCACCGCGCAGGGGCGTCACCTTCAGGACATCTGACGGGACCAGCCGCACAGGCCCCTGACCCTCGCTCAGACGTTCCAGATGATAGTCGTGGAACACCATCGCGGCACCATCCGCGCTGAGCTGTACATCAATCTCGATGCCGTACCCTGCAGCTATGGCTGCGCGGATCGCCGCACGGGAATTTTCCGGACGGCCATCACTCACATCATGCAGCGCGCGGTGAGCCAGCGGCACCTGGAGAAAGCGCGCGGGCAGTGGCGGCCGGGTCATTCCAGCTCAAAGATGCCTTCGATCTCGACCGCGACGCCCAGTGGCAAGGCTCCAGCCGACACTGCAGAGCGCGCATGGCGTCCCGCCTCACCCAGCGCCTCAACCAGAAAATCAGAACAGCCATTGATGACGCGGGGCTGATCGGTGAAGTCCTTGGTAGAATTCACAAATCCGGTGAGCTTCACCACCCGCTTGAGCTTGTCGATATCGCCGCCACAGGCCGCACGGACCTGTGCCAGCAAGTGCAGCGCACAGGTCTGGGCGGCGGCGGCACCTTCCTCAATGCTCAGGGTATCGCCCAGCACACCACGGATCAGCCCATCACTGTTCTGCGAGATCTGGCCCGAAACATAGAGCGTCTTTCCGACCAGAACGAAGGGGACGTAGTTGGCGGCAGGGGCGGCGGATTCAGGCAGGGTGATGCCCATGTCGCTCAGGCGTTTTGCAATGCTCATGAAGTGCTTCCTTTGATCGGTTGGTTTGGGAAAACCTAACGCCCCCTGACGGGGTGCGAAAGTCCGATATCAGCTTTCGCGCCACGACTTCACAAAATAATCCGTCATCGGCTTGAGCAGATAGGTCAGCGGCGAGCGGTCGCCGGTCTTGATGAAAGCGTCCACCGGCATTCCGGGCAGAAGTTGTGTGCCCTCGGGCAACCGCTCCATCTCGCCCGGCGACAGCACGATTTCGGCACGGAAAAACGTACCCCCGGTCGCCGGATCGTCCAGCGCATCCGCCGAGATCAGAATGACGAGGCCCTTGAGCTCAGGCGTGGTGCGCTGGTCCAGCGAGGAAAGCCGCAGATTCACCTCCTGGCCCACCGCGATTTCATCCACATTCGTTGGCATGACCTGTGCCGCGATCACCAGTGGGCGGTCCTGCGGCACCAGAAACATCAAGGGCGCTGCCGCCTGAATGACAGACCTCGGCGTGGTGACCGCCATGGAATAGACGATGCCCGACACCGGCGCGCGGATGTCCAGCCGGTCGATCTGGGCCAGCAGGGCGCGGCGCTGTTCAACGAGTGAAAGCTCGCGAAAGCGGATTTCGCGCAGCTGGCTGATCGCTTCCTCGCGCCCGGAGGTGCCCAGCTTGAGGCCGATGATCCCGATCTCCGTGATCCGCCCTTCGGCCTGCGCGCGCGCCGCGATGAGGCGTCCGATCTCACCGGTCAGCTGCGCCTTCTCCTGCTGCAGCCGCAGCACCGACGCAGCCTGCGCCAGACCGCTGTCGAGCAGCTTTTGCTGGTTCACCAGCTGCGGCTCGATCAGCTCCAGCTGGGCTGCCAGCGAAGTCTCCTGAGCGCGGATGCCGATAATCTGATCCTCGATCTGGCCGCGCTGCTTGTCCAGCTGCTCCAGCTCGCGCGCGACACTGTCGCGGCGGGCCTCGAACAGATTGCGCTGACCTTCCATCAGCTCATCCGCGTCCGGGCTCTGTGCGGCCACTTCGATCAGTGCGGTTGGAAAACGCACGGTGTCTGCCTCGTCGCGCTGCGCCTCAAGACGCCCGCGCCGGGCCAACAACTCGAACAACTGCCCCTCGATCAGCGTCAACTCCGAACGGGCCTGCTGCTGATCCAGCCGCAACAGGATATCCCCCGCCTGAACCAGATCGCCTTCATCCACCAGGATCTCTGCGACGGTGCCGCCGGTGTCATGCTGCACGACCTGTCTGTTGCGGTCCACCTCAATCCGCCCCGAGGCGATGATGGCCCCTGCGATATTTGACATCGCGGCCCATGTCCCGAAGCCGCCAAAAAGCACAAACAAGCCGATGAGCCCGATCACGACAGGGCTGGCAGCGCTCCATTTATTTGCGGTACTCATGTCACGCCCCCCGCGTCCTGCGGCGATTTCTCGATTTGCTTGTGGTTCAGCACCATGCCCTTGAGCACCTCATCCTTGGGGCCGAAGGCCGTGCACATTCCCCCGTCCAGCACCAGCAAGGTATCACATTCCTGAATCGCTGCAGGCCTATGGGCCATGATCAGCACCGACCGGCCAGAAGCTTTCATCGCGCGGATCGCCTGATTCAACGCCTGAGAGCCGGTATTGTCGAGGTTGGAGTTGGGTTCATCCAGTACAAGGATCACAGGATCGTCATAGAGCGCGCGGGCAAGGCCGATGCGCTGCATCTGCCCCCCGGACAGGCGCACCTGACCCGACCGGATAAATGTGTCATACCCATCAGGCAGCTCAAGGATCATCTCATGGGCGGCGGCCATCTTGGCGGCAGCCACAACTTTGGCATCGTCGGGCGCCTCGGAAAGGCGCGCGATGTTCTGCGCAATGGTCCCGTCAAACAACGACACCCTTTGCGGAAGATAGCCGATGTGCCGCCCGAGCACCTCACTGCCGTAATGCTCCAGCGCCGCACTGTCGAGACGGATCGACCCGCCTGCAGGTCGCCAAACGCCCGTCAGCGTCCGCGCCAGCGTCGTCTTGCCCGCGCCCGACGGGCCGATCACGCCCAACGCCTGCCCCGGCTCCACAGTGAAATTGACTGACTTGAGCGCTGCCTGCTTCTCGCCGGGCGGCACGACGGTCAGATTCCTCGCGACCAGATGCGCACGCGGTCTGGGCAGTTCGGTGCGGTTGCCCTCTGTCGCGACGAGGCCCAGAAGCTGCGCCAGATTGTTCCATCCCGCCATGCCTCGCTGCACCAACGCCCATTGCCCCAACCCCAGCTCCACAGGCGCGAGCGCGCGCCCCAGCAGGATGGACCCGGCAATCATGGCGCCCGGCGTCAGCTCATTGCGGAGCACCAGATATGCGCCCAAGCCCAACATCGCAGATTGCAGGAACAGCCGTATCGTCTTGGTCATGGAGGTGAAGGTGCCGCCGACGTCCCCGGCGCTCACCTGCTCCTCCAGCGCTTCGCCACGTTTTTTCTGCCAGCGGGCGAAAGCGGCATCACGCATCCCCATCGCCTGCACCATTTCTGCCTCTGTGCGGATCTGGTCAGCGATTCCACCCGCTTGCTGGCCAGCGAAGATCGCGCGCGCCTGTGCGCCGCGCGACAGATACTGATTGGCGATTGCGATGCCGACCAAAAGCGCGCCGCCCGCCACAGCCAGATAGCCAAGCCAGGGGTGAAACACGAAGATCGCTGCGAAAAAGATCGGGGTCCACGGCAGATCATATGCCGCCATCAAGACGGGCGAAGTGATCAGACGCTGCACCGATTCCAGATCGCCGAGACTCTCATTGGTCTTGGAATCCGGTGCTACCGCCGATTTGCGCACAACCGCATCGAACACCCGCCGGTCCAGATCATCCTGAAACCGCGCGCCCACGCGGCCCATAATCCGCCCGCGCGTATAATCCAGAATGCCCATCACACCATAGAGAAACACCACCAGCAGCGACAGCGCCACAAGGGTTTCCTGACTGCCAGAGCCCAGCACGCGGTCATAGACCTGAAGCATGTAGAGCGGTCCGGTCAGCATCAGCAGATTTGCAAATGCCGAAAACAGGCCCACCGTCCAATAGAGTGACCGGCTTTTCTTACGGACGAGGCGCAATTCTTCGCGTCCACGTTTCATCACGTCGGTTTGCATCGGACCCTTTCCGGTGGCCGTTATACGGCCGGTTCTTCTATGATCATCGCTTTCTGTTCAGACCGTTCTATCAAATAACTTATAAATAAAGCGTATCCTTAGATTTTATTTGACCGCAAGGAGATTTCATCTGCAACGTCAGGCCGCAGTGTCGTGCTTCTAGCGGTCGGCGCCACCCTGACCTATGGAAGATCCGCCCCCACCGCCCCCAAAGATATCCTGCAGCACCTGATCAATGATGCTGACAGGCGCGCTGGGCTGCGGGGCCTGTGCCACCGGCGGCGGCTGATAGAGCACTTCTGGCCCAAGGCTGTTCACATCCCCCTGAAAGACCATCTGTGGCGCGACAGGCGCTGTCATTGGCAAAGGCCGGTCGGGCAGGCCTTCGTGCACCCGCGCCATCACCTCGCGCCAGATCTCGGCGGGCAGGCCACCGCCTGTCACTCCGCTCAGCGGTGTATTGTCATCATAGCCCATCCAGACACCCGCCACGTAATCCGCCGAAAACCCGATGAACCAAGCATCCTTTGCCGCCGATGTCGTGCCCGTCTTGCCGGCGAGTTGCCGCCCGTCGAATTGCGCCCGCTGTCCCGTCCCTTCGGAGACGACCTTCTCCATCATATAGATCAGCTGCCCGGCAGCGCTTTCCTGAATGACCCGCTCTCCGATGCCGCCGCCGGTGCCCATCATCGGCTCCGCATCACCGCGCAGGCGCAGATCCACCAGCCCGTAGGGCGTGACCGAAGATCCGCCGTTCAGGATGCCCGCAAAGGCACCCGTCATCTCCAGCAAGGTACTCTCCGACGCGCCAAGGGCCAGCGCGGGCCCGGCCGCCAGATCGCTGCGGATGCCAAATTGCGATGCGACCGTGCTGACCGTCTCGCGGCCCACGCTCTCGGAAATCTTGACCGCCGGGATGTTGAGCGATTCCGCCAATGCCTTTGTCATCGAGACAGGGCCCGAAAAACTGTTGGTATAGTTGCGCGGACACCACTGCCCGGATCCGGGAATGTTGATGCAGTAGGGGCTGTCATCCACCAGATCATCGGGTGAGTACCCCAGATCGAGGGCGGCGGCGTAGACGAACGGCTTGAACGCCGATCCGGTCTGGCGCAACGCCTGCGTGGCGCGGTTGAAGGAGCCCGCGACATTTGTCTTGCGCCCGCCCACCATGGCCCGCACGGCGCCATCCGCGCTCATCACCACGATCGCCGCCTGCGCCTGCGATCCTTCACGCACCTTGTTCTCGAAAATCCAGGCCAGCCCGTCCACCGCCGCTTTCTGCATCCGCTGGTCTATCGTGGTCTGGATGATCACATCCTCGGCGGTGTCGCGGGTGAAGAACTCAGGGCCCGTGGACATGACCCAATCGGCAAAATCACCACCCGCCCGCGCCTCTGCGGCCTCTGACAGGGCGGCAGGCGTGGCCAGTGCGACCGCCGTTTCGGCATCCGTCAGATAGCCCTGCTCATTCATCAGGCGCAGCACAGTGGCCGCCCGGTTGCGCGACCGCTCAAGGTTGGAGGTGGGCGAGAGGGTGCTGGGCGCGGTGAGCAACCCCGCCAACATCGCGGATTCCGCCGGATCAAGCTGCGCTGCATGCTTGCCAAAAAACCGCTGCGCCGCCGCTTCCGCACCAAAGGCGCCGCCGCCCATATAGGCGCGGTTCAGGTAGATCGACAGGATCTCGTTCTTGGAATACTTGGCCTCCATCGCCATGGAGTAGACCGCTTCCTTGGCCTTGCGCCGGAGCGATCCGCGCCGACATTCCCGCTCATACTCCTGCTCTGTCTGGCCGGTCGTGGGATCGTAAGGCTCTCCCAGACACAAGAGCTTGGCTGTCTGCTGCGTGATCGTGGAGCCGCCGTGACCGGACAGCGGCCCGCGCCCCTCGCTCAAGTTGATGCGCACGGCCGATGCGATGCCGCGCGGGCTGATGCCGAAGTGCTGGTAGAACCGCTTGTCCTCGGTGGCGATCACGGCATTTCTGAGGTGAGGCGAAACATTTTCAGCCGTGACAGCGCCGCCAAACTGATCACCGCGCCAGGCAAACACCGCCCCATTGGAATCGAGCATGGTGACAGAGCCGTTGGCCCGCCCGTCCAGCAGTTCCTCCACGGGCGGGAGGGTCGTGTAGAAATACCCGACGATCAGCGCCAGCATAATGCCGCAGACCAACACCGTGCGCGACGTGACCACCCATATCAGCCGGAAAAACCACCGCACCATGGCAGACAGCAACCCCATGATGCCCCCGCGCCGGGGCCGGGCAGGTTTGCGGGCTGCCCGTGCCTTGGGCTTGGGTTTTGCGGAGGCTTTTGCAGAAGGTTTGGGCGCAGATTTGGCCGCTGCGGCAGGGGATTTGCCGCCATAGCGTTTGTCGGCCACCAGAGGGCGGCTGCGCTTGGGTGAATCGCTCATGAATAGGCCTGCTCGGCTGCTGTTTTGCCTGACTATATCCCCGCCGATCGGAATTGTTTAGCACTTGATCCAACCTGATCCCTTATATTATCGCACAATAATTGTGCATACAATCTGTGCCGATTAAATTTTAGGCGGTGAAGCGTCTCCGACCCCCTGCAATCCACACAACAACCTTCCCCTGCAGGCCGACTATCCGGTTTTCTGCAACTGCATCGTGCAGGGCAAGCTGCAAATTAAAAGGGGATAATCAGGTGAAACTCATCATTGCCACGATCAAACCGTTCAAGCTCGAGGAGGTCCGCGAAGCGCTGACCACTGCGGGCGTGCGCGGGTTGATGGTTACCGAAATCAAGGGCTTCGGCGCACAATCTGGACATACGGAGATCTACCGGGGTGCCGAATATGTCGTGAACTTTGTCCCGAAAGTGAAGCTGGAGCTGGTGGTGGCCGACAGTCAGGCCGACCAGATGGTCGAAGTGATCACGAAAACCGCCCACACCGGAAAAATCGGTGACGGCAAGATCTTTGTGCTCGATGTCGAGCAGGCGGTGCGCGTGCGTACCGGTGAAACCGGCGAAGACGCTCTTTAACTCAAGGACAACATGATGAAAAAGTTTTCCATTCTACTGAGCATCGGCGCCGCACTGCTGCCGTCGCTCGCGCTGGCGCAAGACGCCGCCGAACCGGGCTTTGATGAAATCGGCCCCTATATCATGACGACACTGCTGTTCCTTGTGGGCGGATTTCTGGTGTTCTGGATGGCCGCAGGATTTGCCATGCTCGAGGCGGGCCTCGTGCGCTCCAAGAACGTGACGATGCAGCTGACCAAGAATATCGCGCTCTTCTCTCTTGCCGCGATCATGTACTGGCTGGTGGGCTTCAACCTGATGTATCCGGGCGAGTTCAACGGCTATTTCGCCTTCAACTTCGTGCCCACCGTGCTGGAGCCTGTGGGCCTTGCCGCAGCGGATGCGTCGCTCGATTACGCCTCCGTGGCGTCTGACTTCTTCTTCCAGCTGATGTTCGTGGCGGCAACCGCCTCCATCGTCTCCGGCGTTCTGGCCGAGCGGATCAAACTCTGGCCCTTCCTCGCTTTCGTTGCCATCCTCACTGGCTTCATGTACCCGATCTCCGGCTCTTGGCAGTGGGGCGGCGGCTGGCTGTCCGAGATGGGCTTCTCTGACTTTGCAGGCTCGACCATCGTGCACTCCGTCGGCGGCTGGGCAGCACTTGCAGGCGCGCTGATCCTCGGCCCGCGCATCGGCAAATATGCCAAGGACGGCAAGGTCATCCCGATGCCGGGCTCAAACCTCGCATTGGCCACACTGGGCACGTTCATCCTCTGGCTCGGCTGGTTCGGCTTCAACGGTGGCTCGCAACTCGCGGCCGGTACTGTCGGCGACATCACGGACGTGGGCCGCATCTTCGCTAACACGAACATGGCCGCAGCTTCCGGTGCCCTTGTCGCCCTGATCCTGACACAGCTTTTGTACAAAAAGCCTGACCTCACGATGATCCTGAACGGCTGCCTTGCCGGACTGGTGTCGATCACTGCCGAGCCTTTGGCCCCCTCGTTGTTCTTGTCGATGATCATCGGCGGCATCGGTGGCGCAATCGTGGTGTTCGCCGTACCATTGCTCGACAAATTGAAGATCGACGACGTCGTCGGCGCCATCCCGGTACACTTGTTTGCTGGCATCTGGGGCACGCTGGCCGTTGCCATCACCGGAGGCTACACCGGTGAAGCGACCCTCACTGTGCAGGTCATCGGTATTCTGGCTTACGGTGTGTTCACCTTCGTGGTTGCAGGGATCTTCTGGTATCTGCTGAAGATGACCGTCGGTATTCGCGTCAGCGAAGAAGCTGAAATCACCGGCCTCGACAAGGCAGAGCTGGGCATGGAAGCCTACCCGGACTTCACCCGCGGCTAGGCCAAGCCTGACCTCTCCCGAAACCGAAAAGCCCCGCATCCCAAGTGCGGGGCTTTTTTGTTAGCGCGCGTCTTTTGGCCAGCCGCAGAAAGGCCAGTGCCTATCCTCCCCCGAGGGAGGATTTAGAGCGTCTCGCTTGAAACGTGAATCGAAGGATTCCCTTGGATGTTGATTTTTGATTCATTCTCCTTGGAAGATGTCTTATGTCAGCAGCATTGCCGTCAGCGCTTCGGACGCGGGTTCAAGAATGTATTGTAGAGGGCTTGAGCGGTCGTGCCGCAGCAGCACGACTGAAGTTATCTGCCGCCACTGGTGTGCGATGGCAACGCAGGCTGCGGGAAACAGGTTCGACCGAACCCGCAGCCCAAGGCCGCCCGCCTGGCCACGGAAAGTTGTCTGCGCATCAAGCATTGCTGGAGGAACTGGTGGCGCAGGATGGCGATATCACCCTGCCGGAACTTGCTGGAGCACTGGAAGCTGCCACCGGTATTGTTGCACATTCGGCCTCGATCGGGCGGTTTCTGCGCAAGCTTGGGTACACATATAAAAAAAGTCGCTGGTCGCCACCGAGCGGTTGCGCACCCATGTGAAGGAACGGCGCAGAAACTGGTTCAGGCACCATCTTCCTGCCATGCAAGCGCATCCTGATCGGCTTGTCTTCATTGATGAAACATCCGTCAAGACCAACCTGACGCGTCAGTACGGACGTAGCCTGTGCGGAAAGCGCTTGGAAATGGATGCTCCGTTCGGGGCGTGGGGGACGCAGACGTTCATCGCTGGTTTGACGCACGACAATCTGATCGCGCCGTGGGTCATCAAAGGGGCGATGGATGGTGAGGCCTTTGAGGCCTACCTCCGGAACGTTCTTGCACCGGAATTACAGCCCGGCACTGTCGTCATCTGCGACAACCTTGCTACCCATTACAACAAGGCAGCTGCGGCGGCTTTGCGGGATGTGGGGTGCTGGTTCTTGTACCTGCCGCCATACTCCCCAGACCTCAATCCAATCGAGATGGCGTTCTCAAAGCTCAAGGCACACCTGCGCAGAATTGGCGCCAGAACATTCGATCAGATTTTCGACGCGCTCGCCGAAGTCTGTGATCTCTTCACACCGGATGAATGCTGGAACTTCTTCTGTGGGGCTGGGTATGCCTCAAGTTAAAGGCGAGGTGCTCTAGGGCGCAGAAAAATAGAAGGCCGGCGCTAAATTCCGGCGTCGATGATCGCTTTGGCAAGCAGCGGCACGGTTTGGGTGTTGAGCCCCGCAATGTTCATCCGGCTGTCGCCCACCATGTAGATGCCATGCTCTGCCCGCAGCTTTTCCACCATCGCAGGCGTGGTGCCAAGGCGCGAGAACATCCCACGGTGCTGCGCCAGAAAGCCAAAGCGGTCCGATCCGGACAGACGCTGCAGCTCTGCCGCGAGCTGGCTGCGCAGGCCCAGCATCGACTGGCGCATCGCTTCCAGCTCCGCCTGCCACTCGGCGCGCAGGGCATCGTCCGTGAGGATCATCGTCACCAGCCGCGCACCGTGATCGGGCGGGAAGCTGAAATTCTGGCGGTTGAGATAGGCCAGCGTGCTCTGGTTGACCGGGGTCGCGGCACTGTCCGCACTGACCACCATCACCAGCCCTGTCCGCTCCCGGTAGATGCCGAAGTTCTTGGAACAGCTCGCGGCGATGATGCACTCCGGCACAGCAGCCGCGATCTTGCGCGTGGCGGCGGCGTCTTCCTGCAGGCCATCGCCAAAGCCCTGATAGGCGATGTCGATCATCGGAACAGCGCCCCGTTCCAGCAGCACCTTGATTACCGCATCCCATTCTGCAGAGTTGAGATTGGCACCGGTGGGGTTGTGGCAGCAGCCGTGCAGCAGCACCACATCGCCCTGCTGCGCCAGCTTCAGATCCGCGATCAGCCCCTCGAAATCAACGCCGCGCGTCTCTTCATCGAAGTAGCGGTAGGGCACCATTTCCATGCCCAGATAGGCCAGCATCGACAGATGGTTGGGCCATGTCGGATCCGACACGAAGACGCGCGCATCGGGGCGCGCCATCTTGATCAGCTCAAAGGCTTGCCGGACTGCACCCGTGCCGCCGGGCGTTGCCGCTGCAGCGACCGTGTTCCGCGCAACAGCACCACCCAGCACCAGATCCACCATGGCATCGGCAAAGGCCGGATCCCCCGCCAGACCCGTGTAGACCTTGCTGTCCTGCGTCTGCCACAGCTGATGCTCGGCCGACTTCACCGCCCGCATCACCGGCGTGAGGCCCGTCGCATCCTTGTAGACGCCCACGCCCAGATCCACTTTGTCGTCGCGCGGATCGTCTCGGTACATCTGGATCAGGGCCAGGATCTTGTCTGCAGGCTGCTGCTTGAGGGTCTCGAACATCATGCCTCTCCGGTGGCCACGGGAACGGTGGGGAACATGCCCCACTCAGCCCAGGATCCGTCATAAAGCGCCCAGTCATGATGCCCCGCTCGCTCCAGCGCCAGCGCCAGCACCGCCGCCGTAATGCCGGACCCGCAGGTCGTCACAACTGGCTGCCCCAGATCCACACCCGCCGCCTCGAAAACGGCGCGCGTCTCGGCGGCGCTCTTCATGGTCTGGTCCGCATTCAGCAGCGTACCGAAGGGCACATTGCGCGACTGCGGGATATGCCCGGCGCGCAGCCCTTCGCGCGGCTCCGGCGCCTCGCCGGTGAACCGCGCCGCGGACCGCGCATCGACGATCTGCGGCGTGCCAAGCTTGGAGGCATGGGCCACCTGGGTCACATCGCGCACCAGATGGTTCTGGAACCGCACCGTCATGTGCCGGTCGCGCGGAATCGGGGCCATGTCTTCCGTCTCGCGCCCCTCGGCCAGCCACTTCGGCAGCCCCCCGTCCAGCACGGCAACATTCTCCTGACCCATCAGCCTGAACAGCCACCAGACGCGCGGCGCCGACATGATCCCCGCCCCGTCATAGACCACCACCTGATGCCCGTCGCCGACACCCATTGCCCGCATCCGCGACATGAACTTCTCTACCGGGGGGGCCATATGCGGCAACTCCGACCGCGCATCAGAAATCTCGTCAATGTCAAAGAACCGCGCACCGGGGATATGTGCCGCCTCGTATTCCGCCCTCGGGTCGCGCCCGTCGGCAGGCAGATACCACGAGGCGTCCAATATGCGCAGATCAGGGTCCTTGAGATGGCTCGCCAGCCACTGTGTCGATACAAGCGTTTTAGGATCATCGGTCATGGCAGCTCCCCCTCCGGTACGCCATCTGATTACTCCGGCAGGCGGTTTTAGACAAGCCTAGGCTCATCAATGCATTGCGCATTGGGCCGTGAATACTTCGAGGGAGGCCGCGCCCTTCCAAAGACGGCGGCCGCCCCGCTACCCGTGATCCTTGAGCAAGCGGGCTTTCTGGCGGGTCCAGTCGCGCTTGGCCGCATCCTCGCGCTTGTCGTGCAGCTTTTTGCCCTTGGCGATGCCGATCTTGATCTTGGCCATGCCGCGATGATTGAAATACATCACCAGCGGCACCAGCGTCATGCCCTTGCGCTGGGTGGCATTCCACATCTCCGCCAGCTGCTTGCGGCTCACCAGCAGCTTGCGGCGGCGGCGCTCCTCATGGCCAAAGGTCTTGGCCTGCTTGTAGGGCGCGATATAGCCGTTCACCAGCCACAGCTCGCCATCCTCCACCGCCGCATAGCTCTCCGCGATGTTGGAGCCGCCCATACGCAGGGATTTCACCTCAGAGCCCAGCAGCATGATGCCACATTCCACATCATCTTCTATCGCGTAGTCAAACCGCGCGCGGCGGTTTTCTGCGATGACCTTGTAGTTCGGGTCTGATTTGGAGGATGATTTAACCTGTGCCATGACCAGCGATGTAAGCCGCTATCGCCCCCCGCGCAAGGGAGCGCCCTAGCGCAAACCGTCCGTGGCCAGAAATTCCGCCAGATCCAGAATGATCTGTCCACGCGCCCGGGCAATCGCCGCAGGCCCGCCTGCAGGATCATAGCCCACGGTCAGATCGAAAAGGCCCGAGCGTTCGCGCCCCTCGAACACGGCGACGAAATACTGGCCGGTCGCGCGGAACACCCCGTCCGTTCCCGCCACCAGATCGGAAAAGCGCACGTCAAGCGTCGCCGCGGCTTCTTCCTCAAAGGGCCAGGGCTCGGAGGCGATGCGCGCGCGCGTGAGGCGAACCAGATTCCGGCTCAGCTCCAGACCGATGGCGCGTGCGGGCGCATCCGCCCAGAGCACGTCGGAGGTGATCAGCGTGCCGTCCGGCGCCTGCTGGGCGATTTCGTCCGCTGCCGCATAGCTGGGCAGGGAGACGTCCCTGACTTCGACAGAGGCAAAGCCGATGCGCAGTGTTTCCGTGACCGCAGGCGGGGGCACGGCGATCCGGTCGGGCGTACCACAGGCCGCAAGCACGGCCAGCGCGGCGACAGCAAAAGATTTCATGGACATCATATCATC
>Ga0136559_1000365_pt1 | contig 15748 bp, 12 predicted proteins | sample AntRauMeHopE1496_FD_104633 | JGI IMG/M metagenome (GOLD analysis project Ga0136559, IMG submission 104633) | Saline lake microbial communities from Rauer Islands, Antarctica - Metagenome Hop E1 #496 | ecosystem: Environmental > Aquatic > Non-marine Saline and Alkaline > Saline | place... | reverse complement strand
GGCGCTGCTGCCCCATTCGGGCGTCACGGTGAGGGGGATCACCGTCTCGCCTGCGGGCACGGACAGGCTGCGCTGCTCGATCACGCGGTTGGACAGGACGGAGATCATCGCGGTGCCCGCATCCGCTGCGACAATCCGCAGCTGTGCTGTATCGCCAGTGGCATAGCTGTCGCGGTCCAGCGTGACAGACAGGAAATCGGGCGTCGCGGCAGAATCGCCGCCGCCGTACCAGCCGGAGGACAGCAGGACCGAAGTGACCGCATAGGGCGCGCCCAGCTGCTCGACCATCAGCTCATATTCGCCCCATTCGGTGGGCAGGGCCAGTCCGCTGGGGGTGTCGGAGAGGGTCACTTCGGCGCTGGCCTCGCGGATGCGGCGGGTCACCGGCTCCCACGACCAAGTGCCGCCTTCGCTGTACCACTGGTATTGCGTGTCGATCCGGTTGAAGGTCCAGCGCACCGGCATTTCGCCTGCGGTGCTCAGCAGATCGAACTGCGCATCGGTGCCTTGGGTCAGCACACCGTCGAAATTGGGTTTGATCCCGATCATCGGGCCATCGGGGGCGAGTGCGCGGATCAGGCGCCGCTCCACCGGGCGGCCGGATCCTTCGGCGATGCGCGCCACCAGTTCCAGCTCCAGCGGCTGGTCGGGCCGCTCGGTGATCTGGGGCAGGGTCACGGGCAGGTTTGCCATGCCTTGCGGATCGGTCAGGGCGGGCTCCAGATAAGCGGTGCGCGTGTCAAAGCGGGTGTCATGGCGGCCAAAGAGATAGCCTTCATGGCCTTCCAGCATCCGCGTGCTGAGCAGCCGGACCTCGCCCTCCACGGCCAGATTACCGGCGGGTGTGCCGAAAAGGTAGCGCGCGTCGATCTGGGCGACGGGCCTGTCCTGCAGCATGATCGGCGCATCGGGCAGGGTCAGATCAAAGGCAATCCGGTCGGGCATGAAATCCTCGACCAGCACGGTCTGCGAGGCGAGTGGCCCCTGTGCGGGATCGGCAATCACGTCGAGCCGCCAGGCACCGCGCGGGGCCTGCGCACCCACCGGCAGGGCAAAGACATGGCCCCCCGCAACGGCACTGGTGCTCAGCGTGCGGCTGTATTCCGCCCCGTCAGGACGGCTCAGCACGGCGACCAGCGGCAGGCCCTCAATGGCGCGGGCCTGCCCATCGCGGGTCAGCACGGTGGCAAAGACCGTCTCGCCCGCGCGGTAGGCACCGCGATCTGTGGTCAGGAACGTATCGACGGCAGGCGCAGGCGCGCGCCCCTCGACACCGCGATCGGACAGATCAAAGGCGGGATCCTGCAGCGACAGGAAGGCCACATCGCCGTCCGGCCCTCGCGCCATCAGCAGCGCGGGCGCGGCCATGCCACTGCCGCGCGTGAGGCCCTGCGCAAACTGCGCACGCCCTTCGACGTCGGTGACCACCTCCCCCAGAACCGCATTGGCCCGCGAGATCAGCGTGAGCGAGACGCCCGCCCGTGCCGCCGCATCGCCCAGACCCCGCACATTGACATCCAGCCCGTCCGCGCCCGACAGCGTGCCAAGCCCAAGATCCGTGAGCACGAACCACTGCGTCGCGGCGGGCGTCTCATAGGGATCGGCCCCCTCGATGGCCGCACTCAGCGCATAGATGCCGGGCGGCTGGCCTGCCAGCGCCTCGCCCAGCGGCAGGCGGGTCGTCATCTCGAGGTTGAGGGTGTTCTGCACCTCGCCTGTCCCGGTCCAGACATCCTGCGCGATGGTCGTGGCAAAGCTGTCCTCCTCCCACTTCGCGAGCGGCTTGCCGAAAAAGCTGTCCTGCAGGGCGCGCAGCAGATTGCGGTCACTGACGCGGCGCAGCGTGAGGGTGACAGTGTCGGTATTGACCGTCTGGAGGGGCAGCGCCGCCTCCGGCCCGCGCGGCAGCACATAGGCGCGCCCGGCAAAGCGCAGGGAGGGATCGCGGTCGCGGACGTAGAGTGTGACGATGGTATCCTTGTGCAGCACCTCGCCGCCTTGGGCAGGCAGACCGGTGCGGAACGTGGCGGTGTAGCGCACGCCATGGCGCACCCCTTCGATGCAGAGCGCGCGGTCCTCCGCCTCCACGACCAGCGTCGGATCCTCAAGACGCACGAAGGGGGCGTAGTCTATCCCCGTCTGCACAAGCGGCTCCGAAAACTCCGCACACAGGCGCGGGCGGGCGCTGTTGTTGTCCACACGGGTGTCCAGAATCCGAAAGCCATGACGTGCGATGGCCGTATCGAGGGAGGCCTCCAGAGCCTCATCCGGGGCCTCATCCTGGGCCCCCTCTGAGGCCAGCGACAGCGCCAGCCGCAGCGGCGCGATCATGTCGCGGCCCCGGTCGTTCATCTCCAGCGCAGTGGCGAGCAGGTCGAGGGCGGTGACCTGTGCATCAGGGTTGTCAGCGCGCAGGTAGGCGTTGATCGCCGCAGGCACAGCCTCATTCGCCAGTGTCCGCGCCAGTGTCCGCTCCAGTGTCCGCGCCAGATCGGCCGACGTGCGGTCGCGGGGGCGCAATCCCAGACGGGCCAGCTGCTCCCACATCACGCCCGCATCGCTGAGCGCGGCACCGGTGCCGGCCCAACGCGCAGCGGCCACTACATCATTGCGGGCCAGCGCATCCTCCAGCGCAAACTGGACATCGGCCAACACGAAGTCCCCCGCCATGTAACGGTCCGCATTGGTCTGGACCAGCGCGCGGGCGGCCTCCAGATCGGCGCTGCTCATGAAACCAATCTCTGCCTGTCGGATCGCGGCCAAAGATTGCGCTGCCGGGGAGGTTGGCAGTTTGCGGGCAGATTGCGCGCCTGCGAAAAACTCCGCCCGGGTGACGTCGGATTTCGGGAAACACGCGTTGGAACGGGTGTTGAACGTAAAGCCACTGCAGCTTGACTGTGCGTCGCAGGCCTGCGCGCAGGCGTCGCGGGTCGTGTTGAACAGCGGTCCCAGATCCGCGCCGTAGAAGTCCGTGTCAGGGCTGTAGACATAGCGGTGTTCCGGCAGTGCCGTCTGCGCCGCGGCGGCTGACAGGCCTGCCGCACACCATCCCAAAACCAACGCCATCAGATGCACAAATCGCATGACACACTCCCCGGTTCGACTGATGTGTTTGTCGCATGCGCGGTGGCCTTCACGCAAGATGCCTGGCCTTAAGCCGATGTTTACCTTGCATGGCGCACAACAAGGCCTGCACCGCACGACCAACGAGGATTGGATGAGCTTACAGCAAAAACTCACCGAGGAGCGGCGCGGCCGTCTGGCGGCAGAACGGATGCTGGAGCTCAAGAAAGCGGAGCTTTTTGCCGCCAACCGCAGACTAGGCAGCCATGCGCGGGAGTTGAGCGACGAAATCGTGGGCACCCGCGCGCTGGTCGAAAGCATGGGCGCGGAGAATCGCAAGGTCAAATCAGACCTCAACGCCGCCCAAGAGAAAATCGCCGTGGTGGAGCGGCGGTTGTGGCACTCCATCGAGACGATTCGGGACGGATTCGCCTTTTTTGACGGCGACAACCACCTGATCATGGCCAATCAGGCCTATCTGGCGGTCTTTGAGGGATTGGAGGTCATCAAACCGGGGGTCAATTTCGTTACAATTCTACAGGCATTGACCGACGAGGGGATCGTCGATCTGGGCGGGGTGGAACCTACGGAATGGCGCAAGCGCATGCTCATCCGCTTTCAGCAGCGCCATCCGGAGCCTGAGGTGATCCAGCTGTGGAACGGCAGCTATATCAAGATGGTGGACCAGCGCGGACCGGGGGGGGATGTGGTCTCGCTCGGCCTCGATATCACGGCGACAGTTCGCTATCAGCGTGAGCTGGACGCCGCGCGGGAACTGGCGGAGTCGGCAAACCGCGCCAAATCCGCGTTTCTCGCCAACATGAGCCATGAGATCCGCACCCCGATGAACGGCGTTGTCGGCATGGCAGAATTGCTCGACGATACGGAACTGGACGAGGAGCAGCGCCTTTACGTCCAGACCATCAAGAATTCGGGCGAGGCGCTGCTGGTCATCATCAACGACGTGCTGGACTACTCCAAGATCGAGGCCGACCGGCTGGAGCTGCACAACGCCCCCTTCGATCTGGAGCGGGCCTGTCAGGAAGTGATCATGCTGTTGCAATCCATGGCCCGCGACAAGCAGCTGGAGCTGCTTCTGGACTATGACCTGTTCCTGCCGACCGATCTGCTGGGTGATGCGGGACGGATCCGGCAGGTGCTGACGAATCTGATCGGGAATGCGATCAAATTCACGTCACAAGGGCATGTGATCGTACGGGTGACGGGTGTGGCGGATGTGCCCTCCGGCAAGGTCGCGGTGCACATCGCCGTGGAGGATACCGGCATCGGAATTCCTGCGCATATGACCAGCCATATCTTTGGCGAGTTCAATCAGGTCGAGAACGAGCGGAACCGCCAGTTTGACGGCACCGGCCTCGGCCTTGCCATCACCAAGCGGCTGGTAGAGCTGATGAAGGGCGAGATCTGGGTCACCTCGGAGGAAGGCGTGGGATCGTGCTTTGGTTTCCGCATAGAATTGGCATCAAACGGTGTTGTCGATCTGGCCTATCCTGCGCTGACGCCGCAGATGCGCCGGGTGATGGTGCTGGATGACATGCCGCAAAACCGCGCCATTCTGGAGCGGCAGCTTGAGCAGTTGCAGCTGAAAACTGTCGGCGTGGGCAGCACCGCAGAAGCGCTGGAGGCGCTGGACGATACGATTGATATGATCGTCACCGACCATAAAATGCCCCATGTGGATGCGCTGTCGCTCGCCGCTGCCATGGCGGAGCGGGCGAACAAAGTACCGCTTCTGGTGCTCAGCTCCAATCTTGCGGGCCTGACGGATGATCCGCGCGCCAAGGGCTTTGCCGCGATGCTGCAAAAGCCGCTGCCCCGGCGGGCCCTGTTCACGGAGCTGGAGAAGATCGCGCCCGCGCCGGGTATAGCGCCAGTTATAGCACCGATCATAGCGCAGGCCCCGCCGGCGCTGCGCAAGATGCGGGTTCTGGCCGCCGAGGACAACAGGACCAACCAGCTGGTGTTCGGCAAGATGCTGAAATCCCTCAACATCACCCTGCAATTCGCCGCCAACGGTGAGGAGGCGGTCGCCCTTTACCAAAGCTTCCAGCCGGATCTGGTGTTCATGGACATCTCCATGCCGCGGATGGATGGCAAGGAGGCGACACAGGAAATCCGCAAGATCGAGGCGCGCAGCGGTGTTCACATTCCCGTGGTCGCCATGACCGCCCACGCCCTGCCGGACGACGATAAATCAATCCTGCAGGCGGGGCTGGATCACTACCTGACAAAACCGCTGCGCCGTGCCGCGCTGGAGGAGCATATTCTGCTGGCGCAGCCCGAAGGGACCTATCCGGTAATGCCGGAGCAGGCTCAGGAAGCGGGGTAATCGCGCAGGAAAACAGGCGCGTCAGGCTGTGACAGCGCCGCTTTGTAGGCATAGCCGCCGGTATCGAAGTCAAGGATGCCCGCCACATCCGTGATCCGCTGCTGCACCATGAACCGCGCCATGGCACCGCGTGCCTTCTTGGCGTAAAAGCTGACGACCTTCGGCCCTTTGCCATCGCGCTTGTCTTCCAGAAACTGCGGCGTCACGACCCGGAGCTTCAGCGCCTTGAGGTCCACGGCACCGAAATATTCCTGACTGGCGCAGTTGATCAGCACATCGCTGCCGGTGACCTGAGCCTGCGCATTCAGCGCATCGGACAGCTCCGTCCCCCAATAGTCATAGAGGTTCTTGCCGCGCCGTGTCTTGAGCCTGCTGCCCATCTCCAGCCGGTAGGGCTGGATCGCATCGAGCGGGCGCAGCACACCGTAGAGGCCGGACAGAATCCGCAGATGGCTCTGGGCAAAGTCCAGCTCCTCGGCATCCAGGGTGTCGGCCTCCAGACCCTGATAGGTGTCCCCGGCAAAGGCCAGCGCGGCAGGGCGGGTGCGGTCCGCCTCCGGCGCATCCTCGAAGGCCGCAAACCGGTCGCGGTTGAGCTTTGCCAGATCATCGCTGAGCGACATGAGCGATTTGAGATCGGCCAGCGACAGACCGCGCGCGGCTTTGACCAGACGCAGGGCATCCGCCTGAAAATCCGGCGCGGTCGTCGCTACATCGCGCTCCGCCCAGTCCAGCCGCTTGGCCGGTGAAATCACTACAAGCATGTCCGCTCCCCTATCATCCTCAAAAACACCCTAATCCGCGTCGCGCAGCACGTCCAGAAAGGCAGCGCCAAACCGCTCTGCCCGTTTGTCGCCCAGGATCCGCTCCAGCCCGCCCGCATCGGCGCTGCGCATCTGCGCCACTTTGGCCAGCAGGGAAGCCGAGCAGCTGAGCGGTTTTTCGGTGCCCAGCGCGCCGCGCGCAAGCTCTGCCTGCGCCGCAAGCAGGCGGTCATAGACACTGCCCGCATCGCGCCCCGCCAGCTTGCGCCGTTGCGGGTGCATCGCCGCCGCCTCGCCGTTGATCACCTCCAGAAAGGCGCGGCCATAGCTCTCGAGCTTTTTGGCGCCGATGCCGCTGATCCCTGCCATCTGGTCGAGGTTCGCGGGCCGCGCCTCGGCCATCTCGATCAGGGTGCGGTCGGTGAAAATGATGTAGGCGGGCACGCGGGCGGTCTCCGCCAGCCCGCGCCGCTTGGCCTTGAGCGCGCTGAGCAGCGGCGCGTCCTCGTCGTTCACCATCGCCTTGACGGCAGGCCTGCGCGGGGCGGACCCTGCGGCGGTGATGCTGTCGCGGCGCAGGGTGATCCGGGCCTCGTCGCGCAGGATCGGCAGGGCGGCATCGGTCATCCGCAGCGCCCCGTGGCGCGCCGGATCAGGGCGCACCAGATCGCGGCCCATCATCTGGCGGAACACCGCCTGCCATTCGGGTTTGGAATACTCGGTGCCGACACCGTAGGTCGGCAAGGACTGGTGCCCGCGCTGTTTGATCTTGTCGGTCTCGATGCCCAGCAGAATGTCGATCAGATGGCCCGCGCCGAACCATTCTTCGGTGCGCAGCATTGCAGAGAGCGCCTTGCGCACCGCCGTGGTGCCATCGAACGTATCCACCGGGGTGTCGCACAGATCGCAATTGCCGCAGGTAACCTCACTCTCCTCGAAGTACCCCAGCAGCGTCTTGCGCCGACACTCCAGCGCTTCGGCCAGTCCCAGCAGCGCGTTGAGCCGTCCGTGATCCGCAGCACGCCGCTCCGGCGGGGCCAGCCCTTCGTCGATCTGGCTGCGGCGCAGGCGGATGTCTTCGGGGCCAAACAGCGTCAGCGTCTCGGCGGGCGCGCCGTCCCGGCCTGCACGGCCGATTTCCTGATAGTAGCTCTCAATGCTTTTGGGCAGATCCGCATGGGCGACCCAGCGGATATCCGGCTTGTCGATGCCCATGCCGAAGGCCACGGTTGCAGCCACGATCAGCCCGTCTTCCTGCTGAAAGCGCCGCTCCGCGATGCGGCGATCCTCCGCCTCCATACCGCCGTGATAGTGGATCGCGGTCTGCCCCGCGTCATTGAGCGCGCGCGCGATGCCTTCGGTCTTGGCGCGCGTGCCGCAATAGACGATGCCCGATTGCCCGCGCCGGGCGGCGGCAAAGTTCAGAATCTGGTTGCGGGGAGAGTTCTTGGCGGCGAACATCAGGTGAATGTTGGGCCGGTCAAAGCCGCGCAGGAAGGCGCGCGGCGGCGTGCCGTCAAACAGTTTCTGCACGATCTCGGCCTGGGTCTCCGCATCCGCCGTCGCGGTGAACGCGGCCAGCGGCACACCCAGGGCGCGCTTCAGCTCCCCGATGCGCAGATAATCGGGGCGGAAATCATGGCCCCACTGGCTCACGCAGTGCGCCTCGTCCACGGCGATCATGGTGACACCGACCCGCTTGAGCATGCCCATGACCGATCCCGCCGCCAGACGCTCGGGGGCCATGTACAAGAGCTTCAGCGTCCCCGCCTCCAGCCCTTCCCAGACGGCATCGGTCTCCTCGGGCGTGTTGCCGGAGGTCAGCGCACCGGCACCCACGCCCACTTCCTGCAGGCTGCGCACCTGATCGCGCATCAGGGCGATCAGCGGCGAGATCACCACCGTGACCCCCTCGCGCATCAAGGCAGGCAACTGGAAACAGAGGGATTTCCCGCCCCCCGTGGGCATGATCGCCAGCACGTTCTGGCCTGCGGTCACCGCCTCGACGATTTCTTCCTGTCCGGGCCGGAACCCGTCAAAACCGAATACATCTTTGAGCAGCGGGGCAGCGCCGGACATGAGATCAACCTGAAGTTGGGAAATGCAGCGCCGCCAGAGTCACATATCGGTCAGGCCGGGGCAAGGACATCTGCGGCCCCTGCGCGGGATTTTAACGCGAGGCTTTGCGCGGTTCTCAGTAAAAGAAGGCCGCGTTATTTGTCAGCACGATCCGGGCTGCGGCAACACCGATCAGCACGGCCAGCGGCGCCAGATCAAGGCCACCCATATTCGGCAGCACACGGCGGACAGGGCCATAGATCGGCTCCAGCAGGCGGTTCAGGCCATCCCAGATCTGCGCGACCAGCTGCTGGCGCGTATTGAGCACCGAGAAATTGATCAGCCAGGACATGACCACATGGGCGATGATGATGAACCACAGGATATTGAGCAAAAGCATCAGGATCATGAAGATGGATGTCACAGGCAGCAGTCCTTTTGTTTCGTTTGGTCTTTTCCAAAACACCTCAAATGCAGGTAAGGCCCCCGCAGACAAAGGGCAAGGGTGCCGCGAGGTTCATGGTTGACGCAGGCGCGCAACAGGTCAATGGACCGCCAAAAGGAGCGCTGCGATGTTTCCCTTCGTCCGCATGATCAAAGAGGTCTGGCTCGCCAGTCGCCAGCCCCGCCTTCGCGCGCTGACTGATACCCATGTCTCGCATCACATCTGCTGGCCGCAGGATCTGGATGTATTTCTGGAGCTGAACAACGGGCGCGCGCTCACGCTCTATGATCTGGGGCGCATTGCCATGGCGCAGCGGGTGGGTCTGGTTGCGGTGCTGCGGCGCGAGGGCTGGGGGCTGACCATGGCCGGCTCGCATGTGCGCTTTCGCCGCCGCATCCGCGGGTTCGAGCGGTTCGAAGTACGCAGCCGTGCGGTCTGTTGGGACGATAAATTCGTCTATATCGAACAGTCGATGTGGAAGCGCGACGGTGAATGCGCCAGCCACGTGCTCTACCGTGCTGCAGTGACGGACCGAAACGGGATCGTGCGGCCGCCACGGGTGCTGGCGGCGCTGGGTCAGGAGCTGGCCTCACCCGTGATGCCTGACTGGATCGCCGCATGGATCAGCGCTGATGCCGCGCGCCCCTGGCCACCGATGCAGCACACTGCCGCCAGCTGAAAGCTTTTCTTGCGCCAAAGGGTGCCTGCTGTTTTATGGTTCCTCAACGGGGGTCCATGACATGACGACACTATCGCAGCGCAAGCGCATCTGGGGCTGGTATTTTTTCGACTGGGCGAGCCAGCCGTACAATACACTGTTGCTGACCTTTATTTTCGGCCCTTATTTCACCAGCACACTTGCCGCAAATCTGATGGGCGAGGGCATGGCAGAGGCTGCAGCGCGCGCGCAGGCGCAGGCCTACTGGGGCTGGGGGCTGGCAGCGGCGGGGGTTTTCATCGCTGTGCTGGCACCGGTTCTGGGGGCGATAGCGGATAATTCAGGGCGCAAGCTGCCGTGGATCTGGCTTTTCAGCGCGATGTATTTCATTGGCTCAGCCGCCCTGTGGTGGACCGCGCCGCAGGATTTCTCCGTGCTATGGGCGCTGTTTTTCTTTGGGGTGGGCCTGATGGGAATGGAGTTCGCGACGATCTTCACCAACTCCTACCTGCCCGAGCTTGATGACAACCCCGCAGAGCTGGGGCGGATCTCCGGTTCGGGGTGGGCCTTTGGCTATCTGGGCGGGCTGGTGGCGCTGGTGATCATGCTGGCGCTGTTTCAGGCCACGGCCAGTGGCACGACGATGGCGGGGATTGCCCCGCTGTTTGGGCTGGACCCCGCGACCAAGGCAGACACGCGGGTGGTCGGGCCGCTGTCGGCGGTCTGGTTTGCCGTCTTCATGATCCCGTTTTTCCTCTATGCCAGAGATAGCGTGAACGCCGGCGCGCCGCGCGTCCAGATCGGGCAGAGCCTGCGGGATCTGGGCCAGACGGTCAGGGGCCTGCCCCGGCATCCCTCGCTCATGGCTTATCTGGGCTCGTCGATGTTCTACCGCGACGGGCTGAACGGGCTCTATACATTTGGCGGCATCTATGCGGTGGGCGTGCTGGGCTGGACGATCACCCAGATCGGGATTTTCGGGATCGTGGCGATCCTGTCTGGGACCCTGTTCTGCTGGGTTGCGGGGCGGATTGACCGGGCGGTGGGGCCACTGCCGGTGATTGTCGGCTGTGTGGTCGTGCTGGCGTTCGTGTCGCTGGTGATCGTGTCGATCACGCCGCAATCAATCCTGTTCATGCCGATTGCAGAGGGCTCAAACCTGCCGGATATCACTTTCTTCATCGCCGGTGCAGTCATCGGGGCGGCCGGGGGCGCGCTGCAGGCCTCGTCGCGCACGATGATGACGCGGCAGGCAAACCCCGCGCGGATGACCGAGGCCTTCGGTCTTTATGCGCTGTCGGGCAAGGCCACATCCTTTCTGGCGCCCGCGCTGATTGCCTTCACCAGCCAGATCACCGGCAGTCAGCGTCTTGGCGTGACGCCGCTGGTGGGTCTTTTCATCATCGGGCTGATCCTGCTAGTCTGGGTGAAACCAAAAGGGGATTTTGCCCGATGACCATCTCAAAACTCCTCGCGATCACAGCGCTCTGCATGGGTGTTGCCGGCTGCGGCGGCGCGCGCGACATCAGTGGCGCCCCAGAGCGTCAGCAGGATCTGCCCACCATTGGCGCATTGGCCGGGTCACTGGCGAATGTCGAGGCAAAGAGGCTGTTCGGGGCCGAGACCACCGGCACGTCGGCCCCGCCCGCGCCTTTTGGCAGCTATGCGAAAGGCTGTATTGCCGGGGCGGTCCAGCTGCCCGAGACGGGACCGACGTGGCAGGCCATGCGCCTGTCGCGCAACCGCAACTGGGGCCATCCGGAGCTGGTGGACATGGTGAAGAACCTCAGCCGGGTCGCCGCACAGCAGCCCGGCTGGAGTGGCATTTATGTGGGCGATATGAGCCAGCCGCGCGGGGGGCCGATGCTGACCGGTCACCGCAGCCACCAGATCGGACTGGATGCGGACATCTGGATGCTGCCGCCCACCTCACTTACCCTCACGCGCCAGCAGCGGGAGAATATCTCGTCCATCTCCACACGCCGGTCCAATGGGGCCTATGTGAACGGGGCATGGACACGCGCGCACCATGAGGTCATGAAGGCCGCCGCGCAGGATCCGCGCGTCTCGCGGATTTTTGTCTTTCCCGGCGCCAAGGTCCAGATATGCGATGACGAGCGGGGCGACCGCAGCTATCTGCGCAAGATCCGGCCCTGGTACGGGCACCACTATCATTTTCACATTCGGCTGGCCTGTCCCGCAGGCACACAGGGCTGTGTCAATCAGGAGGCCCCGCCCCCCGGCGATGGCTGTGATGATGCGCGCGAATGGCAGGCCAACATCCTGAACCCCTCACGAGTCCAACCGGCGCCTGCGCCTGCGGAGCCACCGGAGCCGCGCCGCGAGCTTGTGCTGGCGGATCTGCCGTTGCAGTGCAAGGCCGTGCTCGACGGCACTTGATCCGGTTGGTCCTGGCCTTCGCCTGCCTGTGTGGCAGCGCAGAGGCCGACATCACGCTGAGCCTGAACGGGGTCTTTCGCTGGCAGCAGGATGCGCCATGGTTCGGCGGCTGGTCCGGGATAGAGGTTGGCGCGGACGGCACCCAGATGACCCTGATCAGCGACCGGGGCCAGATCATCGAGGCGGACCTCAGCCGGACAGACGGGCAGGTGACTGATCTGCACATCACCAAAAGCACGCGGCTCAGCCATCCAGACGGCAGGCGTCTGACCGGGACCGACACCGATGCCGAAGGGCTGGCTACTGGCGAGGACGGGCGCAGCTTTGTCTCCTTTGAGCATCGGCACCGGATCATGGAGGTGGACAGGCAGACGGGGCGCAGCTTTGGGCAGATAAAAGTGCCCTTTGAGCAAACGCTGGACAATAACGGCGGCATCGAGGCGCTGGCGATCGGGCCAGACGGCACGCTTTTTGCGCTATCAGAGCGCCGTGGCCCCGGTGGCGCGCCCTTCCTGCTGCATGCCTATTCGGACGGGGCATGGCGGGTTGCAGCCCAGATCCCAAGGCGCGGCCCCTTCGTGCCGGTTGGGGCCGATGTCGATCCCATGGGCCGTCTCTGGCTGCTGGAGCGCACGTTGACGCCGCTGGGTTTCAGAAGCCGGATCAGGATGTTCACCCTCAATCCGCGCGCCCCGTCTGAAGTCACTCTGCTCACCACAGGGCCTGCGCGCCATGACAATCTGGAAGGGATCAGCCTGTGGCAGGATGCGGGTGGCCAATTGTACCTGACGATGATCTCGGACGATAATTTCCTGCGGATCCAGCAGACCCAGATCGTGGAATATCTGGTGCTGGAATAGGGTTGCACCCTGCGGGGAAAGGGTCTATCCGGCGGCTGTCTGCAATGAGTGCAGGCCAAGTCGCCGCACCCTTGTATAAAACGGTTTTAAAATGACACGCACCCATCTTCCCGGCATCCTTGCCATGGCCACCATCGTCGTGGCCTCCAATATCCTCGTTCAATTCTTATACGGAAACTGGCTGACCCTGGGGGCGTTTACCTACCCGCTGGCGTTTCTGGTCACAGATGTGATGAACCGCGTCTATGGCGCTGCGGCGGCCCGTCGCGTGGTGCTGGCGGGGTTTGCGGTGGGCATCGCCTGCTCGCTGATCGGCACGCAGATCATGGGCGAATTCGGGCCGCTGGTGACCCTGCGGATCGCACTGGCCTCGGGGCTAGCGTTTCTGGTGGCGCAGATGCTGGACGTGGGGATCTTTGCCGCGCTGCGCGAGGGGCGCTGGTGGAAGGCGCCGCTGGTCTCCACGCTGGTAGGCAGCACGGTGGACACGGCGATATTCTTCTCCATCGCCTTCTCCGGCACATTTGCCTTTGTGCACCCGGCCACGGATGTGTCCTGGGCGGCAGAGGTGATGCCGCTGCTGGGCGTCGGACCTGCGGTGCCGCTCTGGGTGTCGCTGGCGGTGGCGGATTGGTCGGTGAAGCTGTCGCTGGCGCTGCTGGCACTGGTGCCGTTCCGGATCATCACCGCGCGGCTGCGTGCCACCTGAATAGGCATCCTAACGGGCATCCGGATTTTTTTCCTCCGCCCCGGTCAAAAACTTCTTTGCGATCCGGCGAACCTGTGCAAACTTTGGATTAGGTTCAACAAAATGCAAAGGAGGTGATCTAGTGTCGAGAAAGGTACTGGAGCGGGGTGTCGGAACAGCTTTGGAGGTCGCTTGCTAGGGCAGCCCCTGGCGCGCTGAAATCCGGAGTGGACCATCGGTCTTACCGATGCCACCTCCCTTACAATTTCGATTGGGCCACTCTGTAAAGGGTGGCCCTTTTCGCATCTGCGGCTTCACCTCCGCCCGCTTCACGCTATGGTTGCTTCCATGTTGTATATAACCGATGCCATCACCCTGCAGGACTGGGAATTGACCGAGAGTTTCATGCGTGCCTCCGGACCCGGCGGGCAGAATGTGAACAAGGTCTCCTCAGCGGTGGAGTTGCGCTTTGAGGCGGCGACTTCTCCCTCGCTGCCACTACCGGTAAAGAACAGATTGCGGCGGCTGGCCGGGCGGCGCTGGACCACCGAGGGGGCGCTGGTGCTGCAATGCGACGAGACGCGCAGCCAGGCCCGCAACCGCGAATTGGTGCGCGCGCGGCTCAAAGAGCTGATCGAGAAGGCGCTGACACCGCCGAAACGGCGGATCGCCACCCGGCCCACGCTGGGGTCGAAAAAGCGGCGGCTGAAGGAAAAGAAAGTGCGCGGCGAGGTGAAAGCGATGCGCGGCAAGGTCGATCCGGACTGACGCAGGCAGTTCTGCGGGGCGGGGACGGGATTGAGTTTAGGGGAAAAATAAAGAAGCGGGCGGTTCATCTCCGACGGCTGGGCGATGGCATCTGGTGTTTGACAGGCGCGCGCAGCACAGTGGGCGCATGAAGCGCGACCGCACCCTCACCGCTGTTTTACTATTGCTGGGCGCGCTGACGCTTTTTGATGCGATGGGATTGATCATCAAGCATTTGTCGCCGCGGTACGGCGCTGCGGAACTGTCCGCATGGCGCAATGTGTTCGGGCTGGTGCCCTCGCTGCTGGTGCTGTTTGCCTCGCGGGACTGGCACGCGAAGGGGCGGATCTGGAAGCTGCGGCAATGGCGGCTGGCGCTGGCGCGGGGCGTGATCCTGACCTTTGCGCAATTCTCGTTTTATCTGTCGCTGGGCCTGCTGAGTTTTGCGACGGCCTCCACGATCACCTATGCCAATGCGCTGTTTGCGGTGGCGCTGGCGACGGTCTTGCTGCGCGAGAAGGTCGGCTGGATCAGGTGGGGTGCGGTGCTGATCGGTTTTGCGGGTGTGGTCTGGATCGTACGGCCCGGTAGCGATACCTTTACGATTGCGGCGCTTTTGCCGCTGGGTGCGGCGGCCTGTTATGCGCTGGTGGGGGTGACTGCGCGGCTGATGGACGATGATGTGCCGACGCCGCTGATCAATCTTTATTCCAGCGTCATGGCCTTGGCGGGGGGCGTGATTCTGGCGCTGGTGACGGGCGGGTTTACCCCGATCCAGCAGACCTCCGATCTGGGCTGGCTGATCGCGATGGGCGGATTTGGCGGGACGGCTGTGCTGTTGCTGCTGATGGCCTACCGGCGCGCGGAGCAGAGCAACCTGGCGCCGTTCAACTACTTCGGCATTCCGCTGGCGTTTTTGCTGGGGTGGGTGTTTTTCGACGAGGCACCCTGGCGGGAGCTGTTTCCCGGTGCGCTGCTGATTGTGGCGAGCGGGCTGTTGATCATCTGGCGCGAGCGGGCGCTGAGGCGGGCTTAGGGTTTCTTGCGGCAGTAAAGCTCAAGCCGGTGGTGCACCACCTCATAGCCCAGCTCGCGGGCGATCTCCTCTTGCAGCTGTTCGATCTTGTCGGACTGGAATTCGATCACTTCGCCGGTGTCCACATCGAGGATATGGTCGTGATGCTCCTCATGGGCCGTCTCGAATCGCGCGCCTCCGCCCTGAAAGGCGTGGCGCTGGACCACGCCTTCTTCCTCCAGCACGGTGAGGGTACGGTAGACAGTCGCGAGCGAGACGCTCGGCTCGACCAGTTTGGTCCGCTCAAGCAGGCCGACGGCATCGGGATGATCATCGGCGTCGGCCAGAACGCCCAGCAGGGCAATGCGCTGGCGTGTGACACGGATCCCGGCCTTGCGCAGAGCAGCAGTCATTTTTTCTGTCCGGTTGCTCTCGCCTGCCATGGGTCGTGTCCTATATTCTCAACAACGGCTATCTTTGAGAACCGTTATCATTCTTATTTACAGTTGGGAATGGTTCTCATAAGCATCTCTGGAAACGTCATACCACAGGAGGATTTCGTGTCTATGTTTACCGACTCTATAAGAACAATCGTAACTGTCAGTGCATTGGCGCTGATGACCACTGCGGCAGTGGCGGAAGATAAATTCAAGGCAGTGACGACCTTTACCGTGATTGCGGATATGGCGCGCAATGTGGC
>Ga0136559_1000363_pt1 | contig 15797 bp, 15 predicted proteins | sample AntRauMeHopE1496_FD_104633 | JGI IMG/M metagenome (GOLD analysis project Ga0136559, IMG submission 104633) | Saline lake microbial communities from Rauer Islands, Antarctica - Metagenome Hop E1 #496 | ecosystem: Environmental > Aquatic > Non-marine Saline and Alkaline > Saline | place... | reverse complement strand
GCAGTGAAATCGTTAAAGTTGGAACGTGCGGGCGTAGTCACCTCTAAAACAGGTGTGGTAGTTAACGAGTTTATGCAAAGCATCTCACAACCGCACATTTATGCCTGCGGCGACGTGTCGTCTATGGGTTTGCCCTTAACACCACTAAGCAGTTTACAGGCAACCACAGTTGCAAACAATATTTTAGGAAAAAAAGAAGAACTGCAATTACCTGCAATTCCCAGCGCTGTTTTTACGATACCGCAACTCGCAGCAATAGGCCTTACCGAACAGCAAGCGTTACAGCAAGGTCACGAAATTACGGTTTTAGAAAATGATGCAAGCAACTGGTTTAACGCTGGCCGCATTAAAAGTGATGGTTATCAGTATAAAATCATTCTTGAAAAAGAAACAAGAGCAATTCTGGGCGCCCACATTATGGGAGCAGCGGCAAGTGACCAAATTAATATGTTCGCAATAGCCATGAAAGCAGGCATGAGCATGGAGGACCTTAAGAGCACCATGTTCATATACCCTAGTTGGGGCAATGATATTTTAAGTTATAAATAACCGTCTAAGGTGCTCGCGACGCTAGGTACTTTCCAAACGGGTTTGTTTTAAAATTACGAGCACCGTGCACCATAATAATAAGTCCTAAGATTACGGCAAGGCTTAATGCAGTCGTTGCTATGAGACTTGCGTTGTCACTATCGATTATGTCAATAGGATCTTTAAATCGCATATAAATAGCCACAAGTGCCCACACGCCTACCAGCGCAAACTCACGCATGTTGCGGTAAAAAACCATGCCTGCATTTACGAGAAAAGCGACGGTCATCATGGCTAGGGTTGCATAAACTTGGGTGCTTATGGCAATGTCATAACTGCCATTTAACCATGCAGCTATGTTTGCAATAGTCGCAACACTTATCCAGCCTGCATATAACGACAAAGGCCACCACACAAGCGCAATTACTGGTAAAGGCGCATCCCATATTTCTAAGTCTAGTTTTTTAACGCACACCAATAAGCAAATTAAAATTCCTAACATGCAAATTACAGAAATACGTACCCGCTCGTCTAGCCAAAAAGCAACCCAGGCAGCGCAAAAAATATTTGCCAGTAAAAACCAGGGCGCGGTTGTGTTTACAAAATCGGTACGGTAGTCGGTGGTTTTTGTGGTGTTTGCTTTTCCCTCTACAGCCTCTGGTTTCTCAGCTTTCGCGAAAGCGGTAACCACGCCATACACTCCGAAAACAACCAGCATTAAGAATATAAGGCCCCAAATGCTAAATGCATAACTCGCTGGCGTAAACAGGTTGCTATACTCTGCACTCAGCTCACCTACAGATTTGCCGTTGTAATTTCCTGTGTTTGCATATCCGTTCCAGGCAATTAGAAAAATAACGCTAACAAGGTTGGCGATTGCAAATAATTTTGTTTTCATAGCTTAAAAGTAACCCCATTCAAACTAAGAATTGCTAAAATAATCAAAAAGTTAGTGATTGTCCAGCAGTACAACCTCATCGCCAGCTATGGCATAGATGCAGTCTGTTTTTTGTGGTTTGAGCACATAGGTTCCGGTAAAATCGCCAAAAGCTGGCAAAATCAACCCAGAAGGTTTTGCAAAAAAGCAAGGTAATTTAAGGCGCTGCCTGCCAGCACCTTTAAGGGTTACCGCAGGGTGTATGTGACCAGCGATGTTAAATTTACCTACTATTTCTTCCGGGTGATGGGTTAGTACAAGGGTTCCCATGTGCAGTACGTTAACCGTGCGCATGCCTAGTTTTTCAAATTGGGTGCGGGCAATCACATCATGATTTCCCATAACCAGTACTATTTCTAGTTCTTGCATGCGCACCCATTGTTCAAAAAAGTGCCATTCGGCATTTATATGAGAATGGAATAGATCACCTAAAAACCAAAGTCTAGATGGCTTGAAAAGCGCAATAAGTTCGTTGAGCTTATCGTACTCTACATCGTCAGCCTGCGCGGGAACAGCCATGCCGTTTTTTCTAAAATGCGCGCTTTTCCCCAAGTGCACATCTGCAAGCAGCAGGGCATCTTGTTCTACCCAGTAAAGTGCCCCGTAATGGTGCATTTTAAAGGTTTGACCGTAAAGCTGGGTTTCTAAAAAAGACATGGGCGCAAGGTAGTAAAGGAACTGCAATTACAGCAGCTCCATTTTGTAGGCTGCTTTTGGGCTGTCTAAAGTCTGTCCATAGATACCCATCGTTGTGTCTATTCGAGCAGACTATGGTATGCCCTTAAGCAACCACTTACCGTATAGGTAGTTGAGGTTAAAATAGTTACATTTATATCGTGGTGAAATGGTTTCACAACCTACATAAGGCGTTCTAGCATGCGCACTGGGGAACTCTATCTTAATTCGGGTTGCTTCCTGGCAGCATAAAGTCTGCCATCGGGCACATGCGCTCCGAACCCTCACGGTTTCTGATCAGCAGCGAGGCAGAAACAAAACGCATTTTTTCACTACATTTTTCAATTCCTTCTAGTGGTTACGCTTCTATAAAATCCCCTCGTTTATGGTAGCACTTGGGTTATTAGTTAGTACGCTTTCGTACCGCTATATCTAGACCATGCTCAATACCTGTGCAGCGGTATAGACTTTGCCGCAATACGCTTTCGCGAAAGCGTAATGAAACGAAAGCGAACCCGTAAAAACGTATTAAAAGGTATAGTTCACCGCAATAATGAGGTTGCGGCCAGCTGCTGAAATTCCTGAAGAATAGGTTCTATAACGCTGGTCTGAAATATTTTCTAATATTGCGGTAGCGGTAACATTGCTTGAAATTGCATATTGCGAGCGCAGGTTTAAGGTGTACCATCGTGGGGCAAACGGGTTGCCGTCGCGGTCTAGCGCATATAGAAACGGTCGTTGCCGTTGTTCAGGAGCGAGATCGTTAAAATCAAATTGCGCTGCAAACTGGGTAAATGCACTTATTCTCAACTTCCCTGTTTTGTAAACGATGTGCGCGTCGCCAAAGGCTGGAGCGACGTGTCTTACAGGTACTACTGTGCCGTCTTGCTCGCGCTGCTCGCCTTGGATCCATGAGTAATGTGCTATCACCTGCCAGCTGGGTGTAATGTCATAGTGTAAGGCGACTTCTAGACCGTACACAACAGAATCCTCGGCATTTTGTATAGCTTGTACACGACGCAAGTCGCCGTTGTACTGCACAAATTCTTGCCCGTTTAAGGCAAAATCCCTAGTAACCATTGCGTCTTGTAAAAAGGTATAATATACCGCTGCGTCTACGGTAAACTTGTCCGACTGCTTAAATTTAACGCCTAGCTCGCCATTATAACTGTACTCGGACCGCAAGTTGGGATTGGGTACAATGAGCGTTTCTGGGGTCTGATCAAATATTTTACCCACATCGTCTACATTAGGTGCTCTGAACGCCGTACTGGCATTTACGCGTAATTCCCAAGTGTCGCTGGGCAAGTACGTAAGTCCCACGCCACCCGTGAGCGCACCTGTATTAATGCGCGCAGTGTCAAAAGGAAAGTTAAAAAAAGTGTTGTCAAAGGTGGCGTCTAGCCAGATATGATTATATCGTGCACCTGCTTGCAGGGTCATGTTTTCTTGCAAACTCCACTGGTACTTTGCATAGGCCGCTAGAGATCGCCAGGATGCACCATCTGGGTAGCGCGAGGGTGCGGCAATGGCGGTGTTATCTAAAATATTAGTTTCTTTCCCGGTAGCATGTACGCGGTTGTGTAAAAATTCTGCACCGTAGAAAAGTATGTTGTTTTCGCGATTGTAACGTTCAAAATCTATGGAGGTGGCATACACATCGACACGCTCCTCTGTCTCAAGTAAGGTAGCACTATTAAAATTGCGATCGTTCCTACCTTCACCAAACTGCTGGTACGCCTGTGTAAACAATGCCTTGTCGTACCATTTACCATCACCGCGGTGCGTTGCATTTGCGTTTAACATGAGCCAGGTTTGCGGGCCGTAATACCACTCTGCGCTTCGCGGGTCGCCGTTTGGGCGGAATCTATTTAAAGAATCGTACCGGTCTACATCACCCGTTGCGGTGTAAATGATTCCTAAATTATATTCCCAGCGCTGGTTCGGTGTGTAACTAAATTTTTGGAGCAGGTTGAGCTGGTCATAACCAGTGGGCCGCTGCACTAGCGGGTTGTCGTTTTCTAGCACAAGGTCTACTCCGTCGACACGGCTAGCATAACGAGGCCTTAAATAATCGTCTGGCCCGTGAGCGCCTTGTCTTAAATCATCAAAATAGTTAACGCTTATACTCGTGGCTGCGGCAAATTTTTTAGTTCCTATATTAAACGCGGCATGTGCCGTATTTTCATTATTTGCTGTTGCATAGCGCGCTAGTAGCCGGCCGCTTACCGTGGTACTGTCTCGAGAAAAAGACGGCTTTAGCGTATAAAAGTTCATCACACCGCCTATGGCATCGCTACCATAAACGACTCCACCTGGGCCTAAAATAACCTCGGTACGTTCCACACTCAGCGGGTCTATGGAAATGATATTTTGTAAGTTGCCAGATCTGAAAATAGCGGTGTTCATGCGCACGCCGTCTACGGTTATAAGCAATCTATTTGTAGAAAACCCGCGTATGAGTGGACTACCACCACCTTGCTGACTTTTTTGCACGAATACCTGACCAGATTGCTGCAACAGGTCTGCACTGGTTTGTGGGTTTGCGACCAGTATGTCTTCCATACTTTGAGAAAAAATGCGTTGTGGTATATCGCGACGTCGCTGTTCAAATTTAGAGGCTGAAATAACAATAGGGTCAAAATTTTGAGTCTCTGGTAACAACCATAACATGTTGTTTTGTGACTCCAATAATTGCTTTGTCATGCGGGCTTTTTTATATCCTAAAACCTGAAAGTAAATCACGTCTGTGGAATCAAATCTATCGAGATTAACCTCGCCGTTTAAATTTGTAATGGCGCTGATGCTTTTTGATTTGTTGTATATGGTGACTGACCCAATGGGCTCGTCAGTCTCTGAGTTCGTTACCACTACTTGTTGTCCAACTACTGTGCAGGATACAAAGAGCAAAAGGACAAATAGAATATTTTTCATGAATCAAACAACTGTTTTAACATTGCCAGCGATGCGGGCTTTTTAAAAGTGTGCAAATGTATCTGAAAATAATCAATGACCAAGTTTAACAAGGAATTGCGCTCTTCTCTACTCATTTTAATGCGATGCATACCATCAAAGTTTGTGCCTAAGAAGGATTTAAGCAGCGTACTTTCTGAATCGGTAGCATGGTGCGGCAACATACCGTTGTTATCAAAACTGCCTTGAAGCAGATTAAAATAGGGTTGGTGTATGGTGCTAGCGTCTGGCTGAAAGCCTAAAAAACTGGTAAGGTCTAGCAGCACTTTTATAGAAAAATTTGCGACCTGCTGCTCGTGATCTAGCAACTGGAAGGCGGTTTGCAGGTAGTCGTATAAATCTTTATCTGGCTGTTGCTCTACTAGCAATTGTGTGAGCAACTCCGAAAAGAACATAACGATACTGGACTTTGCAATATCATCATGTATAGTCGCATAAGCTGCTGTTACTTGCGCTTCTTTTATATACTCGAGCGTACCTTTGCCTTTAAACTGGGTTACGATAACGAGTTGCGTGAGCGGTTGAAAAAAAGAAATGCGCAGCGCACCCTTACGGGACTTGCGCACTCCTTTAATCATGAATGATTGCGTTCCTAGCCCACGTGTGTATAGCCTTGCTATAAGGTCTGCCTCGCCATATTTTAGCGAGCTTAATACTATTGCCGGTGTAGATACTAGCATACTAGCGCACAATCATGAGCTTAGCTACCTTAGTCTCGATATTATCATTTGTAGAGATAAACAAAAGATACACTCCTGAAGCTACCATATTACCGCTAAAACTTCTGGTATCCCATTGTATTGTGCCGCCATTAGATACTTTTTCATAGACAAGATTGCCTTCTATGTCGGTTATTTTTACTCGGGCACGCTCTGTAAGCCCGTCTATGACTACATTTCCTGCAAAGCCCGGTCGCACAGGGTTAGGATACGCATACACGTTATCGAGACTTTGTTGCGGCTTGCTTGCTCGGTCACCTTTAAAGGATACGAGTCCGTTCTTTGTTGCAAAATAAATCAGACCTGTAGTCTCGTCTATGGCGATATCGCGTACCTCGTTGTCCGGTAGTGGTGAGTTACTGGTCGTAAACTGGAACAAGGTTTCCCGCCCACTGGGTGAAAGCAGTAAGGCGCCTGAGTTTGCAGTAGCTACCCATTTATTGTTATTCCCGTCTATTTCTATGTCTAAAACAGCCTCGTCGTCTAATAATTCTCTGGGAATACCGCTTGCATCCTCTATGACAATAGACCTCGCATCTTGTATGTTATCAGTAAACATAGAAGCTGGACCAAATAGTACCCGTAGCCCAAAGTTAGAACCTATCCACAAGGCACCACGCTGGTCCACCTTTAGCGCGCTCACGTAGTTATTTACTAGACCACCGCGTTGCACACCTTCTGTAATATTTGCAAAAGTGTTTGCAGCTGGGTCATAGCCAAATATCCCAAAATCTACGGACCCAAAAACAAGCTGGCCGCTGCGCAAAATGTCAATAGAACCCACGCCAGCGGTTCGTGCAATATTAGGAAAAAAAGTAGAGAAGTCTATTGCTGACCATTGTCCCGAAGGTGTTCTGCGCAATAAAGGCTGGTCTCGTCTAAGATTTAAGGTCCACAAATTACCCTGCCTATCTACGATACCCTCGGACGACCTAATGTCGTTAGGGTCACCGTTTCCGGCTCCTACACCGCGCAGGGTAGCGTTAGACGCATTGTATAAAATGGATGTACCGTCCGGCTCAAACTGCAAGATACCGTCTTGCATAGAATGCAAAAACACTTGTTCTGTGTTTTCCTTGTTTATAGTAATGCTCGCAATGCTCCGTATTCCCTGGATTGCGCTGTTTGTATAATTATCCCAGGTTTGATCTTTAAAACGGCTTACCCCGTGACGCTCTAAAGGAAAGGGGTTATAAGTAAAGGTGTGATCACCATAACCTATCCACACGTCACCTGCTTCACTAGTTACAGAAAACACATCGTTACGCGATGGCCCCGGCGCAGTAACAAAAAATGGAGTCGCTGAGTTTGCTATATCTATTATAATCATGCCGTTTTCTCTAGTACCTATAAACAAGCTACCATCTACAATGATACTGGTTGTTAAATCGTAGGTAACGCCGGCTATTGCACCTACAACTAAAATCTCGTTACCCGTTGTGTTAAAAACGCTCAATTCATTTACAAAAGTAGTTACCCGCAAGTCCATGCCGCTGTAATAATCTCTTATAACTGCACGCTGCGCACCTTGAAACAAAAAATTAACACCTGTATAACGGTACTGAAAAGGCCCGTCTGCGGCAAACAGTTCCCCATTAAAATTAGTGAGGTTATTAAAACTGCCCGTATTTATTTGAGTCCAATTGGAGAAATCGAGTAAGAATGGATTTGTGAGGTTTGCACGGCGTATACCACCATTGCTCGTGCTTGCCGCATACATAGAATTACCCTCTATTATAATGGCTTTTACTTCTAGCAAGGCCGCGTTATCGCCTATAAAATAAGTGTCGTCGAACTCTATTCTATTGAGATCAAAGAGTGCAATGCCAAAATCTGTTGCGATGTATAGCAAATCGCCACGTTCTATGAAATCGTTTATGCGCTTACGGTTTACAGGAATAGATGGTTTGTCTTGTATGGCGACTATATTTACCACGCTATTATCACTTAAAATGAGTTGTAAAAGTCCGTTTTCAAAACCCACGACTATAATATCCTTATCAACACTGTAATATATTTGGGAAATATTACGGCCATTGAGCCCATTTATGGTTGAAAATGTGGTGATTTGCTCAGAAACTATATCATATCGGTACAATGCGTTTTGAGAAGCTACAATAACTTCACCGTTACCCTCAACTATGTTTGTGACCTCGTTGTATGAAAAATGACCTTCCCAAGAATTAGAGAAGTCTTGAGCTACGGCTAGCTGGGCAAAGGATAGTAATAATAGAAGGGTGAATCTCATATAATCATAACGCCATTATCGTTTAAATATGATTAGGCTTTGTAAAAATAACACTTTAAATAAGGTCATAAGAATAAGTGTGCGTTACAATGGTTCTATGTGTTACCTCATATTGTTTAGCTGTGTTACGCTTTCGCGAAAGCGAACTCCCGACTAATCTTTGTAATTATATAAAATAACTGCGGCTCTGAAGCAGTGTTCTTGATAAATACCTGCGCAACTAACAAAAACGGAACAGTAAAAATAAAATAGGTTATATCTATTTTGCTACCAATAAATGCCGCGTGAAAGCCATTTGTAAAGATCTGATAAACTGCGTAGATACAAATGGCAATAAATAACGTAACACCGGAATAGAAAAAACGTTGTGCCGTATTTGACGCAAGTAAACCGCCCATTATTGCAATTATAAAAAAGCATGCCACATATATTTGAGGAACTAAAAATGAAGACTGCACAATAAATGGGTTCATTTTTGTAAAACTATCACCGTAAAAAAGGATAAACGGTAAAAAAGTTATCGCAAAAACACTCATAATGAGCACGGTATATATTGTGCATTTTTTAAACGTAAGTCGCTTTGTTTTAAGGTAAGACACAAAAAACACCACATAAACAAGTGCATAAACACTTCGTGTGGAAAGCATAAGTCCCAGCAAAAGACACGAGAACAGGATTGCCGATCCACGTTTTTCAATCGCTTTTTCAAAACTCAACAAACTAAGCGCACATAATGCAGTATAGGTAAAAAGGTTACTCAAACCCATAATTTCATAAACCATAAATACACTTAAAATACTGTATAAAATCACAAATTGCGATCGATTTAATTTCTCTTTTAGAGTTAGATACCCTACTAATAAATAACCTAGGGCACCTAAAAAAGAATATCCTTTAAAAAAATAAAATGGCAGTGCAATGATGTAGTAAACGGGCATAGGCCCTGGCGGATTGCCCATGTGCGAAACTGCAAAATAAGGATACTTACCACTAAACCAAGTGTCCAAAAAATTGTGAATTACGCTCCATCGCTCTATCTTTAAAGTTTGTGGATCTATGATTATAAATGCAACGATCGCTACTACCAGCGGCACACTTAAAACTAATATGTTGGCCAGTTTTTTTAACGTGCTACCAGAAGCAATAATTTCCCATTTTGCAAATAGCACATAAGAAATTATGGCTATAACTGCAGTTAGTAACCATGCATGGTCTGTAACCCGTGAACTATATTTATAGATAAAAAGGCAATTAATAAAAACAACAATGCCAAAGGAAGTAGACCGTATCATTTTTCGAATATCCTAAAGGTGAATCCTAAGTTTTTAGCCAAAAAGTATTGAAAGGAAGTTTTGAGAACACCTAGTCCATAGGTCACGCTGCGCGCAAAATTTATAGACGAAGCTTCTTCAAAATATTTGGTTGGACACGTAATCTCTGCAATCTCATGACCTGCATAACACAACTGCGCCAGCATTTGGTTATCAAAAACAAAATCATTTGAATTTTTTAGCGATGTCTATATCGTTAAAAACGCTCGCATCAAATGCCCTGTACCCTGTGTGGTACTAAGCAAGTTTTTGATTCATAAGCACATTTTGCACAAAAGTTAAGAATCTATTTGCAATGTATTTATAAACGGGCATGCCACCAGTTAATGCCCCTTTTCCAAGAATGCGGGAACCCAGAACGACCTTATACACGTCATTTGAAATGAGGTATGCCATGCTGTGAATAAGTCTTGGCGAGTACTGCTAGTCTGGGTGCAGCATGATTATAATATCAGCATTTAATTCTAGTGCTTTTGAATAGCATGACTTTTGGTTACCGCCATAACCTAAATTAGACTTGTTTCTTATAATGTGTTTTATGCCCAGTTGTTTAGCAAGTTGCGAGGTCTTGTCGGTACTAGAATAATCTACAAGAATGACCTCATCTACGATATCGAAAGGTATTTCTGCATATTTTTTTGCGAGCGTGAGTGCGGCATTATAGGCTGGTAAAACAACGATCAAATTTTTATTTAATATAAACTGAACGTAAAGATTATTAATTGACAAAAATATTAGAATGCGTTTTTCTGATTTTAAAAGCCGAATTTATGAAAAATTATCTTTTACCCAGTCTATTCCCTACCACCTTATTTGGCTTCAGCCAAAACACCTTTCCATATCGAGCAAATGGAAATATTGGAATCGGCCCAAACAATCCTACCTCGCTTTTAGACGTTAATGGTCTTGTCAAATCTCATAATCTAATCACCAGTGATCTGCCACGGGTGACTTCATTGGCTGTGTGGCAGAAACATCCATATGATTGCCAATTCCACAACCAACATTAAATTTAACGATTTTTTTGTCAAAAACCATCCAAATAAAGTTGCGACGCAAATTTTTTCCAAGAACATTAAGGGATTGCTGACAATGTCTGACTTGAACCAATTTATATATTTTCAAGTCCAACTTAATAAAAATTCTATACATAATTGGAACACAATACTTCAAATGCCTTCACCACAATCAAGAATAATGATTGGTGGTTTTGGGGATTATCTCTACAGCGAAAACCACAAATTGGTGATTAAATAAGGATCAGCTTTGATTGAAGGAAATATTTTTACCGACACCGCTATTAAAGTAAGAACAATAAATTTTGTCTCGCCCTAAATAATCGATACAGATTATTTAGGACGAGACATGGAATTTTATGCTTGTTGTTAGTATGCTTTCGCGAAAGCGAACACCGCTAAAAACGAGCTATCACATTACACCACACCTTGTGCAAGCATAGCGTCTGCTACCTTTACAAAACCTGCGATATTTGCTCCTTTCACGTAATCTACAAAGCCAGAATCGTCTTTACCGTAGGTAACACAAGACTCGTGAATTTCGTTCATAATACTGTGCAACTTGCTATCTACTTCCTCGGCAGTCCAGCTGTAACGCATAGAATTTTGAGACATTTCCAATCCTGAGGTCGCTACACCGCCAGCATTGGCAGCTTTTCCTGGCGCAAAAAGTATTTTCTTACGTAAAAACACCTCTATGGCCTCTGGGGTTGCTGGCATGTTTGCACCTTCGGCAACACATAAACATCCATTTGCAACAAGGGCTTTTGCCTCGTCACTGTCAAGCTCGTTTTGGGTAGCACACGGCAATGCGATGTCGCAAGGAACTGACCATGGTCTGGCGCCCTCATGAAACGTTGCACTAGGGTACTTATTAACATATTCCTCTATTCGACCACGTTTAACGTTTTTGAGCTCCATGATAAAGGCGAGTTTTTCTGCATTTATACCGTCGTTATCTAGAATAAAACCACCAGAATCTGACATGGCAACAACGTTACCGCCTAGTTCTGTTATTTTTTCTACTGCATACTGTGCCACGTTACCTGAACCAGAGACGACCACCGTTTTGCCTTTAATCTCATGGCCTTGCGTGCGCAGCATATTTTCTGCAAAATAAACAACGCCGTAACCCGTAGCTTCTGGTCTTATAAGCGAACCGCCATAAGAGCGACCTTTACCAGTAAGCACACCTACAAATTCATTTCTAAGGCGTTTGTACTGTCCAAAAAGATAACCTATCTCGCGACCACCTACACCTATATCGCCAGCTGGCACGTCTGTATCGCCACCTATAATACGCTGCAACTCTGTCATAAACGACTGGCAAAAACGCATCACCTCACGGTCTGATTTGCCTTTAGGATTAAAGTCGGCGCCACCCTTACCACCACCCATAGGCAATGTTGTAAGGCTGTTTTTAAAAACCTGCTCAAAAGCAAGAAATTTGAGAATACTTAGGTTAACTGATGGGTGAAAACGCAAGCCCCCTTTGTAAGGACCTATGGCACTATTCATCTGAACGCGGTAACCGCGGTTCACCTGCACCTCGTTATTATCATCAGTCCATGGCACGCGGAACATAGTTACTCGCTCAGGCTCTGCCATGCGCTCCAGTAACTTATCTACCTGGTATGCCGGATTTTTTGCTACGAAAGGCACAACAGCCTCTGCAACTTCACTAACAGCCTGAATGTACTCAGGCTCGTTCGGATTTCTTTTTTTTATCAGATCGATAAAATCTTGAATATTTTTTTCCATTATGTGTAATAATAAGTAGTATTATAACGTTTTCGTTAAGCCTTGCAAATATATAATATGTCCCTTAGAGCATCTTTATTATTATGCTTATTTTATTGGATCTTTACTATGCATGAATAATGTTTTTTTTATCCCATTATGTTCAAACACCTTTAACCCAGTATTGCTATCATTCAATAGTTTAGGTCATTAACATTTTATTATATTTGTCGACTATACACACTCTAAACCATGATGTTCAAAACCTTTTTTAAGACCATAGTAGCTGTGCTTGCACTGACCACTACCCTAGAATCAACAGCTCAATTAGGATTTTCACATGAATTAGGTTTTATTATAGGTCCTGTCGCTTTTCAGAGCGATTACGGGGAGCGCTATGATTTTGACACAAATAAAGGTAATGTAGGTATAGGCATAGGTCTTATACACTATATTAATTTTGCCTACCGCGCAGACTGTAATTGTTATAGTGGCGACACCTATTGGAACGACCATTTTAAACTGCGCAGTGAGCTCAACTATCATGAAACAACCCTAAACCACTTAGGCCCGCTTGCCGAACGCAATAGCTTAGGCGGCTTGCAGTTGCGATCTATGGAAGGGAAAGCAAAGGTTTTTGAAGCAGGCATGCAGCTAGAATGGTACCCATGGAGTATACGTGATTTTCAAGAAGGGCAGCCTAAGATAGCACCATACCTAGGGCTGGGAGCGCATTACGTAAACTTTAGGCCAGAAGCCTCAAGTACCTTAGGACCGTTAAACAACAGTGTAACTACGTTCCCAACATTTTTGAACCGCATAGACACCTCTCAAGGGTCTGCCATAGCATTAATAGGCGATATAGGCATGCGCTACAAAGTTGGGCCTTTGTCTGACTTATTAATATCGTCTAAGTGGCATTATTATGTAAATGAAAACTATGTAGATGGACTTAGTCCGAACAACGTAAATAACCGCGCAAATGACTGGATGTGGTGGCTTAACGTGGGCTATATATTTTACCTGTAGCGCGTTATTAAATTATAAAAAAGGGCTTCACGAACATGAGGCCTTTTTTTATGGATTTAACCGGCATTATCTCATCGTGACGCAAATACCGCCAAAAAAAAAGAGGAAGATAGTTTTTACCAAATTTCAATCTGCCCGCAAAGCGAGATGCAAAAAGGCCGACTTCGCGATGCCAGAGCCCGGTTATAAAGGGCTAGCCGCGGCCCGCAAGCAGCGCGCGATGAGAAACGCGGACTTCACACTGCATGCAGAGCGTGCAGTGTGCGGGTTAATCGCAGCCTGCAGGGAGCGAGAGGCGGGAAACGCGAGTAAAGGGCAAACTCAAATCACCAGTGAAACGCTGCGCGTAGCCTGCTAAATGACAAAAAACATAACATGTGCCCTGCATAAGTAAAACAAGCAACTCGTTAAAGAAGCACCGTCTACGCCAGTGCCCGCTCTAAGTCCGCTAGCAAGTCGTCTATGTCCTCTATTCCTACGCTCAGCCTAATGAGCGATTCTACGACACCCGTTTTCTCGCGTTCTGTTTTAGGGATGCTGCCATGTGTCATGCTAGCTGGGTGACCTGCTAACGACTCGACGCCACCTAAGGACTCTGCAAGTGTAAATACTTCTACCTTTTCTAGTATATTCATGGCACTTTCCCGCGTGCCTGCTTTTGTTGAAAAAGAAACCATACCGCCGTAATCGTCCATTTGCTGTGTTGCAATAGTATGGTTAGGGTGGTCTTCAAAACCTGGCCAGTACACCTTATCTACGTTTTTGTGGTTTTTTAAGAAATATGCAACGGCCTTTCCATTTTCACAATGGCGCTGCATGCGCACATGCAGGGTTTTAATACCGCGCAAAACCAGGAAACAGTCTTGTGGACCAGGAACTGCGCCACTCACATTTTGTATAAAGTACAGCCGCTTTGCAAGATTTTCATCCCTAACTACCAGCGTACCCATTACTACATCACTGTGCCCGCCTAAATATTTAGTTGCGCTATGCATCACCATGTCTGCTCCTAGATCCAGCGGCCTTTGCAGGTAAGGCGTAGCAAAGGTGTTATCTACGGCCAGTAGTATTTTATACTTTTGAGTAATGGCAGCCACGGCTTTTATGTCTATAATGTTCATCATAGGGTTTGTAGGCGTCTCTACCCATACGAGTTTTGTATTAGATGTTAGATACTGTTCGATATTTGTAGCGTGTTGCATCCCTATAAAGTGAAACTTAATACCGAAGTCCTCAAAAATTTTAGTAAACAACCTGTAAGAACCACCATACAGGTCACTGGTTGAAATAACCTCATCACCCGGTTTTAATAATTTTAAAACAGCATCTATGGCTGCGAGACCAGACCCAAAGGCCAGACCATAATCTCCATTTTCTATACTTGCTATGGAACGCTCTAAGGCCGCGCGGGTAGGATTGCCACCTCTAGAGTACTCAAAGCCCTTGTGGTTTCCGGGACTTGTCTGTGCATAGGTAGTGGTTTGGTAAATAGGCGGCATTACCGCATTATATGCAGGATCTATATCGTGCTGACCGCCGTGTATTGCCTTTGTATTAAATTTCATGTCCGTATAGTTTTATACCCTAAAGATAACAAGCCTATCGTCCTAAAACAAGATTGTCGCTTCATAGTTTAGACCATGTACTATCTGTGGTGCGATTGCCGCAACTACACAAGCTCATAAGCTCATAAGCTATCTAAAGCTGCTCAAGCGTCTCATAAAAAACCAAACGAGTAAACTTTAAGAAATAAATAACAAATGAAGTTGTTAAAGAACAATTACTTTTGCGACTTTTACTATCAACTATTAATAGCATTACTATGAAAAAACTTTTTGTATTACTCACAGCAGCTGTATTAACGACCAGCTGCGCCGTTGTTAGACCTGGAGAAGCTGGTGTAAAACAACGTTTAGGAAAATTAGACGATAAAGTAGTCACACAAGGCACCATCGTTTTTAATCCGTTCACAACTAAGGTCGTTAAAGAATCCATACAGACTAACAACTTGAAACTGTCGCTTAGACTGCCTAGTAAAGAAGGTTTGAGTGTAGATTCTGAGATTTCAATTCTGTACAGACTACGAGTTGATATGGTTCCTACGGTTCTTAGAAACTTAGGGCCTAATTATGAAGACGTGATGTCGGCCGTGTTCCGATCTGCAAGTTCTGATGTTTGTTCCCAGTTTTATGCAAAAGACATGCACTCGGGTAAACGAGCTGATATAGAACTGGCCATTAAGAACAAAATGGAAGAAACGCTCGATCCCCTAGGTATCATTATAGAAGCGGTACTTATGAAAAGCATACAGCTACCTAGAGGGCTTTCCCTATCTATAGAGCAAAAGTTACAAGCTGAGCAAGACGCGATGAGAATGGAGTTTGTGCTACAAAAAGAACGTCTGGAAGCAGACCGTAAAATTATAGAAGCAACTGGTACTAGAGATGCCCAAATGATTCTTGCACAAGGTCTAACGCCTGAAATTCTGAAAATACGCAGTATTGAAGCTTTTATAGAATTATCTAAATCGGCCAACAGTAAAGTGATTATTACAGACGGTAGAACGCCTTATCTTATTAACGAAGCAAGGAATTAGCCATC
>Ga0136559_1000362_pt1 | contig 15837 bp, 14 predicted proteins | sample AntRauMeHopE1496_FD_104633 | JGI IMG/M metagenome (GOLD analysis project Ga0136559, IMG submission 104633) | Saline lake microbial communities from Rauer Islands, Antarctica - Metagenome Hop E1 #496 | ecosystem: Environmental > Aquatic > Non-marine Saline and Alkaline > Saline | place... | reverse complement strand
TGCTTTAGAGCGGCCTTTGGTCCGCCTGTTTTACCTGTCGAGTGAGCTTGTGGTGTTTTTTAGCTTGTTCTAGGGAAACCGTGAAGTTTGGGCTTTTCTTCGCTGAGTTTTGCGGGTAGTGAGAGACTGACTTTTTCGCTTCGTGCGCTGGGGGCAGACTAAAGTCTGCCCTTGAGCAAAGCCGCTGTTTTTGGTTACGCGATGCTTTAGAGCGGCCTTTGGTCCGCCTGTTTTACCTGTCGAGTGAGCTTGTGGTGTTTTTTAGCTTGTTCTAGGGAAACCGTGAAGTTTGGGCTTTTCTTCGCTGAGTTTTGCGGGTAGCGAGAGACTGACTTTTTCTCATCGTGCGCTACGGACAGACCAAAGTCTGCCCTTGGGCAAAGCCGCTGATGTTTTTCTGACACGATGCTCTAGGGGCGGACTTTAGTCCGCCCCTAGAGCATCCACATAGAAAAATACAATTAGACTACCATGCGTCAAACTAACAAAGTACCTTTGTAGGCTACTTACAGATTTTAAAATCAATACCATTGGCAAACTATAAACAAGCTCACAGCAAACACCTTAAACCGAGTGATAAAGGGGTTACTGCAAAGAAATTCTTAGGACAACATTTTCTCAAAGATATGGATGTTGCCCAAGGAATCGCAAATGTAATTTCTTACGACGGTTATGAGCATGTACTAGAAATAGGTCCAGGAACTGGGGTTCTTACCCAATACATTCTTAGAAAAGGTATCAAGGTTACCGCCATGGAACTAGATCGTGAGTCGGTTGCTTATCTGAATTCAAATTTTAAGATAGAACAAGTGGGTCTGGTAACTGACAAGAATTTTGAAGTCGTAGAGGCGGATTTCCTTAAAAAAGACCTCGCTGGTATGTTTAACAACCAGCAGTTTGCAGTCATAGGAAATTTCCCCTACAATATAAGCACGCAGATTGTTTTTAAGACCATAGAAAATCGGGAACGCATACCAGAGTTTGGTGGTATGTTTCAGCGTGAGGTTGCAGAGCGCATTTGTGCACCGCACGGCACGAAGACCTACGGAATATTATCTGTTCTAGCACAGGCATATTATGACGCAACCTATTGTTTTACAGTAGCTCCAGAAGTGTTTAACCCACCACCTAAAGTAGACAGTGGCGTCCTTTTTTTAAAAAGAAGAGAAAATTACGATTCTCTTACTTGTTCTTACGAAACGCTGCGCACTGTCGTAAAGCTCGCATTTAACCAACGTCGTAAGACCTTGCGCAATTCATTAAAAAGTATGGAATTACCAGAAGAAATGCGTGCCCAAGAACTCTTTAATCTGCGACCAGAACAAATAGCAGTAGCGCAATTTGTGGAGCTGGCTACGGTTATTGAGAAGTTGGGGTAACCATCTTTACGTTACTGGCATAAAAAAATACCTAACATTAATCTTATTGGCGCCCCAGCTGTAAAAATAAATACAAAGCGTGTAGCCCTAGACGAGCACTTGAGCTCAGGAAATATAAATTGCTCAGACTGCGGCGTACCGGGAATATCATTTCAAACACAAGACTAAGATCTAGATGCTTTGTGCTTGCATCTTTCGGTGCACAACTCTTCTTAAATACTTGAATAGATGTGTTTTACTAGAGTGCAGATTTCATTCTGCCCCGTAGTAAATGCTCAAGAATCTTAAATGTTTCAAGGTAAGCATAGCTGCAAACAGAAAAATTATTTTAGACGGTGATAACCTGGTTGTCACGGAGAAAATTCGGCATTACCGCTTTTAATCATAATAATGTGCTATTTGCTAAGTTTAATATCCAATAGCTGATAATAAAGTCCAATTAGTCTGGTCTCTAAACCATAATTATTAAAGTAGTGGTTTCCGCAACCTTTAGGGCTGGGGAACGGCAACGGAAACTAAGGTTCTTAGTTAGTACGATTGAAGTAAGTGCAACAGCAAATAAAAAATACCGAAGCTTTTTCCCTGGCCTAAAAATAAGGTTCCTAAGGCGATTTTCAAAATGACTTTTCTGGTTTCAGCGGTCTTTAGACTTCGCTGCGAGCCAGCCTAATTAGCGATGGAAAAGGTATACACAATTAGAAAATATGCTTTATGGGTATTTATGGATAGTTAATAAAAGATTTACAAAAACGAGCGATTGATACTCGTAACAACTAAAAATGTCCCCAACTGAAAGGGAAGAAGAATAATCTACGCGTATTAATAAAAGAAAAAGCGATAAAAAATTAGTTTGACCGCGGGGACAAAACATATCCAGAAAGCCTTGTCAGACCTTATCGTATTCTTAACCCCACAAGCCTCATAAGTTCTACGTGAACCACTATCTTTGTCTTGAAGTATGTCATTATGCAGTTTAAGGTAACAGAAGAATTTACAGACCAGATCCAGGAGTCTATAGCCCTGAGAGACGACGCACGGCTAGAAGCTTTACTGGCTGACCTGCACTTTGCTGACATAGCAGAGATTATAAACGAGCTCAATCTAGAAGAAGCCGTTTATATCATAAAACTACTCGATACAGAAACCACATCAGAGGCTTTACTAGAACTCGACGAAGATCAGCGTGACCGTGTCTTAAGCGCGCTGTCGCCTAGAGAAATTGCAGACGAGCTAGAAGAAATGGATACGGACGATGCTGCTGATATCTTAAACGACTTACCTAACGACCTGGCTCAAGAAATCATTGCCGAAATGCAAGATGAGCAGCATGCCGAGGATATTATAGACCTCTTGCGTTATGACGAGGACACCGCAGGTGGCCTCATGGCAAAAGAACTTGTTAAGGTAAATGAAAACTGGACCGTTACCGGTTGCGTGAGCGAGATGCGTGCGCAGGCTGAATATGTGACCCGTGTACACTCTATTTACGTGATAGACAACGGCGGCAAACTTAAAGGCCGTTTATCGCTTAAAGACTTACTTACTAGCCCAGAAAACGCACCCATTAAAGACGTGTATATTCCTAAAGTAGATTATGTGACCGTAAACACAAGTGCCGAGGAAGTCTCGCGCATTATGCGTAAATACGACCTAGAAGCCATACCGGTGGTAGACGAGCTACAACGCTTGGTAGGTCGTGTGACCATAGACGATATCGTAGATTTTATAACAGACGAAGCCGAGAAAGATTACCAGCTCGCCTCTGGTATCTCGCAAGACGTAGAGGCAAACGACAGCATTTGGGAACTTACTAAAGCACGCTTGCCATGGCTCATTTTAGGACTGTTAGGTGGTATAGGTGCCGCACAAATCATGGGTGGTTTTGAAGGTCTTATGAAAAGCCACGCTATTTTATTTTTATTTACGCCACTCATCGCCGCAATGGCCGGAAATGTAGGAGTACAATCTAGCGCAATTATCGTGCAAGGTATCGCAAACGACGACTTAAAGGGTAGCGTAGGAAACCGCCTCATCAAAGAAATATTGCTTGCCATGCTCAACGGCGCTATACTGGGCATACTGCTTTTTACGTATACCTTCATAAGTAAAGGATCGCTCGCGACTAGCATCGCCATCTCTGTTTCCTTATTCACGGTCATCATAGTTGCAGGTTTTGTAGGCACATTTGTCCCCTTATTTTTACACAAACGAGGCATAGATCCAGCACTCGCTACCGGTCCATTTATCACAACAAGCAACGATATTTTTGGGATTTTAATTTACTTTATGATTGCTCGCGCGATTATAGGAATTTAAAGGAGTTCGCTTTCGCGAAAGCGAAACTGAAAAGCACTTTATGCGACAAAGCAAGCATTACTCGAGCTAACAAACTACAACCGCATGAAAACAGGAACAGCCAAAGAAATAAGGGATGAACTTAAAGACTTGAATGAAGACGAGTTGCGACAAATTGTGCAGCGTCTAGCTCGTTTTAAGAAAGAGAACAAAGAGCTGCTTACGTATTTACTTTTTGAAGCGCACCATGAAGACGATTATATAGAGCATATAAAACAGCTCATGGACGACCGCTTTAATGCACTTACCACGCCTAATTATTATTACATTAAAAAAGGGGTGCGCAAAATACTATCGGACACTAAAAAATATATACGCTACTCCGGAAACAAAGAAACCGAAATAGCACTGCTCATTCATTTTCTAAAAAATATGAGTGAGTTTGAACCGTCTATCTTAAAAAATAAAATACTTACAGACTTGTATTTAAGACAAATAGCCCTGATACGTGTGCGCATAGCAACCTTGCACGAGGACTTGCAGTATGACTATGACCGAGAGCTTAATTTTTTAGAAATATAACCTGTATCACGGTAAACGCCTTAATTTATTGACAATATAAATACCCCTATGACTGTATTGCACCTAGATAGTAACCATGAGATACTGGCAAGCATGCTCGAAAAAGCAGGTTTTGAAAATCATTATGACTACACCTCATCACGAGAAGATATTATAAAGGTTTTAGGTAACTACACGGGTCTTATTATACGCAGTAGGTTCCCTATAGATGCGGCATTTTTAAAAGCTGCGACTCATTTAAAATTTATAGGTCGCGTGGGCGCAGGACTGGAAAATATAGACCTAGAGGCTGCACAAGCACAAAATATTGCGTGTTATAACGCGCCGCAAGGTAACAGCAACGCCGTGGGCGAGCATGCGCTAGGCATGTTGTTATCGTTATTCAATCATTTAAACCGTTGCGACCAGCAAGTGCGCAATGGGCTATGGTTACGTGAAGAGAATAGAGGTGTGGAACTCGAGGGAAAAACTGTGGGAATCATAGGCTATGGCAACATGGGCCGCTCTTTTTCAAAAAAGCTATCGGGTTTTAACTGTGAGGTGCTGTGTTATGATATTAAACTTGATTTAGGAAATGAACACGCAACGCAGGTATCCTTGCAAGAATTTCAGCAGCGATGCGATGTGGTAAGCCTGCACACGCCCCAAACACCAGAGACCACAGGCATGGTAAACGCTGCTTTTATAGCCGCGTTTAAAAAATCGTTTTACCTCATTAATACCGCTCGTGGTAAAAGTGTCGTTACTGACGATCTAGTGAGCGCTTTGCGGGCAAACAAAATAAGCGGCGCTGCGCTCGATGTGCTAGAGTATGAGAAAAGTTCGTTTGCATCTTTATTTAACGGCGATGCTATGCCGACAGCATTTGCAACTTTACTTGCTATGGATAACGTGTTATTAAGCCCACATGTTGCGGGCTGGACAGTAGAGTCAAAGTATAAACTAGCGGCAATACTAGCTATTCAAATAATAGAAAATCATGGGTAACTAAACAGGGCTAAACGTTCTATTTAAAAAAAGAATTATGGGTGCGCGGTTAATTACTGGTTAGCATATTGAATTTATAGCAGCTGCAATCGCAAAATGTACAGGTTGCCGTATTGTGCTATATGCAATGATTTGCTTACGTTAGATTTGCTCATTGAGAAAATAAACAACGCAAAAGTAGCATGCTAATCGCCAGCTCGCGAGCGTCATTTTTAAGAATAAAAAAATCAATTAATAATAGCACCATGACAGACGAAGAAAACCCAAACAACGACGACCAGCAACAGCATCGTCAAGGCCAGCATAATCAGCATAACCAGCAGAATCAAAACCAGAATCAAGGAGACCGGCAACAAGGAAACTGGCAGCAAGGAAACTGGCAGCAATCACAAAACAACTACAACAACGGTGGGCAGGGTTATTATCAGGCACCCTACAGACATGACAATAAAAAAATGGCAGCCGGCTTGCTAGGTCTTTTATTAGGTTGTTGGGGTATTCACAAATTTGTACTGGGTTATAATAATGAAGGATTAATTTTATTGGGTTCTACCGTGGTTTCCATACTGTTAATGTGTGTAGGAATAGGTTTTTTAACAATTGCTATTCCCTGTGTCATAGGTTTTATAGAAGGTATTATTTACCTAACCAAATCTGACGAGGAGTTCTATCAGACCTACCAAGTTAGAAAGCAAGCCTGGTTTTAAAGCTTTGTGGTTGAAACATAGGTATTGCGCTCTTTGTTGATGATTTTGCCTATTTTACGGTTTTAAGTCATCTAACCCATATTCTAGCGGCAAGAGTCCTGCAACTTGCAATATTGCAAAATGACCACCGAATTGTATTGCACGTGGGGAAAGGTTGTTACCATAAGCATCTACCACGACACGTTGCTCAGCTAGAATAAGCGCACTTTGCAGGTTGCTGTTGTCTGTTATGGAGTATGCATTTTCTCTAAATTCTATAATAAAACCAGTTCCGCTATTTCTTATTCTCACATGCGTGTTTAGCGCTACTTTAAAGCCTTTATGGTATAAAATGTAGCCGTCTTCTTCAAAGGTTTTTCCGGTAAGTGACCTAAAGAACCTTACTGTGGACTGCTCGTACATAGTTTCTCTGCGTTTTTCCCTGCGCTTTGCACGAGGTTTTTTTCCTTCAAGTTCTTTAAAAAAAGCAGAGCCGGCTACAAAGGCGCTTTCATATTTATAACGCTTGCCACTTATGATTTTGTTGTTAATACTAAAGGACTGGCTAAGGATGATTTCAGAAAAAACAGCCTCAAAGTCTGATAAATCATACAGGATGGTATAGCCTAAATGCTTATTTTTAATAATGATAGGAACGTCGCAAACAGCTGTCAGCATGCTGCTGGACGGGTTGTAACGCAACCGTATGGCTTTTAGGTTTTGTAGATCGCAGCTAGCAGCCTCTGGTATTGCACCTAGGAATAATTTTTTAAACCAGCGTTCTTTTTCTTCTCTAGTCCAGGGGTCGGGATTTAGATACACCGTTTCTAAATCGTTTACTTTAGGTATGAGTTTTATCACGGAAAGATTTTCCTTCAGCGGGTTTTCTATTGATATTTTTTCATAACCCAAGGCACTAAAGACAACCGCAGCGCTGAGATCTGGTCTATAGGTAATCTCAAAACAGCCTTCCAAGCCAGACACGACGCCTATAGAGGTTCCTGCGAGATACACGGCTACATTGGGGATTGCTTCACCTGTGTCAGCGTCTTTTATGCAACCTGTAATCACCTGCGCACTGGTGGTAAGACTAGCAGCTGTTAAGAGCCAAAACACAAAGACGTTCTTATTTACGAGATCCATGAAACAGTGCTTATTTAGTGCTCTTTGTGATCGTTATCCCTAAAATATTTTGCCTCCATCTCTGCCTGAAATTCTTCCATAACGGGTTTTACGGTGCTTTCAGGTATGTCTGCAATTCTTATGTACATAAGCCCATCAACCGCGTTGTTAAACAGCGGGTCTACATTGAAAGCTACTACTCTTGCGTTTTGCTTTACGTACTTTTTTATGAGCACGGGTAGGCGCAACTCATTAGGCTCTAGCTCGTCTATAAGTTTGTCAAACTTGTTGAGGTCTGCTTCAGATGCGTCAAATATGAAATCTTTGTCGGCATCTTCTAAAACGACTTTAAAATCTTGTTTAGGCTTAACATATTGCGCGACATACGGATCATAGTAGTTGCTTTTCATAAACTCAATCATGAGCGACTTAGAAAAGTTAGAGAACTTGTTACTTATGCTCACGCCACCTATGAGGTATTTATGTTCTGGAAATCTAATGGTGCAGTGAACAATGCCTTTCCATAACAAGAAAAGTGGCATGGGGCGCTGCTGGTACTCTGGTATGATAAATGCGCGGCCCATTTCTATGGACTGCCCCATCATTTTATAAAGTTCTGGCTCAAAACGGAACAGCTCATTAAGATAAAAACCATCGATACCGCGTTGCGGGAAAATCTCGCTTCCCATTCCCATGCGGTACGCTCCCGCTACTCTGTGTTCCTCATTATCCCACAAAAAAAGATGGTGGTAGTAGTCGTCAAACCGGTCTAAATCATTTGAGTTATTTGTTCCCTCACCTATGTTTCTAAAAGTAATTTCGCGCAAGCGGCCCAACTCCATCACAACATTAGGGATAAGCGCTCTTTTTGCGAGAAAAACCTCGTAATTCTTTGAGACGAGCAAACGCTTGTCGGTATTGCGGCATTGGGCGACTTCTTTAATCATGAGCGCAAGTTCTGTCTCTTTTACAATCTCTTTGGGCGCTTTTATAGCTTTGGTAATTTTTATATTTTTAGGTAGGTCGCTTAGTTTTTTGGCTTCTGTGGCATAAGGCTTAGAAAGCATATAGGTTTTTTTGCGCAAAAACTCAGTAAAGTCTGCGAGGGTCTTATATTCTTCTTGCGCTTTTATAGAAATGGGGTTTCCTATGCGCACTTTAACAACTCTGTTTTTTTGAGTAAGCACTTCAGACGGTAGTTTTGCCGTTCTAAAAGTGTCTGATATTTTTGCGAGAACGTAAAAGAAACGGCTATTTTTTGCATGAAAGTAAATAGGTATCACCGGCACATGCGCGCGCTGTACCAGCTTCATTGCGGCTTCTTCCCACGGTTTGTCCACTACCAGTTTACCGTCTCTGTAGGTAGATACCTCACCCGCAGGAAAGAGTCCTAGTGGCATGTCGCTTTTTAAGTGTCGCAGTGCTTGCATAAAACCTGCCGTAGACGATTTAGCATCTTTACGTTCCTCAAACGGGTTTACAGGCATAATGTACGGCTTTAATGGCTCAATACGATGCAGTAAAAAGTTTGCGATAATTTTAAAGTCTGGCCTAGCCTCTAACAATAATTTGAGTAATAAAACGCCGTCTATACCACCTAGCGGGTGGTTAGATATTGTTATAAACGCTCCTGTTTTAGGGATGCGTCTCAGGTCTTCTTCTGGAATTTCAAAAGAGATTTGCAGGTCATCTAAGAGTGCATCTAAAAAAACAAGATCAGATTTATCTTTATGCCTGTTATAGATTTTATTAATGGCAGATATGCGCGTTATTTTCATAAGCAACCAACCTCCTATAGTTCCTATAAAACCATATGTATCTAAATGTATCGCCTTTGCGACTTCTTTTGCGCTTACTAGCCCCATAATCACGTGTAGTATTTACAAATATAAGTTAAAACTTGTGTGCGCGTTAAGCCTCTTTGACAACCAGTTGCAAGGTTTCTTGTGTGCGTTGCCTTACTAAAACTTCTTTTTCATTTTCTATAAAGGCTATCGCATCGCCCTCATAGTGCCTAACGGTATACAGGGTGACACCTGTCACAAAGTTCACTTTGTAGTGCGTGTCTAACTCTTGAACCACGTTAAGTATGTTGTCGTATTTGTCTTCTACACAAATCGTGAAACTTATCGCGCTGTTTTGAATAAGCCCTACTTGCATTTTTGCAGCGCTCAGTAGTTGAAAAACGTGGCTTATGTTATGCTCGCCTATAAAGCTGAAATCTCTAGATGAGATGCTCAGCAACACTAAGTTTTTCTTAACGATATAACAAGATTCGTGAGGCACGAGTGCGGCTCCTTTTGTGATAACCGTACCAGGGGCACTGGGGTCTATAAATGACTTTACGTAAAGCGGTATATTCTTATCTTGCAGCGGCTGCAAGGTCTTGGGGTGTATGACAGACGCGCCATAAAAAGCGAGTTCGATTGCTTCACTGTAGCTTATTTGCTCCAGTAAGACGGTGTCGTTAAAAACGCGGGGATCTGCGTTGAGCACCCCAGGAACATCTTTCCATATGGTAACGCTTTGGGCGTTTAACGCATGCGCGATAATGGCCGCCGTATAATCACTTCCCTCACGGCCTAGGGTGGTCATAAAGCCATTTTCATCGCTTCCTATAAATCCTTGAGTGAGAAAAGAACGTGTGCAGGCAGCTTTTAAATTGCTAGTTGTTATTTTCCAGTCCACGCCGGCGTCTCTGTATCTCTGGTCAGTTGCGATAAGTTTGCGAGCGTCTAACCATTGCACAGGAATATCACATGCGTTTAGGTAGGCCGCGACTATTTTAGTAGATAGCAGCTCGCCGTAGCCTACCACCTGGTCGTATATAAAACTATAGTTGCGGCTTTGGCTGCGCAGCATTTCACCTTTAAGAGACTCTATTTGTGCTTTGAGATCTTTTTTTATTCCGCTTTCGCGAAAGCGAACCAACCACAAACCTCCTGCACCTGCACCTTGTTCCAGGTCTTCTATAATTTCTAGGTGATACCGCTGTAGATCGTTTAGTTTTTCGAGATACGCACTGTTGTTATCTCTGTAGAGCGCGATTATTTCTTCTAGTGCGTTTGTAGATTTTCCCATAGCGCTCACCACGATGCCTAAATCATCATAACCCGTTGCCTGTAAAACAGTGACCACATTACGCACACCATTTGCATCTTTTACAGATGCGCCTCCAAATTTAAAAATTCTCATAAATTACTTATATAGCGCTGTAACGCTGTTTTATTTAGTTGAGCGAGGTACCAGCTTTTATCCATAATCGCTCCCGTGCGCTCGTAAAAGCCTATTGCGTTTGTATTCCAGTCCAGTACGACCCATTCTACGCGCCTTACATTATGGGCGTGTGCGTACAACAGCACACGGTCATAAAGTTTCTTGCCCAGGCCCATACCGCGCATGCTTTCTGTCACGATTAAATCCTCTAGATGCACTGTTTTACCTTTCCAGGTGCTGAATCTAAAATAGCATAAGGCTATTCCCTCAATACGACCAGCGACCTCACCTACAAAACAGGTGAATAAGGGAGTTGCGCCGCTTGCGCCCTCGAGCAGTTCCTCGACCGTAACGTCTACCGCATCTGGTTCTTTTTCAAAGGCAGCAAGTTCTTTAATGAGCGCTAGCACCCTTGTATAGTCTGCTGGGACTGCTTCTCTGATAATAATATTCTCAATCATTGCACAAATATAAAAGACATTATCTAGTAAGTTATTAAAATTATCAACAACAACCGCGCAGCACTCATATTTTAAATGGATATTTGTAAGCAAATTAAAGTCAGATGCCTCAAAAAAACCAGTCTCTAGGAGAATTTATTATTGAAAATCAATCAGAATTCCCATTCAGTAGTGGTGAGCTTTCTAGGCTCATTAATTCTATAAGGCTAGCTGCAAAAATGGTAAACCATGAGGTTAATAAAGCTGGTTTGGTAGATATTACGGGCAGTGCAGGCGACATAAACACACAGGGAGAAGACCAGCAAAAACTAGATGTCTTTGCAAACAACGTTTTTATACAAACCCTTACAAATAGACAAATAGTTTGTGGTATCGCGAGTGAAGAAAACGAGGATTTTATAACCATATCTGGCCACGAGAAAAATCATCAAAATAAATACGTGGTTCTCATAGACCCGCTAGATGGTAGCTCAAATATAGAGGTGAACGTGTCTGTAGGAACTATTTTCTCTATTTATAGGCGCGTTACCCCGGTAGGACACCCTGTACAACTAGAAGATTTTTTACAAGCAGGAAACCAGCAAGTAGCAGCAGGTTACATTATATACGGTACGTCTACCATGCTTGTGTACACAACGGGTCACGGTGTTAACGGGTTCACACTAAACCCTGCACTGGGAACCTATTATTTGTCGCACCCTAATATGAGTTTTCCCGAGAATGGTTCTATTTACAGTGTGAACGAAGGAAATTATATACAATTCCCTCAAGGTATTAAAGATTATATAAAATACTGCCAGAAAGAAGAAGACGACAGACCGTACACGAGCAGGTATATAGGCAGCCTTGTGTCAGACTTACACCGCAATATGATTAAGGGCGGGATTTATTTGTACCCGAGTACCAGTAAATCGCCCAACGGTAAGTTGCGGCTACTTTATGAATGCAATCCTATGGCTTTTATTGCAGAACAAGCAAAAGGTAGAGCAAGCGACGGCTTTAATAGAATTTTAGACATACAGCCTACTGCATTGCATGAGCGTGTGCCTTTTATATGCGGCAGCAGCAAAATGGTTGAAAAAGCCGAAGAATTTATGGCTGCGCAACAAGTTTAAATAAAACCTTATTTTAGTACACCGAAAACTACCTACCTAGGGCACAAAAAACAGACGCGAATCCTCAGGAAAATGTGGATAGCAACTCGCGGATCGAAGCGGTAAAAACCTCATTTTTGGAGAAAACATACAGCAATACAACTCTGAATTTGACCTTGTAAAGCAAAACCTTCTCGCTAAAAAGAAAGAACTCATAAACCTCATAGACGAGACAAGAGATGAGCTTGCTAAAGCGATAGACAGTCTGTCCACAGATCTTAACATACGTATCACTGAATTAGAGTCTAAGTTAGAGGATCGCATAGATCAGCTAGATGACGATAAAACCAGCAGGGCTATGCTAGGTGAGGCACTCATAGAGTTGGGTAAAAAAATAAAGGCTTAAATGACATCGCTTCCTCATGAATGAAGATGAAAAGTTATCGTTATTAAAAACTATTCTTCTTACAGACGAGCGAGAGTATGCAGACAGTATTGCAAAGAAAATAGGTATTCTTGAGGAAACATTAAGGGAACGCCACAAACTATCTGAAAAAGTTTCGCCAATTATACAGGACGAGCTCGCTGTTTTTAGCGCAAGTATACCAGAACAGCTTGGACCTGTAATTACAGAAACACTGCGTTTGCAAATAGCTAACTCTAAAGATCAGGTTGTTGAGGCATTGCACCCTATTTTAGGCCTGATGGTTAAAAAGTTTATTGCAAACGAAATTAAAATATTGTCTGAAAAAATAGAGCAGTCTACAAAAGATACATTTTCTATACAAAGCCTTAAACGCAAGCTGTTTTCAAGTGTTACCGGCGTTAAAGAGACGGAACTGGTGCTCAACGCACTTGCAACGGCACATATAGAGCAAGTCTTTATAATAGAGAAGGGTTCAGGTATTCTTTTAGGAAGCTACAGCAAGAAAGAAACCCTTGATCAAGATATGTTGAGTGGCATGCTCACGGCGATTAAAGCATTTGTAGAAGATGCCTTTAAAGGCGGGAACCAAAACCTCACAGGTATAGAATACGACCTTTATGAAATTCACTTGCAAAACCTGCATACGTACTACATAGCAACTGCTGTAAGTGGTACATTTACAGAGAGCCACGAAAACAACCTAGAACGCTTTAACTATGAGGTGAGTGAGAAAATAAATAAACAACAACTATTAACCAATAAAATGGCACTCGAGTCACTACTCAAGAAAAGCTACGAAACCATGAATTTATCTAAAGTACGGTAATGATTTCCAAGAAAATAGTAATTGTCGGGCATTTTGGGGTAGGTAAGACATCGCTCATTAAACGCTTTGTAGAGGACGTTTTCCTAGACGACTACAAGGTGACCATAGGTGTGCATATTCTTAAAAAAACGGTGCAAGCACACGATAAAGAGGTTAATTTAATTATCTGGGATACAGAAGGTACCGTTTCCATTGACGCACTGCGACCCGCATACTTATTAGGCACACATGGTTTTGTTTATGTTTGCGATGTTACCCGACCTAAAACTTTTGAAAACCTCGAGGAGCAGTTAGCGCTTCTCGCCACAAATTATAAGGACATACCTGTACTTACCGTAGGTAACAAGTCTGACCTGCTGCCTAAAGGTAGTATACAAAACGCAAAAGAGGCCATGCCGTTTCTAGACGTTTTAACGAGCGCAAAAGAAGGTAATAACGTACAAAGACTGTTTGAGAAAATCGCGAAAAGTATCACTTCATGACCATTTTAAAAATACAATCTGAGTTTACCTCGCGCGACCATCAGTTTATTGCTATAGATGCTTTGGGAAACGTTGCCCATAGTGATAACAATTTAGTAGATCTAAAACTAGACACAGCCTTAAAAGATTTTCATTCTTTTTTTGAGATCATACCGAGTTGTTTTGAAACACAAAACCAGCGCACACGTTTTGAATGTGTTCACTTAAATGAGCGCATTTTTGATATAGACATTATTAATAACGGATTTGGAAAAGGCGCTGTTATTTTAAGAGAAGGAACTGATTTTTACCAAAGGTTACAAAAAATTGCCCAAAAACGCAATGAATTTATTATATTCAGCGAGGTTCTTGGACTTAAAAATGAGATTCTAAAAGAAAAAGAGGAGTTTAAAGATAAGTTTATAGGCAATTTTGCTCACGAGCTGCGTAACCCGCTAACGCTCATAACGGCATTCTCTTCTTTATTACTTAAAACTGATTTAAACGTAGATCAGGAGGCACTTGTTAAATCTATAACAGGTCAGGGAAAGAGATTGCAGGAAATTATAGACGATATTGTAGACTTGTCTATTCTAAAAAGACAGTTTACGTTACTTGAGCAAAAACAGTTTAATTTGTATAAGCTTATAGAAGAGATTAGGGTTAATAACGTAGATCGCGCCGTTGAAAAGGGAGCGCAGCTTATAATCTCGCTTGACTCTTCTATTCCACAGGTGGTAATGGGCGATGAACGCAGGCTGGGTCAGATTTTAACAAATGCGCTAGATTATGCGATCCAGTTTAATGAAGGCAATGAAATTAAATTGCAGTTAGCGGTGAACCAGCGCCGTGCAAATAAGATGAGCCTTACTTTAACGGTGCTAAGCAAAACCGGAACGATACCTGAAAAGTACCGCACAGAACAAACACCAGTGTCTGATAAAAAAGGGGATTTTTCTAGTCTGGGACTTTCTGTTGCTGCAGAACTACTCCATCTTATGGACGGTAGCTTAGGTAATAGTGTAGATATGTGCGGTAACGCGATAATAGTTGCAAAACTGAAATTGCAAGTTCCGCTGCACATAGGCATAAAAGAGGATGTGCCAAAGCAAGTAACAGACAAAAAAATAAAACTTTCTGAGAAAATTAAAGTTCTTATTGCCGAGGATTATGGGGTGGCACAGCTCACGGCTATTAAAGTGCTTGTCTCTACCGGTAATTTTGCGACTGATGTGTATGCTAACCCAAAGGTTATTTTAGAGGCAGTGCAGCAAAAAGAGTATGATATTATATTAATGTCTAGCAGCATTTCTCAAATAGATGCTACAGAACTTTTAGGAATGATAAGGGAGTTTGGAAACGATTACAACCGCAATACGCCGGCTATTGCTCTTACCACGCAAACAAAACCTGAAGAGTTGAAACTGTACCGCAAGGCTGGTTTTAAGGATATCGTAAAAAAACCGTATACAGACGACGAGGTTTTATCAACCATATATAAAAGGCTCAATCTTAAAAAGTTTAAATAAGAAACGCTATCTGTCCTTATTAAGTAAGTAGCGGTAATCTTCTAAATTGAGATGCCCAGAAAATATCTCTATGGAACGTCCCACAAGATATTGAGCATCTTCATCATTAAACCCTATAGCCGTGGCATAGCGCTTTAAAAGTTTATGCTCGCGTTGACTCATTTCACGGTCTGCAAACACTATTTTAAACAAGTCGTGAAGCCACTGTATGCGCTCTATACTCGTGTTAGGCGGTGTTATAGGAACAGCAGTAGGATTTTTTATAATTGCTGCATATTCCCCGTCCGTAATGTCTAAACGGTTTTTAAAACGCAACAGCATTTTTTGTTCTTCTACACCTATACCTTCTGGGGTAATTGCTAAGGCGGCGAGAGACGCAAAGTGACTTTTATTACGGGCATTTTGCCCAGATTCAAATAAACTCGAAAATGACATAATCTTAATTTTAGCAGGTGCAAATATAACAAGAGTTACTAGAAATTAGTGCGCTTGGGTAGTTGAGTGAACATTTCAGTAACCATACTTTCTAAATCATAATTATGATTCCAGCCCCAGTCCGCATGCGCTTGCGAGTCGTCTATGGAACCCGGCCAGCTATCAGCTATTTGTTGTCTAAAATCTGGTTTGTAGGTAATGGTAAATGTAGGTTGGTGTTTCTGGATTTCGGCAGCGATTTGTGCCGGTGTAAAACTTATGCCTGCAAGGTTATAGGCGCTGCGGTCCTTAATGGTTTTTGCGGGTGCTGTCATAATTTCTATGGTCGCTCGTATCG
>Ga0136559_1000361_pt1 | contig 15845 bp, 6 predicted proteins | sample AntRauMeHopE1496_FD_104633 | JGI IMG/M metagenome (GOLD analysis project Ga0136559, IMG submission 104633) | Saline lake microbial communities from Rauer Islands, Antarctica - Metagenome Hop E1 #496 | ecosystem: Environmental > Aquatic > Non-marine Saline and Alkaline > Saline | place... | reverse complement strand
GCGCTGGAGTATCAGTTTGAATTGAATGGTTTGTTAACGGAAACTAATACTTCTGGAAGTTGGTCAACAGATCTGTTGAATAATGCTGATGTAGTTTCAATTATTGGACTTAATGGTCAATGTGCTTCTCCGATTTCTTTATTGGCTTTTACAGTGAACTCAATGAATCTAGATTTTGACGTAACTCCTTCTACATTCATTTGTGAAGGTGAATTAGTAACCTTTACAGGTTCTGGCGCAGATTCCTATGAGTTTTTAATTAACGATGTTACTGTGCAAGCCTCATCCGCAGACAATACATTTGATTCGAATACATTGTCATCTAATGATATAGTAACCTTTATTGGAACTAATTCATCCACAGGTTGTGTTCAGAATTATCAAGATTTTGTTGTTATGACTGTTGTAAGTCAGCCGGCAATAAGTGCTGATGGCCCTCTACAGTTTTGTGATGGAGACTCGGTAGTTTTATTTAGCAACTCAACTTATGGTAATCAATGGTTATTTGACGGTAACCCTATTGCAGGAGGGAATGAAGATCACCTTACTGTGTTCGATAGCGGGGATTATTCTTTAGAAACTGTTAAAGGTGGTAATGGTGAGTTTTGGTCAATTGGGAAAAACTCCTCTGGAGTTCATGGTAATGGTAATAATTTCAATTCAACAATTGCAGAAACAACAGACCCTTCTATTCAATTTGAATCATTTTCTGCAGGGTATGAATTCATCCTTGCTAAATCAATTACAGGTGAAGTTTATTCTTGGGGAAAGAATAATTCAGGTCAACTTGGAAACGGAACATTTACATCCTCAACTTCTCCGCTTCTTCTTGCAGGGGTGGTTGATGCTGACGTAGTAGCAACAACGCGTTCAAGTGCTATGGTTTCAACTAATGGCGGTGATGTTTATGTTTGGGGAGAAAATAACTCAGGACAATTAGGGCTGGGTAATTTAAGTGTCGTTAATTTCCCATTAGTAAACCCGGCAATAACTGATGTTGATACAATGGCAGGTGGGTTAGAACATTTTGTGATTTTGCGCAATGACGGTACGGTTTGGACAATAGGGAATAATCAACAGGGACAGTTAGGAAATAATGCGCTCGTGAACTCCTTGAGTCCTGTTCAAGTGAACGGACTAACGAATATTGTTGCCATAGGGGCGGGTGAATTTCATTCTTTCGCAATTCGTGCTGACGGAACTTTGTTTGGTTGGGGGAATAATAGTTCTGGTCAACTTGGTTTAGGTAATTTTAATGGTCAACTTGCTCCTGCTATCATTCCGTTGGAAAATATAATCTCCGCTGCTGGTGGAGCAAATCATTCCACGTTCTTGTCAAATACAGGTGAGGTTTTTAGTTGTGGAGGAAATGTATTTGGTCAATTAGGTATTAATTCTACCGTTTCAACTACGAGTCCTAAGAAATCCCTAATTAGTGGTGTGAAACAAATTGCAGTAAGTCAATACAACACATTGCTCTTAAGAAATGATTTTTCCGTTTATGGATGTGGGAATAATGATGAAGGTCAGCTTAGTCCAGAAGTAACTGTGACGGTTCAATCTCCTTCCTTATTGAGTGTATTTGACGGAGTGTCGTTTATTGGCGCAAGTCAGCACTCCACTCACGTTATATACGGCGAATCTCAAGGTTGTAGTTCTGCTAGTGTTTCTGTGATTGTTGATGCAATTTCTCAAGCAACAATTGTTGCCAACGGAGATACTTTGACAACCATCGCAGGATCCGGATATCAGTGGTATTTTAATGGGTTAATTATTCCTGGGGAAACGAATCAATCAATCATAGCTTCTTCTAGCGGTAATTATTCTGTAGTGGTTGAGTTTGCAGCAGGTTGTACTTCAGAAAGTGATGAATTCACGCACAATATGGCGAACTTGAGTGAACTGGATGGACAATCACTTAAAGTTTATCCGAACCCTTCCGAAGACTATCTTTTCATAGAAGGGGACTTAACAAAATATGACAACTTAATAGTTTATGACAACACGGGTAGAGTCGTAATTTCTGCAGCATTAAATAATACAATTAACACACATAAATTAATTACTTCTGAATTAGTAAGAGGTGGTTACCATCTTGTTTTAGAAGGAAAAGAAGAGGTGTACAGAACTAAATTTATAAAAAATTAACTATATGATTTTTAAAAGAGAACAAGTGATAAAGGTGTTTTTGACGGCTGTTGCTTTTACACTAACATTAACTGCGGTAAATGCGCAAGAAGTTACTGATACTTCCTCCGCTAAAGGGGATTGGATTGTGCCATCTTCTGTGGAAGCTCCGCTAGAAATGTTGACTCCACCACCGTCTTTTGAACCATCCACAGCGTTTAATGGGTATTTAAGTTTAAAAACTTCTTCGGCTATTATTATGTTGCTCATTAACGACGCTAACTACGTTGCAATCGTAGAAGGAATTACGGATGAATATTTAACTGCCAATAACCTGGAACTTGTCTCTCGGGAAAACTTCGAAACTACGAATGGAGTAGGAGGGGTCAATTTTAAGTTGAAATTTACCTTAGATGGAACTGAATTCGTTCGCTATATGACCTTTATTGGTGACCTATCTAAAACGCTTTGGTTGAATACAACCTACCCTAAAATGCTTGAACACTTGATTGAAGCTGAAGTTTTAAAATCGATTTATTCTGTTAATTTATATCCTGAAGGTAATGAATAGAAAACTACTACTAATAATTGCTTCAATTTTCGTGATTGGGCAGTCTCATGCGCAAAAGGAAGTGAATCACTTTGCGAATTTCAATTCTGGAGTTCAAAATATGTGGGGACCGTCCTTTAGTCCGATTACATTGGATCAAACGATTACATTATTTAATGTTCCCTGGAATGTTAGCTTTAACACCGGTAATGCGGGAATTATATCCGTTGCTGGATTAAATTTTGGTGGAGCCTTTAGTGGAAGTTTTTCTGGATCTATTGGAAGTACCATAGAGATTAAAGGATTTACTACAGGTACGGTAGAAGTGGATTATCCGGTGGATATCGAGCTTGAAATGAATGAAGATGAAGAATATGACCAAGGTGATGATGTATTTATTAATACAAGTTACAGCGTCAGACCTGGTTGGGAACTCGAAACATTGTATCCTTCTGCAGGTGAGATTATTTGGGATTTAAACTTTCAGTTTGCGGCGTCAGCATCAGCTACGTTGTGTGCTTTTGGTTGTGTAACTATCCCCGTGATTCCTAATTTCAATACTGGACTTCAATCATTAAATCTTGTTACGATTAGTGGTAACGGAGCCAGCACTGGAGGGGCAAATGGTGTCTGGTACTTAGGGCCAGCTAATAATTTTGGACCGAATCAACCACCAGCTCCTGCAGGTGGTATTTGGCCTTATGCTAAGCCTCCAGCAACCTCCACACAATTAAGTGGTGGTCCTGGAATAGCTCCAAATAACTGGATTCCTTGGCAAGTGCACATAGGCGCTTTCCCAATGGCACTCCCTGATGCAGGTTTCGGTTTGACAGGAGAAGTTACTATTCCTCATGTTGATACTGATCCTACTTTAGACACTGGTGATAATACCCTGCGTGGATGTGGAGATTCAACTTATTTGAATTTAAATTTAGAAATTTTTAAAGTATTAGGTGCAATTCTAAGTGAGGTACCTGAACCGATAACACAGGGAATAGGTAATGTTCTCTCCAACCTATCGGGTTCTGAGTCTTTTGGTATTGCAGAAATTTCGTGGAACTTCTTTTCTGCTAGTTTTGATGTCAATATTACGAATAAGCAATGTTTTGACTTCGAACCGAGGATTTATGGAAGATTCGAGTTTCCCGTAGCTGTTCCATATCAGATTGAACGTATTAATGGAACGACAACTGCGCTAACCACCGGAAGTATTATTAATTTCGAAGTAGGAGATAGAATAACATATAAATTCCCTTGTTACTTCGACTCGTTAGCAATAGTTCCAACCTATTCAATAGATGGGCAATTTACCAATCATACGTATGATAGCGTTTCTTTTGACTTTCTTATGTCGGCCTTTGCATTTGGGATAGATGTTCCTGCAGTTACCGTAATACCAGGTTTTACGATTCCTCAAATTTGTGTAAACTTACCATACCCTTGTCCTAGCTGGTCTAATCCATTTAGAATATGCTGGTCTAACGTATGTACCCCTCAAATTGTAGTCCCTCCAATTGGTTTTCCAGGATTCAACTTAACTGTAGGACCACTTTTTAGTGATAGCATTCCACTTGGTGGGTTTACGTATGACTGGTTTAATCAGACTTGGGAGTTAGAAGGTTTTCAAGATACTACCTTTAATTCATTTTTCATGAGGCCTTACAAGCTTGGAATATCAAATACATTCATTAATATTGCGTGTAATGATGGAAGTGATGGATCTATAAATGTTGTTTTTGACGCATTTTCTCATGACTACCCGTATAATCTGACGTGGACAAATGGAATTAATTCCGCTGTGAATACGTCAACACATACACATTCAAATTTAGAAGCAGGTCCGCATATTTTAACTGCAATTGATGGAAATGGTTGTCAGCTTGTCACAGGTGCAACTCTTATCGAACCTCAACCACTGCTGTTAAGTAATACCAAAATTGATAAATCATGTAATAGTGGTGCTAATGACGGAAGTATTACATTAACCGTAACAGGTGGAACTGCACCATATACTTATGTATGGTCAAACGGAGCGAGTGGTGTTGGTTTGAATAGTATTTCTAATCTACCCGCAGGAAGTTATACGGTAACGGTTACTGATAACAACTTATGTGCTGAAACTCTTACCATAGAAGTTACAGAACCTTTACTTTTAGGTCATAACGCAGTAACTACTGACGTGCTATGTTTTGGTAATACTTCAGGAGGAATAGATGTGAATACATTTGGTGGTTCACTGCCTTATACGTTTAGCTGGAGTAACGGTGCTTCAACAGAAGATATCGTGAATATTGGTGCAGGGACTTATGATCTTGAAATTACAGATATTAACGGTTGTCAAAGTCTTGGTTCGTACAGTATAATTGAACCGGCGCAACCACTAAACATAACTTTATCCCAAACTCCAGTATCATGTTTCGCAGGAAATGACGGTACGGTTGCTTCAGGGGTAACTGGAGGATCAGCTCCGTATACTTACCAATGGTCGAGTGATCAAACTGTTTTGCCTTTCACTACGGCATCTATTAATGGTTTAATTGCAGGTAATTACACGGTTACGATTACGGATGTGAATAACTGTTCTTTGTCGGAAACCATAAGTGTTCCGCAACCTTTAAGTCCAATTGAACAAAACCCTATTATTGTCGATATATTATGTAGCGGAGATGTAACAGGTAGTATTTCTACCAACGTATCAGGTGGAACTCCAGGTTATGTCTATAATTGGAATACAGGTGCTACCTCGGCAGACTTAATTAATACAGGTTCAGGTGTTTACACATTGATAGTAAGTGACTTGAACGGTTGTCAAGAAACGTATGAATATACTATTTCTGAGCCAAGTGCACCCATTTCTATTTCCCTTACTTCTGAAGACGTAAAATGTTTCGGAGAAAATACGGGACTTATCAATGCTGTTGTACAAGGAGGAACTGCTCCTTATGTTTACAGTTGGTCAAACGGAGGTTCAACTGCCTCTATTGATCAGTTAGTTGCCGGAGGGTACACTTTGGACATTACAGACGCCAATGGATGTACGGAAACAGCTTCCATTACTATTACTGAACCTGTAGCTCCCGTTTCGTTTAGTACGGTTGTTGTGGATGTTGATTGTCATGGAAATGCCAGCGGAAGTATTGATTTAACTGTAAATGGTGGTACTTCGCCTTACACTTACCAATGGACGAATTTGTCTTCATTTATCCTAACGGATACTACTCAAGATATTTCGAATCAACTGTCGGGTGAATACTCTGTTTTGATTACTGACGCAAATGGTTGTCAAGAAACTGCATTAGCAACGATTAATCAACCGCTTTCGCCGCTATCTTTAAGTGGTGTCGTGACGGATATCGACTGTTTCGGATTGAGTGAAGGAATAGTTAATTTGACTGTCTCAGGAGGTTCAGGAGGTTACGCTTTCTTGTGGTCTGACGGAAGTACAAATCAAGACTTAATCAATGTTACGGCAGGTAATTACTCTGTAACAGTTACGGATATGAACGGTTGTCAAATTCAAACTAGTTTTGAAATTGAGGAACCTACTAGTCCACTGAGTATTGTATTATCTTCACAAGATGCAAAATGTAATGGTGAATCGAGTGGAAGTGCTCAGAGCATTGTAACAGGTGGAACTGCACCTTACACGTATAACTGGTCGAATGGAAGCACGAATAATTCGATCATTAATGTATCAGCCAATACATACACACTCACAGTTACTGACGCAAATGGATGTACGTCTTTTTCTGGAACAACTGTTGGAGAACCTACAGAATTGTTGCTCACTACCACAATTACAGATGTTTCCTGTTATGAATATAGCGATGGAGAAGTGGTAGTAGACATTCAAGGAGGTGTTCAACCTTACAGTTTCACTTGGGGCAATCAAAATAGCATTGTGTTGAACAATCCAAGCGAAACACTATCAGGTTTGGTAGCTTCTGATTACTTAGTGCGTGTTCGAGATGCGAATAACTGTATAGCTGAAGTAATAGTAACTGTTAATCAGCCATCTGTTTTTGAAGCAGAACTCTCGATTATGGATGTTACCTGTTTTGATGGAACAGATGGGTCAATAGATATGGATTTAGTAGGTGGTACGTTACCATACTCTACCGTATGGAACAATGGCGCATCAACTAGTGATATTGCCAACCTTGCGGCTGGAGTGTATACTTACGTTACTACCGATGGACAAGGGTGTGAAATTCGTGGAGAGGGAGAAGTAATACAGCCTTCTGAAATTAATATTACCTATCAAATTATCCCAGTTTCTTGCATAGATCAATCAGATGCGAGTATAGATGTTTCTGGATTTGGCGGAACTCCTCCATTTCAATATCTGTGGGAGAATGGAGAACAAGGCAGTGTAATTGAAGAGTTGGCTCCTGGCATCTACGAATTAACGGTAACGGATGACAACAACTGCGAGAATACTTTCGAGTTTGATGTGAACGGAGCGTTTGATGAATGCTTGATCATCCCGAATACATTTACGCCAAATGGTGATAACTATAATGATACGTGGGTACTTGAAAATCTTAACCTTTATCAGACGGCAACTGTCAAAGTATTTAACAGATGGGGGAATGAAATTTTCAACAATAACCAAAATGCTTATGTGCCATGGGATGGAACCGATAATGGAAATGCCCTACCCGCAGGAGTATATTATTATATAATTATATTAAATAACGAACAAAGTAATCAGTACACTGGAACTGTAACAATTGTAAGATAATTTTAAGTACGTAATGAAAAGAACAACGATAACATTTTTACTATCAATCTTCCTGCAATACAGTGTTTTTGCAGCATGCCCTTTGATTATTATGTCTGGGCAACAGATATCTTGCTTTGGCGGGAGTAATGGACAAGCTACAGTTACTATCCTTTCAGGTACAAGTGGAAATTATACATACACTTGGTCTAATGGTGTAACTAATTCTGGACCAACTGGAAGCACTATATCATTTCTTTCGGCTGGAACATATACTGTTAATGTGAGAGATAACGTAACAGGTTGTACTGCCACTGGAGCTTATGTGGTAGGCCAACCGAACGAATTAGTGCTCTCTGGCAGTGTCGTTAATGTAGATTGTAGGGGTGATGCATCCGGTTCAATTAATCTGTCCGTCGCTGGAGGGAGTGGTACGTATAATTATAATTGGACGAACTCTTCTGGTTTAACGGTAAGCACAGTTCAAGATTTGAACGGTGTTACGGCCGGGACGTATACTGTAACGGTAGAAGCACCAGATAATACTTGCGATGCATCTGCTGTATTTGTAATTGGTCAACCCGCGGAAAGTCTTCAATCTTCAGCTGTGATTTCAAATGCTAGTTGCTTCGGAACATTAACAGGTGCAATTGACGTAAGTGTTTGGGGCGGAACAAGTCCCTACAGTTACTCTTGGGATAATGGTGCTTTTACACAAGATTTGTCTAGTGTTCAAGCAGGTTCTTATAACTTAACAATAACAGATGCGAGAGGTTGTTTCATTACCCGAAACTTTACGATAAATCAGCCTGCTATTTTAGGAGGGTCACTGAGTTCTACTCCTGTTCTTTGTTTTGGAGACGCTACGGGTTCTATAACAGCATCAGCAGTTGGTGGTTCAAGCCCCTACTCATACTCTTGGTCAAACACTTCAACACTATTTGCTTCCAACACAGCAATTCTCGCCAATGTTCCTGCAGATAATTATCAAGTGATTATAACAGATAATCAAAATTGTCAAACGACTTTACAGGGTGTTATTTTGCAGCCGAGTGAATTGCTTCTTGCTACTTCGTCCACAGATGTTAATTGTAGTGGAGGTAATGATGGAACAGTTTCCTCTAACGTTTCTGGAGGTATAAGTCCGTATACTTATCAATGGACGAATACCGCTGGAGCAACTGTTGGTACAACTGATAATCTTACCAATCTAATAGCAAATACGTATACGTTAATCGTAACGGATCAAAATAACTGTACTGTAACAAATCAAGAAATCGTTACTGAACCACCTTCCCCTATTACGGTTTCCTTTGTAAAAGTGGATGTTCTTTGTAATGGTGATGCTGCCGGTAGTATTGACTTAAGTGTAGTAGGTGGAACGGCGCCGTATACCTACTTATGGTCCAATGGTAGTATTAATGCCGATATTTCTAACTTGACAGCAGGAATTTACACCTACTTAGTGACAGATGACAACGGTTGTACTACGACGGCTGCTATAGAAATTACTGAGCCTGCAGCTCCGCTTCAAGTTCTATCAACTATTCAAGATGTTTCTTGTGACGGTTTTACGGATGGATCTATTGTTCTAACTGTTTCGGGAGGAACTCCGAATTATACGTATGAATGGCAAAATAGTCAGTTTTTACTGAGTGAAACGGGGAACTCTTTAATTGACTTTCCAGCTGATAATTATCGCTATGAGGTAACAGATGAAAATGGTTGTTCGGTAGTTGACACGTTGACAATAAATCAACCAACTCCTCTTGCTTCCACCATTTCTGGGGTAGATATTCTATGTAAAGGCGAAAATACTGGAAGTGCATCAATTGTAGTCTCTGGTGGAGTTACGCCGTACTCATACGCTTGGAATACGGGGGATGTTGTTCCATCAATAAATAACCTTCCTGCAGGACCTTATGACGTTACTATTGTAGACGGTAATAACTGTATTCTGACTAATTCAATTGTACTGAATGAACCAAATGATACGTTGTCTTTCTCCTTTTTAACAGAAGATGTTTTATGTAATGACGGAAATAATGGTTCAATCTCTTTAACTGTGGAAGGCGGAACAACACCTTATGCTTACACATGGTCGAATGGAGAAACATCTCCATTTTTACCTGGACTAACGGCTGGAGTATATGAGTTTTTAGTAACGGATAATAATGGGTGTACTATTGGCGATTCTATTGAGATATTTCAGCCAGATCCATTAGTGATGAATGAGGTGATTACGGATGCTTCTTGTTTTGGCTTTTCTGATGGCACCATAGACATTGACCCAACGGGAGGAACATTCCCTTACACGTATACTTGGTTTAATTCTTTATTTGCTCTTTCTTCTACAAGTCAAGATTTGGTTGATTATCCAGCGGATATTTATCAAGTAGTAATTACAGATACGAATGGGTGCGTTTATGAAAGCTTCTTTGAGCTGACAGAGCCAGACCTTTTGGAGGTTTCATTCGATTTTAATCCAATTAGTTGCTTTGACGGGGAAGATGGTAATGTTTTTGTTGACGTTCAAGGCGGTACACAAGCGTATAATTTTAACTGGTCGAACGGTGCAACAACGCAAGATTTACTAAACGTTCCATTCGGTTCCTACTCGTTGATCGTTACGGATGCTCAAAATTGTATAGATAGTATTGCTGTATTCCTTGATGAACCAGAACCTGTAGTGATGACTTTTATAACAGAAGAGGTTTCTTGTATTGATCAATTTGATGGAACAGCAGAAGTATTCCCATCAGGTGGTAATGGTGGATATACGTTCAATTGGAGTACTAGCGAAATCAATAGCCTTGTGGAGAACTTGAATAGTGAATGGTACAGTGTTGAAATAACGGATATTTTAGGTTGTACTGGTCTAGATTCAGTTTTTGTTGACCGAAACTTAATCGATTGTGTTGACCCTGTTAATGCATTTAGTCCGAATGGGGATAATTATAATGATACATGGATAATTGATAATCTTCAACTTTACCCTAGAATGCAAATGCAGATTTATAATAAATGGGGGAACTTAGTGCATAATCTCGAAGGACTTTATTCTCCGTGGGATGGTACGAGTAATGAACGACAATTACCTGCTGAAGTATATTACTATATTTTGAATTTAAATAACGAAGAAAACGATGTTCTTACTGGAAACATCACAATATTAAGATAATAAACATGAAAAAGTCTATTTTAGTTTTATCGGGAGTTCTATTTTTAGGTGTTTCAGCGCTTAAAGCGCAGCAAATTTCTTTGAATTCCATGTACCTATTCAATGAAACGCTCATCAATCCAGGTGCCACAGGTTCTAAGGACTACATTCCTGTTCATGTTAACTTTCGTAGACAATGGGCAGGTTTTGCTGGTTCACCAACCACTCAAGCCGTAACTAGCCATGCGAATGTTGGTAAGCGCATGGGTATTGGAGGAACAATATTTAATGATGTTGCAGGTCCAAGTAGAAGGACTGGAATAAATATTAACTCTAGTTATCATTTAAAGTTAGATCGTGCGGATAATCACCGTATAGGTCTAGGGTTAGGGGTATCATTAACGCAAAACACAATTGACGTTAATAAGTTGACGACTTATTTACCTGAAGATCCATCCATAGTTCGTGGGTTTAATAATCAACTGGTTCCTGATGCTAATTTTGGAGCGTTCTATTATTTCAAGGACAAAGCATTCTTTGGAGTTTCAGCACATAATCTTGTAGAAGCACAAAAAGATTTATATGATTTTAATGAAATAGTATTTAACCCGTTAGTTAGAACGTATTATGCAATGGGTGGATATAATTTTGATCTAAAAAATGATTTTGGAATTCGAACTTCCGCATTGTTTCAAATGATTGAAACGTATACATATCAGTTTGATATAACTGCAATGGTGACGTATAAAAATATGTTCTGGTTAGGCGGTTCTTACCGTCATACTGATTCATTTGTATTTTTAGGAGGTGTTCAGTTAGGAGTATTTAAAGTTGGATACGCTTATGATTATACGATTTCAGATATCATGAATCACTCTACAGGGTCACACGAAGTTTTCCTAGAGCTTCAATTATTCCCTGCGAAAGGCTCCAGCAGCAGCACCCCTTGGTTACAACGTAATCGTATATATTCACCACGTATTTAGTAAGTTACAAATGAGGTTTATTTTTTCTGCATTAATTCTGTTTTTTACGAACGTTATTTATTGTCAAAGTTTATCCGAAGCGGAAACACATTTTAATAGATTTGAATACGTTGAAGCCATTACTATTTTAGAATCTTTTGAGGGCAAGTCTGTGTTCAAATTAGACCAGTTGAAACAGCTGGGTTATTCTTATTACGCAATAGGGGATTTTAAAAAAGCGTTGCCTGTTTTTGATTCTATTTTAAAGTTCAAGCCGCTAGAACCTCATTTTTACTTGCTCAAAGGAGAGTCTTTAATGGCAAATGGCAACAGTGAAAAAGCGATTGAGTCTTTTGAATTATTTCAAGAATTATATGGGAAAACCGATGTGAGTCTCAGAATTGCTGCTGCCAAAGAGATGTCGTCTTGGAAAAGTATGGATATTGATTCGATCAGTGAGTCGTCCTTAAATAGTAACAAAGCTACTGTACTTGGCTCAGCAATGAGTAACGGATCGTTTGTGTTTAAAGAAGTAGGTGTGAATAGGGAAGGTAAGTTTCTTTCTGAAGAAGAAGATATTAATACCGCTGAACTGCTATTAATGCGACCTTATTTTCTTGGAGAGTCGTTGATACCAATTACTATTTTAGGTGGGGATGACTTTTGGTCGATCATTGATATTGCACTAGAACCGAATACCAACAAAGCGTTAGTTTCTTTAGCGAAGCCAGTTGGAAAGGAAGAGTGGGAAAAGGTAATTCGAATTTATGAAGGGACGTATAACCCATCCACGTATCAATTGGAAATTATAAAGCCTTGGAATGTTTTAGGTGCTGCAAAGCACTCAACAGCTGGATTTGCTAGTTTTAATAAGTCAGGAACAGTGATGGCTTTTAGCTTGTTGTCGGATAGTTCCGCTGGAGTCGATATTTATTGGATGAAGAAAAATATAGATGGAATTTGGGGCGGCTTAACTTCGTTAAACACTGTAAATAGTGAAGGAGATGATGTTTTCCCACGTTTTCTTGGTGATACGTTGCTGACATTTTCATCTAACGGAAGAATGGCGTATGGTGGATTGGATATTTATAAAGTGAGATTAGCAGGACAAGAAATAGTTCAAGGTAGTCTTGAGCATTTGCCTTTTCCAGTGAATAGTTTTAGGGATGATTACAATATGCAATTCCTTGGAGATACACAGATATCGTTAACCTCTAATCGTTTAGGACGAACTACAGATGACAACATTCTTTATATGTACCCTACTCAGCCTGTGGAAGAAGAGCCAGTTGCCGTTGTGATTGATCCCAACATAGAATTCCTAGCGAAGTGGGAAGCAAAGAACTTGTATTTCAATTTTGACGACTTTAGCATTAAACGAGATAGCAAGGAAATTGACTTTAGTGGTTTGAAAGCAGTATTAGCTGCTAATCCTAATTTCAAAATTAAACTTACTGGAAAAACAGACAATAGAGGAACAGAAGAGTATAATTATCAATTAGGACTAAAACGAGCACAGTCCGTGAAAACAGAGTTGGTCTCCTTTGGGTTTAATTCGAATCAAATTGAAGTCCTGTCGAAAGGGATGAATGAGCCAATAGTAGATTGTTCCAACTCATGGGGCTGTTCGGAAGTGAATCATGCCAAGAACAGGCTTGTATTGATTGACCTTGAGAAATAGTTTCTAGTGTGAAGTGGTCAATCTGACCATCATTTTAAGTTGTACGCATCTTTTCATAGCAAATGAAGTGAATACATGTAGAATCAGGTAATATTCGTTTACCAAAGCCATAAGCCAAAGTTGAAATGATACCGCGTAGTAGTGGGATGCAGATGTTTAACAGTGTCAAGCACCCCGCAAAATCATATTGCATGGGGAGTTAACAATTTATTTCTATCCACAAGAACTTCGATGAGTCATTGGGTTTAGTCTGACTAATTAGTTAAAATCCCAAGAATATCACGACCTATTGATTCGATGAAAATAGCAGCTATAAGAAAAACGAATTTCTTTGATGTTACATTAAGGTATAACCTACAGGTACATTCGTCGAAAACAGAGTTTCTTTGTCCTCTAAGTAGAAGGAATAATCAGATGCCTGATACATCATTTTTAACCCCTGATTAATCGTGGAAAATGCAAGTGGGAAACTTGGTAGATCTTTATTGAAGGTAGAATTCAATGATTTATCAATTTTGATTTCATCAGTACACCAATATGTTGCCTCAAATTGACCGTCGTTTAACGTGTATTTTCTACACTTGAATCCCAAAATTGTGCGGTATTCATCGTGCGCTTTTACAGCAGTTCGCATCACCGCTTTCGCTTTATCACTAGGCACTAATTCGTCAGGTTTACTCTTCGTAGCCACTTTCCCCATACTTCCATTTGAATAAGAAATGGTTTCATCAAGTTGTTTGTTGATGATTGTCGTGCTTGTTGATACTTCACCAAGTTTAAAATCAACACGTGAATTACTTTTGTCAAAGTATATATTCATCTCGCTGTTGCGCAACATTCTTGCTGTTGACATTGCTTCCTGAGATTGTACAACTGGCACCACTTCAATGGTATATTTAAAATAAGCTTCCCCCACTTGACTAAATAGAAGTGTTGAGCAGAATGTAAATGTGAGAAGAAGTATGATTTTCATAAAACTGTTTTTGTAAAAATAAGTAAAAAAGTGCAGTTCATAAATAGAAAAAGTGGATTTAACTGTATCTTAACTAACTGTTTGAATGATTTGAATGGAGATGTATTGACAAGCTGAAGGCGCAGTCCCTTAGGTTTCTAATTCTCATTTAATTAGCCCTATTTTTTTAATTTGATGGAGTGACTTGGTTCATTCCAATTTATACAGGTTCACCCCATATAGCGGTAGAATATGGTCCAATCAACATACGCTGAAAAGACAACTAGCGAACTATTCAAGTAGTCAGTTTTTGTAATTTTGATTATTTTTGGTCTTATGAACGAGCCTTTCCGCACTTGTTTTAAGTCTAATATGCTTTATAGACTTATTGTTGTACTCATTTTGGGGTACTCTACTTGTAGTTATAGTCAAACTAGACAAGAACAACTTTTGACTGCAAGCATACACTTAAATTTAGGGAATTATGTGGATGCGTTGAGTATCTATAATCAAATTATTGCCAATGATGAGGCCGATAAATATATGTTTATGTTTCGAGCGAGAACAAATGTCGAACTATTGAATTATGATGCTGCTATTGCGGATATGACCTCAGCCATTAAGATGGATACTAATTATCAATACGCCTATGCGATGAGGGGGTATTACAATCTAAATATAGAAAGTTATGATCTCGCTTTAGTTGATTTGAATAAAGCTATTTCTCTGGATTCACTTGATGCCTATTCTTATTATTATAGAGGAAAAACTCATGCTGTTCAAGACAACTTAACGCTTGCTTTATCCGACGTTACTAAAGCAATTGAAATAGATGATCAAGATGCGTGGTTCTATGCGTTCAAAGGATTGGTGGTTTCTAAACTGAACGACTTGGAGAGTGGAGTGGAATATTTCTCAAAAGCTATTGAATTAGATAGCACAGAAGGTGTTTTTATTATGAATAGGGGAGGGAACTATTTTGAATTACATAAATATGAAGACGCATTTAAGGACTATCTGATTGGGTTTAGCCTGATTGAACCAGTAGATGATGATTTTGTAAGGAGGGGAAGAGCACTACTCATGCTTTCAAGATTTGAAGATGCGCTAAAAGATTTTTCCGAAGCAATATTGATTAACCCGCGCAATGAGGCGGCTTATTTTTATAAAACCTATACCCATATGTATATGGATGATTTTTTAACGGCAAAAAAAGAAATAGAAAAGTTGATTGCAATGCAAGGGGATAAAACAAGGTACCAAGAATTACTCTTACGCGCTTGGATAGTCTTCGAACTAGAGGAATATCATAATGTTATACGTTATTTTAGTTTGTTAATAAGTGAATATCCCTCATCCCCTGATGGGTTGCACGGATATCGCGCTTCTGCTTATGAAGAAATCGGAGATTTTGAAAATGCTGAAAATGATTTCACCAAACATATTGAGGAGAGCACTGAGGCAGAGAAAGAGATGGCGTATCAGGGAAGAGCATTTTTTCACATTCGAACTGATGAGTATGAAAAAGCACTTCATGATTTCAATAAATGCATTGAAATGAATCCTGAAGAACCATTTTATTATTTCAAAAAAGGGATGTGCTTTTATCAATTAAATTTAGAAAATAGATCGTGTGAGATGTATTCAAAAGCTTATGAAATGGGATATGAAAAAGCTCTTCCTTTTG